>Ga0180431_10006178_pt1 | contig 14301 bp, 16 predicted proteins | sample SS_ome_11_FD_132459 | JGI IMG/M metagenome (GOLD analysis project Ga0180431, IMG submission 132459) | Hypersaline lake sediment archaeal communities from the Salton Sea, California, USA - SS_1_MS_1 metaG | ecosystem: Environmental > Aquatic > Non-marine Saline and Alkaline > Hypersaline >... | reverse complement strand
AGATTGTGCATCGGGTGCAGACGATGCGCCGCTCCGCCGGATTTGATATCGCCGATCACATCATTACCTACTACGAAGGAGAGGCAGATCTTGTTCAGTCAATATCAAGTTTTGCCGACTATATCAAGCAGGAAACGCTGTCGCAAGAGCTTGTTGAAGACGTTCCGGAAGAAGTCGACTTTAAGGAAACCTATAAATTAAGCGGGCATAGTGTATTACTGGGAGTGAAAAGACTGGAGTGAATTAGGGTGGTGGGGGGCTTTCAGCAGGTGTTACCTGAGTGGTATTTCTGGCATCACCTCGCCAGAAGATTATTTCCAGGGGTTGTCCAATTTTAGATTTGTGCAGAACGCGTGTTAGCTCCTGAATATCGGCTACTTCTTCACCGCCAATGCTGGAGATAACATCACCTGCCCCTAATCCGGCCTGAGCCGCCGGACTTCCTTGAACTACTTCCAGAAGGAGTACTCCCTTATCAACGGCTAAACTTAACTGGCGTATTGCAATCTGGTCTACCGTGTAAAGCCTGACACCGAGCCAGGGACGGACTACATATCCCTTGTTGATAAGTTCCTGAACAACGGGTATAGCGACGTCGATGCTTATGGCATAGCCCATGCCTTCAACGCCGATTTGGGCGACCTTGGCGCTGGTGATGCCGACGACTTCTCCCGCCAGGTTTACCAGTGGGCCGCCGCTATTACCCGGGTTGATGGCAGCACTGGTCTCAAGAAGGTCGTAAAGGGTTTGCCCCTGAGATACCGGCAGGGAGACCCCCTTGCGGCTGACGATGCCCTCGGTGGCTCTTATTCCCTGTCCCAGGGCGTTGCCGATGGCTATGACCCAGTCGCCGACCCTTAATTCGGAGGTGTCCCCTCTTTCAAGTGCCGGCAGGTTTCGGGCATCTATCTTAAGTATGGCTATGTCGTTGAGGGGGTCGGTGGACACAGACTGCATATCCGCAGTGAAAGTTCTGCCGTCATCCATGGTTACGGTGATGGCATTGGCGCCGGCTACTACGTGATTATTGGTGACGATAATCCCGTTCTCATCTAAAACCCATCCCGAGCCGGCTCCCTCCTGTGTGAACGGTCGGTTAAAAAAGTCATAGCTGACCACCTCGGTGTTGATTGCGACCACTGAAGGCTTAACCAGTGCGACGACATCAGCGATGCTGGGGAGTTCTGCCGTTTGGTTGGATGATAGCGGCGGTGTCCAGCCGGGGTTGATTGGGGTGGTGGGAGTGGATGGTATGGTGGTTGGCGGGGTTTCTGGTGTCTCCGGCGTGGTAATGGTGATGCAACCGGGCAATATGCCTAGGGCAAGGATAAGAACAAGAATAAGAGAAATAGTAAAAGTCTTTAGATTTATCCTTTTCATAGCTATATATATTATAGCATACCAGTAAATTATTAAGATATTGTTATATTGTTAAAAAAGCCAATCCCCTCTCCGTATGGAGGAGAGGGGATTATTATGGGCTGGGGCAATAAAGGTTATTTAAATTCTGCGGCTACCTCGGGCAGGTGCGACAGTGCTTCCTTTACCTTTTCTTCAGGATACGCATAATCCTGGAGCTTGCCGGAGAGGTAAGACTCATAGGCAGCCATATCGAAGTGCCCGTGTCCACTATGGGCCAGCAGGATAACCTTCGATTCGCCGGACTCTTTGCACTTCAGGGCTTCGTCGATGGTTACCCGGATAGCGTGATTGGTCTCCGGGGCGCTGATAATGCCCTCGGTGCGGGCGAACTTTATCCCGGCTTCGAAGGTAGCTACCTGAGGCACCGCTTGGGCTTCGACAAACCCCAGTTTATGCAGGTGGCAGATAATTGGTGCCATGCCGTGGTAGCGCAAGCCGCCGGCGTGGACTGGTGGTGGTATGAAGTCATGTCCGAGCGTAAACATCTTGGCGATTGGTGCCATCCCGGCCACGTCACCGTAGTCGTAAGCATAAAGGCCCTTGGTTACCGTGGGACAGCTTTCCGGCTCTACGTTGATGATGCGCAGGTTTGGCTTCTTGCCGCTAATCTTATCCCTTACCCAGGGCAGGTACATGCCGGCGAAGTTGGAGCCGCCGCCGATACAGCCGATGATGATATCAGGGTAGTAGCCGGCCATTTCCATCTGCTTCCTGGCTTCCTCACCGATAACAGTCTGGTGAAGCAGGACATGATTGAGGACGCTGCCCAGGGAGTAGTGAGTGTCCTCGCGCATAAATGCATCCTCGACGGCTTCGCTGATAGCCAGTCCAAGACTGCCGGGGCAGTCGGGGTCTTTCGCCAGCATATCGCGTCCTGCCTTCGTATCCGGGCTGGGACTGGGTACGCAGGTGGCGCCCCAGGTCTCCATCATCAGACGGCGGTAGGGCTTCTGGTTATAGCTTATCTTGACCATGTAGACTTTTAGCTCAATGCCGAAGAACATGCAGCCCATTGACAGGGCGCTGCCCCATTGGCCGGCGCCGGTCTCCGTCGTGATGCGTTTTATTCCCTCTTTTTTATTGTAGTATGCCTGAGCAACGGCGGTGTTGGGCTTGTGGCTACCTGCCTGGCTGGTTCCCTCATATTTGTAGAAAATCTTGGCCGGGGTGTCCAGGGCCTTTTCCAGATTGTAGGCACGGTGCAGGGTAGTAGGTCTCCAGGTACGGTATATTTCCTGCACTTCCTCCGGAATATCGATGTAGCGTTCCTGGCTGACCTCCTGCATAATCAGAGCCATGGGGAACAGGGGTGCCAGATCGTCCGGGCCCAGCGGTTGCTTGGTTACCGGGTGCAGGTACGGGGGCAGGGGTTCCGGCAGGTCAGCCTGAATGTTGTACCACTGAGTAGGCATATCTTTCGGGTCTAGGAAGAACATTGCTTTATCCATTTTCCCTCCATTTTGTAATTGTTTGTAGATTACTCTCTCTTTACGCTAACGGCGGGATTACCGCCATAATGCGGCAGACTTATTAATATACCATCTTAGTTACTATTCTTTCAATCAAGGGCCTCGCGCAGGCTTGAAACAAAGGACTTTAGAGAGGAAAGAGTGGCGTCTTCTTCAACAAGTTGGATTAGTCGGCTGCCGACGATAACACCGTCGGCTGTCCTGGCTACCCGTTTTGCCTGCTCCGGATTTGATACGCCAAAGCCGACACAGAGCGGTTGCTTCGCTTTCTGCCGAACCTGCTCGACAAAATCCTCCAGCTCTGCGGGCAGGGTATCTCTGGCTCCGGTGACGCCGGTGAGAGAAACCAGATAGATAAATCCCCGTGACCTTGCCGCAACTTCATCGATGCGCTCACCGGTGCTGGTGGGCGCCAGGAGGTAAATGAGGTCAAGGTCATGTTTTTCGGTTGTATTTTCCAGCTCTGCCCCCTCTTCCGGTGGCAGGTCAGGGACTATTAAACCATTTATTCCCGCCTCTCGGCAGCTCTGGCAGAAGGATTCCAGCCCGAAGTTAAGCAACGGGTTGTAATAGGTCATGAAAACGAGCGGCACAGATATTTTCTGTCGTAATTGACTGGCTATATCCAGGCAAACCTGCGGGGTAGTGCCCCGCTGCAGTGCGTGGTAGCTTGCCTTCTGGATAGTGGCACCATCAGCTAATGGGTCGGAGAAAGGAATACCTAGCTCAATGATATCACAGCCATTGTCTGCCAGTATTGAGGCTATTTTCGGTGTGGATTCAATATCAGGATAGCCCACGGTGATATAGGCAATCAGCGCCTTATGTCCCGGTTTAAAGACAGACGTAATCTGGCTCATAGCTCCATTCCTGAATACAGGCAATCATTGCTTTATGTCCCGGTTTTAATAAATACATCCTTTATCTTTTTATAACTCTCTTAGTTCTTTTGTGACAATATCTAAGTCCTTATCGCCACGGCCGGACAGGTTAATGATAATAAGCTGGTCTTGTGGCAGGTCGGCGGCCAGCTTGGCGGTGTAATAGATGGCGTGGGCTGACTCAAGTGCCGGGACGATACCCTCGGTGTCGCACAGGAGCTTGAAACCCTCCAGTGCCTGGGTATCGGTGACCGATACGTAGGTGGCACGGCCGGTGTCCTTGTAGTAGCTATGTTCCGGCCCCACCCCCGGGTAGTCCAGCCCCGGGGCAATGCTGTGGGTCTCCCGTATCTGGCCGTGCTCGTTCTCCATTAAGTATGACTTCGTTCCGTGCAGCACGCCGGTCTTGCCGGTGAGCAGAGCCGCCGAGTGTTCATTGGTTTCCAGGCCTCTCCCACCCGCCTCAACACCGATGAATTTAACATCCTTATCGTTGAAAAAAGGGTGGAAGAGCCCGAGGCTGTTACTGCCGCCGCCAACACAGGCAACCAGGCAGTCGGGCAGGTGATGATAGTCTGCCAGTACCTGTTCTCTGGCTTCCCGACCGATTATTGACTGGAAGTCGCGCACCATCATGGGATAGGGATGGGGGCCGACTACCGAGCCAAGAAGGTAATGGGTGTTCTGAACATTGCTGACCCAGTCGCGGATGGCTTCATTGATGGCGTCCTTGAGGGTGCGGCTGCCCGAGGTAACCGGGCGCACCTCGGCGCCTGTCAGCTTGATGCGGTGGACGTTGGGCGCCTGGCGGCGTATATCTTCTTCTCCCATGTAGATGATGCATTCAAGGCCCAGCATGGCGCATACGGTGGCTGCTGCCACGCCGTGCTGGCCGGCGCCGGTCTCGGCGATTATCCTGGTTTTACCCATGCGCCTGGCGAGCAGTCCCTGTCCCAGGGCGTTGTTAATCTTGTGGGCGCCGGTGTGGGCGAGGTCTTCGCGCTTGAGCAGGATGGTTGCTCCGCCGGTTTTAGCGGACAGCTGCCGGGCATGATAGAGGGGGGTGGGACGGCCAATATACTCACGGCACAAATGGCTGAACTCCTTCTGGAAATCACTGTCAGCCATAGCTTCGGCATAAGCCGTCTCCAGCTCGCTGAGGGCGGGCATCAGTGTTTCCGGCACGAATTTGCCGCCGTACTGCCCGAAGTAGCCGTGAGTATCAGGTCTAGCTATCACCAGCTCTCCTCACGGCCTCAATAAACTTACTGATTTTAGCTATGTCTTTGTCACCCTTGGTTATCTCTAAACCAGAAGAGGCATCTACTCCCCATGGTGATGTTACCCTGATCGCTTCGGTGACGTTATCCGGGGTGAGTCCCCCGGCGATAATTACCTTAAATTGTTCGGCTATCGGTTTTGCCAGGTCCCAGTCAAAGGTCCGGCCGGTACCGCCGTATTTGAATCTGACATTGGAGTCGAGCAGGAAGATATGTTTCTGGTTGGCAAGAACCCTTGTCCCGTAAGCCAGGTCGGCACAGATTTGTTCCGGCTTGTAGTGCCGGCTAACCCGGACTACCTTGATGACAGGCATATCAAGCTCGCGGCAGTATGACCAGGGCTCGTCGCCGCATACCTGAACCCAGTCCAGGGGGCAGGAATCGGCCAGGTTTTTTATCGTGAGGATTGGGGCGTTGACGAAAACCCCGACAATCTCGGTTTTGGCTCCGGTCTTCTTCACTGCCGAGACCACTTTTTTTGCCTGGGCAATGGTCACTCGCCGTGGGCTGGAAGCAAAGACCAGCCCGATAAAGTCGGCGCCAGCTTCAGCTATTGCCGAAGCGTGAGCCTCATCCTTAATACCGCAAATCTTTATATGTGTCATTGTAATAGTTCCTCCATCTTTGTCAGGATATTGCCGGCAGTAACTAAAGCCTCGCCTACCAGCATGGCATTAACTCCCCACTCTTTGAGTTTTTTAATATCGTCTCTATTATTAATACCGCTCTCGCTGACCACGATTCGTCCTTCAGGAATGATAGGGCGCAGCCGGCGAGTTGTGTTGATGTCAGTGGTGAAGGTGCTGAGGTCGCGGTTATTGATGCCGATGATTTCGGCGCCGCTTATGAGTGCCTTTTCCACCTCGTCTTCGTTATGTACCTCAACCAGACATCTCAGGCCAAGGCGGTGGCTCAGTGCCAGCAGCCCGGCAAGCTGTTCCCGGCTGAGGATAGCCGCTATCAGGAGCAGGGCGTCAGCGCCACAGGCGGCGGACTCATATACCTGATATTCATCAAAGATGAAGTCCTTCCTCAATAGGGGGATACTTACCTCTTGTCTAATCGTTGCCAGGTAATCAGTACTGCCTTGAAAGTGGTTTACCTCAGTAAGTACCGAGATAGCGGCAGCACCACCTAGTGCGTAGGTTTTAGCCAGTGCCACGGGGTTGAAGTCAGGGCAGAGGACTCCTCTGGAAGGGGATGCTTTTTTTACCTCGGCAATCAGTCGCAGGCTGTCGCCGCGGAGGGCAGAGGCAAAGTCACGCTGAGCCTTCTGCTGAGAGTGTTCCTTCAGGGCGGAGACAGGCAGGCTCAGCTTCTTTTGCTCAACCTCATGCCTTTTTTCGGCGACAATCTTGTCCAGTATATTAATTGCCATGATTACCCTAGGCTCTGGCTCATTTCTATCAGTTTAGCAAGTTTTTCTCTGGCTTGACCACTGTCAATCGCTTCCTCGGCGAGACGGGCTCCGCTGTCAAGGTCTGACGCTGTATCGCTGACGACCAGCGCCGCGGCGGTGTTCATGACCACCACGTTGCGCAGAGCACCTTTTTCACCGTCCAGTATACGGCGCAGTATTCCGGCGTTTTCTTCGGGCGTGCTTCCTTTAATCTCGGCCGGGTTTGCCTCTTCAAATCCGAAGTGCCGGGGAAAAACCTCGTAGGGTGGCGCTACTCCCTTTTCACGGACATCCCATATTAGCGAGCTGCCACTGATGGAGATTTCGTCCATACCGTTCCGTCCGTGTATCACCAGAGAGCGTTTCGTGCCCAGGCGGTGGAGAACGGCGGCAATCTTGTTGCCCAGTTCCTCGCCGGGTACACCGAGCACCATGTACTCGGCCCGGGCGGGATTTGTCAGTGGCCCCAGTATGTTGAATACGGTGCGTATGCCGATTTCACGGCGTGGGGAAGCGGCATGTTTCATGGCCGGATGAAACATGGGGGCGAACATGAAGCCGATGCCGACTGTCTCAATGCACTCGGCTACCGCCTCAGCCCCGAGGTCAATCTTTACCCCCAGTGCCTCAAGGACATCGGCACTGCCGCAACGGCTGGACATGGCGCGGTTGCCGTGCTTGGCTATCTTAAGCCCGGCGCCGGCTGCGACAAAAGCGGCGGCGGTGGAGATATTAAAACTTCCGGAGGCATCACCGCCGGTGCCGACGATGTCAATCGCGGGGCCGGACACTTTTACCGGAGTTGCCCTGGCGCGCATGACGCTGGCCAGTCCGGCAATCTCATCGGCGGTTTCCCCCTTGATGCACAGGGCAGTCACGAAAGCGCCAATCTGAGCCGGCGTTGCCTCGCCGCTCATTATCTCATCCATGGCTCCGGAGGCTTGTTCAAAGGTGAGTGATTGGCTGGAGGCTAAGGCGCTTATGGCTTCTTTAATCATTTTCATCTTCCTTCTTTGGCTTGGCCATGTGTTCGGTGTAGTACTTCAATCCGGAGCTTATCACGTCAGCAATGGCAATACCTGTACCTTTGGGCTGATCTTCCTTTTCAAGCTCTTTTTCTATTTTCTCCAGTTTTTCCATTACCAGTTTATGTCTTTCCTCGTCTTGCTTTTTTTCTTGCGCTTGTCCTAATTGTGCTATCCCTGAAGCAATTAAGCCTATAGCAGCTATCAATAGAGCAATCTTTACTTCAAGTATTTGGCTAAAGAAAGAAGTTATAAAAACCGCAACTCCAGCCACAAATATGAATATGCCGATTGGTATACTATAATTCATTTTCATTTTTACCCCCCTCCCCCTCGCTTCTTATCTATTCCCACCCTGCCGCCCCGCATCATCTGTGGTTTAGCCCGTTAGTCTAATCCCCCACCCCTGTCCCTTTTGTCCCCCTTTGGAAAAGGGGGATTAAGGGGGTTTTCCCCCAGGCATCAAGGGGGATTTTGGTTTCTCTCTGCCTTCTAGCTTCTGTTCTTAGTATAGGACATTTGCAGGAAGTTTTTCAGTAAGTCCTTACCCGCTTCAGTTGCGATTGACTCCGGGTGGAACTGGACTCCCTCCACGGGAAACTGGCGGTGGCGCAGTCCCATGATAATATTATTATCCGTCCGGGCAGTAACTTCAAGGCAGTCGGGCAGGCCTTCGGGCTTTACTGCCAGGGAGTGATAGCGGATGGCGGGGAGGGGATTTTGAAGCCCTTTGAATACTCCCTTGCCGTCATGGTGGATAAGTGATGACTTACCGTGTTTGATTTCGCCGGCGTGGCCAACTTTGCCTCCGTAGGCGTAGCCGATACACTGGTGCCCGAGGCAGACACCAAGGATGGGGAGACGGGCGCCGAAGCGGCGGATGACATCGTTGGAGATGCCCGCCTGCTCAGGGATTCCCGGGCCGGGGGAGATGACGATGCGCTCGGGTGAGAGCCTTTCCATCTCGTCAAGGCTCATCTTGTCATTTCTGACCACGGTTATTTCCTCTCCCAGCTCACTTAAGTACTGGAAGAGGTTGTAGGTAAAGCTGTCGTAGTTATCAATAAGTAAAAGCATGATTAATCAGCCTCCGCGTGGCTTATGGCTGTGAGCATTGCCTGGGCTTTGCTGAGACATTCCTTGTATTCGTACTCCGGAACACTATCGGCAACAATGCCTGCCCCCGCCTGAACATAAGCGATACCGTCCTTGAGAACAACGGTGCGGATGGCGATGGCAGTGTCCATGTTGCCGGAGAAATCAAAGTAGCCGACTGCCCCGGCATAGGGCCCCCTTTTCTCCGGTTCCATTTCGGCGATAATCTCCATAGCTCGTATCTTGGGAGCACCGGAAACCGTACCGGCCGGGAAGCAGGCACGCATGGCATCGAACTGGGTAAGCCCGTCCCTCAGCTTGCCCTGGACATGAGATACCAGGTGCATGACGTGTGAGTAGCGCTCAATGTCCATGAACTGGGTGACCTCCACAGTGCCGGGTTCGCTGATTCTACCGACGTCATTGCGGGATAGGTCTACCAGCATGAGGTGTTCGGCGCACTCCTTCTCATCATTTCTGAGCTCTTCTTCAAGGGCTCTATCCGTTTTATCGTCATGGCTGCGGCGGCGGGTACCGGCGATGGGGTGATTGGATACCACACCGTCCTCCACCCGTACCAGAAGCTCGGGGGAAGTGCCTATAATGTGGAAGTCGTTCAGATGGAGGAAATACATGTAGGGTGAAGGATTAACAGAGCGCAGGGCGCGATATATAGCAAAGGGACTGGCATAGGTGCGCCGGGCCAGTCGCAATGACGGGACTGTCTGTATGACATCACCGTTGTAGATGTATTCCTTTATGCGGGACACTATGGCTTCAAACTCCGGCTGGGTGAGGTTTGACGTTACCGGAGACTCGGTGGAGGAAGCTGAGAGAGAAGCCTGAGGTGGGACCGGTTGATTCAGTCTCTCAACTAGGCGGTCTATCTTTTGCGTTGCCTCCAGATACGCGGCTTCAACATCGCCGTCAAGGTAGGCGTGGGCAACGACCTTGATTTTGTGGGTGAGATGGTCAAAGACAAGCAGGGTATCGGCCATCATCAGCAGTGACTCGGGCAGGCTCATTGAGTCGTGGTCGGGGGAGGGCAGCTTTTCAAAATAGCCGGATACCTCGTAGCTCAGGTAGCCGACCATGCCACCGTGAAACCGGGGCAGACCGTTAATCGGCACCGGCTTAAACCGCTTGAACTCTTGCTCTATCAGTAGCAGAGGGTCGGTATTCTGTCCGGCGTCGGGGTGGAGGATGAGGGAAGGCTCGGTGCCGAGGAAACTGTAGCGCGCCATCCGCTCCCCGCCCTCCACACTCTCCAGTAGGAAGGAGTAGTTGCCGCGAGCTATCTTGAGGAAGGCGGATACCGGCGTTTCCAGGTCAGCCCTGATTTCCCGGTAAACCGGTATCAGATTCCCCTGTTTGCTCAGTTCTTTTACTTCGTCCAGAGTTGGATAATACACTTTTTCACCTAATAAAAAACCCCCAGCCCTTGAAGGGGCGGGGGGTTGCTTCCGCGGTGCCACCCTTCTTGACCGGAGCCAGACATCTGCTCAGGTCATCTCTATCAGGTACGGAGGCTCTAGCTTTGAGATTTACCTCGATACCCTGGGACTTGATAACGCTTCCCCCGCGGCAAAGCCTACTTGCCTTTTTACAAAAACTTTCGGTTTGCGGCTCCCAAGTCCATTCAGCTCCGGCGCTGGCGTCGGCTCACACCTTACCCGACTCTCTGATCCCCGCTTTGGAGCTTACTACTCTTGTTCACGGCCTTTACATAATTCAGTTATTTTTACTTTAACATGGGGAGGGGGAGTTTGTCAAGATGGGGAGGGTGCCGAAATTTCTTGCAATTTAGCTATTGTTTTTGCTATAATGCCTTAAATGGGTGGCGAGATAGCTATTTCCAAGTTCAAACAGTTGAGGCATTCCTACGGCTTCGACGAAGTGGCTATCGTGCCCGGGGACGTAACCATCAATCCCGAACAGACCAACATTGACTTCAAGGTTGGTACCCACACTTTTTCCATTCCGGTCATCGCCGCCGCCATGGATGCTGTCACCGATGTTAACTTTGCTTCCCTGATGAGCAAGCTGGGCGGACTGGCTGTTCTCAATCTTGATGGGGTACAGACCCGCTATGATAATCCCGCTGAGATACTGGCGGAAATTGCCGGAACACCCGCCGATAAAGTTACCGCCTTGCTGCAGAAGATATATTCCCAGCCGGTCAAGGATAACCTTGTCGGGGAGAGGGTAAGGGCGATTAAAAAGTTGGGGGCGGTATGTGCCGTTTCTTTAATACCAGCCAACACCAAGCGCTTCGCTCCCTTGGTTTCTGAAGCCGGCGGTGATATTATGGTGGTGCAGTCTACGGTTACCAGCGCCCGGCATATCTCCAAGAGCTATAAGGGACTTGTCTTCTCTGAACTCTGCCAGTCGATTTCTATGCCTATCCTGGTCGGTAACTGTGTCAGCTACAGCGCCTGCCTGGAGTTGATGAGAACGGGTGTGGCGGGAGTTCTGGTGGGAGTTGGGCCCGGTGCTGCCTGCACCAGCCGGGAGGTACTTGGGCTTGGTGTTCCCCAGATAACTGCCACCATGGACTGTGCGGCAGCCAGAGACGAGTATTTTCATGAGTCGGGTAAGTATGTGCCGATAATTACCGACGGTGGTTTTCGTAAGGGTGGCGACGTGTGCAAAGCTGTTGCCGCCGGTGCCGATGCCGTGATGCTGGGCTCAAACTTCGCCCAGGCTAAAGAGGCGCCCGGACTGGGTTATCACTGGGGTATGTCTCACCCCCACCCGGCGCTGCCCAGGGGGACGCGGATAAAAGTGGGGACTACCGGCACGTTAGAGCAGATTCTCTTCGGTCCTACCTCAGTCACTGATGGCAGCCAGAACCTTGTCGGGGCGCTGCATACGGCCATGGGTTTCTGTGGCGCCGCCACTATTCGGGAAATGCATCAGGCTGAGATGGTCATTGCCCCGTCTATTGGCACCGAAGGCAAATCGTGGCAGATGGTGCAAGCCAGCCACTAATTACTGATACTGTTGAAATCAGGCGCTTTACGGCCCGCCCGCAGGTAAACTACTCGTATTCCTCTTCGTCTTCTTCAGGTTCCGTGTCTTTAACACTACCGGCATAGGGAAGCAGGGCCTCGGCTTTTCTTCGCTTATGCAGGGAGCGAGGCGGCAGCTCGTTGATTAACCGTCGCAGTTCCTTCAGGCCTCCCGGCTTATCGGCATCGGCTTCTACCACCATACCGCCTACCCCCGCTTCCATAAGCGCCTTAAGTTCACCGGCAGTAACGCTTGCCGATACCATGGTGAGCAGGGGGTTGACCAGTAAATTAGCCAGCCTCTGGAGGAGCATGAGGTGGTGCCATGCGATAGAGCCGTCGGCTTCAGACGTGTCGGTGGCCAGCACAGCATCCACCGGTAAATCATTAATGGCTCTCAACAAGCCTTCACCCAGCGATGCCTCCACCTGTAAAATCTTGCCAACTTTATCATCCTGAGGTGCGGCTAGAATCCGGCTAGCTGCCGGGAATACCGTGAAATCGCAGCCAGCCTCAACCAGTATTTCCACCTTTTTGGCACTAATATCCTCCAGCCAGCCACCCCAGGGCAGGTCAGGCAGGGACGCGCCTGTTTTTTGAAGGGTTTTAGCTGCCGGGCCCGATTTGGCCAAGCGAAGCAGAACAGCATCAGCGCCATCAACGCAACCAGCCAGGCGGTCAGCGTCTCCGGTTTGAGCCAGACTGGCAATAAGCAGTATTCGCGGCTCTGAGGAAGCCGTGCGAACTGTCCGGAAACCCATAGGTTGGGAAGCCTCCTTCGCTACCCTGTTCAATTCGTCAATAAGTCGGCTCATATTTCTCCTTGATGTCAACGAGAATATTATAGAGGAAAGCTGCGGGAACTTCAACGCACCGCGCCTGAGTTTGATACATGATCCTCCTGTTCATCTTAAAGTTCTCCTGAACAGAAATTTTAACAGAATCTTTATGCTGCTTTAATGGGCAATTAATATTTGTCGCCTATGATGAAAGTAGGTAACAGATACAAAGATTACATGCAGATTTGGGACAAATGTCGCATACACAAACATTTTCCTGAGCCTAGAATAATGTTAGATGAGGCACACAATTTAATATTGGGAAAAGGGTAAAGGACAGGGAGAAGGAGGGCAAAGATGATTAGAACCGTTATCAGGGCCAGAAACAACACAGTCATGGTATTTGATGCTGAAGGCGAGCAAATCCCTGAATATCAGGGGCAATATGAAGATGTGAAAGAAAAAATTTTGAGAGATGCTCCGGGAGGGACAGTATTCAATAACTGGTTTGGTAAAGCACCGGATCCTACGGCTGTATCGGCGGAAAACTGGTAAGGATGGCTACATGATAGGATTTAAAGAAGATAAACAACCGGAAAAGTCAATAAGAACGATGATGACTATAAGCGATGTCGCCCGCATTTTCAATGTGCACACCAGCACCATCAGGCGATGGAGTGAGCAGGGAATGATAAAATCCTATAGCGTGGGACCTCGGGGTGCCCTTAGATTCCTTCGGGAGGATGTGGCTGTCGCCTATCTGGATAGAGCCATCCAGAGGTATCTAAAAGACATATCAGCATAGCCAACCACCAAGATTCCCCTGGCTAAAGTCCTTTTTATCTTGTCTGTATCCTAACATAGATAGTGAGAATTATGATACCGGCTATCCTCTGGCCAGAGGGACAAAAATAGCTCGCTACCGCACGGTTTAACCCGCACTGGACTTGATATCTCATTCGTTTGCCCATGCAGTATAGTTGCCTGAAGGCAACAATTGTGCTATTATAATACATATGGCACGGATGGACTTTAGCAGCATGGGACTCGCTCGGGAGAACCAGAGACCCGTAGAGAGGTTGCATCAATACAATAAGCTGTTATTTGAAACCAGTGAGGAGTTGAGCAAGGTTACAAAGGCAAAATCCGAATTCATGGCGCAGATGTCCCATGAATTGCGTGCCCCGCTAAACGTTATTATTGGCTTTGCCGAATTGATGCTGGATGAAGTTCCGGGGAAAATCAATGAAGAACAGAGGCACAGCCTGAATGATATTAGAAGCAGCGGCAAGCACCTGCTGGACCTGATTAATGATATCCTTGATCTGTCTGGAATAGAGTCGGGTGAAATGGAACTGAGACTGAGGTACTTCTCTTTGCGTACCGTGATTGAATCGTTGCGAAGAGTAGTAATGCCCATGCTTGCCACGAAGGGTCAGAGTCTGGAGATTGATGTGGATGAAGGACTTGCCCCGGTTTATGCTGATAGGGACAAGGTAAGGCAGGTATTGCTCAACCTGTTGAGCAATTCAGCGAGGTTTACGCCTGATGGCGGCAAATTGCAGGTTGAGGCAATCAGAGATGATAACTGGTGCTGGGTCAGTGTGATTGACAATGGTATTGGTATCAGGCGAGAGGATCAGGAGAGTATATTTGAACCTTTTCGCCAGCTGGACAGCCATTTAGCTGAGGAGAAGGGGGGTGCCGGGTTGGGCTTAACCATTGCTCGCCAGATTATAGAGAGGCACGGTGGGCGGATATGGGTGGACAGTGAGTATGGTAAGGGAAGCCGGTTCACCTTTAACCTGCCGCTGTCATCAGATAACAGCCGTAACAGGAAAGAAACGCAAATTTTGTCTGGATAGACCTAATCTTTCCCCCAGAGATTTTGAAGCTGGTGTATAACTGTGACTTTTCTGTGATTTTTAGGTTATTTTTGT
>Ga0180431_10006176_pt1 | contig 14306 bp, 9 predicted proteins | sample SS_ome_11_FD_132459 | JGI IMG/M metagenome (GOLD analysis project Ga0180431, IMG submission 132459) | Hypersaline lake sediment archaeal communities from the Salton Sea, California, USA - SS_1_MS_1 metaG | ecosystem: Environmental > Aquatic > Non-marine Saline and Alkaline > Hypersaline >... | reverse complement strand
TCACAACACCGTGGGCCCCTATGCCCCAGTTTTTTGTCAATAGCCTCAAGATCGCCACACTCGTGACACTGGGTCAATTGGTCACCTGTACGTTGGCCGCATATGCGTTTGCCCGAGTCCGGTTTCCAGGGCGCGAGGCACTGTTTATGCTATTGCTTACCACCCTTATGGTGCCAGCTCAGGTCACCATCGTTCCAACCTATATCCTGATGAGTAAGCTCAAGCTTATCAACACTCACGCCTCTCTGATCATTCCCGGACTGACAAGTGTCTTCGGCACGTTCTTGCTGCGCCAGACCTTTCTGACTATTCCTGACGAGCTAGAAGATGCGGCACGGATGGACGGCGCAGGTCCATTGCGCATCCTGTGGCAGGTGATGGTTCCACTGGTCGGACCAGGCCTCTCAACTCTGGCCATCCTGACCTTTAATTGGACTTGGAACAGTTTCTTCCAACCTCTGATCTTCCTCAGCGACCTAAACAAGATGACCTGGCCACTGGGTCTTTCTGCTCTAAGGGGAGAGTGGGGCGAAGGCAGCCTATCTGTGTACATGGCGGCAGTTTCGTTGGCCGTCATCCCAGTGTTCACTATCTTTCTTGTGGGCCAGCAGTTTATTATTGAGGGAGTGACTTTTTCAGGCATCAAGAACTAGCTTCGAGATGTGTCAAGGATGCGTGCCACCCATCCAAAACCCCTTATCATGCTAGCCTGCCGCGCCGCTGCTGATTTCTTGACTGTGCCTACTGTGGTTCTCCGCTTCTCCAAAACGTCTTTCGGCCTGTACCCCGAGCCCAAATCCCTGCGCTCTGCGGGCAGAGTTCTAAGGAGTGATTACCTATGAGTAGTTTCCGTCAAACCAATAGCAAGCTCATCTGGGAATCTTACCACGAGATGGTGCAGATCGAGCCCTGGGGCCAGGATAGCCTCCGAGTGCGCGCCACGATGGGGTCGGAAATCCGTGATGACCTGCCCGGCGCATTGCTGGAACCCGCACCCACGCAAGCACAGATCGATATCGCCGCAGAGCGCGCAGTGATCCGCAATGGTTCGATTGCCGCCGAAATAAAAGAATCGACTGGCCGCAACCCCGCAGCGGTAATACGCTTTCTCAACGCAGACACCGGTGCTGAGCTCCTGGCGGAGCCGTCGCCGCCTTTCATGAGGAGACCTCCGGCACGGCAGTTCAGTCCAGTGGGGGGCGACCATTTCCATCTTGAAATGCGGTTCAAGGCCTACGCCGATGAACGGATCTATGGGCTGGGCCAGCACCAGCATGGCCAGCTCGATCAAAAGGGCTGCGTCGTCGACCTGCTTCAGATCAACACCGAGGTCTGTATTCCCTTTCTGTTCTCCAGCCGGGGCTATGGCTTCCTATGGAACAATCCCGCCGTGGGGCGCGTGGAACCGGGATGCAACGGCACGCGCTGGATCGCCGAGGCCACACGACAATTGGATTACTGGGTCACGGCAGGTGACACGCCTGCGCAGATCATAGAGCATTACGTCGACGCCACCGGGCATGCGCCCCTATTGCCTGAGTGGGCTGCGGGCTTCTGGCAGTGCAAGCTGCGCTACCGTACCCAGGAGGAGTTGCTCTCCGTGGCCCGTGAGCACAAACGCCGTGGCTTACCCCTCTCGGTCATTGTGGTCGATTTCTTCCACTGGACGATGCAGGGCGACTGGCAATTCGATCCCCAGCACTGGCCCGACCCAGAGGCGATGGTGCAGGAATTGGAGGAGATGGGCGTCAAGTTGATGGTCAGCATTTGGCCCACCGTCAACGCTCTCAGCCCCAACTTTGAGGAAATGCAGCGACGTGGGCTCCTGCTCCTCACCGCGCGCGGCGTTCCGGCGCACAGGCCCTTTAAGGACCCGAGACCGGAGGGACGCATCTATGTCCACTACTACGACCCCACCAATCCCGAAGCGCGGCGCTTTATCTGGGAGCGGGTGTGCGAAGGCTACTACCGGCACGGGATCAAGGTCTGGTGGCTCGATGCGTGTGAGCCGGAGATGGATCCGATCGATCCTGACAATCTGCGCTATCACCTGGGCGACGGGCTGGCCGTGACCAACGTCTATCCTTTGATGCACGCGCGCGCTTTCTATGAGGGCATGCAAGCCGAGGGCGAGGAGGAAATCATCACTCTCTGCCGTTCGGCATGGGCGGGCAGCCAGCGCTATGGTGCGGCCATCTGGTCTGGGGACATCAATTCGACGTTCGAGGCGTTGCAGGCCCAGGTGCCTGCGGGACTCAACATCGGCTTGAGCGGCATTCCCTGGTGGACCACAGACATCGGCGGTTTCTACGGCGGGGATCCATCCACATCATACTTCCGCGAGCTGATCGTGCGCTGGTTCCAATACGGCGTGTTCTGCCCGCTCTTCCGCCTGCATGGCTACCGTATGCATCGACCGGACTATGCCTTCGAGTCAGGCGGTCCCAACGAGGTCTGGTCGTTCGGAGAAGAAGCCCACGCCATTATCAGGGAGCTCTTGTTCCTTCGAGAGCGGCTGCGGCCCTACATCATGGAGCAGATGCGCCTGGCACACCAGAAGGGCATCCCACCGATGCGCCCTATCTTTTTCGATTTCCCCAAGGACCAGGGGGGCTTTGCAGTGGATGACCAGTACATGTTCGGCCCGGCCCTGCTGGTTGCCCCCGTGCTTTACGAAGGGGCACGCAGCCGCGAGGTCTACCTGCCTGCCGGAACTACCTGGACCGACGCCTGGACGGACGAGTCCTTTGATGGTGGTCAGTGGATCACGGCGGATGCACCGCTGGAGCAGATACCCCTATACCTGCGTGGTGGGGCGAGGTTGCCCATTCGCTCTGGCGCAGCGTGAATCAATCGGCAGGACTACCATTCCTGCCGTGACGCGTAGTGTCACTGTAGCATATGATGACTGATAGCGCAGACATCAGTTACGTGACCCCTCATTACTGCACGAAGGAGAAAGCGAAATGTCCAAGCTAGATTCGAACAACACCGAGACGCCCAGGGATACGTGGTGTACAGGCGAAGGCCGCTTCATTGGCGGCGTGCCCCTGGGGGGGATCGGGGCGGGCACGGTCGAACTTCGCGCTGATGGCTCGTTCCGTGAATGGCAGATTTTCAACAACTGGGGGGATTCGCAATCGCTGGATGTCTATGCGTATTTCCCACCAGTTGACTTGCTGAATGCTTTTCTCGCGATCAAGGTCGAAGGCAGCGCATATGTGCTGGAAACACAGCCGCCCGCCGACTTGCCAGGGGTCGAAGCTATTGACTATGATGGCAAGTTCCCTTTCGCTGCACTCGAGTACCACTTGCCCAATGGCGCCCCGATTAGGCTTTCGCTTGAGGCATTTTCCAGCTTTGTACCACACCAGCCAGATGATTCCGGGATACCAGCATTTGCCCTGGAATTCCTCATATCGAATACCTCAGACGCGTCACTTGACATCTCCCTGGCTATTTCAATGGTAAATCCGTTTGGCCACGAGTGTGCGGCTGATGAGATAGATGGTCAGTCGATCGTAGAATGCACCGATGGCAAAACCGGCCTGGCTATCATGTCGCTAGGTGCAACGGGCAAGAGCATCCTGGGTGGGGCCGACGATGAATCTTCACTCATGGGCTTTTGGTCTCTGTTCAGTGGCGCGGAAGATGTAAAGAGTCAAGTCACCGGTTCGGGTCAAAGGATTAGTCTTATCGTGCCTCTCAAGCTGGAACCTGGGGGTTCGGAGCGGTTGCGGTTCGTCATCGGTTGGTTCTTTCCTGACCATAGAGAAAACGATTTGGGGCCGCTCGTTGGACATCGTTACGAAGCATGGGTTGGTTCCGCGAGGGATGCGGCTAGCATGTTTGCGCAAGAATATCCCAGACTTTACCAGGCAAGTGCAGCGTGGCGTGACACCATGTTGGATGCATCCTGGCCAAACTGGGTGACGGACTGGCTGGTCAACCTCCAGGCCAACATTTCGAAGAGTTCCTGGTGGGTCAAGGACGGGCGGTTTATTCTGTACGAGTCGTTCAACTGCCCCAACTGCGGGCCGATCCACATAATCGACCTGGCCGACTGGCCCGTGCTGGACTTGTTTCCGCAGCTGGAGCTAGATCTTTTGCGCCGTTTTGCCGATGATCAGTATGACAGCGGACGCTTACCTGAGCAGTACTGCGTAATAGGTGAAGCCGCAGAGGTTCAGGGCTTCCGGTTGATACCGTCCATCACCTCGCCTGGCGGGCGGGATCTGATCGATCTGTCCCCAAAGTACGCTGTGGAGATATACCACCGCTACAAGGAGACCGGCGACAGCGAGTTTCTAAAACACACATACCCCGCTGTCAAGAAGGCCATGCAATACGCCGAACACTTTGACCGTGCAGGGGTGGGGCTTCCTAGCGGGTCGCCGATACGTACCACTTGGGATCACTGGGACAACGGGCATATACCGAGCTACACCGCGTCGCTGTGGCTGGCGGGCCTGCTGGCCGCCCGGGAGTTGGCCAAGATTGTCGGAGACACCGGGTTTGCGCAAAAGATGCACGAGCAACTCGAAACCGGGCAGGCCGCGATGGAGGAGAGATTGTGGAATGGCGAATATTACGCATTCTTTGCCGACGAGAATGGCGACAAGAGCCCGCTCGTCTTTGTCGAGCAGATCTATGGTGAAGCGTTTGCCAGTCTGGTCGGATTGGGTTCGGTACTCCCGACCGACCGCGTCCTCTCAGCCCTTCGTGCCACGGCAAAGTACAACGCCACGGCGTATGGGCTGGCATGCGTTGCCACACCCGATGGGAAGATGGTTCGGTACCAGGATGATGCACGCGGGGAGATCACGATCTGCCATATGTTGCCAGTACCCGTTGCACTCATCCTGCACCGAGACGTCGAAGCCGGTCTGGACATTCTGAAATGTGTCTATGACCTGTTCACGCTCGTTCACCCTGGTGGTCTTTGGAACGCGCCTCATCACGTGCTTGCCGAGACGGGGGAGCGCAACCCGAGGGATTTTGGCCACTACCTGAGAGACCAGTGTGTTTGGAGTCTGTTAAAAGTCCTCAATGGCTGGGACTATAGTGCGCCGGATGAACGACTTACAGTAGATCCAGTTTTGGCGCCCGAGGACTGCCACGGTCCGTGGATTACGCCGACGGCCTATGGCACGCTGCGCCAGCAGGTAGCAGATGCCACTCAGCGGGTGCGATTGGAAGTCAGGAATGGAAACTTGCGACTCGAGCAACTCTGCGTAAAGCTACAGGTCGACGGAGCGGATAGGGTCGTCGTCTCCCTGAACGGGATGGAGGTCAATGCTCGCGCCATGCAGACCAACCGGATGGTCCAAGTCGACTTTGGGAAACCCATCCAACTGGAAGTTGACGAACAGCTTGAGGTGATTATTGTCGAGGCATCCCAGTAATTCTTGGAGAGTGAAACGACATGGACGAGGCACCAGCCCTGATCATCAATGGTTAGATCCTTCCGATGAACAACAGACCGGCTGCCACTGCAGATGGCTTAGCGGAGAGGAATTCGGGAAATGAGATACGGTAAATTGGGTACCACAGACATCAGCATATCAGTTATCGCAATGGGGTGCTGGGCGTTTGCAGGCGGCCAGGAGTGGGGGCCACAGGATGACGAGGACTCCATTGCGGCTGTACACTGTGCCATGGACAGCGGTGTGAACTTTTTTGACACAGCAGAGGGTTACGGAGATGGCCGCTCCGAGTCAGTTCTGGGCAAAGCGTTAGCCGGACGCCGTCACAAGGCCGTTATTGCCACTAAGGCGAGCGCCAACCATCTTTCACGCACCGAGTTGCCAAAAGCATGTGAGCGCAGCCTAGAGCGCCTGAACACCGACTACATTGACTTGTACCAGATCCATTGGCCTAACTGGGAGATACCTATCTCGGAGACTGTGGAGGCCCTCGACAAACTTCGCACCGCGGGCAAAGTTCGCGCCATTGGTGTGTGCAACTATGGGATGGCCGATCTCTCTGACCTTCTGACTGCTGGACACTGCGAGACGGATCAGTTGCCCTATAGTCTGCTCTGGAGAGCTACTGAATACGAGGCCCTTCCAACATGCGTGGATAACGATATAGGAGTTCTATGTTACACACCGTTGGCCCAGGGACTGCTGACCGGGAAATTCGCATCCGCCGACGCAGTGCCCACGGGACGGGCCCGGACCAGACATTTTTCCAAGCACCGACCGCTGACACGGCACAGTCAGTGTGGCTTTGAAGTAGAGACGTTTGCAGCCATCGAGCGGATCCGGCAGATGTGCTGCAAAATCAACGCGACTATGGCTGAGGTGGCTCTTGCTTGGCTCTTGCATCAGAGGGGTGTGACATCGGTCTTGACTGGCGCACGCCAGGCAGAGCAGATAAGGCAAAACGCTCAAGCTGCCACCTTGAAAGTGCCATCTGAAATCCTTGACGAGCTGACGCAAGCCACTGAGGAACTGAAGCTAAAGCTGGGGCCCAACGTAGACCAGTATCAGTTATCTTCCCGGATCCGGTGATCCATGCGTAATGCGCCGCCACCACCTCCCATAAAGATTCTCGCTGTCACACCAGTGCTGGTGAAAGGGACAAGAGGATATGACGCCTGGGTGCTGGTCAGGATCCAGACCGACCAGGGAATCGAAGGCATAGGTGAGTGCTTTTCGTGGGCATGGTCAAGTCTGCACAATGCGTTGCAGGTACGGGATGCAGTTCAATCCATCGGGCACCAGCTTCAAGGAAAGGATCCTCTCCAGATTCGGACGTTCCTCAACCGCTTCGGTTCCCAGGGGGTAGGCCGCCACTGGTTTGCTGCCACCTCTGGAATCGAAATCGCCATATGGGATATCCTGGGCCAGGTAGCAGGTCTACCCATTTATGCGCTCCTTGGTGGGCGCATACGAGATTGGGTTCCTCTCTATGCCAACCACGGTGTTTTCGGCGCTGCCCGGACTTTGCCAGAGCGAGTGGAGCGGGCTCTCCAGATAAAGGAGGCCGGGTTCCATCTGTTCAAGTGGGATCCGTTTGGTGGTATTCAGGGCGAAGCTGATAAAGTCCGTTTGAGGGCGGTGATTGGAGAAATTCAAGCTTTTCGAAAACAATTGGGACCCGATTTCAAGCTTGCGATCGATGCCCATGGTCGCTTTGGCCTTCAGGGCGCTTTGACGATGGCCAAGGAGCTCGAACCCTTCAATATTGCCTTCTTCGAAGAACCCCTCGCGTCAGATCAGCACGAGCACCTCAATCAACTGGCCAATACAAGCTCGATCCCGATTGCCGTCGGCGAGCATATCTACACGCGGAGAGGGTTTAAGCAGGCACTTGATACCGGTGCAGTCCGCGTCCTACAACCCGAAGTCGGGACTGATGGTGGGATTCTCGAGACAGTCAAGGTGGCAGCCATGGCAGAGGTCTACGATGCCAGCGTTGCACCGCACAATTGGTGTGGTCCCGTTGTGACCCTTGCAACTGCTCACGTCTGCGCTGTCATACCCAACTTGCTGTGCATGGAATACGCTGCTACGGCTGCGGAGGATCGGTGGGAAGATGATCTTTTGGTTCCACCAATTCAAGTCGAGCGGGGTGAGCTCGTGTTGAGCGATCGGCCGGGACTCGGTTCGAGGCTGAATGAAGCTGTCCTAGCTGCCAGGCGCCTCGACTGAAGCGAGGGTGTTTTGATCTCGGCGCAATTCTACATGCCAAACAGAGCACCAGACATTCCCGAGCTCGGTTAGGAGTACATATGGACAAAAAGACACGCATCACAAAAGCCTTCAATCTGGAGCAGCCCGATCGCCCGCCGATCCTGGGCGGCTGGCTGGCAGCGCCGGAGCATATCCAAACACTGACCGGCTGCTCCGAGGATGATTACTGGTCCGATCCGTTCCACTGGGGACTGCAGGCAGAGCGAGTGCTAGGCTCCGATGGCGTGGTCATCGTCATCCAGCCTATTTCTCGCAGCGAGTACCGCATCGTGGACGCGCAAGTTCTCGAGAAGCGCGCCGCCTGCACAGTAGAATCCCTCTTGGCAGAGATCGAGTCGTTGCCCGCCCCCGAGGAACTAGAAGCCAGCTTCGATGAAGAGAAAGCCTACGCCGAGTTCTCAGCCGAATTCAAGGCCAAGCAGGTCCAATGCGGCGACATCGTCTGGTGCCCGGCCGACTGGCGAGTGATTCCCAAGGCACTGTGGTACCAAGAGTACGGCTACGAAACTGCTTTGACCACGCTGGCTCTCTATCCCGACCGCTACCGCAAGCTGATCCAGGTCAGCGCGACAAAGGCCCGCCAGAAGGCCATCCTGCGGGCACGCGCCATCCGTGAGGGGATCAGCCCGCGCGCGTTCCTCACGGGTGAGGACTTGTGCTCTCAGCAGGGGCCGATGGTGTCACCGGACTATCTGCGGCGCGAGTATTTTCCACTGCTTGAGTACACTCTGGAGCCGCTGTTGGAGGTCGGGGCCAAGATCGTGTGGCACTGCGATGGCAACTACCGTCCCCTGCTCGACGACGTGATGGCTTGCGGGATCGCGGGGCTGCAGGGGTTCCAGCGGGAGTGTGGGATGGAGCTGGAGTGGATCGTGGACCTGCGCACGCGCAAAGGCGAACCGCTCATCATCTTTGGGCCGATATCGGTGACGACCACCCTGCCTCACGGCACACCCGATGACGTTCGGGCGGAGGTCCACCGGGCGATGGATCTCTGCCGCGACAGGGCATCGCTGGTGTTTTTCACCAGCAACACCATCATCCCCGACGTCCCATTGGAAAATATCAAAACCTTCTGGCAAACGGTGATCGAGAGTACGTGGTAGGCCTGGCAGTACGCGACGTCAGCCGAATATCCACTTGACAGTACACCAGTAGATTGGTATTCTATTGGTACGCACGTGCGATGTCGATGTAGGGAGTAGAACTTGCATCCCGTCACTCCAATCCGGGCGTCTCAAATCCTCATGGACGGCAATACCTACGTGAAGCGGACCGCCATGCAACTATGGGGGGAGATGCCCTTGCTCCTGGCCGGAGCGCTCGTGGTGGACCTCTCGGCCGCGTTCCCGATCTTGCTCTTCCTCATCACCGGGAATGTGCCGCTGGCCTGCGCGGTGGGTCTATTCACTTGCCTGCCTGCCTGGACCGGCTACTGCTACATGGTTGGCCGCAACGCCGCCCAGTTCAAACCACGCCTCGGCGATCTCCTCGGCGCTTTCTTTCACTACTATGGTCGAAGCTGCGTCCTGGGGATTCCCCTCGTTGTTTTGTTGCCCTCCGCCCTGATCACGCTCCCCTGGCTGGCGGGGAGCCCCCCGTTACTGGTCGTCACTGGGATCACGCTCCAGGTCCTTGCGCTGCTCTTTTTATGCCTGCTGCTCGTACACGCGTTTCCGCTCCTGGCTTGCTTCGATCTCTCCCTGCGGCAGGTGTGGGCCAACAGCCTGATATTGGTGATACGCTGGCCCCTGGTCGCCGTAGGCCTCTTGAGCATGGCTTTCCTGCTCACGCTGGCTGCGCGCACTATCGGCCTGGGGACCTGGTTGATCTTGCCCTTGCTTTTCGCGCCTTTCGAGGTCAACGCCGCGCTGATGCTGACCAAGCAGGTGGTGGGTGCCCAGGGGCAAGATGGCTGAAACCCAGCCCAGGCGTGAACGTTCAGGCCAGGGGCAAAGCGCTCCAGGCTAAGCGCTAGCCCTCGAAAAGGGCTTTGTTCTCCCAAGGGTGAGCTTTAGCTCGGCGCACCCAACGCACTAATAGTGCCGCGCTGCGCCCGGCGGAGTGCATTGGGATTATCCATATTCAAGGAGGGGCTATTTGCAGCCCCAACGGGCATACAGAGAACTGGATTATGACACGTTTCGTCTACACAGGCAGCAAGACCAACCAGATCTCGTTCCCCCTGGGCGGGATCGGCACCGGCTGCATTGGCCTGGCGGGAAACGGGCGGCTGATCGACTGGGAGATCTTTAACCGGCCTAACAAAGGCAGTGTCAACGGATTCTCCCACTTTGCCATCAAGGCAGAAGCCGATAGTAAGCGGTCGGGCGAGGGGAAAGTGCTGGACGCCCGTGTGCTGCACGCAGACCTGCATCCCCCTTACTCCGGTGAGCTGGGCATGCCCAAGTGGGAATCCTTCGGTTGGGGGCCGCGCCGGGAATATCTCACCGGCATGCCCCACTTCCGCGGTGTCGTCTTCCGCGGCGAGTTCCCGCTGGCCGAGCTCGGTTTCGAAGATGATGAGTTTCCGGGGCAGGTACGGATGAGGGCCTTCAATCCCTTTATCCCACTCAACGATAAAGACTCTGGAATCCCGGCTGCGTTCTTCGAGATCGAGGTCGAAAACACGAGCCAAGAGACTATCGCCTACACGATTGCCGGCACGCTGGCCAATCCCCTACCGGCGAACAATCTGAACACAGTCACCCAGGCCGGCGACATACACCTGCTTCACCTGGTATCTGACGCGCTTGACCCTAGCGACGTCAACTACGGTGATCTGACCCTGGCCACCGACACGGCCCAGGTGAGCTGGCAGCAGTACTGGTTTCGCGGCGCTTGGTTCGACAGCCTGGAGGTCTACTGGCGCGATTTCACAGCCCGCGGTAGATTCAGGGACCGCACGTACGATCCGGCACAGGCAGGTGACGGCAATCACGGCACTCTGGCAGCGCACGTCACGCTGGCTCCCGAGCAAATGGGCCGGGTGCACTTTGTCATCAGTTGGAGCTTGCCCAACTGCGAGAATTATTGGAAGGAGACGGCGCGCCAGTGCGCGAAGGAGACGGGCGTCTCCCCAACCTGGAGGAACTATTACGCTACGCAGTGGGAGGACTCGCAGGCCAGTGCCCTCTACGCGCTGGAGCACTGGGATCGCCTGCACGAAGAAACCAGGCTGTTCAAGGAGGCGCTCTTCGCCTCAGACCTGCCCGAGGTGGCGCTGGAAGCGGTGTCGGCCAACCTCTCGGTGCTCAAGAGTCCGACGGTGATGCGTCTGGAGGACGGCACCTTTTACGGCTTCGAGGGTTGCCACCCGGCCGAGGGCTGCTGCGAGGGCTCCTGCACCCACGTGTGGAACTATGCCCAGGCGCTACCGTTCCTGTTCCCAAACCTGGAACGCTCCATGCGCGGGGCCGACTACGCCTACAACCTGCGCCCCGATGGGGGTATGCCGTTCCGCCTGCAACTGCCGCTCGGGATGGAGCCCTGGGATTTCCGCCCCTGCGCCGATGGCCAGTTCGGCGGGGTGATGAAGGCCTATCGCGACTGGAAGATATGCGGCGACACCGAGTGGCTGAGGGTGCTGTGGCCGGCGATCAAAAAGTCGATCGAGTTCGCCTGGAGCGAGGCCAACGAGGACCGGTGGGATCCGGACCGACGCGGTGTGCTCACTGGCCGCCAACACCACACGCTCGATATGGAGCTGTTCGGCCCCAACTCCTGGCTGACTGGCTTCTACCTGGGAGCGCTGAAGGCTGGGGCAGAGATGGCCGAGCACCTGGGGGAGGCGGAGACCGCGGTCGAATACCGCGCCCTGTTCGAGAGAGGAAAAGCCTGGGCCGACACGCACCTGTTCAACGGCGAGTACTACCACCAGATCATCGACCTGAAGGATAGGTCCATCCTGGAACCGTTTGAGAGCGGCAAAGCGTCGATGCGCGGCAAGGCAGTCGAGGCCTACTGGAATGAGGAACACGGTGAGATCAAGTACCAAATCGGGGAGGGCTGCGATATCGACCAGGTGCTGGCCCAGTGGCACGCCAATCTGTACGGGCTGGGCGAGATCTTTGACCCCGAGCAGACCCGCACGGCGCTGGCCTCGATCTTCAAGTACAACTTCCACCAGCCAATGCGCAACTATTACAACCCGTGCCGCGTCTATTGCTTGAACGACGAAGGAGGACTGGTGATCGCCCACTGGCCGGAGGGCAAGACCAAGCCAACGATCCCACTTCCGTACTCCCAGGAGACGCAGAACGGCTACGAGTACGCCGCCGCCATCCAAATGATCCAATCGGGTCTGGCCGAGGAGGGGATGAGGGCCATCGCGGCAATCCGCGACCGGTACGATGGGGAGAGGCGCAACCCCTGGAACGAGTTCGAGTGCGGCAGCAACTATGCCCGGTCGATGGCAAGCTATGGCCTGCTCAACGCCTTTTCCGGCTTCCGGTTCGACATGGTGCGTCGCGTGATCGGCTTCGATCCAATTCACTCGCAGGACGGCCGGTTCCGCTGCTTCTGGTCGCTGGATTCAGGGTGGGGTGAGTTCGAGATGTGGGCCAGCCAGGCCGAGGTACGGGTACTGCATGGGGAGCTACCGTTACGGGTGTTGGGACTGCCCTGGGTCGCGGAGAAGAAGGTTCAGTTGATAAGGCTGGACGATGAGCGAGTTCCCTTCACCCAGGACGGCGGCGAGGTTCGGTTCACGGGCACGATCCATCTCCAGAGGGGACAGACGCTGCAGGTGCTTCTAGAAATGAACTGGTGTGAAAACCGGTCAAGCAAGTAAAACCCTCCCGCAAGAGGGATCCTGCGGGAGGGTCACCGTCATCATTCCGTGTGCCCCAATAGCCTGTTCAGCAACCGCCCTCAGCGCCGCGTAGATGGTCAAGATAGGCATCCAACTCCTCCAGGCGGGCAGCCAGGTTCTCGGCAACGATCAGATCCTCCCAGGCAGGATGTTCGGGCACATCCCCTTGGGCGATCTTGGATTCCAGGTCAGGCTGGGCCACGTCAGTGCTGCGTCCGCTGAAAGAACTCTTCGTACAATTCCGGTGCCGTCCGATCCTCCTTCACCGTCTTGATCGCCCCCGCCAGGCGCCGGGCCAGGTAATCGAGCAAGCGCTCCCCTTTCTCCGCGGTCGCCGGGCGCGCATCGCCGGCATAGTGATCGGGGAAATTGGCGTACCAGCCGATCGGGGCCTCCTGCCCTGGCTCCAGGCCCGTCAAGTGATCCAGCCGGCCCAGCCGCTGGCCCGAATGCTCGTCGATCTGGTCCATCTTTGCCATCTCGGGGCGGATCGCCAGGATCATGCTCGTCTCCATCTCCCCGGCGTGGTGGCTGAAATCGGTTTCCAGCAGCTCGTCGCGGAACTCGCGAAATCCGGGATCCCAGTAAGACTGTGCCAGGTACACCACATAGTCCTTGCGCGTTTCCAGCATCAACTGCAGAAAGAAGGAGGCCAGATGATGATTGCCCCCGTGGCTGACGAACAGGATGATCTTTTTCAGGCCATTGCGCCCGATCTCGTCGCAGATCGCCTCCAGCAGTTGCAGCATCAGGTGCCCGCCGATGGCGATGGTGCCCGGTTGATGCTTGGCCTCCAGGATCTGGGTCAGGTAGAATGGCGGAAACACGATCGCCGGTTCGATCTCGGCCGCGCGCCGGGCGGCCTCCATGCCGATGAACAGGTCGGTCCCCAACGGCAGGTGCTCGCCGTGCTTTTCGATGCACGGCAGTACCAACACACACACTCCCTGCGTCTCTTTCACCGCCACGGCGAAATCAGGCGCGCTCAGGTTTTCCCACTGCATCTCTGATCTCCTCTCTCAACGCCCACGAAATTGGGGCAGATACGCGGCGTGCGCCGCCAGCATCTCGGCACATACGTCTTCAGCCTGCTGCGTGGAACGCGTCCAGGGATGCGCCAGGATGGCTTGCACCACCAGGTCCTCGTCCCCGCTCAGGGCCGCATCCACCGTCAATTCTTCCCACGCGACGAGGGACTGGGTGAGCCCCAGGACCCCCCTGGGAAGCGCGCCCATGCAGAGCGGCCGCACGCCACTTCCGTCCACCAGCGCCGGGACCTCGACGATCGCCTCCCGCGGCAGATTCGTGATCGCGCCCTCGTTCCGGACGTTGACGTGGAACTCTTGGCACTCGTCGCCGGCCATCGCGGCGATGACGCTGACCGCCAGGTCCCCGTGCCCGACGTCGGTGTGATGCTTGGTGAGATCCATGTGGATCGGCATCTCGCCTTTCGCCATGGCCTCGAAATTCCGCCAGTGTCCGGGAAGATCCGCCATAAACATGTGGTATATCGAATGCCCGGTGCGAAAGTCCGCCAGGGCCTCCTCTTGATGAAAGTACGGATACAGGTAGCTGAGATTCGCAGGCCACACCCCGAATTTCTCCAGCATCCACATCCCGAACTCGTGATACTCTGAACGGTAGCTTCTCCCCTTTTTCTTTGGCTGTCGCAACCGCTCCAGCAGCGTGGGGTACCCGTCCTCGTCCCGGAGGCGCAGCTCCATGAGCCAGGTATGGTGGTTGACCCCGGCTGCCCGGACCCGCACCTCCCCCTGCTCAAAGCCGAATAGCTC
>Ga0180431_10006172_pt1 | contig 14310 bp, 21 predicted proteins | sample SS_ome_11_FD_132459 | JGI IMG/M metagenome (GOLD analysis project Ga0180431, IMG submission 132459) | Hypersaline lake sediment archaeal communities from the Salton Sea, California, USA - SS_1_MS_1 metaG | ecosystem: Environmental > Aquatic > Non-marine Saline and Alkaline > Hypersaline >... | reverse complement strand
CTGTTTAACAGGCTTCTTGACAACCTCATTAGATACGTAGTCATGAACTTGAATCTTCTCACTAAAGTGAACACCCTCTACTTTAGATGCTAATCCAGTCTCAGGATGAAGTGCTCAATATTCGTGAAGCTCTTCAACTTGACGTTCACCATAACATCTATCACAGAAGATATAATGTGGATTATATATGTCATTCAGCTCAATGATACGTCTAACCGCATTACCTAGAGTGAATCCTTTAACACTCTTATCTATAGTTTCGCAATGTACAACTCTCATCTTTTGCACACGACGATCTAGCTCTGTAATAACAATACTAGGTCCTACTGTGCCCATTTTGTCCCAGTCAACTCCCATTGTCCGAATAGGAGAACCTAAATCAATAGGTCCACGACTGTCATAGAAGTCTGAACCAGGTAGACCTGGCTGGAAGTCTGGCCAAGAACACATCTCATCAACAAGTTCTTTGGGAATCCATCCCATGGCCTCTTCGCCAAACTCTGCTTCATATTCTTGGACATATTCATTCCAGTTCATTTTCATAGATTCCTGGATAGCTGTTTCTATTGTCCAAACCATATTACCTTCCCATACTGACCATCTATGTTCCTCATAACCATGAGTTGGGTCCGTACAGAACTTATAATATAGCTCTTTCTTACCAGAAGCAGTTGAAGCTATGATTGTTCTAATGTTTGGGTTCTGAGTCGCAATAACCATAGTTGATTTGATTGCAGACTCGTCCTCAATCCAGTCGAACTCATCATAGACAAGCATACAGTTCTTAGTACCTTTACCACGAACTGAGTGAGAACACACGTTACCAACTATACGACTCACACCTTGTACTGATTCAACTTCAAGATAGTATGAAGGTTTCTTACGCATACTGGTAATGATACCACCATCTTCTTTTGGTCTGAAGTGTCGGTTTAGCGAAGATGCAAGGAAATCGTTTCTTATGATACTGAATATGTTCTCTAATTGTATCTCACTAGGTGTAAGTAAGATAACCTCTGCGTTTTCATGTGTGAATATAAACCACAACATGAGCATTATAAGTGCCCAGGTCTTACCGCATCGGCGGCTAATCCTAAACACTAACTTCTTAGAATCTGAACGTAGAATCTCAGCTTGCTGAGGTCTACATACAATTCCAAATTCCCACTCTACCCATTTGACAGGGTCTCGTACTATACTAAGGTATATATCCCATAGTGGGTCTTTGGGATCTTCGACATTAAGCTGGTCTTCTGAAAACGCAGCTTCTTCGTCGGTCAACCACGAAACGGGTTGTCTTGTTTGCCAGTACCTGAGTCTTGGCAATCCAATTCGCACCTTCTCTAATAGGGTGCCAGGTAATCCAGATGGGTGAACTTCTCGGCCTGATAGCTCGGATAGCCTTTCACAAGCTAAAGCCAGTTCTTCCTGTGCCTCTTCACGAGTCATCTCTGGATATTCATGTTTTTCTAATGGCATTATTACTCCTCTGCCCGCTTTTGTGGAAAACCAAACTTGTCAAACCACAATGCAGGCAATATCTCCATATCTACAGTAACCCCTCCAAATGTTGCTAGGTTAAATAATAGCTGCATATCAAGGTAATCTGCATTTCTTATCGTACTTGGGCAGTCCGTAAGCACTATCATTGATGATTGGATCTCTTCTTCGGTTCCGCCTGACATGATGATTATCTCACCATCGTCTGCTCGTATCAACCCTGGCTTAAAGTCAGAAGCGTTAGGTATCAACTGAGATATGTCATCCATGACATCATCAATCGACCCGCTGATCATTACATCTTCATCTGGTTCGATGAAGTAAGGGTAAAACTTCGGCTTTATGATGCTCATCTAGCACCTCCCTACGTATAGTAATGCATCTGCGATGCTTGGCTATCTAAAGAGATTCCGTCTCTCCTCCTCTTTTTGCGTGAGTTACCACGACTTGCTAAACCAAACGCCGTGATACCAATAAGTGCTGCGCCTGCAACTATAATACCAGTCTTTCCTTTAGGTCTAATTATATCTTCAACTCCTTCAGCGGCTTCTCTGACTGTCTTTCTTGTTGCAGCACGTCTAGCTGCATCCTCTGTAGTTTCTTCAGCTACATCTTCTAGTATTTCAGCTGCTACTCTACCAGATGCCCCTGGTTCAGCTTCCAATGCTTCTTCTGCTAATTCTTCAGTTACTTCTCTAGCTTGTCTAGCAGCTGGTTGTTCAGGTCTTGTATGTCGTGGAGGCTCTACTACTTGCTGTTCGGTTACTTCTTTGGCGACTTCGGCTCTTGCAGGAGGTTCAACATTGAAGTTGTCATCCATTACACCGATAACTTCTGGTTTTGTATCTTGAGGAACAAGGCGTTTGACATTTTCTACAAAGTGTGAAGTAACATCTTCTACTGGAGTATCTTTGTCTATATCTAACCAAAGAGTGGCACGACGCATACTTCCGCCATGCGTTTTGCTCTGCACGTCTGTTAATTCAGCACCAAGCTCTTCTGTTAATATTCTTTGGTTCTCTAGAGAAAGCTTATCCAGATCGAACGCTACCATAGCTCTTTCATTATGCTTTGCAGCAGCGGATGCAAATGTAGAATCGCCAAGCCCCATTTCTTGAAGTTCTTCCATTACAGGCCTGAGAGGTTCATCTATCCATTTGTCTATTTCACCAGGAACACTGAGATCTCGACCCATCTTCCAGTTCTCTACTGGATCAACATCTCCCATAAGTCGCCTTGAATCGACTTCTACATCTAATGTTTTCTCTCGACTAGACTCTTGTGCAGCTATACGCTTAGCACGTATATCGTCTGTATAGTCTTTTAAAGCATTACTATAATCCCTATTAGCCTGTATAGCTTCTTTCGATCCAGGTGCGTTTTCTTCTAGCTTCTTATACCTATTATACATATCAGTAAGCTTAGCTCTTTTAGTCTCTTCTACTCTTCTATTACCATATACTCTTTCAGCTATATCATCAGCAGCTTCTGTATGCAAAGTTGTTCCTTCAACATCATACCTTAATGGGACATTTGCTTCTAGAATTGTCTCAACATTATGCCCGGTCTTACTTGTTCCCTTAACTTGTGCACTAGGATAGCAGCATGATACAAATACATCCTCTCCCTGTTGGACGGCAAGCTTTTCTGCTGCTTCTGGTGATAAATTATCCTTAACATATTCAACGGCATCAGGAGCTGGAAGCCATTTACCATTACCAACACCAATACCACCTTCTGAAGAACCGTGTCCAAATAGTATAAGTCTACCTTCAGAATCCCTCACTAAGTTAGCGGGATTCTCTTTATTGTTATAATCACCAACTGTCTTAATAACTTCATTCATCCAATACTCATCAAAAGAAAGTGCGGCTCCTCTTTTGTTTCCCCATGTCCTTATTGTGTTTTTCATTAGTAACCACCACTGTCATGCATCGAACGTGCTTCACTGCCAATGAACGATCTAGTATTCTGTCTACTCTGCATCATATGTCCAAGAGCTTGTCTACGTAAGTTGCCACTGTACTGATCAATACCAGTTTCACCCGTATATCCACTCATACCACCAGCTATTCTATCTCTCTTACTTGGCAAAGTTATACCCATACGTGAAATTCCACCGCCCATCATACCTTGAATCATTCCATGATCCACCATATTAGCTGTTGGACCAAATACCTGCCACATACTACCACCAACAGCTCCTTTAAGTCCTTCGGTAAGTGGATCTGTATCTGGATTCTGATCGATAGCAGCTATTGTCGCACCAATACCACCAACAATACCAGCACCACCAATGATTTCCATTCTGCGCTTAAGTAGGAACTTACTTGACTCGAGATATCCATGCTCACTGGCTTTTGCAAATCTTATAGCATTAATATTCTTCGCTCTTGCAGCAACTGCACGTCCATATCCTACTGTTTTACCAGCAGCACCAACAAGCTCGGCACCTTCACCAAATACACCCTTAAACCACTTCATTTTACCTAAAGCTTTAGGTGCACCAACCTGTATGGCTCTACCTATTTTTCCTGCCCATTTAATTACACTTACTGGAATCGCCATTAGTACGCCGCCCTCTCGCTATGTGCATCTAGTGCCATCTGTGGATCTGGTCCAACAGCTGGGCTACCTATTAGAGATGTGTTGCCATAGCTATTCATAGATTCTCTATAACCTTTTATACTTTCAACAGTAAACGCTTGTCCACCAACGGCAAGAGCAGCGCCACCCCATGCAGCTCTACTTCCCCACACTCTCTTTCTGTCAATTGTTCTGGTAACGTCGCTTAATCTTGTGTTAAACACTTCTCTTTTGCCACGCTTAACCTTACCATTTTTAAGCAGCGTATCCATGATGTCGACATCTGGATCTAGCTCTAGTAAATGATCTCCCTTAAGGAAATCTGTAATAGACTTACTCCATGCTTCTCCAAGACTCATCTTCTTGCCATCCATACGAGCTTGTGTCATGTGGTACCCAGGTGTTTTCCAAAGACCTTCCCTGTTACCCATTAAATGTCCAACCGGTGTCTTCTGTAGATTCTGTTTAATTCTAATTGCTTCTTCAGCAGCTTCATCAATATCAGCAACTCCAGTTTTGACATATGTAGTTGGTGTGTTTATTCCGAAGTTTGAAGTCACCTCAGCGACAGAGTTCTTTTTATACTCACCAACCTGTGCCCTTGCGTTGTTAAGTGCATCATACCTTGACCTATCTCCCCTAGACATATCACGTACATCACTTTCAGAAATCCACTGACTACCTATAGCCTTATCGTTGCCATCAACACTGTTCTTAATCCTATACCTTCCCATCTTATCCTTAGACACATGTTCCATATTACCTTCAAGCCCAGACTTCCATAACTTATGCTTACGCCGCATCTCAGCAGGACTCATATCGTCAATATCTGTAAAGCCAGCATCTTCCATAACACGACGTGCTTCATATCTAGCTTTCTCGTATTTGTTACCCTCAACTTTACTAACAAAACGACCTTTACGTCTATATTGACCAGCAGAGTCAACTACCACTTCTCTTGTATCAGACGTTCGTGCCCAATTGCGTAGCGCAGCATCTCCATCAGCAACCTTAGCTACTTTACTAGCTCCTTTTGCTAAATCATCAGAAGCGCTACCAAATGTCTTGATAAACTTGGAGCCAATATTAGATCCCCATTTTACAATATCGTCTGCAAATGATGCGAAATTCATTATTCACCTCGTTCCAGCTCGGCCTCTTTCATTTTCTTATTACGTTCTTCAATGAACTTAGCCTGAGCTAACGCACTACCGGATACATTAAGAGTCTTAATTGCCTTACGGCTCTTCTTAGTACCCATCATATTATCCAGTATCTTATCTCTTGACCTTAGTATCTTATCCATAAGGTCATGTACAGGATGAGCCTCGAGATGACTTGCTTCTCGTCCGTCCTCACCAAATGAGGTAACAACTTCCACAAAGTCTTCACCAGGGTTAATCTGCATCCACTTCCTCAACCTTTCCATCTTGATATCCAGGTACACTAGTTCTTTAATATAAACCATGCTAGGGAGATCTTCTGGATTAACCTTCATAGCATCCATATACCTGACTACCGCCTCTATGACATACTCCATTTCGACCACACACCTTTGTTCCATATCTTGTACTCTATCCTTGTAGGGACAAACGTCATAGAACGAACAGTCTTGCTGTTTACATATCATAGGGAGTGATGCTGCAAAACCATGCTTCTGATTCCTTGGAAGTCTCTTTACCTCTTCCATTGGGAATAGCTGTACTACAAAGTGATCTTGCGTTGGATATAAAGCAACGCTTGGAGACTCTTCTCCAGGTACTACTGGCGCTGTAACTGTACCGTCAATCTGAGACTTGTTTGTATCAAGTTCTTTTCCTGTTGACCATTCTTCTTGTGGTTTTAACTCTACCATCTTTCTTCTTACGCCTCCGTTTTCGTTTGGGGGACTTTCTATGTACTGCACTGTGACATTTCTGACACAGTGTTATAAGATCAGTGAGCGGCTCATTAAAAACGTGCGCATACGTTTTGTGGTGTACTTGCAGCTTCTTCTTTGAGCCGCACAACTGACACTTATATCTATCTCTTATAATAACGAGTTTTCTCTTTTTCTTCCATTGTGGCGATTGTAGATACCTTTTATAGGCCGCTTTCCATGCACGTCTACTGATCGCCCTGTATAACCTCTTCACCAGTACTAACTACCTCCTGATGTAAGGACCAATATAATACCATCTGGGAAACCATCTGGAGCACCAAAGATAACCTCATATGCTGTGGTATTATCTTTGTAAGGATAGCGTGGAAACTCTCCAACACCACCTCCACCCATACATTCTGGATGACTATATCTCACGCCAGTACTGTACAGATATTCATCTACTCCATTATATAGAGCATGTCCAAATCCATCGCTGTTAACCATATAGTGACCTTCCTCACTAGTTAATCTAACAACATCTATACCTTGACTTGTCTCAGCTCCATATCCCCACAACATATATGAATCAATTGTGGTGTATGGAATATCCCATATCGACAATCCATCATATCTCACGATTGGTAGTGTCGCTCCGGTACTTCTATATCCGAAATTACCAGGCCACGCAACTACCATCGGTTGATTGCTAGGATCATCTCTATATACTATCCAAGGACTATCTCCTGTTGCTCTAGTAGGAGCTGGTTTACCGCCCCAACAATACCTGAGTCGACTACCTACAGGTACGGAACCGTATGAACCTGTGTCCCATAGATTGCTATACTGAATTACATTATCTCCTGCATAACTGTAGAAATACCTAGGGTCGTCAAACCCATTTCCCATAGTTCTACCCTCCCATCCGAATCTTAAGTCACTCGTACCTGCTGTTCCCCACGAACCGGTCCAATCAACGGCATCTGAGCCATCTGTGAACACGTTTCTAGGATAACTGCTGATATAAGCATAGTGTATCAGTGGATCTTTAGGATGTTCTACAGTTGAGTGGGAACCTTCTGTATAAAGCTTCGTATCACCGCCAAGTAGATACGCTGGGTATCTACCAGAGTGATCTGTTGCATATCGTTCCAGTGCAATCTGAATAGTATGTAAACTTGCTTTGACCTCCGCTTCTTTAGCCTTTGTCTTGGCTCTCATGTAATTAGGCAGAGCAAGTGCGGCCAAGATGCCAATGATGGTGATCACAACAAGTAATTCAATAAGGGTAAATCCCTTTTGACTTAGTCTCATTAGTGCACCTCACTTTGCTCTAATAGGTCTATTAAGTATTCCTCCTCTATTTCATCTAGAATCATTGGGATATTAATAGCCTTTGCAAATCCAGTGTTGTGATATATACGTGTAAGCATACCTACAACTCCGTAATCTGTGCAGTAGACGGGTGAGCCTGACGCTCCTAATCCTGCGACGCCACCCATCCTATACATCTCTCCATCTTCAAGATAATCTGACATGATGGCTTCGCCGCCAACGGCACCATAAGGTGTATCTGGATATCCACACCATATCAGCGTCTCTCCGAAACACGGAGTTTCTTCTGCAAGCGGCAGGGCTGGAATATTATCCAATTCACATGGACAACTTAATATAATCCAGTCATGCCATTGGTTATTGTCAATGTCCGCTACATCATCAAAACTAATGATGCTTACATAACACTCTTCGCCATTAAAGCCTTGTACCTTAATGCCTTCGTTTACTAACGGCTCTCCGAATAGTGGTAATCCCCAAAGTTGTGAATTAATACGATTCTGAAGGATGTGCTTAGCCGTAATTACTACTCGATCACCATTTACCTCAGTGACCCAGGCTGTTCCTCTAACCTGGAAGACTTCGTCTCTAATTGATAGGACACTTTCTCTGACAACTTGGTGATCCATCTCATCTTGTCTAGAGAAGTGATAGAATCCTACCACCAGTATAGTCGATATGACTATAGCTACCGTAAAGTAGCAAAGCCACTTTACAAATGTCTTCATAGCACACCCCCTCAATGTGATATATTTAAAATGTTGTTACCCAACCTTGCGTGTCGGGATCAAATGCTCCTTGCGGTGTAAGGATTAGTATAACACCGTCTTTAACTCCGTCTGGGCATCCATATGCCCACGTGTATCCTTCTGTAGGAACCCAGTTGTAATAAGGCCAAGAAGGTCTGGGTAATTCACCTTGATCCTGACCATCATGCATATAGTCATGCCAATAACCACCATAGCATTCGGGAATGCCCCAACCGTCACCCCATTCGTCATTTCCACCTAACATATAGTCAGATTTAAATACACCAAGTCGAACGGTCGTTGCTCCATGCTGTGATGCGTTAATGTTCCATGGGTGAGGCATTCGATAGAACATTTCTGCCCCATTCTCATAAGTCTGCTCAAGTCTAATGACATCCATACCCCAAGTGTTCTCTGAACCATAACCACCTAGCATATATGTATATGGTCCCTTCCTATAAGATGGATGTGCAGGAATACCTAGACCAAAAGCTTCGTTGTTTCTAGTAATAGCCCAACCAGCTCTATAGTAGAAGTTACCAGGCCACCAACACTGTAATGGTTCTCCACCTTCAGTAGTTGGGCGGCGACCACCCATCATATAATGTAACTGTGGAGGATCAGACTCCCAATCACCAAATCCCAACTCTAATGCGTCAGGTAGTGTAAGTGCAAAGTCCATCAGTTTAACAGGCGGATGCTCCATAGCACCTAAGCGTCCATAAAACATAGGATCATCCAGTCCGTTACCCATAATATCTCCATGGGAGCCAAAACGTGGATCTCCTCTCTCAACTCCAGAGTCAGATGAATACTGACTATCCAAAGTGCCTCTTACAATCACTTGGCCATCCCCAACAAAGGGATTCTCTGGATATGAGTATAGATAACAGTAATGAATAAGAGGATCGTTTACAAAGTCTGGATATGTAGGCTGTCCACCTGGAGACGTAGCTACATCTACGGTAACACCAGTGTCATAGTAAGCGTGCCAAGCTTGCCAGCAGCCTGTATCCCCACCAATCAGATAGGGCGGATATAAACCACCCGTATCGACAGCATACCTTTCTATAGCAACCTGGATGGTATGCAATGAGGCCTTTACTTCAGTTTCTTTAGCTTTGTTCTTGGCTTTTATGAAGTTAGGCAACGCAATAGCCGCCAGGATACCAATGATCGTTATAGTGACCAGTAGTTCTACTAATGAAAAGCCCCTATTCTTCTTCATGACCATCACCTCCCAAGGGATGCCTGTCATCTATAATAATAAGGGTAAATACGGCTTTGACAACCGGTATATAGAAACGGACGGACCTGTGGAAGGCCCGTCCTACGGCTTTGTGCATCGTGGACTGCGGGATGCGGGTGTGTATGTAAGGGAAGCTAAAGAAGTGCTTCCCTGCGGGGCAAATCTATGAGCTCTCGCTCACTTAGAATGATAGGCACTATTTCTGTACTTTTGTCCTATCTCTTTCATCTTATACGCTGCCCATACACCAAATGTGTATACAGCAGCTCTAACTAACATTCTCCCTATCATCTATATCCCTTACCTTTATAATATATGTTGGACCTCTCATGAGTATCCTTTGGTGATCGTATTCCTTATGATACTCCCAGCTGTCAACGGCAACACCACAGTTGGTTAAATCCATACCTGGAAGTATATCGTTTGGCTTCATGAATATGAATGGCACACCATGTACTTTAAGTCCATTACTATGACCTCTTACAACTACACCGTCTTCTCTAACTATACTCCAGAACTGTTTGATAGCATTCTCGTACTCCATCAGATCTCTGCCGATATAGTACACATTTTTAGTTCCTTCTCTCTGGCATATAGCAATAAGAGCAAGAAGAGCGGCAGTAGTGCGTCCGCTCCTTCTTCTACCCTGTATAATCATTTCATATCCACGCCTACCTTCCCAGCATTTCACAATATTGACTGCATCTCTCTGCATGATATTTGGTGAATGCATTACTAAGTCTACACCAAGATCAAGAGGGAATCGTAGGCTAGCAGCTAGTCTCCTCGCCATCTGGCAAGTTCACCACCTCAAACTCTACTCTACCATGAAGAACCTTACCTCTAATGTTCCTCTGTATCTTACTCAGAACGCCTTTGCCAGTTTTTACTTCCACAAAAACAATCTTATCAATCTGTCCCTTGCTCATACCATCAAACACTACAAAGTCTATTGGACTTCCCATGAACCTAGCATCCTTAGGGTTGTATCCAAACTCCTTGAATAGCGGAGCTATTTGTTCCGCCATTTGTCCTTTGATGGCGCTCCTCTGACGCTCACGAGATTTCTTAATACCGGTTTTTAATTGCTCATCATACTTCTCTCGCATCACATCAATAGCATTTGCCGCCTCCTTCCTGGCAGCCTCTGCCTCGTTTCTATGCATCAATGCCATCTGCCTTTCTCTCTCCACTTCGGCGGCAAGCCTAATCTTCTCATTGTTATCCTTTACCATAAGAACAATCATGACAACGATAACAAGTCCCAGTCCCAATATAATACCTATATCCATGTTACTTCCTCCAGTTACAATATAGTGTCGTTAGATTCACTTAGACCACTTCTCCTTCTTAATAATATCAATGACTTGACGGCATTTCGGTTCTGTCATAGCCTTGCCAGCAAGCTCACGCAGTTCCTCAATGATCGTTGGATAAAGAGTTTCTCCTTCCTCGTCTACACCTACTACCCTGGCAATCCTTCGAGCATTCTCCTGTTTGATGTTTAGAATCATGTCTTCGAAGGACGGGCCGACGCCGTTCTCCATCTGGCCGATTAGTTGGTCGACCATTCCATTCTGCCTCACGATATTAGCCTTTTGCATGGCTTCTTCGTGATCTTCAGCGAATACGCTGTCACTTCCTCTGCTGTTATTCATCTTCATTTGTTTAGTCTCCAAATATAATCTCATCCACGTATGGATCGAAACTACTCTTTTTTGGTACATCTGGGAACTCAGCTTTAAAGTCCTCGAGTTCCTTTCTTAGTTTGTCATTTTCCAGTATAAGATACCGGATAAGCTTTAAAATGTCGCCATCATCGAGGCGCTCACTTACTTCCCTTGTATTAGGGTTATTACGTATCAGGTTTATCTTTGGTTTAATATCCATTATTCATCATCCCTTATCTCATATGGACTTCGATCACATCCTGTACACCATACCATTTCGAAGCAATCACCTGATTCGTGGTCGTATGTTTCGTCGAATTCAAGGTCGGCGCCACAAAACGGACACCTTTCCTTGAGCGCAGCATACAGATGATAATTCACCATCAGCTTAGCCTCTTCTATCTGTTCCTTAGTGTGATACTTATATTCCACAACGCACCTCCACAAAGCCACTAATTAGCTATGCTCACTAAGCATTCGCTACGTTCATTATACCACATAATCGACAATAACACAAGGTCTACATCGTAACAATACTTATGTTATAATGCAATAACTATGTTACCATGGCTAGGGCTAGGGGATTATATGTATCACCCTGCCCCTATAATAATAGAGTTACCAATACCTTTCACTGTATGACTATCTTTCAGCATTTGCTGTAAGTATCACTTTTAGTGAAAAGGGACAGTTTGTCCCCGACATCAATGTCGGTAGCACCAGGGAAGCTACCATGGAAGCTACCAGGGAAGCTTGTCCAGTGGTAATGGACAGCATTCATATATAGTGCAAGATTGTGATAGTGTGTAGTATTATATGCAGGAAAGTGATAGCGCAGCATTCATTACATATTGCAAGAAAGTGATCTAATATAGGGCTAAAAAACTCTTTGCGACCCATCCCAGTGTACCATACTATATATCGTACAGTAAAAAAGATCCGAGCCCACTGGGGGTAACTGGATCAAAGGAGGACACCATGAATACATGGATGACCATAGCTATTGGAGCTACGCTAGGTATCATCACCAGAGTGATAATACTAGTGGTTACAGGCTTACCAATGGATCAGCCAATCTGGAATCTATTCATAGGAGGCTAGGTATGATGTACTTAGCAGGTCCGCTCACTATGGGTGGACAAGTAGTAGACCCCACAGTACTCAGGGTTAGAAGAGAGTACTACAGACGGTTGGGCGCCGCACTTGAGCAGTACCTTGGTACTAGTGTGTATGTACCACATGTGCATACCACTGAGTCTGAGGAGCAGGGACTAATATCAAGGTATGGCGGTGTAGTAGCATCACGTATAATACTGCACCGTGTAGCGGGCGTACTTAAGAGACCATACTGTACAGGTCTCACACTCACAGGTACATGGACACATAGTAGGGGCTGTGTGTACGAGTACCATAAGGCACAGATGGAGCGTATACCTATATGGATACCCTCACCTACATTAATACAAGCACTTGGAGGTGCATAATGAGACGTATACTGAACTGGGTTAGCACCCTACTGATGGTAGTAGGGTTTGTGGGCATGTTGTTTGAGCCCACAGCAGAGGCTACCATATTGAACGTGGTCACATGGTATGTATCATGTATGACCATCATGGGTGTAGGCTACATGCTGCACTTAAAGACGGAGAAGGATGATATCCAGCGTATACTGGATAAAGACCCTATCCGTAAGCATATCACATACAAGTCCAAGAAGTCAACATTCAAAGACTTCATAATGGACTAGAGTGTGTATGCGCCACATATAGAGGCCCCTTCGGGGGTCTCTTTTTCTCTGATACTAAGGTACTCACTGCAAAGCCTACTTTACAGGAGTTAAACCTACTATCGAAGGAGGTGCTGTCATTCTTACAGCACTTATCTACGGGCTCCTCGAGCTCCTCGGTGTGAATAAGGTCGACGCCGAGTCACAACTAAATTCACAGGCCATACTGTGGGCTAATCTCCTGGAGGAGTATAAGGTCCATGGTATCGAGGACGACGAGCGCCAGGTTTCCCATTCATTCCATGGGAAAGACCTTGTGTTCATCCCGAAAGCCACCTCACACGGCTTGGTTCCGTTATTCGGACCCGAAGTCGAAATGAGGACAGGTAGGAGAGACAAGAAGCTAGGTCTGACAGTAGAGGTAAGAACCTCATGTGTCAAGACAGAAAGCTTCGGTGAAACTCCGTCCTTTCAGTGGATTGAACTGGCCTCGATAGGCTACAAGAGTGCAGACTTCAAATCGAAGTACTGGCTATTCTTGCTGCCGTCCGAGATGTCAGACGATGAGTTCCATCAGTCACAGGAACGTCGCCAACTGACACCCAACGCCCCTCTACACAAAGGTCGTCGTAACTGGCTGAAAGGCTAGTACTAGTCGGCTACCGTAACACATTGCCCCCTCGAAGTCTGAGGGGGCTTTTGTTACTATTACTCTATCAAAGCATAAGGAGGATAGCCATGAGTAACGATTCAATGGATGGCTTCTTTGAGGATGATATCTTCACAGACGGCCTGGAACTAGGCAGAGCTGTAGTATGCGACAACTGCCTGACAGACGGTGGTCACTGTCCTGGACAGCTTGAGTGCGAGAAGTACTTGAACTGGCTTGACCCCAAAGGTAAGCGCAATGAGCTCTTTGATGAGAGCCAGTACGAAATCGGCACTATCGGCATGCATCTTGCATCACATGAGAGCTAAGGAGGTGATATCAGATGCCAATACCAAAGAAGAAGAAAGTGCACAAGAGTGATGCCAGACGTCTATGTGAGGACTTCCTCAAGGAGTTTGGTATTGACAGGTTTGAGTTCATGGTCAAAGAGCTCAAGAGTGTGTATTATCATCAGAAGAGCCGTGGATGGAGCATACCTGATGCTATTGTTCAGGCTGCTCACAGCTATCAGGCTACGTATGATACGCACCTGACTGATGGTGAACTCAAGATGATCCTGGGACATACTCTCAATGTATCTAAGTGGTGGGGCCGCTCAAGTGAGCCAGTGCCAAAGGTACATGAGGGTGAGAGGATAGGACAGACACAGCTGTTCCTTGAGAACCTCACATTCCCAGAAGATCCAGCATATGCACTACATGTGCTGATTCACAATCGTAGAATAGCCAAGAGCTAGTATCGAGGCTACAGCAACTATATGGGTCACCCCTGCGGGTGGCCCTTTTGTTCCATATGAGGTATCAAAGCCCAAGGCTTACCTCATTGAGCAAAGGAGAAAAAGCATGATTACATTTATGATCTATGGATGGCCCGCTGTGGCTATCGTAGTAAGTATTGTGGCCTTGGCCTCATTGTTTACAAGGAGAAACAAATGAGCACACTCACATCTCCGCCTGGAGAGCGT
>Ga0180431_10006171_pt1 | contig 14311 bp, 11 predicted proteins | sample SS_ome_11_FD_132459 | JGI IMG/M metagenome (GOLD analysis project Ga0180431, IMG submission 132459) | Hypersaline lake sediment archaeal communities from the Salton Sea, California, USA - SS_1_MS_1 metaG | ecosystem: Environmental > Aquatic > Non-marine Saline and Alkaline > Hypersaline >... | reverse complement strand
CCCTTGCCGACATAGATCCCCTCCCCGAACAAGTCCTGGTAAACGTCCGAGACCGCCCGGGTATAGAGATCCAGGCCGGCGTCCCCGGCAAAGATCCGCGTGAGCCAGGACTGATTGGCGCTGTCGGGTTTGACCTCCGTCCGGGGCTGCAGCACGGTGTACCCGGCAACCACCCTGTCGCTTTCTGCGTCGAATTCGGCCCGGTTCAGGGGGTGTGCCAGCGTGGCGACGAGGCGGCGCGCGCTCTCGCGCGGCAGCACTGTGTCTGCGTCCAATGTGATCACGTATCGGATCTTTGCCAGGACGCCCAGATCCCCCACCTGCGTTGTGAAGGAGGTTCTCGTGCTGCCGCCCAGCAGGCGGTTGAATTCGGTCAGCTTGCCACGCTTGCGCTCCCACCCCATCCAGCAGTCCTCGGCAGGGTTCCATTGGCGTTCGCGATGGAATAGGAAGAATGGCCCCCGCCCCGCTTGGGCGTATTCACGGTTGAGGTCTCGGATACCGCTTCGAGCCTGGTCGAGCAACGCGGCATCCTCCGGCATGTGCCTGTGTGGGGCGTCGGAGAAGTCGGTGAGCAGGGCAAAGTGCAGGTGCGGGTCTGCGTTGCCCAGGTAGTGAAGTTCCATCTGCTGCAGCAGGAAAGCAACCTCTTTGGGGTTGGTCAGCAGTGCGGGGACCACCGCCATCGTCCGGCATCCTGCCGGGATGTCCTGAGAAAAGTCCAGTTTGGGGAGCATCCGGGGCGGCACCGTTCGGGTCACCAGCCAATTGATCAGGTTGACGGCGAGGTCGGTCGCGGGCAGCAGTGCCAGAAGCGCGACTGCGACCAGTTGAACGGGTGTTCCACCTGTGGTTGCTCCATATCCAATTGCACCCAGCAGCGCGATCAGGGTAAGCGTGCCTACGCTGCACAGGTGTGCCAGCGGGGCGTGATCGAGCAGCCAGCGTCGCAGGCGCGCGCCCCAGGATGGACGGTACCCCAGGCGGGCCTCCAGTTCCGCACGGCCCCTGTCCACCAGGTAGAACCCGACGTGGGCGTCTCTGGGCAGATCTTGCAGCGTGCTCTCTGTCGGTGAAGCCAGATGCTCTGAGGCCAGGTCCACTGCTTCGTGAGCTACCCGTTCTTCCGTCCGTCCGGTTGCCAGGGCCAATTCCTCCACTATCTTGCGGTAGCGATCACGCGTTCGAAAGTCCATGCGGGCATAGATCGCTCCCGGCTCGGAGCGCAGCCCCTGCTCCACCCGGCTTACGCTTTCAAAGAACGCCTTCCAGTCCTCGTTCGCCAGAGTGCGCAGGCTGATGATGCAATTTGCGACGATCGCCTCTTCCGCTAGCCCTGTGACGGCCTGTCGGAGGCCCTCCGCTCCTTGGTCGAACGACGGTCGTTGCCCGTCTGCCACAAGCCTGGCCTCAGGCTCAGTCGAGTCGCCCGATCCCTCTCGTTCCGCGGTATCGGCAACCGTGAGGGTCAAGAGTTCCAGGACCCCCAGGCGCAGCATCGTCGGCAGTGCCCACAGTTCGCCCATCGTCAGCGGCGTGACCTGTTGATAGGCCCGGATGAACCGCGTGACGCGGTCCAAGTCGAGCAGCCCTGCGTCGTGTTTGATCATCTCCAGTGCCAGCGCATAGATGCGGGGATAGCCAGCCAGAGCAGGACCTTCAAGTTTGGGCAGCCGTTGGTAGTAGCTCTTGGGCATATCCTCGCGGATCTGGCGCGCGGCTTGGCGCACGACGTAGAAATTATCCAGCAGCCATTCGGCTGCGCCTGAGAGGATGCCCTGTGTTTCAGAGACCTGGACGAAACGGTCATACACTTGGCGCAGGAGTCTTTCCTGCACCCGGAGACGCTCCAGAGGCGAGGACCCGGGCTGCGGTCGGTGGGACACGGTGTGATGCCTGGCCAGCCGTGACGCTATGTCTTCCAAGCCATCTGTGCTGGATCGCTCGATACCTGCAGATGCTGCTCTGTCAGCTTTGTTGTCTGGCACGCGTCAGTGTCCTTTCGTCTCCATGGCAGCCCTTTCGGCCTCCATGTGTTGTGCCGTTTTCTCAGGGATGTCCTGCATGATCAGCAGCGGGGTTGTGCCGTAGACGATAAAGTTGAGGGCGATGCTGCCGTACGGCCATCGGGCCTCGCCCGAGTAGCCGTGGGCGCTCAACAGCATCAGGTCTATGTTCTCCTGCTTGACCAGTTCGTGCAACGTGACTGCGGCGTTATCGCTGATGAGCAGGCGCGTTTCCACCTCGGAGGGCAGTTGGGATTTGAGTTGTTCCAGGTACTGGGCTCCTGCCTGACGATTGCGCTCGGTGAGCTGGTCCACCAGCTCCATCTCCTCCGCTGTGGGAGGTGTGCGGCGGGCTACCTCGGGTTTGGCCACCACGTGTGCCAGCAGTAGCGGGCAGTCGTGAAGGCGGGCGAGCGTCGTTGCCAGTGGCAGGACGCACTCGGCTCGCGGAGAACCGTCCAGAGGCACCATCAGTCGCTGGTATTGCAGTGGTTTCATCTCACTGGTAGCACACATGTACGCTCGCACGATCATCACCGGTATGTGCATCCCCAGGATGACTTTCTGCACCACGCTGCTCACGTTCCAACCACTCAACCCGCTCTGCCCGTGGGTGCTCATCACAATCAGGTCGACGTCGTGGTTGCGCGCGAACGTGAGTATATGCTCTGCGGCGTGCCCCTCCAACAGGGCCGCCTCGGCCTGCAATCCAGCCTCCTGGAAACGGTTCGCCAGTTCCTCCAAGTAAGCGTCAGCCTCGGCTTTGCGAATTTGCCAGCGCAGTGGGTCGATGGCACGGCTCACACCAGAGGTCCGGTTGCGCTCCACCACGCGCAATAGCGTGACCTGGGCGTCAAAAGCCTGCGACAGCGTCACAGCGTGGGGCAGCGCGCATTCCGACAGGGTGGACCCGTCCATGGGGGTAAGTATGTGTTTGAACATCGTGGCATAACTCCTCAATTTGATCTGGGTCCAGATCATACATAATCGGCAGTGGAGTCAAGTTGCAAGTGAAAAGCTTCCCGCTTGGCCTGTACCCCATTGTATCACAGGGCCCTGCCGGCTCTCGACGGAATGCGTTGGAATTGACGTGGGACTCGGTTGCTCACGTTGGAATTCCGTTGGTGAAATGTGGGCGACCCACCGGAAAGCGAACGGGCACCATCGTCTGACGGCACATCGTGGAGCCTGGATGCTGGTGTTGAGGTCGCTGCTTGTGTATAATAAGGGCCAGCATGTCGATGAAAGGCGCATATTCGTGAGTCGAACTACCGTGAACCGGCCGGTTGGTGCCCTGGAGCCAGGGATTGAACGGCACGTGATCGAGGTAATCATGGAGAACACCCACGCCCAACTGGCGTACCTCGATCCCCAGTTCAACTTTGTCCGCGTCAACTCGGCTTATGTTCAGGGCTCTGGTTTTTCCAGGGAGGAACTGATCGGCCGCAATCACTTTGACCTGTTCCCCGACGCGGAGAATCGGGCTATTTTCGAGCGCGTGCGGGATACAGGCGAACCGATCACGTTCCATGCCAAGCCGTTCGAGTTTTCTGAGCGGCACGAGTTGGGGGTTACCTACTGGGACTGGACGCTGGTTCCGGTCAGGCGCGGGAAAGAGCCGGTTCAGGGTTTGGTCCTCTCGCTGATCGACGTCAGCGAGCGTGAGCGCGCGCGGAGGGCGCTGCGCCGTTACGCTGACCGCCTGCAGATTCTTCGCGAGATGGATCAGGCTATCCTGGCCGCCGAGTCGGTGGAAGGGATCGCTAGCCGTGCCATGCGCTACGTGCCACGGCTGTTTCCCTGCCTGCAGGCCAGCGTCGCCCTGTTCGATCCGGAGGCGGGTGAGATGTCGGAACTCGCCGTCTATTCCAGGGGCGATACCCCGGTGAGGCAAGGATGGCGCGGCTTGGTGGAGAGTGATAGAGTCATTGACGAGTTGCGTCAGGGTAGGGTGCACCTGTTCGAAGATATTCAGGCCCTCTCTCCGGCGTCGGACTGGATTGAGGTGCTAAAGGCCGGGGGTGTCCGAGCCCTTGCCAGTGTGCCCCTCGTCACCCGTGGAGAACTGATCGGTACCTTCAATATAGGGATGCCCAGTCCTGGGGCGTTGACCCCTGAACAGGCAGAGATTGCCCGCGAGATCGGTGATCAACTGGCGGTCGCCATCCAACATGCTCGCCTGCATCAACGCGTGCAGCGTCACGCCGATGATCTGGAAAGGGAAGTCGTCAGGCGCACCAGGGCCCTGCGTGCCAGCGAGGCTCGATTTCGGGCCGTATTTGAGGAAACGGCCGTGGGTGTTGTGCTCACGGACAGGGAGGGCCGCGTGATCGACACCAATCGGGCGCTTCGGGATATGCTGGGGTACGGTGCGGAGGAGTTGTTGGGCAGACCTTTCCTGGATCTTGCCCATCATCTGGATGATGACACGGATGCCGTCGATCTCTTTACCGAGTTGCTGGTGGGAGAACGTGATTTCTACCGGCAAGATAGACGGTACGTGCGCAAGGACGGTCAGCCCGTGTGGGCCAACCTGACCGTGTCCCTGGTTCGCGGAAGCAGGGGGGGACCCAGGCACGCCATCGCCATGTTGGATGACATCACCGAACGGAAACAGGCACAGGCGGCCCTGGTTCAGTCGGAGAAGCTGGCTGTCACAGGCAGGCTGGCCGCTTCGCTGGCACACGAGATCAACAACCCTCTGCAGTCGGTCATCGGCTGCCTGGGCCTGGCGGAGGAATCCCTGGATGCAGGGGACCAGCAGGACGTGCGTGAGCTGCTTCAGATGGCCACGGAGGAGTTGGAACGGGCAGCCGGAATCGTGAGCCAGTTGCGTGACCTGAATCGACCGTCGCGCCCAGAGGACAGAGAGCCCACTGACGTGTGCGTGCTTCTGCGCCAGGTCTTGATGTTGACCAGGAAGCAGCTTCAGAAGCATCACATAGCGGAGACACTGGAGGTGCCAGACAGCATTCCGGTGCTGATGCTGGTGCCGGATCGAATGCGGCAGGTGTTTCTGAACCTGGTGCTCAATGCCGTCGAAGCGATGCCCGAAGGGGGGCGGCTGGAGGTGAGCGTACGCTGCACCGATGGCCCGTCCGGTGTGAGCCTCGCGTTCGCGGATAACGGACGCGGCATTGCGCCTGACGATCTGGCTCGCATTTTCGATCCTTTCTACACCACCAAGCCCGATGGTCTGGGGTTGGGGTTGTATGTTACCCGCAACATCGTCAAAGAGCACGGAGGACACATCGAGGTGGCGAGCCGGGTGGGGGAAGGCACCACGTTTGAGGTGTGGTTGCCGGCGTGAGTGGGCGGGGCCGTGCGGTCCATGGTTCCTCACTGCCTCCCATCTCTGCAGGAGGGGTTCGATGACACAATTGGTACGCGCACTGGTGGTGGACGACGAAGAGAGAATTCGCTTTACGCTGAAGGAGACCCTGCAGCGTGTTGGCCACCTCGTAGTCACGGCGGAAAGTGGCGAGGAGGCGTTGGAGCTCTTGCGGGAGACCGCCTTTGACGTGGCGGTGGTGGACCTGAACCTGGGCGGGTACGTCGATGGCCTGCAGGTGATCGAGGGGATACGATGGCGCTGGCCCGGCACGGCCGTCGTCATCCTCACCGCCCACGGTTCGCTGGAATCAGCCATCACCGCTATCCGTGAGGATGTGGACGACTATCTTCTCAAGCCTGCCAAGCCCGCGGAGGTGCGGCGGGCTGTGCAGAACGCATTGGAGCGGCGGAAAAGCTCGCGCAGCCAGGAGGTGAGCGAGGAGGCGCGCATCGTGCAGCGAGGCCGGTTCTTTGTCGACCTGGAGAAGCATCTGACCACGTTGGACGGGCAGACGCTTGACCTGACTCCCCAGGAACTGAAACTGCTGGTCCATCTGATGCAGAATGCCCACCGGGTGATCCCTCCACCAGAACTCGTGCGGGCGGTGCGGGGGTACGAGCCCGAGAGTCTGAACGAGGCTCGGGACGTCATCAAGTGGTACATCCACCGCCTGCGGCGCAAGGTGGAATCTGATCCGTCTGATCCTCGCCACATCCTGAACGTGCGTGGGGTGGGATACAAGTTCGAGGAGTGATGAATAGCCTGTAAGGGATATCTCCCGGCGCTGACCGGTTCCAACCGAATTCCAACGCTCTTGCACGAATTTCAGCGGCAGTTCCAACCGAGCCCATCGGTTTGGGACTGCCCTTTGTGTTAGCATGGGGGCAAAGTTCGGGAGTCGAATGGAAGGGAGGATCATATGTTGAGAAGCTTGAAGGATTTGCGCGGCTACACGATTCACGCAGTGGACGGCAATATCGGAAAGGTGGACGATTTCTACTTTGACGATCAGGCCTGGACCGTGCGATACCTCGTGGCAGATACGGGCAGCTGGCTCGTGGGGCGGCGGGTGCTGCTCTCGACCGCTGCGCTCGGTCGGCCCAAGTGGGAACGGCAGATCTTTCCTGTGATGCTGACTCGCGAGCAGGTTGAGCATAGCCCCCCCATTGCCGCAAATCGGCCGGTCTCGCGTCGGATGGAGCAGGAACTGCGTGCCTACTATGGCTGGCCGCCCTACTGGAGCGGTGCGGGTGCCGTAACGGCCCAGATAGCGGCGCAGATGGAGGCGGATCGGGAGGAAAGCGCTGCAGGAGGAAGGTTCGATGACCATCTGCGCAGCACGCGCGAGGTGATTGGCTATCATATCCAGGCCACTGACGGCCCGATTGGCCGCGTGGAGGACTTTGTCGCCGACGACGAGAGGTGGGTCGTCCGCTACGCGATCGTAGATACTGGGAATTGGCTGTCGGGCAGGCACGTGTTGCTGGCACCAGCCTGGATTACAGCGGTAAGCTGGCCTGAGAGCAAAGTGTACATGGACCTCGACCGGCAGACCATCGAGAACAGCCCCGAGTTTGACCCTTCTGCCCCGGTGAACCGGGAGTACGAGCTCAGGTTGTACGACTACTATGGCCGACCCAGGTACTGGACGTCGGTCTAGTTGGATCACAGTGATAGGATGAAACAGTCTGGATTCAAGGAGGCAAAGATGAATGGCAACAAGAGCATAGCAAGTGGAACGTTTCTAACCGGCGTTCTGATGGGTGGACTGGCGGGTGCAGCCGTCGCCTTGTTCCTGGCACCCCAGTCGGGGCAAGAGACTCGCCAGCAGATTCGGCAGAAGGGGATTGAGCTGCGAGGCCAGGCCGAGGACACGCTTAACGAGGCCTACGCCAGGGTCGAGGCTGTGGCGGCCGATATGAGGCGGCGCGCAGCGGATTTCCAGGCACAGGGCCAGGTCATCCTCGAGGAAGGCCAGAGACAACTGGCCCAGGCCGTGCAGGAGACGAAAAAGGCTGCCGCCGTTGCAGCCAGTCAAGAGTCCTGAACAAGGGCAAATGAGGGCAGCTTGCCGAGGTCGAGTTCCACGAGGCATAGGGGGCCTTCTACAATGACCGTGCGTAAGCACATACTGATCGTCGACGACGACGAGCGGGTGCGGTTCGTCTTGAGCCGCACCTTGATGGGAGTGGCCGACGGATACGATATCGCGACAGCCCAGAATGGTCGTGAAGCTCTGATCAAGGCTGGAATGATGCCTGTTGATCTCGTCATTACAGATCTGCGGATGCCGGATGTGGATGGCGTGGAGTTGACAGAGGCAATCAAGTCCTCCAACGCTGGGGCCGCCGTGATCTGGATCACGGCCTATGGCTGTCACGAATTCAAGGATGAGGCGACCAGGTTGTCCGTGTATGGTTGCCTGGAGAAGCCTCTAAAGGTTGGCAGGATTCGCCAGATCGTGCAAGAGGCGCTGGAAGACATTGGCGAAACCGAACCGAATGATCGCATAAAGGGAGGGACCTGATGGAAAACACGTACACGTATACCGCTCGAAGCGCCGAGGATCCGGCGCAGGTCGTGACCTTTACCCTGTACGGTCACAGCCTGTCTGTTGGTCTCGGAGCGCCGCTCGAACATGTCGAGCGGGCTGTGCGATCTGCCACCGGCGAGACTGGGGGCGAGGAGGGATACCGTTTCCCGGTTCGACCGTGGCTCAAACCGGTCGCCATCTCGCTTCTGGAGCGGAGCACGCATCCTTTCGATGTTTCAGACGTCAGCGCCATCTCGCAGGATGACTGGCTTCGCGTCACCGCATGGTTCCGGACCGGTGGCCTTCGTCTGATGCCCATCACGCTCCTGGGAGGGCGCGTGGACAATCCCGATGCGGCGCACGCCTTTGTGCAGGAGTTGAATAGGCGCAGGGCGGCCGCCGCAGGATTGGGCAGGTTTCTCAGAGTGCTGGACTATTGGGCCACGTGGCTGCTGACTGGCGTGGCCATAGTTGCTCTGCTACAGTTCTGGCGCCGCCGGAAAGGCCTTGCGGCCGAAAGAGAACCGGGCTTGGTGCTGGAGGAGGTATGAGGGTGTGTGGCCTATAGGTTGGGTAGGAGCAGGAGGTCGACTGTATGGATACCTTGACAGCGGATGAGCTACGGGCGTTGATAGGGAGCCACGAAGGCGTCTGTGTCTCGATCTATATGCCCACGCATCGGGCCGGAAGGGAAACCCAGCAGGATCCAATTCGGCTGAAGAATCTCATTGGTCAGGTCGAGAAGCGCCTGGTTGCAGGTGGTCTTTGCCCCGCCGAGGTGCAAGAGTTGCTCGACCCGGCTCAGAAGCTTCTAGCGGATGGCTTGTTCTGGGAATACCAGAGCGATGGGCTGGCCCTGTTTGTCTCTTCTGAGATGGCTCGCTACTATCGTTTTCCGCTCAGTTTTGATGAATTGGCGGTTGTCTCTGATCGGTTCCACGTCAAGCCGCTTTTTCCCCTCCTCAGCGGCGATGGACGATTCTACGTCCTCGCCCTGAGCCAAGGCGAGGTCAGGTTGCTCCAGGGAACTCGGTACAGCATCAGCACAGTGAACTTGAGACATGTGCCCAAGAGCCTGGATCTGGCTCTCCAGTGGAACGATCCCGAAAAGCGGTTGCAGTTCCATACCGCCACACGCACGCCCGGGGGGGCACGGGTCCCTCCATCCGTGCGCAGTGATCGTCCCGCGATCTTTCACGGTCATGGGGTGGCCAGCGCTGACGATCCCAAGGACTATATCTCGCGCTATTTTCACCAGGTAGACGACGGATTGGGCGAGTTGCTTGGCGGGGAGCGAGCGCCGCTCGTGTTGGCGGGTGTCGATTATCTCCTCCCGATTTACCGTGACGCAAACACGTATCCCAATCTGGTTGACCGGGGGATTGAGGGGAACCCGGAGGAATTGAGTGCGGAGGACTTGCACGAGCGGGCCTGGGCCGTTGTCGAGCCGATTTTCCTGGCGGAGCGCGAGGAGGCGGCTGCCCGGTACAGGCAGCTCGCCGGTGTTGGCAGCGAGCGAGCCGCCGACGACCTGGCGCAAATCGTCCCCGCCGCCCATCAGGGACGCATCGCGAGCCTGTTCGTTCCAGTTGGTGTGCAGCGGTGGGGCTCTTTTGATCCGGATGCGGGCAAAGTTGCCGTGCACGCAGAGGCGGAACCAGGGGACGAGGATTTGCTGGACTTGGCCGCCGTCCACACGTTTCTGAACGGAGGAATGGTTTATGCGGTTGAGCCAGAGCAGATGCCCAGCTATGCAACTCTGGCCGCGCTGTTCCGCTACTGATGTATGCGGCTCCAACCAACTACCAACGTTCCTGAGGAAACCCAACGGAATCCCAACTTACCTCGTCGGTAGGTAGCGGGACCTTTTGGTATACTACTAGATGAGTACACATGGAGGTGGTAGGCACATAACTGTGCTTACGCTCCCTCCGATTAGCAAGATAGGAGGTTCGAAAGATGTCACTGATTCGATGGGATCCACTTCGTGAGATGCTGTCGCTGAGAGAGGCGATGGATCGGCTGTTCGAAGAGAGCTTTGTCCGGCCGAGAAGTGCATGGCCGCTGTCCAGGGCCGCTGGCTTGACGGTTGCGGTGGACATGCACGAGACTGACGATGAACTCGTCGTCACCGCCGATCTGCCGGGGCTCAGGCCCGACGACGTCGACATCGGCATCACGGAGGACACGCTGACGATGAGGGGTGAGTTCCGCTCCGAGGACGAAGGTGAAAGCGGCAACGTTCACTTTCAGGAGCGCCGGTACGGGAGCTTTCAGCGCTCCATGGCGCTGCCTGCTCCGATCGACGCCGACGCTGCGGAGGCAGAATTCGAGGACGGCGTGCTGACGATCATGTTGCCCAAGACGGAAGAGACCAGGCCCAGACAGATCGAAGTGAAGGCCAAGTCATAGTTCGTCGCCCGTCATCACTCGGGGGTGAGGCTCTGTGTCTCATCCCCGGGTCTTTGGATATTTGCTACGACTCGATATTGGTATTCTGAAAGGAAGCGATGAATGAATAGAGGTTTTCGTATTGGACGGATTTTCGGCATCAACATCCGCATCGATTGGAGTTGGGTGTTTATCTTTCTGCTCGTGACCTGGAACCTGAGCACGGCGTTGGGCGAGTTTCACTCGGATTGGAGCCCTGCACTGAGATTGGGCCTGGCTCTTGTCGCCACCATTCTGTTCTTTGCGTCGGTAGTGGCTCACGAGCTGGCGCATTCGCTGATGGCAAAGGCGCGCGGCGTCCCGGTCCGCAGCATCACGCTGCACCTGTTCGGCGGGGTGTCCAATATCCAGCGCGAGCCCGAGTCGCCGCAAGGCGAGTTCTTGATGGCCATCCTGGGCCCCATCACCAGCTTGGTCATTGGCGCAGCCCTGACGTGGGTCGCTTTGATGGCGGGCGCTGGCCGGCTATCCGCTCTTTCCGACCCGGCAAAAGTCCTGGGTCAAATGAGCCCCTTGTTCACGCTGCTGTTGTGGCTGGGATCGGTCAACGTGACGCTCGGGCTCTTTAATCTGATACCCGGATTTCCCCTGGATGGTGGGCGCGTGTTGCGTTCGATCCTGTGGGCGATGACGGACGATCTGCGTCGCGCCACGCGGTGGGCCTCGTGGGTTGGCCAGGCCATTGCCTGGTTGATGATCGTCGCGGGCGTGGCGATGACCTTTGGCGTGCGAATTCCCTTCTTTGGAACGGGTCTCGGCAACGGACTGTGGCTGGCCTTTATCGGTTGGTTCCTCAACAGTGCTTCTGCCCAGAGCTATCAAAAGCTCGTCGTCCGTGACATCCTTCAGGACGTTCCGGTTGCACGCATGATGCGCACCAGTCCGCCGACCGTGCCACCTGCTATCTCGATCAGCAGCCTGGTACATGACCACGTTATGCGGACGGATGACCACTGCTTCCCTGTAATGGAGCAGGACCGGCTCGTCGGGCTGGTGACGCTGGAGGATGCGCGGGGTGTATCGCGCGATGCCTGGGATACCACCTCCGTTGGCCAGATCATGACGCCAACAGACCAACTTGTCACGGTGAGGCCCGACGAAGATGCTGCCAAAGCGCTGGACAAGCTGATGGGGCGCGACGTGCGTCAGTTGCCCGTGCTACGCGGCGGCAAGCTTGGTGGATTGCTGCGCCGCCGTGACATTGTCAAATGGCTGCAACTCGAGTCCGAGTTGAGCGCATAGAAGGGTAGCGAAGAGAGTTGGCAATGACGCACAATGATCCACCGAACAACCCATGGGCACGTTCGCAGCGGGAAATCCTGGACGCTCTGGATGTCTCCCTGGACCGGGGCCTCCGAGTTCCAGAGGTGAGGATTCGGCGCAGACAGTACGGCCCTAACCGCCTGCGTAGCGCCGAGCGCGCGAGTGCCTGGCATATCTTGATCGAGCAGTTCAAGAGCCTGATCGTGCTCCTGCTCGTCCTGGCGGCCGCCCTGTCGTTCGCGTTTGGTGAGTGGGTGGAGGGCATCGCGGTTGCTGTCGTCATCGTCATCAACGCCGCGATTGGTTTTGTGACTGAGCTCAGGGCGGTCCGCTCCATGGAGGCCCTGCAGCGCCTGGGCAGCGTCAGCGCCAAGGTTCGCCGTGAGGGCCGGGTCCGCGAGATTCCCGCCGAGCAGCTCGTTCCGGGAGACGTCGTCGTCCTGGAGGGGGGTGATGTCGTCACCGCAGATCTGCGCCTGATAGAGGCATCCAAGCTGCAGGCCAATGAGTCGGCGCTGACCGGCGAGTCTGTACCTGTCAGCAAGCAGGTGGAACCCGTAAGGATCGACGTGCCGCTGGCCGAACGAGCGAGCATGCTTTTCAAGGGGACGGCGGTCACCCGGGGGGCCGGCGCAGGTGTCGTCGTTGCGACCGGGATGGAGACAGAGCTGGGTCACATTTCCGCTCTGGTTGAAGAGGCGGAAGAAGAAGCCACTCCCCTCGAGAAGCGGCTCAGACAACTGGGCCATCGGCTCATTTGGGTGACCGTATCTATCGCCGTGTTCGTGATTGCCGCCGGCGTTCTCGCTGGCAAGCAGGCGATCCTGATGATCGAGACAGGCATCGCCCTGGCCGTTGCCAGCGTGCCTGAAGGGTTGCCCATCGTCGCCACCGTTGCCCTGGCGCGGGGGATGTGGCGCATGGCTCGCCGCAACGCGCTGGTCAACCGTCTCTCGGCCGTGGAGACGTTGGGCGCTACCGGTGTGATCCTCACCGACAAGACCGGCACGCTGACCGAAAACCAGATGACGGTCTCGCGGATTGCCCTGTCGTCAGGTATGGTTGAGGTTGGGGGAGAGGGACTGCGGACGGAGGGCGAGTTCACCCGTGAAGGGACTCCGGTCAACGTGGCGGATGGAACGGTCCTGTGGCAGGCCCTGGAAGTGGGGGTGCTCTGTAACAACGCATCGCTTGGGCCGGACGGTGCCGGGGAGGCGAGTGCGGCGGTTGGTGACCCCCTGGAGGTGGCGCTGCTGGTCGCAGGTGCCAAAGCGGATCTCAGGCGTGATCCTCTCTTGAATCAGAAGCCCGAGGTGCGCGAGGTGGCCTTTGATCCTGATCTCAAGATGATGGCGACCTTTCACGAGGAGGATACCCGATATCGGATTGCGGTCAAGGGCGCGCTTGAGGCGGTGCTCGATGCCTCGTCCCGCATCATGTTCCCCGAAGGCCCACGGGATCTGACCGACCCAGTCTGTCAGGAGTGGCTTGAGTGGAACGAACGGATGGCCGGGGAAGGATTGCGCGTCCTGGCCGTTGCGACCAAGATGGTCAAAGCCGCCGATGCCGAACCCTATCGAGGTCTGACCTTTCTGGGCCTGATCGGGACGTTGGACCCGCCGCGCAGCGAGGTGCGCCCGGTCATCGAAGCGGCCCACGAGGCTGGTGTGCGCGTCGTCATGCTGACGGGCGATCAGCCGGCCACGGCAGCCAACGTGGCGTCTGCCGTGGGGCTGGTCGGGAGCGACGAGGTGGAGGTAATCCACGGCAGCGATCTCAAGCCAGCAGGGGACCTGGGGGGCGATGAACGGCGACACCTCCTGGAGGCTCCCATCTTTGCCCGGGTCAGCCCGAGACAGAAGCTCGATCTGATCGCCTTGCACCAGGAAGCTGGGTCCATCGTCGCCATGACGGGCGATGGCGTGAACGATGCGCCAGCGCTCAAGAAAGCGGACATTGGTATCGCGATGGGGCAGCGCGGGACACAGGTGGCGCGCGAGGCCGCCGATATCGTGTTGAAGGACGATGCGTTCTCGACTATAATCGTCGCGATCGAGCAAGGCCGCGCCATATTCAGCAACATCCGCAAGTTTGTCCTGTATCTGCTTTCGTGCAACGTGGCCGAGGTCATGGTCGTGGCCCTGGCCTCGCTGGTCAACGCGCCGCTGCCCATCCGGCCGCTGCAGATCCTGTTTCTGAATCTCGTCACCGACGTGTTTCCGGCGCTGGCACTGGGTGTGGGAGAGGGAGACCCTGCGGCTATGCATCGCCCTCCTCGCGACCCGCGGGAGCCGGTCATGACGCGCCGCCACTGGCTTGCTGTTGCAGGGTACGGTCTGGCGATCACGCTTTCGGTTCTGGGCGCCTTTGCGTTGGCGCTCGCGTGGCTGGAGAGAGGGGAGGGGCAAGCTGTCACGATCTCTTTCCTGACCCTGGCCTTGGCGCAATTATGGCACGTCTTCAATATGCGCGACCGGGGATCGGGCTTTCTGCGCAACGATATCACCTGCAACGGTTACGTGTGGGGTGCGCTGGTCCTCTGTGTCGCTCTGCTGCTGGCCGCTGTCTACGTCCCAGGGCTCGCTCGCGTGCTGCAGGTGGTCGATCCAGGCGCTGTTGGTTGGGCTTTGGCGGCCGGAATGAGTCTCGTGCCGTGGGTCGTCGGACAGGTTCTAAAGCAAGTGGCCGTGGAATGACATTTTCTGAACTCTTGACCCCGCGCCT
>Ga0180431_10006170_pt1 | contig 14311 bp, 12 predicted proteins | sample SS_ome_11_FD_132459 | JGI IMG/M metagenome (GOLD analysis project Ga0180431, IMG submission 132459) | Hypersaline lake sediment archaeal communities from the Salton Sea, California, USA - SS_1_MS_1 metaG | ecosystem: Environmental > Aquatic > Non-marine Saline and Alkaline > Hypersaline >... | reverse complement strand
TCACTTCGATTTGGACAACAAGAAACCCCTCATGTCTTGTGCAGTGTTTGAGATCACTAGGGTTTCACAGACTTGAGGGCTGTTCTCTTTCACCGCGGCTTGCTTCGGCGTATTGGTCTTGAGTTGGGCGACTGAACTCCGCTGTCGTGCTATGGTCAGGACATGATCAGGCCACCATCGACATTTATCGTTTGCCCGGTGATGTAATCCGCATCATCTGAGGCCAGGAATGTGACCAGACCTGCGACATCCTCCGGCGTCCCAACCCGTGCTATAGGAATGTCATTTACCCACTCTTGCATCAGCTCGCCTGGCCCGTAATCACCCAGCAACTTTCCCCACTCCCGATCGTTGTACGCCCACATATCCGTCTCGATGATCCCTGGGCAAATGGCATTCACCGTGATGCCATATGGAGCCAGTTCTTTAGCCAGACTCTGGGTCAAACCGACCACCCCGAACTTGCTGGCAGCGTAGTGGGGTGTGTAGATAAAGCCTTCCCTGGCCTGACCGGAAGCGGTGTTTATGATCCTACCGTGTCCTTGCTTCATCATAGCTTTGGCCGCAGCCTGGCAACACAGGAAAGCTCCTTTGGTGTTCACATCCATCACCCGGTCCCATTCCTGTTCCGTGAGATCCTCTATCTTGGCGATTGTGATCACTCCCGCGTTGTGCACTGCGACGTCGAGTCTGCCGAATTCCTGGTCCGTCTGATCGAACAGGTCTTCTACCTGCGTCTTGACCGTCACATCAGCCACTATGGACAAGGCCCTGCGTCCTAGCTCTCTGATCTCTTCGGCCACATCGTGAACTCTTTCTTCGTTCGCACACAGGACAAGGTTGGCACCTTCCCGAGCGAACCTTGACGCAATACCTGCTCCAATGCCCCTGCTTGCCCCGGTGATCAAGATCACCTTATTCTGGAAACGGTGTAGGTCCTGCATTTTCAACTCCCTGGTTGCTGCGAATTGTGTAGTGCTCTCCGAGAACTTCACACAGAGTCAACTTCAATCCAGTTGTACTTCGCGCCCTGTACGAGCCGATTCGTAGATAGCGGCAATCAACGCGACTGCGCGACGACCATCCCGACCATCGATGACTGGCGGCCGACCCTCTCGGATGGCCGACACAAAGTCCGCAATCTGGGGGTCACTGTCGCATGCTACCGTTACATGCGCTCCTTCGATAGAAGCAATCGACCTCGCGTGGGCGGATCCAATCACCCCACAACCCACGATCGCAAAGTTCACATTGTCAGACATAGATCGCTCCGTTGTGTAAGCTACGAGCTCGCTCGAAAAGATCGTCTCATTCCCGAAAGGCCTGTTATATTGGGATTCCAAGCATCTCCACCCGGAGGGGTGCCTACCCACAAGTTATCCCGTCGCTATCCCAAGCATTCTGGCCGCGTTTCCATCGAAGAACATCTCTAGCTCCTCAGGTGCCTGGTCCATGTCGGTGACAAGTTCTGTCCACAGCGTTTCGTCGTCCAAGTACCTCTCACCCATGTTGTCGGTGCCATAGAGGAACTTGTCCGTCGGAAAGTCCTCCAGCCCTGGCATGCGATGCTCCCAAACCCACTGTCCCCGGCCACGGCAACAGTCGGCAAAGCAGTTGCCCACCCTCTCACATAGGGTGATCGTCTCAAGATAGGTCGCCCCTCCACCAAAGTGGGCAAAGACAAAGTTGATCCCCGGGTGCCGTCGTGCCGGGACTTGAAGTGAAAGGGGGACGCCATCAACAAACTGAGCCGCGTATGACCAGTGTCGACCCCATACGCCACGTAGCCACAGTGTGGTAGATAGACCAACCCACACGCCTCGATGGCCTCCCAGACCGGATCGTGGCTCTCGTCGTTGGGGTCAAAGTCCAGATTGGGAAACATCCCTATCATCTTCTCTCGGTCCATGGTCCCACTCGATCAACACACCAAGACAGTCAGATGGGTTCTCAACGAGCATCTCATACATCTCTGGCACTTTGCCAGGCTGGATACGGTGACTGATCAGTCCATCGGATCGAAGCGACCCATCGGAGAACAAGCCCAAGACCATGCCCAGGTTACGCACGCTGGTCCATGGATCCCGGATGGTGGAGGGGTGCACGGAGAGCCGGTCATGTGCACCAATCAGCGAAATACCCCTGCGATGAATCGTGCTGTACGCATCAATCTCAATCTTACCGCGCAGGCTGCCAAGCAGCACCACGCGCCCGCCTTCGGCCGCCAGGTCTAACGCCGTCGGCATCACTTTGGGGTTACCGGTTGCCTCAATGACTACCTCTGCCATTCGGTTGCTGGTTATCTCTCGTACCCTATCTACAACGTCCACTTCATTTGGATTGAGGGCATAGATGCCACTGGCAGCCGCGGCCTGAACCCGTTTGGGAACGAGATCTACCCCCACGACGGGCCGCGCCCCAGCCAAGTAGCTCAGTTGCGCCGCAAACTGGCCGATAAGCCCCAACCCCAAGACCACGACAGTCTCTCCCAAGCTGATGCTGGCCTGACGCACCCCCACAAGACTGATGCCCACCAGGCAGGCCAGTGCGCCCTGTTCCATGGAGACGTTCGCTGGCAAACGGCATAGGTTGTCCTTACGTGCGTCGCACATAGCCCAATCCCCGTGGTTGGCACTGGACAGCAGGCGATCGTCTACCGCCCATTCGGTCACTTGCTCGCCAACAGCCTGTACCGTACCCGCCATGGCATACCCCATACCTATAGGGAATCCAAGCCATTCCGGCGGGTTCGGAATTGAAAAACCGATATGCGAACCACCATAGATGGCCATTTCTGTGCCCGCGCTGATGAGCGAGCAGGCCGACTTGATGAGCACTTCGCGTGGGCCTGGTGTCTCCGAGATGTCGTGGGGCTCCCATGCGACGTGGCGAATACCCTTGCATACTAGCTTACGAACACGCATCTGTTTCTCCTTCTTGAGTCAGTCAAAAGTTCGTCTCCACCGCGCCAGGGCGGATCGAGGTTGCGGACGCCACAAGCAGCACAGACCTTGCAGGAACAATTGTCGTGATGTTTGACACACATTCTGGTCTTCCGACTGCTGAGCCAGTTTTCAGCCCGTCATGCCGGTCGTACTGATACCCTCAACCAGGTATTTCTGGAACACGGCAAATATGACAAACACAGGCATCAATGACAGGCACATCATCGCAAAGATGGCACCCCAATCGGTAGTGGAAGTTGGGTCGGCAAAAGCCCGTAGTGCTACCGACACTGTGTACAGTCGAGGCGAGTTCAGATAGACGAGGGGCCTCAGAAAATCGCCCCAGGTCCAGTAGAACGAGAAAATGGCCGACGTGACCAGCGCCGGTTTGATTAGGGGCAGGATAATTCTGAAAAATGTGCCCGCCTTGCTGCACCCATCTATCTCCGCTGCCTCATCCAATTCACCAGGCAGTCCCCTTATGAACTGCATCATCATAAAGATGAAAAATGCACCACCAAAGAACTGGGGGAGAAGCAGTGGGTAATAGGTATTGATCCAGCCCAGCTTATTGAACAAGATGTACTGTGGGATCAATTGGACCTGCATGGGTAGCATCAGAGTCATCAGCATACACGTGAACCAAAATTGCCGGCCCACGAATCGGATTCTGGCAAACCCATAGGCCACAGCAGCTGATGACAGAACGGTAGCGATCGTACCCATCCCGGCGTAGAGGAAAGAGTTCCGGAAAAAAGTGGTAAATGTAATTCCGCCAAAGCCACGCCAGCCGTTGATATAGTTCTCAATCGTGAAATCCCTCGGCACTAGAGAGGAGACATTGGTCCATATTTCCGATGGTCCCTTGAATGAACTGGCCAACAGCCACAGAAGGGGATACAGCATCGCAAAGCCGAGAAAGCCCACGGTCAGATGATATACGAAGCCTTCGATAGCACCTCTTGCCCATACCCACGTATGCTTCCCCGGACGTGCCGGGGCAATCGCTCTGCCTGGGAGCCTCATATCACTCGTTTCCTCCTGCTTCATAGTAGACCCAATAGGAAGATGACTTGAAAACCAGCGCCGTGAAAAAAGCGATCACCAGCAGCAATATCCACGCCATCGCTGAACCGTAACCCATCTGAAGACTGCCAAAGGCTCGGATGTAAAGATATAGGTTGTAGACCAGCGTGGTATCCAAGGGTGCACCACCACCCTCACCTCCGGTCATGATATAAGCCTGCGTGAAGACCATAAAAGCGTTGATCGTCTGCATGACCAGGTTGAAGAACAGGACAGGTGTCAACATCGGCACTGTGATCTTGAGAAACCTTCCCCACCTCCCAGCCCCATCGATCGAGGCTGCCTCGTAGAGTTGGACCGGTATCTGTTTCAGTCCTGCGAGGAAAATCAGCATCGGGGAGCCGAACTGCCAGGCTGCCAGCAGGATCAGCGTCCAGATAGCGGTTTTTGGGTTCCCGAACCACGTTGGCCCCGCTATGCCCAGAATAGCCAAAAAAAAGTTGACAAGTCCTCTTCTGCCAAATATCTCTCGCCACATCACCGCTACCGCCACGCTCCCACCCATGATAGACGGGGCGTAATAGGCGGCCCGGTAAACGCTGACCAGCCTACGTCCGCTGTTCAGCAACATAGCGACAACCAGCGCAAAAGCTAGCCTTATCGGAACCGAGGCGAAAGTGTAATAAAAGGTAGCCTTCACGGATCTCCAGTACCTTGGGTCTTTGAAGAACATTCTTTGAAAGTTCCCCAAACCGGCCCAGCTTGGAGGGGAAAGGATATCATATTTGGTAAAGGCCAATACAACTGAAGCGACGACTGGCATAAGTGTGAACGCGAAGAAACCGATTAGCCAGGGAGATATGAACAGGTATCCGGCCAGGTTGTGTTGCCTAAAGCTCGTGTTCCGGCGCGTTGAGGTCAGTAATGTCCTTGCTCGCCTGGGTAGGCGGTTCCTCCTGGCAACAGCGTCGTGTCTAGGAATACTCATCCTCACCTCTTGCAGCGACTGAAAGATGATGTGTAAGGGTCTACGCCTTATCGGACCATGGTACCAGATTGAGGCATAGCGACCTGTGAGCCACCGCTCAAGGTCGCTATGCCCTGATCATCTATCTGTGGGCAATAGGGCCAGAGATGCTATTCGTTTTCTGCCTCCAGCACCGCAGTAGCAGCTACCCTAAAGTTCTCCAATGCCTCTTCGGGTGTCAGCAGGCCGTAGAGCACGGGATCAACCAATTCTGGATAGTAGACGTTGGCGCGGATATCCCCATGGCCAGGGGGTGAGGGGTTTGGTCTGGGGCTACCATCGGCCTCCACCCGGTCGATATATTCGAATACCTCGAGCTGAGCTCGCTCCAACTGCGCTTTGAGGCCATCTCTGACGGCCTTGGACACTGGCACGCCGCGCTCTGCCATCAGGATTTCGTTCGCTTCGACTGAGTGGATGAACCAATCGACGAACATAGCCGCTTCCTCGGGATGTTGTGAGTGGGCGCTGACTGAGAAGCTCATCGAGGGCCGGATGTAGACGGATGGCTGACCGCCCTCAGGCCTGGGAATATGGGTCAACTTCAAGTTACGGTCCAGACCTGCTGTCTCCCACAGGCCGATGAGCAAGTTGCTGCCCCCAATCCAGGTCATGGCTGCCTCGCCCTGGACGAACGGGCTGGCGTCCGAGGTCAGATACTCGACCTCCTCCTCGCGGGTGGGTATGGCCCCGGCATCCTGCAGGCGCAATATCATGTTGAAAAACTCTATCACCGGTTCATCAGTGAAGTCAAGTGACTTGCCGTCGAGCCCATACACTGACTCACCGTACCCCAGGAGCATGGATTCCCAGTTCTGTATGTGAGAGATCTGAATGTTGTTTCCCCAGATACCGAGTTTGTCGTGGATCTCCTGGGCTGTTTCTTCAAAATCATCCCACGCCCAATCCTGCTGAGGTACCTCGACGCCGGCCTTCTCGAAGGCGTCGAGATCCAGCACCCAGGCCTCTGGGCTGATGCCTAGGGGAACGCCGTACAGTTTTCCATCCTCGATGAACCAACTCAGCCCATCTTCTGCTACATCGGTCACGTCAAGGACGCCAGTGGCGACATAATCATCCAAGGGCTTGAGCAGGCCATTACCTACCCACTCTGCAACGTATTCATAATCCATCTGCATGACATCCGGCAGGTTACCCCCGCCTGCTTCCGTCTTCACCAGCGGCCAATAGTCGTCCCAGCCAGCGAACTCGTAGGTGACCTTGATGTTGGGATGCTGTTCTTCGAACAGCTTGATGGCCTGGACGGTGCGATCGTGTCGATTCTGGGAACCCCACCAGGCAACCCGCAGTTCGATGACTTCCTCTGGAGCCGATTCATCAGAGGCTGGCTCTTCTTCAGTTGGTTCCTCGGCCGCTGGCTCTTCTGTGGCTGCTTCCTCGACAACTGGTTCTTCAGCAGCCGGTTCCTCAGTGGCTGGCTCGTCGGTGGGCGTAGGGCTTGCACACGCCGCCGTTGAGATGATGAGAGAGAGAACAACGAGGAATGGGACAAGACGTCGTAAGGTTTGCATAGTTTTGCTCCTTTCATTGTGATCTGATGGCTCAGACTTTCTTGGTGCCGGAATGCTCAAAATGATGTGATTGCACAGTCTATATGCTGTCTCCTTCCTTCCAGAGTTGCGATGTTCTGATGCCTAGGCATACTCTTTGTGGTATAATCTCAAGAACTTGAATGCAGAACCGGTTCGCACTGCAGTCTACTTTATGGAACGATGTCCTGGCTGCGCACGCTTATATGGCATTGTAGCACACTAACCGATCGATGTCAGCCTGTCTGGAGACACCTTTGTGCCGGTTTTGTGACACCCAAGTCGTGGAGGGCTGGTGTATAGGGATAAAGAAGAGTTCATCAGCCAGGTGACAGATGCCTACAGACATCTATATGACCTGGTCTACTTGCGCACACACCCTCTTGTTCAGGCTCTGATCCCTGACCTTTCCTTGCCCCGCAAGGAGAGAGCTTGGCATTTGCACCACATCCTTCTGGACGTCATCGGAGAGCTAAAGCCAGGATCCCAGGTGCCCATCCTCTCGCGCCAACGGCGTCGCCATCGGCTTATGGTCCTGCGTTACGTGAAGGCACTCGACCCCAGCGCGGTGGCAGATCAACTTACCATCAGCCGCCGGCACTATTACCGTGAGCACAAGATAGCGATCCGGGCACTTGCCGACATCCTGTGGGATCGCCACGTCGTTCGACCTTCCACCGCCTCTCATCAGATGCCCGAATCTGTCGAGGAACAGGTCTCCCTCAGCCAGATGGAACTACTCCGCCTAGAATCGGCCCGGCTCGCTCAGACCAGCCGGTATGCCCGCGTTGGCGACGTAGTTCGCGGGGTGCTGTCCCTGCTGCAGCATATGCTACAGCAACACGGACTGGACATAGACCTGATGCTTCCCAAATCGTTGCCAGATGTCTCTATGGATCAGAGTCTTTTGAGACAGATGCTACTTGGAATGCTGGGGTATCTTGTCGAGCGGACAGGACAGGCCACGATCCAACTCACCGCACGAGTTGAGGAATCAGCGATACATCTGTCCATGAGGGTCGAACCACCGACGGCTGTCCATCCAGCGTCAAAGACCGGGGCCAAAGAGGAGATTGCCACGTTCGAAGAAATGGCGATGTCCAGCAATGCCCACGTTGTACAGGTGCGCGTCGGCCAGTCCATCAGTGGTTTCGACGTACACCTGCCCACTGCTCAGCGCACTGTGCTGGTCGTGGATGACAATGAAGACGTGCTGGAGTTGTTCCGCCGCTATTTGGGTGCTCATCACTATCGGGTCATCACCGCGCGAACGGCCCAAGAGGCGCTCGACCAGGCATGTAGGTTGCGGCCCTATGCCATCACCCTGGATCTGATGATGCCTGATCAGGATGGCTGGGATTTGCTGCAAACCTTGCTCAACCAACCTGATACCCATCAGATCCCGATCATAGTGTGCACCGTGACAAAGCAGAAAGCACTGGCCCTGTCACTGGGAGCTACCGCTTTTCTGGAGAAACCTGTTACGGAACAGACACTGCTCGACGTGCTGAGGGCACTGGAGGAGACGTGACCGTCGCGTCCAGGGCGTTCTGTATCCACCTCACCACCTCACCTGGGAGAAACCCTTCCGTTCGTGCAAACAACATCGTCCCTGTCATCGTGTCCACATCGTCTATCGCATCCTGCGCTGAGACGACGACGATGGGGATGTGCTGCCATGCCGGGTTTGCCCTGGCCTGCTGGATAAAATGAAAACCGTCTGTGCCTGGCATCGCCAGATCCAGCAACACTGCATCCGGCTGGTAGTGGTGCATCATCGCCAGTCCTTCACTGCCATTGCCCGCGCTGATGACCTGGTAGCGCCGGACTGGGCTATCCTCCAACATTCGGCTCAACAACAACACAAAGTCCTGATCGTCATCGACCACGAGGATACTGTCCACGTCCTCCCCAAACCGACGTAGAACATCCCACACACTGCGGCGCGAAACTGGTTTGACCAGGTAGCCGTCCACGGCCAGCCGCTGGCGAAGCGTTTCCTCCCCGGGCAAAGGGCTCATGATGAACTGCGTGTGCGGTAGCTGCCAGGTATGTCCAAGTTCTTCCAGTTCCGATGGATCGAACTCTTCACTGGCTCGATCGATCACCACCACCTGAGGCATCAGTTGTTGCGCCGTCTCCCGGGCCTGCGCGAGATTGGGGACGACCATCACTCGACAACCTTGCACGTAGCGCTTCAACAGGGCCGCGGCTGACAGACTACGGGTAACTGCCAGCAGTACGGGCTCCTCACTCCCCTTGATTGGCATCGGCCTTGTCGCCATTGTCACCTTTGACCGGTCGCCTTGAGCATCGATCAAACTGGTACGCCCCGCGGGTAGGCTAAAGTAAAAAGTGCTTCCCTGGCCCACCTGGCTTTCTACCCATATACGGCCCCCGTGCAGTTCCACGAATCGTTTGCTGATGGCCAGGCCCAAACCGGCTCCTCCTTGACGCCGCCGTGTACTGCCATCCGCTTGCCGGAACTCTTCAAAGACGACGGGAATATCCACCGGCGCGATCCCGACGCCGGTGTCAGTCACAGCAAAGACGAGTTCCTGTCCCTGCTGGCTTACACTGACTGTGACGGCCCCCTCCTCAGTAAACCGTGCTGCGTTGTTGAGGAGGTTGAACAGCACCTGCCGAATACGGGTGGGGTCAACCCACAGCCGAGACAAGTCAGGCTCGATCTCGGTGTGTAGTGTCAGGCCCCGCGCTTCTACTAGGCTACGTGCAGTGTTCACGGCCTCATGCACCATGGCCGCTGGGTCGGTCTCCTCTGGCAGCAGGCTCATCTGCGCTGCCTCAATCCGCCCCAGATCCAGCACATCGTTGACCAGGGTCTGTAGATGGCGAGCGTTACGGTAGACGATGCTCACGTCCCGTGAGTATGCGGGGGGAAGCCGACTGCCGTAATACTCAGGTGAATGGGCCATTAACTCGGTGAAACCTACAATCAGATTGAGGGGAGTACGCAGTTCGTGGCTGATGGTTTGAGCAAATTGCTGTTTGAGTCGACGGGCTTCCTCGGCTTGGTCACGGGCCAGGGCCAGCATATAGTTGGTGCGTTCCAGCCTATGGGTGGCCTCATCCAATGCTTTCAGCGCTCGCCGTAGCCCAGCCTGCCGCTCGCGGGCCACCCGCTCCTTCTGGCGGGCACGTTCATACCCGTGCCAGGCCCAGGCTAGCACGGTGTACAGATTGTGCGAGGATAGCCAGGACGTAAGTGCGACCAGGGTGATAGTCGCAACTGGGAGTGCTACGTCAGTAACGACTGATCGGGTGATCAGCGCATCAATCGGAGTTAACATCCCGTCAGTTGAAAGCACCGGCATCTCGACGCGCACAAGACCTATGGTCAAAGTAGAGAGGCTCGCTGTAATAGCTACCAAGAGGAAAGCTCGCTGACTGAGAAGTACGCTGGCAAAGGTGATGGGCAGGATAAACAGGTAGACGACTGACGGATATGGGAACAAGAGCACGGCACAGGCGGTGGCGCCCGAGATGCTCCAGACGAGCACGTGGGTAGCAATGCCCAGATGACGGTCCCTGAGCAGGTAACCGCCGATTGAACCCAGAAGCAACAGACCTACCCCGATCCAGGCATAGATGAGATTGGCTCCCCTAACCCCCGGATTTCCAATCCACAAATACCAGGCGTAGCTGGCCGTTCCGGCGAGCAATGTGGCAATTCTGAGTGGTTGATGTCTCAAGTCAGCTAGGTCGTCACGTAGGTCATCCTCATGTGCAAGGTATTCGTTTAGCATCTCCCTAGAGATTCCTTTGACAAAGCTCCTCTTCACACCGACCGGTTCAGCCTATGAACGCTGCGTTCGCTGCTAACAGTTCGTCCAGCATCGGCGCGACAATCGCCGGGTCGCGCACCAGCGGGTCGGTCGCCAGCGCCGCCAGCGCCGGTTCCCGCCGCCCGGTCAGAGCGGCCTCGACGATTAACTCCTGCCGGGCCACGTGCGGCGCGATCGCGGCGTACGCCGGGTAGGGAAGCGCGCCCACAGCCAGTGGCCGCACCCCCAGCGCGTCGATCTCGGCGATGCACTCGACGACCGCGTCGCGCGGCAGGTTGTCGATCTGGCCCTGGTTGGGCACGTTGACGATGAACCGGCCCGACGGCCCTCCCGCAAGCGCGGCCAGCACCTGTGCCAGTTGCTCATCCGAATGCCGCAACGTCTCTGCCCCTGCGTTGAGGAGGTACTCGATCTGAACCCGGCGCAGACGGACCATCTCCGCTCGCTGGTCGACGCTCGTCAATACGACGCCGTACCGCTTGCCCCACTCGCTCGCCTCCGTCAGGAAACCGGGAAAGAACTCGGCCACGTGTCGATCCCCCGCGCCAAACAACACGCCCAGTTGCTCGAACAGCGTCAGCTTGACCGCCAACCGGTCGATGAACACGTCAAAAACTGTGTTGACTTCCACCTCGCCCACGGACCCAAAGGCCCCGTGCTCGGCCAGCCAGCCGCGCAGCAGTTCCATCCCGTCCTGCCCATCCGCGTCAAAACGCAGGATGACCGGCAGGTGGTTGATGCCCGCAACATCGAGCGTGACCGCATCGACGGGCACGTCGAACAGGGCCGCGAGGTATTGACTCACGCCGGTCACCTCGTGGCACAGCCCGATGGTACGAATGGCCGTCGCGCGCGTTATACCGCGACAGATGGTCGTCATCGGGTTGGTTACGTTGAGCATCCAGGCGGCGGGGCACAGACACTCCATCTCGCGGGCGACCTGCACGGCGAAGGGGATGTGCCGCAGCCCACGCGCCAGTCCCCCCGGCCCCACTGTATCTCCCACCGCCTGATAGATGCCATACCGCTCCGGGATCTCCAGGTCGTTGCGCATCGCCGCCAGACCCCCGATCCCAACGCACAGGATCACAAAATCCGCGTCCCGCAACGCCTCGGTCCGGTCGGTCGTGATGGTAAGGTTCAGGTTCCCATCTACCTGCTCGACAATGCACTCGCAGGCACGTTTCAGTGACTCGAGTGCGTCGGCGTCAATGTCGTGGAGCACCAGGTCGGCCCCTGCCAGCGTCTCGTTCAGCACCATGTCGGGCACGAGTGTCGGCGTCCAATGGACGCTGCCGCCGCCGATAAAGGCGATCTTCCTTCTCTTGTCGTTGTTATCCACGTGTTATGGTCCTTTTTTGGTGTCGTGTGCTCTTGGCGTACCGCCGCGGAACAGGCAGTGCTGAGTGATCATCTGCTGGGAGTGCCTTGTCCAGCACCGGCTCTTTCAGGCCGGTGCGGCTTGAATATCCTACTCCTCCGACCGCCGCCTGCCCCGCACCGCCATCGCGCCTCCCCCCAGCGCCAGCGCCACCATCCCGGCAAGCGCCCACGCTTCAATGGATACGTCGGCGAGCGTCGGTGCCGGAATCGGCGTGGGGGAGGGGATCAGTGTCTGGGTGGGCGTCGGCGTGCGGGTCGGCGTGGCAGTCAGCGTCGGTGTCGCCGTAGCGGTCGGCGTGTGGGTCGGCGTCGGCGTACGGGTAGCGGTCGGCGTCCGCGTCGGCGTCGATGTCGGCGTGGGTGTGAAGGTGGGCGTGGGTGTCGGGAACGCATCTGGGTCCGGGCTGGCCTCCACGTCGGGATTCGCCACGGGTGGCGAGGTCGGCGACGCCGGCGGAGGCGCTGTATCCGCGTTCAGCGGGGCCTCCTCGATCAACATAAACGGCGCACCGCCGAGCACGCAGCCCTGGGCGCAGTTCGCCCCCGGCAGGTCAACGAAATAGTAACCACGATCGGGATAGATCGTATAGGCCCGGCCCCACACGTTCACCAGCAGCGCCCGCGTCGTCCGCGCCGCGATCATGGCGGTCTGGGGCTCGGGCGTGCGCGCCCACAGCGCCGTCGTCGTCCGCACCCCCCGGTCGATCGTCACCACCGAGACCTCGTCGCGCCGGTCCCAACTGCCGCCCCGAAAACCCGAAAGGTAGGTCGTCGCCACCTGGTACGCGGTGAATGCCGGGCGGCGACTGCCGTCCCGTCGCACCAGCCCAAAGGGCTCAGGATCGGCGGCCTGGTCCCCGTCTGTGTCGGCCATCTTGTAGACCGCGATTCGCTCGGCGCCAGCCGCGATTTCCAAGCTCAAGGCCTGAAGTATGAAAAATGCCTGTTCATCTTCTGAGACACGGGATAGGTACGCGTTGGTCTCGGTGATCCAGATGGGCTTGTAGATATTCCGGTTGTGCAACAGGCGGTAATAGTGGACAGTGATGTCATGGATCTTTTCAGGTTCGAGATAGAGGTTCAGCGTGGCAGCATCAAAGTAATAGTTGTTGGCGGCAGCGTTCCGATCCGCGACGAGCGTGTCGAGGAACTGGCCGAACCAGTGTTCGTTGTGGTGGTGGGTTATGGCTGCCATAAGAACGACGGCATTGGGGTTGGTCTCCTTGGCCACGGTGTAGCCTACACGCAACAACTGAACGAAATCCTCGACCGAGCCTCCCCAGCTCATATCCGGCGACCCCAACGGGATATCCGGTTCATTCCAGATGATCCAGTGGTCGATCCGTCCGGCGTATTGCCCCACGATCGTGCGCACGAAATTGGCCCACATGTTGTGGGGATCGTCGGTCGGCAGGTACAAGCCCTGCGGCACGCCGGGACCGATGCCCACGTCGGTCGCCCAGCCGGGTGTCGTGACCAACAGCCCGGCGACCTGGCGGCCACGGGCCACTTCGTTGCCCAGCGTCGCGTCAGAGATGGGGACGTTCCACTCCTCAGGGCCGTTAGTCTGGATCCTGTTCCATTCGAACGTGATACGCGTCCAACCCGCCCCCAGCGCGCTGGCGGCGGCTGGTGCGGCATGTGTCTCCACCGCGCCGAACCGATAGTCGGGGATTCCTCCTGCAGCGACCGTCGCCGCAGAACTCAGGTTGCTCAGCACGGATGCCAAAAGTACAGCAACCAGTACCAGGCGAGTCCACCCCGTTCTCCCCCCCACAGCTCGCAGCCTTCGTCTCGAGGGTGAACCTTGCGAAGGTTTCAAGACAGATATCGCGCCACGAGAGCCCCCGTTCGCCAAGCACTCTGTGAATTCCGAGTCACTCTTCAACCTTCGCAAGGTTCGCCTTGACTTTTCAAAGATGGCTGTTTTGTTGCACAGGAGGCTCCTGCCTTGGGAGCCTCTAACGGATACGTGCAGTTCTTGCCCTAATCCCATATATCTTTTCCCACCCCTGTAGGCTGCGACTCACGGACAAAGATAGTGACATGCCTCAGCACGCCAGGTGAAACGCTCCGGCCGTCGGCTGCTGCTCTCGCAGTTCGTTGTACAGCCGCCACGCCTTCCCCGTCCGCGCGGCCCGCAGTTGGATGCCCGCCGCCTCCACCGCTCGCCGCGTTTCCCTGGGCACCTTCACCAGCCCGTACGCCCCGGTGCCCACGACCAGCACTTTGGGGCCGGCGTCGAGCACCTCGCCCAAGTCCTCGATTCCCAGCCGGTGCCCGTTCTTCCGCCACCAATTCTCCACCACCCGGTCTGGCAGGAGAATCAGGTCCCGCGTGTATTGCGCTCCGTCGACCACCATGTGCTTGAACTGGTAATCCTGTATCTCTGGAGCTCCCACCCCTCACCTCCCAATCACCGTCCGCCAGTCATCCTGAGCCTGTCGAAGGAATCCATCCTCTAGTTGTGCCAAATGGCAGGTACTGTGGTAAACTCAGGCGAAGAAACCGCCGTGAGACCACAGGAGGCCTGCATGATACGCGATACTGAACGTGAACAACTGAATAGACTCT
>Ga0180431_10006162_pt1 | contig 14322 bp, 11 predicted proteins | sample SS_ome_11_FD_132459 | JGI IMG/M metagenome (GOLD analysis project Ga0180431, IMG submission 132459) | Hypersaline lake sediment archaeal communities from the Salton Sea, California, USA - SS_1_MS_1 metaG | ecosystem: Environmental > Aquatic > Non-marine Saline and Alkaline > Hypersaline >... | reverse complement strand
CCCTGGGCCCACCTGGACATCGCCGGCGTGGCGGACGTGGACAAGGACCAGCCCTACTGCCCGAAAGGGGCGACGGGCTTCGGCGTGCGTCTGCTGGCCGACTACCTGGCGGGCCTGCGCCCCTGAGGCTCGACAGCTCGGGCGGGCGGCGGCCAGCGGCTTGATCCGGCACCGCGGGGGCCGATAATGCGCCCGGCGCGGCCGATGCCGCCGAGACCCTGACAGGAGAACCGCAGATGACAAGTATGTGGCCCGCGGCGCTGGGCATGACCGTGGTCATCGGCCTGGCCGGCTGCGAATCCGCCCGGCCGACGCGACGGGCCTACTCGCCGGATCGGCAGCAGGCCATCAGCCCCCGAGAGGCTTTCGACGCGGCGGAAGCGGCGCTGTCCGAGCACTTCGAGATCGTGACCCGGGATCGCGAGCAGGGCTTCCTGCGGACCGCGGCCGTCGAGACCCGCGAGCGGCAGCCGGCCGGACGCCTGGGCGACGCCATCGGAACTCCCCGGAGCGTCCGCAAGTTCGCCGAGGTCCGCGTCGAGCCGGTGCCCGGCGGAGTCAACATCTGGTGCAGTGTGTTCGTGGAGGAGAACGAGACCAGCGCCCACCGGATGTTCGCCCAGGACCGGAGTCTCAGCGACATTCCCAGCGACACCCCGGCCGACCGCGAGGCGGCCACCACGGAAGAACAGAACACGGTCTGGAAGCAGCGGGGGCGCGACCACGCGATGGAGCGCCGCATCCGGGCTCGCATCCGCCAGTTCCTCGAGGGAGCCTGACGCCCCGGGGATACCCGGCGGACGGCGATCGGGCGGCGCGCAAAAAAGGAGGCCCGGCGGGGTGGACCGGGCCTTGGGGGAAACCGACCCATGGGGGTTGGGTCGGTAGTGGGCATAGTTATCGCCCTTAAATTTGGCCGATTCCCCCGCGGACTGCAAGAAATTTTCGGGACATTTTCCGCGTCCCCCGAAGCTTGCAGCGTTTGACGGGTCGCCGCCTGCCGGCGGCGGGCAGCGCCGCGGGCTGCACGCTCGGGGCGGTCCGGGTTTGGGATGCCGGGTGCGGGCGCGTAGAATCAGGGGGAAGCGGGCCGCTGGGAGACCCCGTCCCGGCAAGGACTCTTCCCGTTTGACGGAGCGTCAGCATGATTCAGTGCAGCGACTGCGAATACTACCGCGCCACGCCCGACGGGAAGGTCCAGCTTCTCTGCAACCCGTTCACGAACATCAAGGAGCCCGAGTGCCTCACCAAGTGGCAACTCATCAAGCTCGAGACCATGGTGCAGGCGTACGGGGCGACGCTGGACATGTACCGGCGGCTCGCTCCCCTGCAGGAACGGATGTTCCAGCAGATGGAACGGGAACTCGACGAGGCGGAACAAGCCGACGGCTGGAAATACGGCCTGACTGACGACGACCTCGATGAGGATGAGGAGCTTGAAGAAGATGGGGATGATGAGCAGCCCCCATCCACTTTCCCAAACTCCTGAATCTCCAGTTGACTCCGGTCCATACCCTGATGCAGCCCTGGAGGCTCCTGGACAGACCGGGGGTGCGCACGGCACGCCCGGATCGGCCGGCGATCAGAGCCGCGCGGCGCAAGCCCCCGGACAGGGCATGGCGGAGCGTGCCACCCGTACCGGTCACCACGCTAGTCTCGGCGCGCCGGGGCTGCTCTGACCACGCGCCGCACCGGGTACGCCACGTCGCCACGCCCACGCGACCCGAAGGGGCGCGTTGTCATAGCCCGGGGCGCAGCCCTGGGTGACCCTGTAAAGCGCCCTTGCAGGGCTCAATCCGCGTTCCGGCGGAGCACAATGACGACCGCGGCCCGCCACGCCCAGCATGCCCGGCAATCAGAGCCGCGCGGCGCAAGCCCGCGGACAGGGGCTGGTGTGGCGGTCTGGGGTGGCCCGTCGGCGTGGATGCCGGCGTTGCCGAAAGGCCCGGGGGCACCCACCGGGTGCCCCACTTCCGGGTCCGCCCCGCGTTTCGCGTCCACCGACCGGACCGGCCCTGACGGCGTTTCATCATCCGTCCCGACGGGACTTGACCGCCCTGCCGGCGAGGTGAGTCCCAGCCCCGGCGCGCCGGGACCGGGCTACCTTCGGCCTGCCCGGCAGGGGCGGAACGGCGGAGCGCTGCACGGACCTCTGCAGCCCGCCAGGCTCACGCCCCGGAGCCAACAAGATATCCAGGTCCCAGACTAATCCCCCCGACGCAGAACGCGCAGTTGAGCGGGTCACTCGCCCGGCGTCCCACTTGCTCGGGCTGGCGCCCGATCTCGCGGGCGGAGGTGCGTGTCGAAGAAGGCAATCGTCTCGCGGCGGGTGTTCACCAGGTTGTCCCCGATCCACACATGACCAGCCTCCTGCACCACCCTCAGCCGGGCTGAACCGCCGGCGTCCTTGAGCTTGGCCACGAACCGTTCCGCCTGCTCCATCGGGACGAGGTAGTCCTTGTCGCCGTGAAACAGCAGGACCGGCGGGTCCGGGGCGTCCAGGTACTCGATGGGCGAGGCCTGGCGGTACCGCTCGGGCGCCTCGGCGTAGGGAGCTCCCAGGAAGTCAACCAGCATGCCGGTGGTGAGCCGCTGCCAGTATTTGGCCGTCAGATCGAGGGCCCCCCCGTAGCTGACCGCAGCCTGCACGCGACTCGACTGCTTCGGGAAACCTCCCGTTCCCTCGAAGCCCGCCGAGGGATCGGTCGCCGCCAGCATCATCGCCAGGTGCCCCCCGGAAGAGAGCCCGAAGGCGCCGATACGGTCGGGATCGACGTGGTATGTTTCCGCGTTGGCCCGGAGCCAGCGGACCGCACACTTCACATCCTCGAGTTGGGCGGGGAACGGGTGGGCCGGTGCCAGGCGGTAGCTCACCGTCACAGCGACGTAGCCGGCCTCGGCCAAAAAGAAGGTCATCGGGCCGCACAGCTCCCGTCGGCCGGTCCGCCAGTGGCCGCCGTGGATGCACACCACCGCCGGCAGGCGCCCGCGCACCTGGGCCGGCATGGCCAGGTCCAGTTTCAGCTCCACGTCACCCCCCTTGCCGAAGGGGATGCCCACTTCGTAGCGAATGCCGGGCGGTGGCCCGAAGCTGGGAGGAGTCTGTGCCCGAGCTGCGGCCGCGATCAGCAAGCCGCCCGCCCCGATGCAAGCCCAGCGTCTCCACATACCTGCTCTCCCGGAAAGAAGGCACCGAATCCCAGGCGTTCATTGCTATCACACCGTCGCCACGCTGGCAAAGGGCGCGGTGGCGACTTCTTTCCTGCCGGCCCGGCGGTTTCGGGAACCGCTCAATCGCCTCGCGGGGCAGCGCCGCTCCGGGGGATTCGGTAGAGTTCCAGGTGCGGCTGGGCGGCCGCCTCGGGGAAGCGGGCCACCGGTTCCAGACCGGCGACCACCAGCGCCGCGAACAGCTCCCGGGTGACCTCCGGCGGGTAGCCGTAGCGCGACCGGCGAAGCCGATCGATCTCCGCCCAGTTTACCAGCAGATGGGTATACCCTTCGGCTGCCAGCCAGCCCACCACGTCCCGGGGCCCGGATGCCGCCCGGATGGTCTCCACGAGCGGGCTGCGGTTGAACACGACGCAGTAGGCCACCCGGCGACGGACGTAGAACGCTCTGGCGTCGCCGACCATGCAGAGGTGGGCATCGCCGGGCAGGTCCTGGTTCACAATGCCGAGGTGTTCGTAGCCCGGGAAGACGCCCCCGGTGAAGGCGTCGGTTGCCCCCTCCAGGTCGAGTTGCACGCCGCCCGGCAGCATGTGCTGAGCGTACAGCCGGGTGCTGAAGGCCAGGTTGAACAGTGTGCCGGCGACGAGCAGGCTGCTGACGATCGCCCGCTGCCGGGGCCCCCCGAGGGGCACGCTGCCGGCCAGCACAACCAGCGGGATCAGCAAAGGGACGGCAAAGCGGGCGTACAGGTGGGTGGCAAACAACCAGACCGGCACCTGCGCCAGGAGCATCCAGCCGCAGGCCGACACGACCCGGTCGCGGCGCCGGCCGAGCAGAGCCCAGCCCGCCAGCAGCAGCACCGGCGGGCCGAAGCGCTGGTCGCGATCACCGGGCAGGTGACGCCAGAGAAGGGCCAGGCGGCGGCCCAGGCTGCCCTCGTCCCCCGCGGGGGCGTGGCTGGCGGCGAAGTGCCGGGCTTCGGCAGCCCCCCAGCCCTCGGGATGTCCGTCGAAGACGCCGGCCGCCAGCGGGAACAGCGGATTGCCGGTCAGGGCGGTGTTCTTGGCCGCCCAGGGCGCAAAGGCAAGCCCCTGGGCGAGCAGGAAACAGGCCGCCGCCGCCAGGCGACGCCGAAGCGCCCCCCGGACCGTGAGCAGCAGGGCCCCGGTCAGGGGCAGGCCGACCAGAGCCAGAGCCGTGTACTTGCACCCGGCGGCGTACCCGGCAAAAAGCCCGGCTGCGGCACACCACCACAGGCAGCGGGACGCATCCCGCAGGCCGCGCAGCAGCGCCGCCAGGGCCAGCAGGCCGAAGAACAGCAGGCCGTTCTCCACGTACGCCAGACCGCAGAGGTAGCTGAGCCAGCCCGCCCCGGCAGTGACGACCGCCGTCACCACGCCGGCGGCGGGGGAGCGATCGCGCCCGATCGCCCAGGCGGTTGCGACGGCCAGAGCCCCCAGCAGGGCGTGCAGCATCTGGCAGGTGCCGGCCGCATCGATGGCCTCCCCCTCGAGCACCATGCAGAGCAGGTAGAGCATCTCCACGTTGGCCGGGAAATTCGCGTAGACGTTGTGCGGGGCGTACTGGATGCGCTGGGCCGCCAGGTACTCCTTGGGCATTTGCAGGTGGTATTCCAGGACATCGTAGCCGTTGCCCTCCTCGGCCCAGAGGTATCCCGGGGGTACACTGGCCGACAGCACGGCAAGCATGATCGGCGGGCAGACCAGCAACCACAGCCAGCCCATGACACCGGGAGGATCCGCCGGCGGGGCGGGCCGCAGCCGGAGCAGGCGTCGGAGCCCCAGCACCGCCGAGACCGCCAGCACCGCGCAGCAGGCGGCGGCGGAGAGCCAACCGGCCAACCCCAGCAGCAGCACGAGCAGGGCCAGCATCCCGATGCCCAGACCGGCACCGAACAGGAGCTGCCAGCGCACCGGCAGCGAGCCCGGGCGCAGGGCGGGCAGCAGGGCAAGCCCCCCCAGGGCGGCCGCCCCCAGCACGAGAGCCGCGGTCAGGCCGTCGGTCAGCAGCAGGAGAATGACCACCGGGTTCTTGAGAACCAGGGCGGCCAGCACCATCCCCAAGCCGAAGAGCAGCAGCCACGCCCGGCGCGGGCCCCGTGCGGGAGTGGAGGTGTGTGGCGATTCGGTGCTCATGACCGCCGCTCAGCGGTTGTGGCCGTACAGCACGCGACGCGTCTTCATCAGTGCCACCAGGGCGTGCTGGCAGTGATCGATCCGCAGGCGGTTGTCTGAAGGGCTGGTGCGGATGCCGCCCACCGCGTCCCGACGGCTGTGGATGTAATAGGCCTCCTCGGGCCGGACCTGAAGCTGCATCACGAAACGGGCGGCCAGGCGAACGGCCCGCTCGTAGCGGGCGGCCCGCTGGTGATCGCCCAGGCGGCGGGCCGTTTCCAGGGCGTCGGTGAACGCTTCGAGATAGGAGGCCGTGGCCACACCGACCCGTGCCTGGACATAGGCCTCGACGCCGCCCACCAGCTCCGGCCAGGGGGTGGTGGTCTCGTCGTGTTGCCGGGCCAGCAGCCAGTCCGTCATCTTGAACACGAACTCCGCGTAATCCCGCCGCCGCGTCGGCTCCGCCATGCGGGAAAACGCCTGGATGTGCCAGGCCGCGAACGGCGGCGTGGGATCCTCCTCAAAGAGCCTGCCGTAGTAGTCGTAGCCCCGGTCGAAGGCATCGACGGCACGCTGCGAGGGCTGGTGTTCGTAGTCGCGGGCGATCAGGAGCAGAGCCTCGCCGGGGAAGTAGTACTGGCCGCTGAACCGTTTCGAGGGCGGGAACGCGGTCACGAACATGCCGGACTCGGTCTGGAGCCAGTAGACCCCGTTGGTGAGCCGGCTGCGAACGTCGGCGAAGATCTCCCCATCGGGATGGTCGTACATGGCCAGAGCGGCCAGGGCGGTGATGCCCAGTTTGTGCTGCCCGCGGGCGCCGGCGATGAAGGCGGCTCGCGGAGGGGTGGGCAGATCCACCAGCCTCCGGGTCAGGTAGTCGAGGGTTCGCTTGGCGGCCGCCGCCGAGGCACTCTTGCCGGACCAGCGGGCGTGCAGCGCCAGGGCCCAGGCGGCGCCGGCCTGACGAACCAGGTTGTCGTCGTCGGTGTAGCGGTCGTTGGACGGGTCGTACTGATAAGAGAACAAGCCGTTGGGAAGCTGCCGATACACCATGTACTCGCTGACGGCCTGGATGGTGGCGGCCAGGTTGGCGTCGGTGACGGCGTCGGGCCCCAGCACCACCAGACCGCGATGCAGCTCCAGGACCTCGCCGCCGCGCCCGCCGGGCTCGGTCTCGAGCCAGTGCTGGGTGCGGAAGCGGTGGATGCTGGTGCCGGGCAGTTGGGAGGGCGAGACCGCCAGACGGCGGGCGAGCTGGAGGAGGGCCTCGTGAACATCGTTGTTCTTGGTGATGATCTCGGAGGGGCAGAAGCGGACGCGGGCCCGGTCGTACTCCAGGGCCACGCCGTCGACGCCGGGCTCGATCAGCCGGTTGAAGGCCTCGGCATCGTCCCAGGCCCCGTCGAAAGGGACGGGCACCTCGTCGCCGGCCAGCTCGATCTCCACCACCACGCGGGTGAGCCATTCGAGGCTGACGGGGCCGGTCTGGGCGGCGGCGGCCAGGGCGGCGATGGCCGCGTCCCGGCAGGCCGCCACCACCGGGCGCCGCTGGCTGGTGCCGGCCCCGCGCACGTGGCCGTGCTGCCGCAGGGTCACCACGCCGTAACACTCCAGCGTGCCCAGGGACGGCGGCACATAGCCCGGCTCGTACATCTCCCCGTCGCCCAGTTCCGCCTCCAGTGTCCGGCGGACCACGCGGGTGAGGAAGCTCTGGTCCAGCGGGGAAACCTTCGGTGCCACGGGCTCCGGGTCAGCGAAGCCGGCCGGCGCCATCGCCAGCAGGAGCAGCCAACCCAGGGCCCGCAGGGGCTTGTTCAGCGACATGGGCGGCAGTATAGTCACCGCCCCCGTCGGTCTCAACCGAGGCCCTTTGCCTCAGGAGCCAGAGATGTCCGGTAGCGATCGGGACTTCACGTCGTCGATCGTCGATGCGGCCGTGCGCGTGGCCAACCACACCAACGCCCAGGTCATCATGGTCTACATCGACGCCGTGGACAACATCGAGAAGTTCGTCGCCTCGGTCAAGGGGGGCACGCAGGTGGTGTTCATCGCCCGTGACGAGACCGACGCCAAGCTGGCCAGCACGCTGAAGGCCCGGTCCGTCACCGTGCCCGGCTTCAACCTGACCCGAATGGGGCAGATCAAGATGGCCACGGTCATGGCCTTCAGCCAGGGCCTGCTCAAGAGCGGCGACGTCTTCGTGTTCGTGAGCGGGGTGGTGGGGCACGGGCTGGACACCCTGGTGGTCATGCAGGTGGGCGCGGAATACGAGCTGTTCCAGTCGGTGGATCAGCCCAAGCTGACCGAGCACATCAAGCGGGTGGTCTTCCAGCGGGTGCTCACCATCGCCCTGGAGCTGGCCCACGAGGGACGGGAGGGCAAGCCGGTGGGGGCCATGTTCGTGATCGGCGACTATCGCGACGTGAGCAAGTACTGCCAGCAGAACATCATCAACCCCTTCCACGGCTACACCGAGAAGCAACGCAACATCCTCGACGACGCCATGAAGGACACGGTCAAGGAGTTCGCCTCGATCGACGGGGCCTTCGTGATCAAGGGCAACGGGGTGATCTCCTCGGCGGGCACGACGCTGCGGGCCACGGTGGCCGGCGACGAGCTGCCCCAGGGCCTCGGCTCGCGGCACAGCGCCGCCGCGGCCGTCACCGCCTCGACCAAGAGCATCGCCATCACCGTCTCGGAGTCCACGGGCACGGTCCGCATCTGGCGACTGGGCAAGATGATCACCGAGCTCGAGAAGGCCCCGCGCATGTCCCTGTCGCCCCCGGCGCCGCCACGGGGGGAGGGGAGCAAGGGCTGACCACCGCGACACCCCGGCGGAAGGCGAAGGCCGGGGCCCCGTGTCGCGGACACACTCCGCCGTCCCCCCGGCCGGTCGCGACAAGTTCACACGGAATTGAGCAGCCCGCCGGGTGCTTAAAGGCCTTCAGGATCGGTAAAATCCATTCCGGACCAGGCAGGGCGGGTGGCGTATTCAGCACCCGTGGCCACGATCGCGACACCAGGAACGGAGGGCAGGGTATGACCGGCGGACAGCGGGCGGTGGCGGTGCTGGGCTTGACCACAGCGGCGGTGCTGGCCTGGGGGGCCACCGCGATGGCGGGGCGACCGCACTACCGCGTGGAGCCCTACGAGGTGTTTCCGGGGAGCAAGATCACCTGGGCCATGCCCAACGCCATCAACCACCAGGATGTGGCGGCGGGGAAGTCGGAGGGGCCGCTCGAGGCGCGGGCCACGCGGTGGCACCCCGACGGCACGGTGATCGGGCTGGACTGGACGGCCTTCCCGCGGGCGGAGGCCAGGACCATCAACGAGCTCCACTGGACCGCCGGCCTGTCTTACTACGAGTGGGACAAGTGGGAGGCCACGATCTGGGCGCCGGAGGGGACGGCCACGACCCTGGGCGGGCTCTGGAAGGTGTACAAGGGGGCCAGCGTGGTCGAGGGGATCAACGACGCCGGCGTGGCCGTCGGCGTGAGCACCAGCGACACCTCGCTGGCCCGGGCCTTCCGCTGGACCGAGGAGACCGGCCTGGTGGACATCGGGACGCTGGGGGGGAACCGGGCCACCGCAAAGGCCATCAACAACCAGGGACGCATCGTGGGCTACTCGGACACGGCGTGGCTCCAGAACCGGGCCTTCGTGTACGACGAGGGGCAGTTCACCGAGCTCGGTCCGCTGCCCGGGGGCACCACCAGCGAAGCCCTGGACATCAACGAGGAGGGCTGGATCGTGGGCGGCGCCGACGTTGCGGAGGGCGGCGACCGCGGGCCGTTGCGGTTTCACGCCGTGCTCTGGGATATGAGCACCCTGGCGGACCAGGCGCCGCCGGCGGTCGACCTGGGGGTCCCCTTTCCGGGCGGCCAGTCGTACGCGGTGGCCGTCAACAACGCCCGGCAGGTGGTGGGCAACGGGGAGAATCCCGATACGCCGGGCGACTACTACCATCCCTGGATCTGGCAGGACGGGGTGATGACGCTGCTGCAGGAACTCATTCCACCGGACTCGGACTGGATTCTGTACCAGGTCACGGACATCAACGACAACGGCTGGATCGTGGGCCGGGATGCCTACGGCATGGCCCAGGGCTGCGTGCTGATCCCCCTCCAGGACGGGGACCTGGACTACGACGGCGATGTCGACGCGGACGATCATGCGGCGTTCGCCGCCTGCCTGACGGGGCCGGCCGGCGGGGTCCCCGGCGGTTGTGCCAGCGCGGATGTCGACGAGGATCAGGACGTGGACCTGGCAGACTTCGCCCGGCTGGCCCGGGCGTTCGGACAGCCATAGGTGCTCGCCGGCCATCTCGGCGATGCCAGCCGCCGGTTCCGCAGGGGTTGAAGGACAGCCACCGAGTGATTCATCGCCCGGTTGCGCTTGGGTGCCTCGACAGGGCACTGCCCTTTCGGACGCGTGGCCGCCGGGGTTCACTCGGGGGTCAGCGGCCGGAGGGTGGCCTGGCGATCCTGAAACACGGCCTGCCGGGTCACGCCGGCGTTGCCAAGCATGGCAGCCACGGCGTCGAAATCGGCAGCGATGACCTCGCTCTTGTGGGCGTCGGAGCCGAGGGACATGGCGGTCCCGCCGGCCGCGGCATACCGCCGCACGAAGGCCGGCCCCGGCATGGGATCGGCCAGCCCGCCACGGATCGTCGAGGTGTTCACCTCCGGAACCAGATCGGCTTCCAGGCAGGCGGCGGCGATCTGATCCAGCAGGTTGCCGTGCCGGTCCACTGCGGTCTCACCCAGGAAGCGGTGGGTGTAACGCTTGACGAAGTCGAGGTGGCCCAGCACGTCGAAGCAGCGGCGGCCATGGCGAGCCCGAAGCCGCCCGCAGGTCCGGGCCGCCTCCAGCACCGTCTCCAGATACCGCCGGGTGGCTCCCGCGGAACCCCACTCCTCGATCACCGGTCGCTCGTGGATGGGGCGGCCGTGCGTCCAGTGGACGCTGAGCAGGACCAGGTCGAAGCGGTGCCCCGAGAGGAACTCCAGGATGAAGTCCAGGCGCTCGGGCTGGTAGCAGATCTCGATGCCCTTGCCCACGAAGATGCGGTCGCCGAACTCGTCCTGCAGGCGGGCGATGTCCGCGGAGTAGGCGTCGTCGTCGTAGGTGCACTCCTTCCACTCGTCGGGGTGGGTATCGAAGTGCTCGGTGAAGGTCAGGCCGCTCAGACCCCGGTCGATGGCAGCCAGGACGTTGTCCCGCGGGTCGGCGCTGCTGTCGAAGGAATGGCGCGAGTGCAGATGCTGGTCGTGGAGCAGGCGGCGAACGGTGGACATGGCGGTCCCGCTATGGCGCTGGAGTACGGCTTCGATGTTGCCCTGGCCAGCATCGTAGCGGCCCCGGCGGCCCCTGGCCAGGACCGCCGCAACCCGACCGGCCCGGTGGACGCCGCTACGGATCAAACCCGATGTCGGCGATGACGGGGTGGTGGTCGGAACCGGCGGCGGCGCCGGTGTGGATGGCCGCGCAGGTCAGGCCGGTGCCCAGGCGGACGTGGTCGATCCGCAGGCCGGGGAGCCAGCGGAAGGGTCCGCGCGCAGGCCAGGTGGCGCCCCGGCCCCGGCCGGCGATCCGGTGAGCGTCGGCGAGGCCGATCTCGGTCAGAGCTTCAAACATGCGGTGCCGCGGCGTGAAGTTGAAATCTCCGCAGACAACACAGGGCAGCGACTCACCCGCCAGCAGGCCGGCAAGGTGGACGAACTGGCGGCGCTGGAGCCGGAAGCCCCGCAGACCCGCCGGCGGGAACAGATGCACCCCATAGAGAGCCAGCCGCCGTCCGCCCCAGAGCAGCTCGGTGCGGACCACCCTGTGGCCGGGCAGACCGGGTCGAGAGCGATCCTGCGGAATACCCTCGAGTGGCACTCGGGAATACACCGCCCAGCCGAAGCAGTCCGAGCCCGGCCGCCGAAAGGCGAAGGGATAGTCGTCCGCCAGGGCCGCGGCGAGGGCCGCATCCCAGTGGGGGGCGTATTCGTGCAGCAGAACGACATCGGCCCGGGCGGCCCGGATCTCCGCGATGGCCGGGCCGGGGTCGCGTCTGGATTGCAGCAGATTGAAGTGCATCACCCGGAGCGTGGGCCCGGCCGGCACGGACGCCTGCCGGGGCAGGTGCTGCGCCAACGCCGGGACCAGGATGACCGCCACCACCGGAAGCGACAGGGCCAGCAGCCACCGATCCCGCCGCCATGCCGCCCACACGGCAACGCCCGCCAGCGCCAGGCCCAGATGGAAGGCGAAGGTCCGAACCATGAACACGGCCAGGCAGACGGCGAGGTACCCTCGGCCCGTGCGTTCGAGGTCCGTATCCCACAGGAAGCTGACCAGCATCACCAGGTTGGCGGCCAGCAGGAGCACAACCACACCGGTCCGCAGCCGGCGAACCCCGGCCCGGGGCACCGCGGCGGCCGGAGGCGAGTTGGCAGGCGAGACATCCGGCATGGTCTGGTTGTCCTCCCACCAGGATAATGTGCCCGCCGCAGGTTGGACATGGCCTGCCGGAGGACCGCCAGACCGCCACACCACGAGGCGGCCAGGACACCCCGGCGCAGCCCGTCGCGGGGGGCGCTTGAGCCGTTGCGGTGACGCGGTAGAATGGTACGGCTGAACAGGCTGGACGCCATGGGGAGACGTGCGCCTTTGGATCTCACTGCGAGCGATTCATCCCGGCCGGAACCGGCGGTGGGCTCGCCGCCGACGATCGTCGTGCAAGCCCCGCGCACACCGCTGATGGGCTGGGTGGTGGCTGCCGGCCTGCTGGTCATCGCGGCGTGCCTGGTGCTGCGTCCCGACGGGCTGGGGGCTCCCCCGGTGTTCGCCCAGCAGACCGCCCATGCGGGGGCCCGGGGGGTCTTTGCCTTCACCGGGCAGCTCTCCAAGGGCACCTTCGGCGTTTTCATGGTGGATGTGGACGCTGGGACCCTTTGGTGTTACGAGTACGTGCCGGCGAAACGGGAGCTGCGTTTCGTGGCCTCGCGGTCGTGGCTTTTCGACCGCTACCTGAAGGAATTCAACGCCAGCGACCCGCCGGTGGCGGATATCGAGCGGCTGGTCGAGCAGCAGCGGGCACGCGAGTTGCAGGCCGAGGCGGAGCAGGCGTTCGAGGAATAAACCCGGTTGTCCACCGTGCGGGCGCCGGTCGGGGGCGACCGGGCGATCACCGCTGAGGAAGCAGACATGGCCAAGATGTTCTACTCGCTCGAGGAGGTCACCGAGAAGCTCCAGATGACGGAGGAGCAGATCAAGGAGTTGGTGCGCAACGGCCAGCTCCGCGAGTTCCGGGACGCCGGGAAGGTGAACTACAAGGTGGAGGACGTGGACTCCCTGGCCGCGTCGGCCGGGCTGGGCGACGACGCCGCCGAGAGCGGTGAGTTGGTGCTGGAGCCGGCCGAGGGATCATCGTCCGGCACGGGGGCCATCGACCTGGCCGCCTCGTCCGGGCTGGACAGCGATGTGCTGACGCTCGACGAAGCCGACATGGACGACACGGCCGGCGGCACCAAGGCCGAAGGCGACAAGAAGGACGACACGGTGGTCACCTCCGTGGGGGTGAACGTCTTCGAGGATGAAGAGGAACTGGCCGACGTGGATCCGCTCGCTCAGACGGTGGTCACCGAGGGTGCGGCCGGCCTGGGCATCGAGGGCGTCGGCAGCAGCGGATCGGGCCTGCTCGACCTTACCCGCGAGAGCGACGACACCTCGCTCGGCGCCGACCTGCTCGACGAGATCTACCCGGGTGAGGAGGGCCAGGTCGAAATGGGCGAGGCCACCCGGGCCGGCCTCGACGAGGGCCTGCCCGAGGGCGAGGAAGCGGGCGAGGCCGACGAGCTGCTCGAGGCCGGGGCGGAGCCGGCGGCCGAGGGCCCCCCCGCGGCAGCGGCAGCGGCAGCGGCCCCGACGCCCCGGACCCGCACGGTGGTGGAGTTCGCTCCCGATGCCGTCTCCAGCGGGCTCACCGGGCTGATCGTGGCGGCGACCGCCATCATGTGCGTGGCCGGCCTGGTGGCCGCCTCCGTCATGCAGGGGGTCTGGCCCGGACTGCTCGACATCCTCTACCAGAACATGGCTATCTTCGGCGGCGCCAGCCTCGGCGTGGCCATCATCGGAACGGCGGTCGGTTTCTTCCTGGGTAAGCGGTCGGCAGGTTGATCCCGATCCCCAGCCCGCTCCGGGGTCGGGAACCGACCCCCGGGCCCGGGTGACAGCGAGGCAGAGAGGCTTGGGCAGCAGGCCGGACGTGGCAGCGGTCCCACCAGCGCCCGGATCAAGCCCCTCGGCGGTTTGACGTACACCAGCGAACACGGGTGACGCGGCGCGAGGACCCAGGGATTCCCGGCGCACCGCTATCCGGGCGGATCGCCGGGAGACAGGGCCCAGCGGGAGCCCACCGGGGCGCGACCGCCCCCCGGTCACCAACAGCTCTACACGGGAGGTGTGTGATGAGGACGGTTGCGAGGTTGCTTGCGGTGGGGGCCGTTGTGGCGTGCGTGTCGGGCTGCGAATCCCTGGAGAAGCAGCGGCAGTTGGAGATGGCCAACCGGACACTGGGGGCCGAGAAGGAGCAGTGCCAGTTGAGCCTGCAGGACGCCCGCGGGGTCACGGACAACCTGAGAAACAAGGTTGCCTCCCTGGAGAGCGAGCTGGACACCAAGAACCAGCTTATCGCCAGCCTGCAGAACGAGAACAACCGCCTGGAGGGCGCCTTCGCTTCCGCCCAGAAAACCCTGGAGACCATGGCCGACCGGGGCCTGCCCGAGACGGCCGTGATCGAACGAACCGTGCTTCCCGAGGTGCTCGATTCGGCGTTGAAGCGTTTCGCCGCCCAATACCCGGATGCCGTGGAGTACGATCCCCGGCGGGGCACCGTCAAGTGGAAGTCCGACCTGCTCTTCGCCTTCGCCAGTGACGTGGTCAAGGAGTCGGCCCGCGAAGCCCTGGAGGGATTCGCGGGGATCATGTCCTCGGCGATGGCCAGCGAGTTCGACGTGGTGGTGGTGGG
>Ga0180431_10006160_pt1 | contig 14323 bp, 11 predicted proteins | sample SS_ome_11_FD_132459 | JGI IMG/M metagenome (GOLD analysis project Ga0180431, IMG submission 132459) | Hypersaline lake sediment archaeal communities from the Salton Sea, California, USA - SS_1_MS_1 metaG | ecosystem: Environmental > Aquatic > Non-marine Saline and Alkaline > Hypersaline >... | reverse complement strand
TCCGGCGGACTGTCAGCCAGTCGATTCCGAAAGTGGTCGGTCAACGCGCCCTTTTCTTTCGCGTCTAGCCCGTCGGAGCTCACGTGGAGCCCGTGCGCGGTCAGATCCTCTCGTCGGGCAAGGATCTGGACTTGTCGCAGAGCTCGCCAGCCTGCTTCCTCTCCATCAATGACGACCAAGACATCGCGCAACAGCTGTTTCCGGGTCCCGGTCAGCGACCGGCTCCCGGGCTCTTCCCCAAGCGCCTTGCGTGGCCTTCCTTCCCCTGTTGTGACAGCCCGTCTCAACGTGGCGGGGATGCGGGCCAAGGAAAGCCCGCCTTCGCCGCCGTATCGCTCGATCAGATCCTCAGCCGCAGCGTCAGTCTTCACGTCCCAGCCCAGCTCGTCGCGTAACTCCTCACGATGCTCCACAATCCACAGATAGAGATCGGTCTCGGTCCGATGGGGGAACTCGCGCATCATCCCGTGCGCACGTATGACCTCGAGGACGGGACGATAGACGTTTTCGTACCAGTCCGCAGCTGCTTCCTGGTAGGGAACGGGCTTCTCCTGCTCCAGCCCTATGACGTGGCGATGAACGTCGATGTGCTTGAGCAGCCTGCGATACTGTCCGGCGACACTGACACTGAAGTCAGACGTCGGATACGTCTCGTCCAGGTGCGTCTTAGAGAGGAAGCCGTCATACTCGGCGAGCCTGATCACGTCATCCGGGTCCGCGTCGGGAGGCACAGAAACCCGACTGCGCACCTTGGTGACGTAGGCCTGGATCTGCTCTGCTCCCATCTCCCGGGCCACGGAGACCCGGTGGTGACCATCCTGAACGAAGTAGATGCCACCCACCTCGAACACCTCAATGGGCGGCAACCCGGCCAGATCGCCCACGTTCATCTCGGCTCTGACCCACCGAGGGGCGTCGCTCTCTCGTCGCGGCAGGAAGCTGCGCGTGAAGTCCGAGCATCGTCCGACGCTGCCCACGATGCGATCGAGCTCGATGTCTCGCAGCTCACGGCCAGACGTGTGCGTCACGTCGAGCTTGTCGCGCACGTCTCCGTAGCAGATGAGGTCTACGGTCTTCCCGGTAAGAAGGCCCAGAGCGACCTCCAACTGGGCTCTGCGTCGTGCCTGCTCAAAATCTAAGAGTGCAGATCTCGTACTCGTGTCCGACACGATGCCTTTCCTCCCCAGATCGCGTCCCAGCCCATCACCCCTTAGGCAGGCAGAGGGCACCGTTATCAGCAGTCGCCCCACGCCACTCTGCTCCTCACCCCGGAAGGAGTCACGAGGTCCTGCCGGTAGGGTTGGCCCAGCTAGACCAGGCAGCGGGCCACGGATGCCGTGTCACGGCCCGCTCCAGTGACCACCGGACGCACCGCTGTTGCGCGTCCCTGCGCACCGTCCGAAGGGGCATTGTCTCTTGTCCAGCTGAGACGTGGCAAACGAATGACCACGACTTCGTCCCCCCCTTGTCACGTTGCCTACAAGAGACTATACCGCGTAATCCGCTACGGAGCAAGAAGAATCCCTATCTAGCTTCCGCTTCTGTTGTCAAATCACTGGAAGCCAAGACGTCTCGATCAGTTCGACAGGCAGGGCGGGTTGCTTGTCGGCGCCTGCCGAACCAGCTTTGGGGCAAGCCTCCGGACGCCGACCGTGAACGACCACAGCCTGATCGACTCAGAGAAGGACGATTCTGATCAGCCGAAGGACACGGAACCCGGCCCGAAACGCAAGCCGTGGAGGGTGCAAGGGGGAATCACCGCATGGTTGTGAACCCCCCGCTTCACCCGAAGAACTTGGCGGAGTTCACGGACGAGGCATGACGTGCAGCTCGGGCATTGTATGGGGAGCAGTGCGGCCAGATGGCCCACAGCGAGACCTCGCCTCTCCACTTCGCGCCAAGCGAGATCAAGACGGTGCGCCTACGGCGCCGCTGGCGACCAGTTTGGTGAAGGAAGTGAGAAACCAGTGAAACGGAGACGTATGACCCAAGGCCTGCCCATCTGGGTTTTTCGGAGACACGGGGGCTGGGAAGGACTCTAGTGGCTGGGTAGTGCTGTGCCCAGCAGCGAGCGAGATGATCTACCCGCGGCTGGTGGGCGCCTGCCGATGTGGGATCAGTTTCGTCGGTCCTTCTCATGACATATGGGACTCGTTGCGGTGTAGTAGCCCGACAACGAGGCCAACGCTCTTGCGGGCGGTCATGACGAGGGAGCGCTTGTGGTGGTGTTCGGTGGATTCCGCGTATTTGCGCGAGTAGTAGTCAGCGTATTCAGGGATGTGCTGACGCATCTTGTTAGCAGCCTGGATGAGGTACTACCGCAAGAATCGATTACCAGACTTGGGCTTGCGACGCTCTTCGGCTTCGAAGTCGCTGGAGTTAGCGCGGGACCACCATAGGCCGGCGACTTTGGCGACGGCGTCCTCAGCATCACGGAGGTTGCGGTGACGATAGCGTTTACGCTTGTTGTCCCATTTGAGAGGCTGGAGGAAACACTGGATACCGCCAATCTCGGCTCCGATACCGCTGCAGAAGATGGGGCCGACGCCGGGGATGGTGGCCAATTGGGTGAAGACTGGGTGGGCCTCCAGTTCGGTGGCGACCCAGTTGTCGACACAGTCGAGTTGAGTTTCGAGGAAGCGGATGCGGTCGAGGGAGAAATCAAGGATACGCTGGTCAGGAAGAGCGAGAGACGGGTCGAGGACAAAGCTCTCGTCAGCCACACGCTGGAGTTTGCGGGCATTGTGAAGCGGCTCTGGAAGGGGGTGGCCACGGAGTTCGTAGAGTTGACCGGCCAAGGTCTCGACCCGGAGCTGAGCCAGCTCGTCCGAGGTTGATTGTTGAGTGAGCACCAGCCGGCTGGTGACACCGAAGATGTTGGAGAAGGGCTCGAGGCGGCGGTAGGAGCTGGCTTTGAGGAACAGGAAGGCAGAGAAGTAGCACTTGTCGCGGGCTAGGTTCTGGACGATGTGGAAGCGCAAGCGAGTGCAGAATCGGAAAGACAAGCAGTCTGGCGGTGACCACGTTACGTCTGGACGATAGGTGCGGGTGCGCTCGGCAATGCAGAAGGGATCCTTTTCACCGCACTTGTGATCCTCGGCGAAGCATCTCTTGAACCACTTGACCCAACAGGGGTTGAGGGGGAAGAAACCCAGGTTGTGGGAGGCGAAGTCAGCAGTCCCTAGTACTACAACCTTACTTACGGTGAGTGGTTTCTATGAAGACCTGTTTTGGGCCAGACAGCGCCACGTCGTTTGTAGTGGCTGCGGCGAGCTTGCTGACGTCTGGCTCGTCGCCAGCGCGACCACGCCAGGCGCAGTGGCCGAGAACGAGCAGGCAGCGGCAAGGCCACTTCCAGCAGCCGACGCACCTCGGGAACGCTCAACTCGGCCAGCACCGGGTCTTGCAGTTTTTTTCCCCCTCCGCCTGCCGGATCGAGGCCAGCGAGGCGTGTGCCATCATAGAGAGCGTGATGTGACGATGCCAGCTATGCCAGTGACGGACTTCGTACTCGTCGAGCCCGGTCTCTCCCTTTCCTTCTTCGAAGGTGGTCTCGATGCTCCAACGAGCCGACGCAATCTCCGCCAAGATCGCCGACGGCGTCTCTTGTGGAGCGTTGGACAGATGATAAGCCAAGTCCGAGGGATCAACAATGGACCGACGGGCCAGCAGCCACCCATCCGGACCCGGCAGCCCCTTCCGGCTCTCCACAATTGGGACCGCCGCCCAGTCATACGTCCGCGGTCCCTTTTCCCCTTGGCTCACCGTCAATCGCTCCCAGGCCTCTTTCGGCAAGGCGGCGGACACCGCCGCTACGGGCTCGCTAGGAGGAGCCCCTTCCGCCAGACGCGGTTTCTCTCTCGGTCTTCCCGACGCCCCTTTCACCGGCTCTTCCACAGGCGGCCTCTCCTTCCAGACCGGGGTCGTGCTCGAGACGGCCAAGACATATGTCTTGCCAGCTTCGGCAATACCATCGCGCAGGTAGGGCGCATCCCCGTACACCTCATCTCCTGTCACCCACGCCATCGGCACGCCTTGAGCCCAAGCGTGCTTCAGCATCTCCAACGCCAACTGAGGCTTTGTCTTGAAGCCCACGTCGTCCGGCACCCGCGCCTCCTGAAGACGCTCCTTGTCTGTGCACCAATCCTCCGGCAGATACAGTCGGCGGTCCAGAAATGCGTAGCTACAATGATTGAAGTAACTCAGAAAGACGCCCACCTGGCAGTTCTCAACCTTCCCCGCTGTCCCGCTGTACTGCCGCTTCACACCCACCGACTTCGTCCCTTTCTTCAGGAAACCAGTCTCATCTACCACGCCGATGCCGCCCGGGTCTCCAAACCGCTCTACAACGAAGCTCTGCAGTTCATCTCGCGCCTCATCCGCTTCCCACCGGGCACTGTACAGCAGTCGCTGCATCGATTGGGGATCCTCTTCCCCCATCATTTCCGCCATCTGCCAACAGTTCTTCCTGGCTACCGGGGCCAGCAGCCCGCGCAGATACTGTCGAGCAGCCTCCCGCGGTTCACTGCGGGCGAAGAGATGGGCGAAACGGGCATGGAAGTCTTCGAATTCCTGCGCCCACTGATCCAGTTACTCAAGCTGATCTGTACTCATTGGCCTCCTTCATCTCCTGGGTCTTGGAGGCCTTTGTCGCATATCTTGTCCAAGAGCGCAAGTCACAGGTGAGGTTGTAGTATTAGGAGAACCGGGCCGGGTCGGCTTGCCTGCCGTGGTCAACTGGAGTCCACAGCGACTCTGAATCTGCGAGAACAGGGATGCTCGTGCAAACCCACTGGATGATCCCTCACTCAACGCGCCCTGAGATGCTGGGCCCCCCGCTCTTCGTGGTCAACCGCTTGCGATGGATGGACTTTTCCGCCAGGCTAGGTGCTCTGTTCAGCACAGATGATCTCTAATGGCAGCAAGGATTTCCTCGGGCGCACTTTCCTCGGACCCTTCGACCTTCTCTTGCGATACTACGTGCCTGTGATGCGGAAAACCGGGGAGGTGCAAGTGATGGGGGCGCTATCCCAGCCAACGATGAGGTCATTGTCCTCATCGAGCCAATAATAGGCATACCGCTCCCGAGTATCGCGGTAATGCTGCTCGTTGATACGCACCGTGCTGGCATCGGTGAGAATTGCTTTGATCCTAAAGGAGTGGTAGTCGACTCTGGGGACGGTGATTTCCGCTACGTGCTCGGCAAGGATGTATGAGATCCTGGCGATCCTAGCCTGCAACAGGGGGCCCAAGGGGTTTCTCCAGGAAGGGCTGCACTGCGTCGAGGGTCTGTCGAGCCTCCTCACGGGTGCGCTGCCAGCCAGACCTTTCGACGAAGTCCTCGTCCATCTCCATACCGGCATCGTCCGGCAACCCGACCCCTTGAAGTTGATCGAGGGTGGTGCGGTACCTCCGCTCGAATGCCCCAATCTTGCGCTCGGCCAGGGCCAGCCGACCTTCCGCCTCGGTGACCATTAGAGGGGCACCCAACTCGGCCAGCCGCTGTCGGGTTGCGGGGATCAACTGATCCAACGTTGGACCCTTTGCTGTGTCAGGATGGCTCGATATTGTCACCTCCTCGACTGCTCACCACTGTACTATAGACCGCCAATGCCAGTTGTCAAGCCCGCGTTTCGATGGGCTTTCGCAACGGGTCCACATCGCTGCGAGTAGCCACATACTGGGCAGTGTACTGCCCGAAAAGTACATCCATTCTGCAACTATGCGCTAATGCCCTTGTCCTGGCCGAAAACTCCATCTGCATTGCCAGACAGCCACAACAAGCACGAAGGGAGGTGATCCACTCCTTGAGGTGAAGGCGGCCCGGCGGGCCGATCAATGGGACCGCTGGTTTGAGCCAACCTCCCCCACTGCGCGCAAACTGTGCCCTGCAAGGCGACACCCAGGCACGTGACCGCTCCCCTCTGGCGTCGATGCAACGCGCCACCGGGAGAACAACGAACCCGTGCGTCACCAGGTGCCTCGCACCTTCAAGGTGCAAGGCACCGGACGACCCGCGTGACGGGCCCTGGTCACCTCTGGCGGACCCCCGCCGAATCGGACCAGCACCTGGGCAACGTCCCCACCTCGTGGTATAGTGGGGCTCCATCCCCTTACACCGACCAAGGAGGCGAGCGTGGACGTCACACTAGCTTATGGAAAGACCGGGCTTGAAGTCACACTCCCTGACCAGGCACACGTCACCCTCGTCGAGCCCCGGTATCAGCCGGGGCTTCCAGAGCCGTCCCCAGCCGTCGCCCGAGCGCTGCAGGACCCCATCGGCTCCCCTCCGCTGCGAGACCTGATCGCCCGCGACGACCAGGTCGGCATCGCCTTCAGCGACATCACCCGGCCGACGCCCAACCACCTTCTCCTCCCGGTCCTCCTCGATCACCTCGCCCACGTGCCCGACGAGCAGATCACACTCTTCAACGGCACCGGCACCCACCGCGCCAACACCGAGGGTGAGCTCCGCGCGATGCTGGGCGCCCCGGTGGCCGATCGATACCGGATCGTCCAGAACGATGCGCGAGACCGGAGCACCCACATCCTTGTCGGGACCACCAGTATGGGGAACGACGTCTGGCTCAATCGAGCCTTCGTCGAATGTGATGTGCGCATTCTAACCGGCTTCATCGAGCCCCACTTCTTCGCGGGCTTCTCCGGCGGCGGCAAGGCCGTCATGCCCGGGCTGGCGCATCTGGACACGGTGCTGCAGAACCACAGCGCAGCGCACATGGACAGCCCCCGGGCCCGCTGGGGCATCCGCCAGGGCAACCCGCTCTGGGAGGAGATTCGGGAGGCCGCCGCCATGGCCTCGCCCACCTTCCTCCTCAACGTGACGCTGAACCGGGACCACGAAATCACTGGGATCTTCGCTGGTCACTGGGAGGAGGCACACGCTGCGGGGTGTGCGTTCGTGAAGGACACCGCCATGATCAGACTGGATCACCCGTTTGACATCGTTATCACCTCCAACAGCGGCTACCCGCTCGACCTCAATCTCTATCAGTCCGTGAAGGGCATGAGCGCTGCCGCCCAGATCGTTCGCCACGGGGGTAGTATCATCCTGGTGGCTGACTGCTGGGACGGTATACCCGAGCACGGCGACTACGGCCAGCTTCTGCGTGAGGCCGAGAGCCTGGACGACCTCCTCGAGACTGTCCGAGATCCCTCGTTCGCGCGGCAGGACAGCTGGCAGGTCCATACCCAGGCCCTCGTCGCCCAGAAGGCCGACGTCTACGTCCACAGCCGGAACCTGAGCGGCGAGCAGATCCGCGGAGCCCACCTCATCCCCTGTCCATCCATCGAGCGCACAGTACGAGACTTGCTCAAGCGCTATGGCCCTCAAGCGACCATCTGCGTCCTCCCCGAAGGCCCCCAGACCATCCCCTACATCGCCGCACCCTAGCCGCTCCTTTTCGCCGGTGCACTGACCAGTTGTCGCCCCCAACTCGGTGCGATGCACCGCACGAACGTAGGCTTGCCGCGCATGCCAGTCACAACTGATCAGTACACGGGTGCAAACGGTTTCCCATCGGCGCCAACCCCCGCGACAACCCATTCGCGCCCTCAGGCAATCGGGTCAACTTGACAGCCCGCCGGAACCGGGTACAATCCTTTAACTTATGAGAATCTAGGTTATGGAAAGACAACATCTCGAGCCTCAAGGAGAATTGTCCATGCCTGACGCGGGTTCCGGCCCCCCAATCGAAGCCACGCACTCCCCAGTACTAGAGCTCTCCCACCCTCTGCCTCCACAGCGCGATCCGGCCGCCGTCTACCTCGCTTCCCTCGGTGAGGGAAGCCGTCGCACGATGCGCGGGGCACTCAACAGGGTCGCGCGTCTCCTCGGCCGAGATCCGGTCGAGATGGGAGGCCGCGAGGTGACGTGCCGCTTCTTCCGCTGGGGCGCGCTGCGGCCTAGGCATATGTCGTGGATCCGCGATGAACTCCTCACCGACTACGCACCGGCGACCGTCAACAAGCATCTCAGCGCAGTCCGCGGAACCCTGAAGGCGGCCTACAGGCTCCGGCAGATCAGCGGCGAGGACTACCATCGAGCGGCGGCCATTGAGAGCGTAAGCGCCGAACCCGAGCCCGCAGGCCGGCTGCTGACCCGAGACGAAATCACCGCCCTGCTCCGGGCCTGCACCAAGGATTCCACGCCGGCGGGAGCGCGCGACGCCGCTATGATAGCCCTTTGGGCCGTGGCCGGCCCGCGGCGGGCCGAGATCGTCAACCTCGACGTCGACGACTATGAGCCGGCGACGGGCGCCATGCGAATCTGGGCTGGCAAGGGACAGAGCAAGAGAACGGTCTACGTGGCCAACGGAGCCAAGGCAGCTATCGACGACTGGTTGGTGGTCCGTGGCACCGTGCCCGGCCCCCTCTTCGTGCCGGTCCACCACTCAGGCAAGATGCGCATATCGCGTATGACACCGCAGGCCGCTTACGGCATTCTGCGCAAGCGAGCCAGGCAGTCTGGGGTTGATAGCGTTTCACCGCACGACCTGCGGCGCACAGCACTTAGCAATCTCATTGACAAGACCGACTTGAGTACAGCACAGCAGATCGCCGGACACGCTGACCCCAAGACCACGGCCCGTTACGACTGCCGTGGGGAGCGTATGAAGCAACGAGCGGCGAAGGCTATGACCCTGTCGTATCAGAGAGAAGAGTCCAAAGACGGCAGTGAGAAGTGAACCCGGAAAACGGGATAGTGGGGAGCTGGGTGATGGCTTCGCGCGGGGCAGCGCGGGAACCGTCATCAGGCCCCCAGAGGCTTGAGGGGTGATGAGTCTGATCGAATTTGGGAATCAGGAGGCGGTAATGACAGCAATCGAACTTGGTAGCTCGATATTCCACCGCACCCGCGGTGTGGGCAGGGTGGTCGATCATGAGACGCGCAGCTGGGGAGGGGAAGAGACCCGATATCTCGTCGTAGAGATGCTCGCTGAGAACTACACCATTCGCATCCCGGAGACGTCGCCCGACATCAGACCGGTACTCACCGATCCCAACATCATCTTCGAGACACTCCATCACGAGGCCAACGCCCTCCCGGGGCACTATCGCACTCGCCAGGCCGAGATCCGCGATGCCGTGAGCAGCGGCATACCCAAGAAGATCGCCGCAGCGGCGCGCGATCTCTGGGCCTACTCCGAGAGCAAACAGGGCAACTGGACCACCGGTGGGGAGCGGCTCTACAATCAGGCGCTGGAGATGCTTGCCGCTGAGATCGCCGCGTCGGAGAACTGCAATATGGACGAGGCGAAGAATAGGGTCAGACAGGCGATGATCCACACCAGCAGCGCGAACGAAGAGACGTCGATTAGTGGCGACGTCGACAAGTAACTGGAACAGCCGTGCCGCTGTCAGTCCTCGGCCCACCGCCGGCAGGAGTGTCGGGCGGGGAGCATCTCCCCTTCGAGGATGGACCAGATGGGGCCGCTGGCTGCCGGTCGCACAAGACGATTGACTTTTCGCACAAGCTATTGTAAAATGGCCCAAACAAAAGCTTGACCGCCCTGGGGCGTGGGGGAGAGTCCGCCATCGGCGGACACCGAAGGGGCAAGTCGCCGCGACCGGCTGATCGCGGCGGCGAAACTCTCAGGTCACCGGACCCCATGTCTTGGCACTCTGGAGAATCCTTGAGCCGACGCCGCAGGCCGACACGCCGGGCGGCATTCCGCAGATCGAATGCGGAACGGACGATAGGATACCGAAGGGGCAAACCCGATAGTCACTCGGGAGGAATCTCTCAGGTGGGAGACAGAGGACGCACAGCCGTCTAGGCTGCTGCGTCCTTTTTTCGGTAGATAGGCTCCTGGTGACGTAGGATTCAGAGCCGCCACTCCATGCAGGAGACGAATCATACGCGGCGTCCGCCCAACCTCTAGCCAGACTGTGGTGCCAGACCAGGCCGATCTATCAATTGGCACGATCGCTTCACGCTTGATTCACGGAACAGGAGGTACAACCATGTATCGCAAGCTCTTCACCCCAGGACCCACGCACGTGCGGGATAAGATCCTGGAGGCGCAAGCCGCGCCCATCGTACACCATCGTGCCCCGGAGTACTCACAACTCCAGAAGGAAGTTACCGAGAAGCTGCAGAAACTCCTCTACACCGACCAGCGCGTCTACCTCTACAGCTCCTCATCGACCGGCATGATGGAGGGATCCATCCGCCAGGCCACGAACAAGAAGATTCTCAACACCGTCTGTGGTGCTTTCTCGGAGCGCTGGCACACCATCTGCGAGGCCAATGGCGTGCCCAGCGACACCGTCGAGGTGGAGTGGGGACAGGCCGTGACCCCGGAGCTGGTCGATGAGGCGCTCGCGACAGGTGAGTACGATGCCCTCACCGTCGTTTTCAACGAGACCTCCACGGGCCTCCTCAACCCCGTCGACGAGATCGCCGAACTCGTCCACGAGAAGTATCCCGACGTGCTCATCCTGGTCGACGCCGTCAGCGGCATGGCTGGGGCGAAGCTAGAGTTCGACGCCTGGGGCCTCGACGTCGCTCTAGCCGGCACCCAGAAGTGTTTCGCGATGCCGCCAGGCCTCACCATCTGCGCCGTCAGCGACCGCGCCCGCGAGCGGGCCCTCACCGTACCCAACCGTGGCTACTACTTCACCTACGAGCAGATGGACAAGAAGTACGAGAAGCACCAGACCCGGGCCACCCCGGCTGTCAGCCTGATCGAGGCTCTCAACGTGCAGCTCGACGACATGATGGTCCTCGGACTCGACAACCGTTGGAAGAGGCACCAGGAGATGGCGGAGTACGTACAGGACTGGGCTCGCGAGCACTTCGGCCTCTTCTCCGACGAAAACTACCTCTCGCCGACGGTGACCAACGTCAAGAATACCCGCGGCATCAGCGTGGCCGATCTAAACGCCGAGCTTGCGCTGCGCGGTGCCCAGATCTCTAACGGGTACGGCCCGCTGAAGGAGAAGTGCTTCCGCATCGCCCACATGGGTGATCTAACGCTCACCGACCTGCAGTGGCTGACGGAGCAGATCGAGGACATCCTCGACCTCTAGTCGAGACATCCTCGACGCGGAGTCGAGACATCCTCGACCTCTAGCCGTATCAATCGTATGGACTGAGCATTGGCGCCTCCCGGCCTCCACCAGGGCCGCTCGGCGGCGCCACCTTACACCCAGCACCTAGCATCACAAGGAGGCTCAACCATGAAGCTTATTGTTTGCGACCCGCTGGACCCCAAAGCCGTTGCCGCCATGCGAGAAGGCGGCGTCGACGTAGACGTGAATGACGACGTAACCCCGGAGGGGCTTGAGGAGATCATCCCCGAGTACGAGGCGATGGTCGTGCGCAGCCGGACGAAGGTCCGTGAGCCCCTGATCGATAAGGCCACAAACCTTAAGGCCGTCATCCGCGCCGGCGTCGGGCTGGATAACATCGACGTCCAGTACGCCGAGGAGCACGGTGTTGAGGTGCGCAATACGCCGACGGCCTCCTCCAACGCCGTCGCCGAGCTAACCGTCGGCTATCTCTTCGCCCTGGCCCGCCCCATCGTGGAGGCCACCGTATCGATGAAAGAGGGGAAGTGGGAGAAGAAGACCCTCAAGGGCACCGAGCTGGCCGGCAAGACCCTGGGCCTGGTCGGCTTCGGCCGCATCGGGAGTCTGGTGGGTCAGAAGGCCGATGCCCTCGGCATGGAGGTCCTCTTCCACCGCCGTTCCGACGTGGACGTCGACTTCGCCACCCAGGTCGAGTTCGACGAACTCCTGGAACGTTCCGACTACATCTCCCTCCACGTCCCGCACACGAAGGCGACCCACCACATGATCGGCGCGGACGAGATCGCGAAGATGAAGGATGGAGTCAAGATCATCAATTGTGGTCGCGGCGGTACGCTCGATGAGGACGCTCTCCTCGAGGCCCTTGAGAGCGGCAAGGTGACGGGCGCGGCACTCGACGTCTACGAGGACGAGGCCGAGCAGCGCGGCGGCAAGCTCATGGCGCACCCCGCCGTGATCGGTTCGCCCCACGTCGGCGCCGGCACCGTCGAGGCGAAAGCCCGCGTCGGCGAGGAGACCGCCAGCATCGCCATCGAGATCGCGAATCAATAACTGAAGCCCTTCGCAAAGCCAGACCTGACAGGTCTTAGAGACCTGTCAGGTCTTGTCACACATCGACGAGAGGAGCTGAGTATGGCAACGATCAGACCATTTCGAGGTACACGCTACAATCCCGAGGAGGTTGGCGATCTCTCCCGCGTCATCAGCCAGCCGTACGACCGCGTCCGGCACGGGCTTCAAGACGAGTACTACGATCAGAGCCCCTACAACGTCGTCCGCATCATCCGAGGCAAGGAGGCGCCCGACGACGCTGAGGGCAACAACGTCTACACCAGAGCGCGGGACTACTACGAGACCTGGCTCGACCAGGGCGTCTTGATGCGCGAGGATCAGCCCGCCCTCTACGTCCTCCGTCAGAGCTTCACTCTCCCCGACGGCACGGAGAAGACCCGTCAGGGGCTGGTGACCGCCTTCCAGTTGAGCGCCTTCGACGAGGGCGTCGTCCTTCCCCACGAGCGCACCCACTCGGGCCCGAAGGTCGACCGTCTCAATCTGATGCGGGCCACCGAAGTCAACTTCGGCCACATCTTCATGCTCTACCCGGGCGACCGCATAAACGAGCTGCTGGACCAGGCTGCGGATAGCAGCGACGGCCTCGAGGCGCGGGACCTCTTCGAGAGCGACGTCCTCCAGCAGTTCTGGCCCGTCAAGGACGATGAGACCATCAACGGCGTCGTCGAGGAGATGGCGCCCAAGAACAACCTCATCATCGCCGATGGTCACCACCGTTACGAGACGGCTCTGAACTACCGCGACGAGATGCGCAAGCAGCATCCAGACGCCCCGGCCAACGCTGGATTCAACTTCCGTATGGTGACCATGGTCAGCATGGATGACCCCGGCCTCGTCATCCTCCCCACCCACCGTTTGATCCACTCCTACGGGAAGAAGAGCGCGGTGGAGGTATTGAACGGCGCGAAGCCGTACTTCAACGTCACGCCCGTGGACGGCCGCGACGAGCTGGAGGCAGCCCTGGACGAGGCGACACCTGCTCATCCGCGCTTTGGTTTCTACAACGGCGGGTATACAGTGCTGGAGTTGAAGGACCCCGATGTGATGGCCCGGCTCCTGCCGGAGCGGGATCTCGCCTGGCGCATGCTCGACGTCAGCGTGCTACACGAGGTACTCATCGAGCGGGTGATGGACATCAGCGCCGAGGCCGTGGAGCGCAAGGAGAACATCGAGTATCTACGCGATCCACAGATGGGCTACGACGCGGTGGATGACGCTGAGGCCGAGTTCCTCTTTGTGCTGAATCCCACCAGGATGGAGCAGGTCCGTGCCTGCACGGAAGCAGGCGAGAAGATGCCGCAGAAGTCGACCGATTTCTATCCCAAGGTTATCAGCGGCATGGTCATGATGCCCATCGGCCTCGACGAGCGGCTCTAACTCTACAGATAGTCCCGTAGTAGGCGCTCCAGCGCCTAGAGGCAAGGCAAAGCGCCGCTGCCACCAGAGGCGCCCTCTCGCACCCCCGGCAGCGGCGGTCTTCTATTCATAGAGACCGCTCCCCACCTACCTGCGCCCCCCGTCGTGAGCGCTTTAGCGCTTGCGTCGATGCCCCATTCCCACACACAATCCGCACCTCACGCCACCCAGAAACGCTCCATAGTCTACCACCCCACGTGGATCGCCGTGCCCCTTGCCGAGCGCCCAAAGTCGCTACTCTGACCAACCCACGGCCTCGCCACCGATTGCTCCTTCAGCCACCGCTCACACAGCCTCGTCCGAACCATCTCTGTCACCGTAGTCCCAACCCTTGGCCGCCGGATGCTTGATCCACTTCTCTCGCAGCCACCGTTTACCGTGCGTCTGGTAGTACACGTGCACGCTCGACCAAGGCCACTCGTACGGCGAATCAACATAACCATGCTTCACCGGATTGTAGTGCAGATAGCCCATTGCGTGGTAGTAGTGCCTCTCGTTCCGAATGTACCGATCACTGAACCTATTCCAGATCTTCCGCTCGCCCGTCAACCCGTCCTCCAAGTTCCACTCGCGCGAGGTTGCTCCGTGCAACCGCTGCAGAACGCTCGAAACTTGATCCAGCGAGTCAACGCCGAGAAGCACATAGTAGTGATTGGTCAGAATCAACCAGGCGCCGATCTCCACACCAGCACTGTCCATATCCATCAAGAGGCGATCCTCGAATGCGGATAGCCGCTCCGGTTCGGACATCACCTGCTTGTGCTCGTAATTCGCGGCGGTG
>Ga0180431_10006158_pt1 | contig 14324 bp, 15 predicted proteins | sample SS_ome_11_FD_132459 | JGI IMG/M metagenome (GOLD analysis project Ga0180431, IMG submission 132459) | Hypersaline lake sediment archaeal communities from the Salton Sea, California, USA - SS_1_MS_1 metaG | ecosystem: Environmental > Aquatic > Non-marine Saline and Alkaline > Hypersaline >... | reverse complement strand
GAGATTGCCACGTCGGGCTGCGCCCTCCTCGCAATGACAGTTCGGCCTTACTGCCCAGGCGGAAGGCTCGATAATGTTGAGCCGTCAGGTGGCAGGGAGTCGAGGATGCGTTGGGCGGTGGTTTGGGGGGATTCGTCGGGTGTGAGGTCGAGGGCGTGGACGTGCTGGAAGGAGCGGAACCAGGTGCGTTGGGTTTTGGCAAGGCGGCGGGTGTTGATTTTGACTTGTTCGATGGCGTCGGGGAGGGTGGTGCGGCCTTTGAGGTGGTCGATGATTTCGGCGTAGCCAACGGCCTGTGCGGCCTGGGGGCTGACGGGGGGGTGTTCGGCGAGGAGGGCACGGACCTCGTCGAGCAGACCTGTGTCGACCATGCGTTTGACGCGGAGGTTGATGCGGTGGTTGTTGTCTTCGCGGGGGCGTCTTAGTCCGATAATGTGCCAAGGGTGGCGGTATTGGCCTGTGCGGAAGTGGGTGTGGAAGCTGGAGAGGGGTTGGCCAGTGAGGGTGTGGACTTCGAGGGCGCGGATGATGCGTTTGAGGTCGTTGGGGTGGATGCGTTGGGCGGCGAGGGGGTCGAGCTGGGCGAGGCGGTGGTGGAGGGCGTGGTGGCCTTGTGTGGCGGCTTGTTGTTGGAGTTGGCGGCGTATTTGGGGGTCGGCCGGTGGGCCTTGGAAGAGGCCCTCTATTAGAGCTCGGATGTACATGGCGGTGCCGCCGACGGCGACGAGGGGGGTGTTTTGGGCGAGGCAGGTGTCGATAACGGCGTCGGCGAGTTCGACGAAGCGGCCTACGCTGAAGGGCTGGGAGGGTTCGACGACGTCGATGAGGTGGTAGGGCAGGGCGGAGCGGCGGTCGGGGGAGGGTTTGGCGGTGCCGATGTCCATGCGGCGGTAGACCTTCATGGAGTCGATGGAGAGGATGTGGGCGTTGAGGGTCTGGGCGAGGTGGAAGGCGGCAGAGCCCTTGCCGACGGCGGTGGGGCCGATGATGAGGATGAGTTTGGTTGGGGGCATGGGTGTTGTCCGGGTGTTATTTCGGGCTTTAGTATGTTGTCCAGAGGAAGAGGATAGCGGGGCGGAGAGGAAATGCAAAATGGAAAAGAGGAGGCATAAGGGATAAGGCATCAGGCATAAGGGGAGGTGTCGCTGCGCGACGGATTTTATCATGGGCGAGACGCCCTGGTCACGGCCAGCACGCGGGCGCGGCAGTCGCGAGACGGTTGACAGGGTACGGGCGGCGGGTATGATGGGGGAAATGAGAGCAAGGATGGTTTGGGGCGTAAGTCAAGGAGTATGCTATGGTTAAGCAGGGTGTGCTGTGGGTCGTGGCGGGATTGTTGGGTCTGGTGAGTGTGGGGTGTTACGACGTGCGGATTGACAAGCCTTTGGTGGATCTGGGGGGGGACAGGGAGTATCAGTCGCCCAAGCAGCGGGACCCGGCGCCGGGGGTGCCGGACTCGCATTTGACGCGTGAGCAGCGGGTGGAGCGGGACCTGGCGGAGTGTCAGCAGTTACTGGAGATACGGGAGAAGAAATACCGTCGGTTGGAAGATCGGCGAGAGGACGAGGAGGAGTATTACAAGGACGAGATCGAGAAGCTGGAGGACAAGATAAAGGATTTGCAGGAGGAGAACGCGGAGCTTCGCAAGGAGTTGCGTGAGGGGCGTTGAACGGGACGAGAGTTTTCAACAGGTGAAGGGAGATTGGGCGGATGACGTCGAAAGAGCGGATGTTGTGTGCGCTGGCGGGGGAGAAGGCAGACCGGTTGCCGGCGACGGTGCACGAGTGGCAGGATTATCATTTGCAGACGTACCTGGGTGGGATGAGCATAGTGGAGGCGTTTGCGAAGTTCGGGTTGGATGCGGAGGTGCCGTATTCGGGGGGGCTGAAGCAGTCGGAGGCTGAGCGTGGGGTGGGAGAGCTGGCGGGGATGTGCAGTGCGGCGGGGGTATCGAGTGCGCAGTGGCGGGTGTCGGGGGAGGTTTTGCGTGCGGATGCGGACGGGCGGGCGGTGGCGTTGCGTATCGAGACGCCGGAGGGGGCGTTGACGTGCAAGACGGGCGGGGACCGCAAGACGACGTGGGTGACGGAGCATCTGGTGAAGCGGGACGAGGACATTGAGCTGCTGGCGAAGTATATGCCGGTGCCTTCGGTGGATTTGGAACAGGTGAGCGAGTGTTACGACGAGGTGGGCGACGGGGGCATTTTGCGTGGTGGGGTCTGGGGGGACCAGCCGGGCTGTTGGCAGCATGCGGCGTGCCTGATGGATATTAATGATTTGATTCTGGCGTGTTTTGATAAGCCGGACTGGGTGCATCGTTTTTTGGGGATACTGCTGGAGAAGAAGCTGCGTTTTGTGGAGTCGATGGCGGGGGGGAAGTTTGATGTGATCGAGACGGGTGGCGGGGCGTCTTCGTCGACGTTGATATCGCCGCAGTTGCACGAGGAGTTTTGTCTGCCTTATGATCGGCAGCTGCATGACGCGCTGCATGGGTTGGGGTTCAAGGTGAGCTATCATACGTGCGGGGGGACGGTGGGGATCGAGGAGCACATTGTGGCGAACGGGAGCGACGCGTCGGAGACGCTGGCGCCGACGAGTATCGGGGGCAACCAGGAGCCTTGGGAGTATGCGGCGAAGATCGGGGGGCCGTTGGCGTTGATTGGGGGGCTGGACCAGTACAGCGTGCTGACGGACGGGCCGGCGGAGCGGATACGGAGCAAGGTGTTTGAGTTGTTTGAGAAGGTGGGGCAGGACGGGGGTTATATTCTGTCGCTGGCGGATCATTTCTTTGACGCGCCGGTGGAGCACTTGCAGGCGTATGCGGATGCGGCGCGGGAGTGTACGTACTGAAAGATCGCGAGAAGCAGGGTAGGGGGAGCGTTTTGGCGGCAGAAATTCGAAATTCGAAGCACGGAATTGGAAACGAATTGGAAATTCAAAGGCTCGAAATTGAAAACGGTGGGCGTGCAGGTCATGGTCAGGTGCCTCGTGCAGGACAACGGCCAAGGTCGGCTGCTTCACCAACGTAAAGCAGCTGCGTTTGCCGGTGGCACGCGTCGCCGTATTTGATTGGCAGGGGGTGTGTCCTTGCGTTTTCGTTTTTGCACGCTAAAGCGTGAACTCTTACTGGGCTTGTCGGTTCGTTTACGTAAGGGGGGTGCGGCTGAACAGGGCCTTTCGGAAGGGGGTGGGTTGGCATTGGATTGGAGGTTTGCGGGGGATCAGGGGGTGTGTTGGTAGCGGCCGAACTGGTGGATGGTGTCGGTCATGGCGAGGACGTTTTCGAGGGGGGTTTCTTCGAGGATGGTGTCGTGGCTGGCGCCGGCGATGTAGCCTCCGCCGGGCATCATGATATCGAGGACGTGGCGGGTTTGTTGTCGGACGTAGTCGGGGTCGCCTTCGATGAGGACGTGTTGGGAGTCGATGGCTCCGTTGAAGAGGATTTGTCGGCCGAAGCGTGCTTTGAGTTGGGTGAGGTCCATGCCGTGGCAGGATGGCTGGACGGCGTGGAGGGCGTCGAGGCGCGCATCGATCATCGCGGGGATGAGTGGGGCGAAGCCGCCGCAGCAGTGGAGCATGACTTTGAGGTTGAAGGCGTGGCCCAGGTCGACGAGTTGCTGGAGGTGGGGCAGGAGGAAGCGGCGAAAGAGTTTTTCGCTGAGGAGAGGGCCTCGGGTGCTGCCGAGGTCGTTGCCGATGAAGAAGATGTCGATGGCATCGGCGGCGGCTTCGAAGGTGCGTTTGCTGACGGTGAGGTAGTAGTCGAGAATGTGTTCGAGAATGGCGTCGATGAGTTCGGGCTGGTCGTACATTTTGAGGTACATATTTTCCATGCCGAGCAGATCGATGAGGTCGTGCCAGAAGGGGGCCCATTCGCCGCCGAGGATGGCGAAGCGGCGGTCGTAGCGTAGGGCGTCGTCGCGTATGTTAGAGACGTCCATAGTGTCGGGGTCGGGCCAGGGGTAGTGATGGATGTGGTCGAGGGTGGCGTGAGCGAGGGGGTGGTTTTTGGGCTGGCCGTAGCCGATGCCGGTGTGTTCGACGCCGAAGGGGGTGCAGCAGGAGACGTCGGGCGTGAGGGCGTGTTCGGGACCGACATAGCGGGGTGCGACGCGTCGGAAGTCGTCGTGGAGGCGTTGTCGTAGGGCTTCGTCGTCGAGGGCGAGTTGTCGTTTGGCCTTTTGCCAGAACTCGGGTGAGGCACCGCACCAGAAGGGGACTCTGTCGGGCTCGTTGTGGTCGAAGGCGGTTAAGACGCGTTGGCGTGAATTCATGGTCGGTTGGGGCATGTTATTAACGACCTTGTGTGTCTAGTGGCGAGAGTAGGTTAGACGCGTAGGGGTTCGTCGGGGATTTTGGCGGTGCGGGCCCATTTTCGGCGGAGTGGCGTGAGGGTATCGCGGATGAATTCGTCTACTTGTTGGGGAGCGCGGCCTATGTAGAGGGCGGGGTCGAGGACGGCGTCGAGGTCGACGTCGGCAAGGGCGGGTTCGGTGCGGAGGCGGTCGATGAGGTCGTTATCGCGTCCGAGGTTTTTGACCTGGTGAGCGGCGGCATGGGAGTGCTGGCGGATGATTTCGTGGATGTTCTGTCGGTCTTGTCCGGCGTGGACGGCGGCCATCATGATGTTTTCGGTGGCCATGAAGGGCAGTTCGGCGTTGATGGCGCGTTTGAGGACGTTGGGGTAGACGACGAGGCCTTCGACGACGTTGGCGAGTATGATGAGGATGGCGTCGATGGCGAGGAAGGCCTGGGGGATGGCGAGGCGTTTGTTGGCGGAGTCGTCGAGGGTGCGTTCGAACCACTGGGTGGCGGCGGTTTGAGCGGGGGAATCGGCGAGGGAGATGACAAAGCGGGCGAGGGAGGCGGTGCGTTCGCAGCGCATGGGGTTTCGCTTGTAGGCCATTGCGGAGGAGCCGATTTGTTTCTTTTCGAAGGGTTCTTCCAGCTGTTTGAGGTGGGCGAGTAGTCGGATGTCATTGGAGAGTTTGTGGGCGGACTGGGCGAGGGTAGAGAGGGTGGCGAGGACGTTGGCGTCGATTTTTCTGTTGTAGGTCTGGCCTGTGACGGGGGCGACGGTGCTGAAGCCCATTTTTTTTGCGACGAGTGTTTCGAGGCGTCGGACCTTGTTGTGGTCTCCTTTGAAGAGTGCGAGGTAGGAGGCCTGTGTGCCGGTGGTGCCTTTGACGCCGCGGAAGGTGAGGGAGTCGAGGCGGTGCAGGACTTCGTGGAAGTCGAGGACGAAGTCGTAGCACCAGAGGGAGGCTCGTTTGCCGACGGTGGTGAGCTGTGCGGGTTGGAAGTGGGTGTAGCCGAGGGTGGGCAGGGCGCGGTGTTTGCGGGCGAATTTTCCGAGGAGGTCGATGAGTCGGAAGAGTCGGGCGTGGACGAGCTGGAGGGCCTGTCGCATCTGGATGAGGTCGGTGTTGTCGCCGACGAAGGCGGAGGTGGCGCCGAGGTGGATGATGGGTCGCGCGTCGGGAGCGGCGTCGCCGAAGGTGTGGACGTGGGCCATGACGTCGTGGCGGAATTGTTTTTCGTATTTGGCGGCTTTTGTGAAGTCGATGTCTTCGAGGTGCTGGTTCATTTGTTGGAGCTGTTTGGGGGCGATGGGCAGGCCTAGTTGGGCTTGTGCCTGGGCGAGGGCGAGCCAGAGGCGTCGCCAGGTGGAGAATTTGAACTGGGGCGAGAAGGTGCAGAGCATCTGGGTGGAGGCGTAGCGGCTTTGGAGGGGGTTCTCGTACGTTTCGTTTTTGTTGTTTTTCTGGCTCATGGGGTTAGTGTAGCCTTTGAAGGGTGCAACGTCAATGAGGTAGGGAAGGGGTTAAAGGTTGAAGGTGGCAGGGTGAAGGTTGAAGGTGCCAGGTTGAAAGTTGAAGGTTGAAGGTGGCAGGTTGAAAGTTGAAGGTTGAAGGTGGCAGGTTGAAAGTTGAAGGTTGAAGGTGGCAGGTTGAAGGTTGAAGGTGGCAGGTTGAAGGTTGAAGGTTGAGGGTTGAGGGTGTCAGGTGGGAGCGAGGGAGGGCGTAAGGAGAGTGGTCGGGCGCGGGTGGCTGAGATGTAATGTCCGATAACGGCGTTGACTGTGAGGGCAAAACATGCCAAGATATGTGTTGGCAGTCATTTAGCGTGTGGCTGGTATGCTGGAAAGCTCACCTTTTTTAGGGAACCTCTGGGCGTCTCATGGGTCAAAGTAAAAGGTACGGCAGAGTAGAAGAGGGCGGCGAGAGCGATCGCGAACTGGTTTCGCGGGCTCGGGTGGGCGATATTGAGGCATTGGCGAGGCTGATAGAGAGGCACCAGGATCGGCTATTCAACGCGATGTACCGGGTGGTGGGGCATTATGAGGACGCGGAGGAGTTGACTCAGGAGGCGTTTGTCAGGGCGTTGCGTGGCTTGGGTCGGTTTCGCGGTTCGTCGGGCTTTTATACATGGTTGTTTCGAATCGGGATGAATCTGGCGATCAACTTTCGGCGTCGGTCACGGCCGGTGCATTTCAGTGCGTTGGAGGCATCGAGTGGTTCTCCGGGGCGTCAGGCGGCTGGTCTGATGGATTTGCTCGAGTCTCCAGGGGCTGGCCCTGCGGGGGAGGCGGCCTTGCGAGAGCAGCATCGTCGGGTGCTGTCGGCGTTAGGGGAGTTGGAGCCGGCGAGTCGGGCGGTAGTGGTATTGCGAGATATAGAGGGGTTAGGTTACGGTGAGATTGCGTCGATATTAGAGTTGCCTTTGGGCACGGTAAAGAGCCGACTGTCGCGGGCGCGGGGAGCGATACGGGAGCGACTGGGCGAGGATGGATTTTGAGGGTCGGGTGATGTGATGGCAGACAAACGGCGAGAGAAAGCGTGGCGGGAGTTGTTGAACAGCTACTATGATGGCGAGCTGTCGGCGAAGCAGCGGCGGAAGGTGGAGAAGGCGCTGTCGTCGGATGAGGACATGCGGGCAGAGTTGTCGGGTTTGGAAGAGGCAGCGTCTCTGCTGGGGAGTATGGAGCGAGAGGCGGCGCCGGCGGGTCTGTCGGAGTCGGTGATGTTTCGTCTGGAGCGGGATTTGATTTTGGAGGGCCGGGAGGGGCTGAACGAGTCGGCGGGTCGTCGTCATTTGTTTTTGCGTCGTTTGACAGCGGCGGCGGCGGTGGTACTGTTGACGTTGGGGGTAGGGGCGTTTGTGTATAGTGTGCTGGTGCAGCCTGCGGTGGGGCCGCGAACACCGGAGGGGGCAGTGGTAGTGGATGCGGGGGAGAAGGCGCCTGGAAGTGTGGCGGCGAAGCGGGCCGGTGTGGTTAGCGAGGCAGCGGACGACGAGGCTTTGCTGGCAAGCGTAGAGCCGGCAGTTTACGGCTCGGTGCAGTTGGCGGTGCGGACGGAGGGGCTGGGGCGGGCGCAGTTGCAGATGGAGGGGCTATTGGATGAGTATGATATTGGGCCGGTGGTGCGGTCGGCGTTGGCAGGTAGCGAGGAGGGTGTTCTTTATGGATTTATGTGTCGGCCGGCGGCTCTGGAGGGGATTGTCGAGGGGTTGGCGCGTAAGGGCGGGCATGTGGATTTGTTGATCGAGGCGCCGGATGGGGGTGTGGCGGCGGTGTCGGGGGTGAGCGTGGAGGAGGTGCTGGCGTGGGCAGGGGCCGATGAGGGGAGGGATCGGGCGGTATTGGCGCAGCGTCTGGCGCGGGCGGCGCCGGGGGCGAGCGAGGCCTTGGCAGCGGAGTGGTTGGAGGAGATCGCGAGAGAAGACAAGGGTGGGTTGCCCGGTGTGCGTTTGTTGGGGCCCAGGGAGTTTGAGTCGGACGAGCCGGTGACGGGAGCGGGCAGTGTGGCAGCGAATCAGGGCAGCGGGGTGGGGGTGAGCGAAGCGCCGGGGGCACCGAAGGATGAGGTGAAGCCGGCCGAGGGGCAGGCCGAGGTTGGAGAGGGTGGTGAGGCGAAGGTAGAGGAGCCGGGCCTGGTAGCGGTGCAGATTCGCGTGGTCCGAGAGGCGGCCGAGGGGGCAGGGAAGAGCGTCGAAGGGGTGCTGGAGACGGGCGAGGCGGATGAGGCAGAGGCGTGGGCAGGGGAAGATGGAGCGGGGGCGTACTGAGGGGCGTGACGGTATTTTGGCAAACGCAGAGGAGTGAGCCTAGAATGTAACGTTGCGGTGTGGTTGTGGGCGGAGGTGTCGCTGCGGGGGTGAGGCGGGCGGCGAACAGTTTTGGAAGACGAATCAGGCACATCAGGGTGTTAGTGGGTCCTTTTTTCTGGACTGCGGCGCTGGTCGTTTTTCTTGGGAGGTGTATTATGCGTTATTTTTGTGTGATGGGGGTGCTGGCGGTGTTGGTGCATTGGGTGGCGGGGTGTGATTCAGCGGGACAGAGTCATGTGGAAGCGAGGGGCTATGACGGGGGCGGGGAGATGGTAGCGGCGGAGCCTTTTCGTGAGGCGAAAGCGTTGGGGGTGCCAGCGACGCCGGCGGTGGGGCGTCTGGCGATGGCGACGAGCGGATCGGCAGGGGAGGTGGCGGGCGTGAACGTGCCGGCTGCGGAGGCGGGGCGGACGGATCGGCTGATGGTTTATAATGCGGTGCTGATGATGGTGGTGCAGCAGGTGGATGCGTCGCTGAACGCGATGGAGGCGGCGGCGCATGAGCTGGGCGGGTATATGCAGCAGCGGACGGGGGATTCGATCACGTTGAAGGTGCCGGCGGATCGGTTTCGTGCGTTGATTGGGAAGTTGGAGGAGCTGGGGCAGGTGACGCGGCGGGATATTCAGGGGCGGGACGTGACGGAGGAGATGCGTGATTTGCAGATACGGCTGGCGAATGCGGAGCAGCTGCGGGAGCGGTTGTTGAGTTTGCTGGATCGGGCGGAGAAGGTGGAGGACGCGTTAAAGATTGAGACGGAGCTGGGGCGTCTGACGGAGCAGATCGAGCTGTTGAAGGGTAAGATTGCGTATCTGGAGCACAGTGTGGCGTATTCAACGGTGACGGTGCGGGTGAATTCGCCTTTGCCCCAGGGTGATTTGACACGGCTGGTGCCTTTTCCGTGGGTGCGTGGTTTGACGAGTGAGATGTCGCGGCCGGCGCCTCCGCGGCCTAAGAAGGGGGGATGGCTGAGCAGGTCATTGCTCGATCCGCCGAGCGGGTATCTGCGGTTTTATCAGGACACGTGGGCGACGGAGGCGATGTCGCCGGCAGTGGTGTATATCAAGGGGTATCGGGTGGAGAATTATGCCGGCGGGGATATGGATTTCTGGTTGACGTTGGTGCGGCGGGTGCTGACGGAGCAGAAGGTGGTGGCATTGAGCGAGGAGGGGGAGCAGGCGTTGGGCAAGGGGAAGGAGGCGAAGTTGTTGATTGGGAGCAAGCAGATCGGGACGGTGGGTATGGGGTATATGGCGGCGTTGGCGACGACGACGAAGCATGTTTATGTGGTGGAGGCCTGGGGGCCGGCGGAGGCGTTTGCGGGGGATCTGGCGAAGTTGAAGGACTCGGTGGGCACGTTGCGGGTGGAGTGAGGGTTGGTCCGCATTTATTCGGGGGTTTTTGGTGGCGACGCTATCATGCAGTGTTCGGGTCAACAATCGCGGGGGGGCAGATTTTAGAGGCGGTTGTTGAGGGCAAGGATGGTTTGTTTTCAGGGGGTGTATGGGATGACGTAGGCGTGTTGTGCGAGGAGGCTTTGGCCTTTGGCAACGGTGATGGTCACTTCCTTGAATCCTTCGTCTGCGGAGACTGTTTGTGAGAAGTCGTTGGCAGCGACGCGTCTTACGGTGACGGCGCGGGTGAGAGCTGCGGCCTGGGGGTAGGGGGCGCCATTGGGCAGGCACGGGGTTGTGGTGTGGTATTGGAAGTAGTCGTCGACGTCGTCGAAGGTGTCGCGGGGCAGAGACTCACCGGGTTCGAGTCCAAAGGAGGTGGGGGAGTCGGGGTCGGCGTAGGCTTTTTGTTTGATTTCGAGAATCATGTCAAGCACGAGTTGGTCGGCGATGTCGGCGTCGGCGAGGGTGAAAGCTCGTATTGACGCTGGGGGTGTACGAGAAAAGTCTCGCACGGATGAAGGTACCGATGCGAGACTTTTATTGTTATCGCGAGTCATAGGAATTCGCCAGGTAAGCGAGGATCTGTATTAGAAGTCGAGGTAGGCGGTGCCGTCGTTCGCTACTTCGCTGGTGGTGAGGTTGGCTTTGAATTCACCGGTGGTGCTATTGAAGATCCATCCGGCCGTAGCGTCGGTGTCGCCATCGACGACAGGTCCCGCCTTTGCGACCATTTTGACGGCATTGTTTCCGGCATTGGATCCCACGGGCAGAGCGGGGAAGTTGCCGCGGAGGTAGGGTCCGTAGGGGAAGGCGGGGTCAACCGAGTCGGAGACGGTGCCGTCGCTTTTGGTGTATTTGACGAGCTGGTTTTTCAGGGCATCTTCGGAATTGGCCCCACCAAAGCCGCCGCCCGCGTCGTTGACACCGGGGAAGACGTTGTTATGTTCGCCGTAGTACCAGTCGATGGCATTGCGGATACTGGCGAGGTTGGCGCGGAGCGCGGACTCGCCGGCGTTTCGGCTACCGGAGGTAATTCGGGGGATGGCCACGGCGGCAATGATACCCAGGATGACGATGACGATGACCAGTTCGACCAGACTGAACGCGCGTTTATTGTTGTGGTCAGGCCTCATTGCATTTTCTCTCCTCGATACCCTTAACACAATTCCTCTTTTGCCCAAAGGCAACATTATTGTTCCGGTTGGCTTTAGCAATTACGCTTCATTAGAGATTTCGGCAGAGGTTCATGTGGACTTTACATAATACATGGTAATTTCCATCAGTGGAAGCCGGTCTTACTTTGGGGCCGTTTACAGTGGTGTTACGGTTTAAGGATGATGGATGTACTAGTGGAGCGACAGAGCAGTTCGATTTTATCGGGTTGTACGTTGACGAGCTCCCAGGGTCCGATAATTTTTCCGAGGAAGACCAGGCGTCCGTCGAGGAGGGCGCATCGGTAGTCCTGGCCAATAAGGATGCCGGAGAGGACGGGCAGGGTGGCAGGCAGATCCGGCTGTTGGGAGAGGCGGTGAAGAGGTCGCGGGGCAGGTTATGGAGCGGTTGATTTTGTGGTGGACAGACGGGGTCGATAAGGGCTTTAAGGCAGGCGGCGAGAGGGTTAACGGAAGGTTGGGGGGCCAGGTCTTGTTGGCGCAGGGGTTGGGGTGTGTCTGGTGCGGGGGATAGCCAGGCGTCAAAGTCGATTTTTTCGAGGCGGGCGAGGAGGCTGTCATCAGCTGGGGGCCTATCGGGCGTAGAGAGGGTGTCGGAGTCGTTTGTTGGGCCAGGCGGGGGGGGGCCGTGGCAGGTTTGCTTGTAGTGGCGTTGTGAGCCTGGGCGGAGGCAGGCTGGGTGATCGAGCCGTCTGGTCTGGTTTTGTCCCAGACGAGGACGCCGATGGCGACCAGCAGGGCAGCTATGGCGATTTTTCTTGACGTGGTCATTGGGATACTCCCTTGGTGGTGTTGAGTACTGCGGCCCGCGGGGGCCCAAACACGTGTAAGGTGATTTCGGTTTTGCAGGAGGGGGGTTGGGCTTGTTGGTCGCGGGTAAGCTGTAGCGAGGCGATGCGGATATAGGGCATGTGCTCGCGGAGGGCGCGGAGGAAGTTGCAGGTGCCGTCGAAGGAGCCCTGAAGTGTGAGGTCGATATCGAGTATTTTTATTTTATGGTAACTAGGCATGAGGTCTATTTCCGTAAACGTATTGCCATTTCGAAATCAACGGGTTGGGTAGCGTAGTCGGTGTTTTGAGTTGGGCTGCGGCAGGCATTGAGGAGGAGGGTATGTTGGAACTCTGGGCACTGTTGCAGGATATGGAGGTATTGTCCTACGGTCTGATGGGTGCAAGCCTGTCCTGTGATGGTTAGCGCATCGGGGGTGATATCGGTTTGAGGTGCGGTTTGTCGGGCATTGTCGTCTTTGATGGCAAACATGGCGGCGGCCTTGGGCAGCGCGGCTGTCTGAGTCGAGGCGTTTTCGGCGTGATCGCTGGGTGTGAAGGAGAGCTTGGTGAGGTAGACAAGTTGGGGGGTCTGGTTGCGTAGGGTTTCGACGGCAGCAAGAGGATCGGAGTAGGCCTGGAGTCGTCGTCGCCTCATGTGGGCGGTCTTGATTTGTGTGGGAATGAGGTCAACGGCTGCCATGAGCGGTGTCTCCTTGGTAGAGAGCCAAGCCCAGGGCGGTCGTCCAGGGTCCGGCGATCGCCTGGGGGCGGGGCAAAGCGTTGGTAATTTCGTGTAGCAAGGGGTGATCAAGTAATTGCACGGGTAGTTCGAACTGGTGTGTGAGAAAGTCGGGTAGGTTTTTGAGGTGGGCGGCAGAGCCGGTGAGTAGGATGCGTTTGAGTTGTGCCTGGGCTCGGTTGGCGACTACGTAGTTGAGGGCGCGGGTGAGCGAGAGGGCGTAATCGTAGAGTTCGGTCTGGAGGGCGGCGTAGATGGCCTTTGCGAGTTCGGGTTGAGCGGGGTTGTTTTTTGGCGGCGATTCGAGAAGTGCGGTCGTGGTGTTTTGTGTGTTGGAGGCAGAGGTATTTCCGGCGGTGTTGCAAAGGTGTCGGGTGTGCCAATCAATGCCGTGTTTTTCTTTGATATGTTCGGCTTTTTGCAGGTTGATGAGGAGCCGTTGTGCGAGGGTGTTGGTGATGTGGCGGCCGGCGAAGGGGAATTGGCGAGCGAAGACCGGTCCGGCGGGATTGCAGATGACGAGGGTAGATCCGTTCAATCCGATGTCGATGACGGCGGTCAGGTGTTCGCTGGGTGTTGGGGGTTGCTGGTGGTGGTTTTTGGATGTCTGTTTTTTGTCGTTGAGAGAGTTCTCACTTGGGGTGTTTGGCAGGGTGTGTTGGAGCAGTCGGCTGAGATTGCAGGGGAGAGCGTCAATGTGGAGGCAGTGGAGGTTTGTTTTCTTTACCAGTTGAATTCGTTGTTGGATGAATTGGGCGTCGGCGATGACGGCCATGATGCGTAGGATTCCGGGATGAGGATCGTAGCCGAGGTTGAGATAGTCACAGACGGTTTGGGGGAAAGGGGTGGGCAATTGATCGATTTGGATTTTGACAGCGCCGGCCACGGCGGCGTGGGGTAGTCCTTCTGGAGGCGCGGGCAGGTCGATGGGTCTCATGTCGAGTTTGTCGGCGGGGCAGTGGAGGACAACTTTTCGTCCGACGAAGCCGCCACGTTGGATGAGTCTTTGTAGCTGCACGACGAGAGGGGCGGGGGTTTCGAGATTGGTTGGTGCACTTGTTTGTAGGATGTGGTTCTCGTCATGGGTGTTTGTGGGGTCTGGCGGCAGTGGACTGTGGGGAAGTGAGTGGTCGGGGGAGGACTGGTTGTCGGGATAGGGGTGGGGCAGGGCGAGCGCGGCGTGGAGGTGGAGGTCATCGCCTTGGCGGTAGAGTTGGACGGCGCGGAGGGCCGTAGAGCCGATATCGAGGCCAATGGGGAGGAATATTTTGTTACGTCTGAGTTTCATATGTTGTGACCTCGGTTCAGGCAGAGATTCTCGAGAGATCGAACATGGGCAAGACGAGAGAGATGGCGACGGTGCCGAGGATGAGTCCCATGAAGATGAGGATAACGGGCTCCATGATGCTGGTGAGCATGTTGATTTGTGTTTCGTTGTGGTCGTCAAGGTGGTCGGCGAGGGTAGTCATGACGCGTCCGACCTGGGCGTTGTCTTCGCCGGTGTGAACGATTTGGGCGAGGCTGGCAGGAATGAGAGGGCTTTCCAGGAGGATTTCGTGCATGGAGCGGCCATTCAGGACACTTTCGTGCATGGATTGTAGCAGGTTAATGTAGAGGTAGTTGGTGGATGCTTTTTGGGTGAGTCGCAGGGCTTCGAGCAGAGGCACGCTGGATTCGATGAGGAAGCCGATGAGGCGGAAGACTCTGGCGTTGTGTATGGCTTTGATGAGTGGGCCGAAGATGGGCAGTCGCAGGGAGTTGCGGGCACGGAAGCGTCGTCCGGCGTTGGTACGGAGGGCGTAGACAATGGCGGCGATGACGGAGGCGGTAAGCAGTGGGGCGAGCAGGAAGTGTTGGCGTACGAGTCCAGAGATGTTGAGGATGAATTTGGTGCTGGCGGGCAGATCGACGTTCATATCGGTGAAGACCTGAGCGAATCGTGGCAGGACGATGAAGACGAGCACGCCGGTAACGGCCATAGCCATGGTGGTGAGGAGCGCGGGGTAGATGCAGGCAGCGAGTACTTTTCGTTTGATGCGATCGCTTTGGCGTTGGATTTGGCCCAGGCGGCTGAGGACGGTAGGCAAGTTTCCCGATGCTTCGCCGGCGGCAATCATGCTGGCATAGATGGGGTCG
>Ga0180431_10006157_pt1 | contig 14324 bp, 18 predicted proteins | sample SS_ome_11_FD_132459 | JGI IMG/M metagenome (GOLD analysis project Ga0180431, IMG submission 132459) | Hypersaline lake sediment archaeal communities from the Salton Sea, California, USA - SS_1_MS_1 metaG | ecosystem: Environmental > Aquatic > Non-marine Saline and Alkaline > Hypersaline >... | reverse complement strand
GCGGGTTCATTGCATTCTTCCGCCAGGTGATCGCTGCCGAGCGCGAGCGTTTGAGGGTCCGTGGGCTGCATCTTCGCGGCGAACTGTCCGAAAAGGAAAAGCTCGAACGCGAGCGCGCCGAACGATACACGTACTCGCAGCAACTTCAATCCGCCGCCAAGTCTTTCCGGGCCACCAAAGGAGGCGCTGAAGCATGGAAGAGGTTTAAGCAGATCGCTGCTGCTTACAACGCCGCGGGTGAGCCTCTCTCGGAATCGCACCAGAACGCAAAGAAGATGATGCAGCAGGCCATCCGCGTGTTTTACAGCGCCGTCTGCGAGCACGCTGACATGGAAGTTAGACCCGAATGGTTTCCAGAACTAGCTTAAGAGGAGTTTCACAATGGCGAAACGAACTGAAGAAGCAGACCCCGTCGTCCCCGCCGTGGCGATCAGGATTCGGCCGCGGCGGTATCTCGCGTGGCCGAAGGACGCGGTCGGTGATGCCAGAACGATCTATCAGGCGGGCGACATCGTCCGCGTCGACGAAGAGTCCGCGAAAGTCTTGTGCGGCGAAAACGGGAACGATCCGCATCCCGTTGCGAGCCGCGTAACCGAATAACCTATGAGGAGATGAACCGATGGGATGCAAAGATCCGTCAAGAGCAAGCGCATTACGATCCGTCCAGGGCAGATTGAGAGCCGTGAAGGACGCCCTCGCAAAGCAAGCCGTCTACGAGCGTTCGTGCGGCCTGACGGTCGAACTCGAAAGCGCCGTGCAGCATTATTGCTCTGGCGATGCGAGCACTAACTTTGAGGCACAGCTGCTGACCGCCGCCGATGAACGCGCAGTCATCGCGGCGGCGGTGACCAGCGCCCTCAGCACGATCGGCACGACGCTCGCATCGCTTGAAATTTGAATTCTTCACTGCGGATTCGCAGGACGACGTGCTCCGTGTGATCGCGGAGACGGCAAAGGACGCCGGGCTGCTCAGGCAGCGCCGAGAGCCCGGTTGTCCTGCCGTGCAGTGAACGATGTTGAAGCCTCCAGCCCGGCCACAGCTTGATGAGACATGACGAACGCGACAAAACGAAGGCTGATGATCGCCGAGAGCTACCGCGCACTGTTCGATCCGAATGCGCCGCGATGGCGAACGCATGATGATGCAACCTTCGACAAGAAGAAGACAACGAAGTGACTGACGTATCCCAAAACACGGCGCGCTCTCAAGGCCTGAGGGTGTTCTGCCACAGCGCGGCGACAGCCCGCTGCTGCGGAGTGGACTGCGGGTCGGCCTCCCTGGGACCGGCCCCAGTCCTGCCACTACTGCACACCAGGGAGGTGCAAGATGGCCCGAAAGACCAAAGACGACTGGACTCGCCCTTTTGTGATGCTGGATGAAGGAATGACGAGAGACATGCTTTTCGGTGAGATCGAGAATTCCTTGGCGAAGCTGGTATTGTTGACCTTGTACGTACAGGGCAGCGGCGGTGCCCGGGATGTCCTGGTCGATCTGAACTGCGACGACCTTGCCTTCGCGACCTGCATCGAGCGTGAGGAGCTTCCGGGCCTGCTGGACACGCTGCACGACGGCGGTCAGATATATCGCGGGGAGCGGCACCTGGTCCTAATGGAATGGCGGACGTATCGCGGCGGCGGCAACTCGCTGAAGGGCAAGGACGGACTGCGCTTTGTGACGAAGGGCCACGTGCGGGATCTCCTTAAGCGCGAGAACGAGCTGCCAAAGGACGTTCGAGCCGCTCTTGCCGAGGCGTGCGACTGCGCAAACTGGAAGGCTCTGAAGGGCATCTTGGACAAGGACGATCCTCGCGGCGGCGATCACACTTCGGCCGAGTTCAAGGCCAAGAAGAAGGCCCAAGAGCAAAACGAAAGCAAAACGAAACCAAAACGGAAGCGAAACAAAAGCAAAGATACAGACACAGATACAGATACAGACAAAGACGTAGATAAAGATCAAGATGGAGATGAAGATGTTGCCCACCACCACCGCGTTGACATTCCTGATGCCGACGATGACGATAGTGGCAAAGGGCCAGGGCGCAAGCGCCGTCGTCGTCGGCAGTCCGTCCCCAAGGACGATCACCCGAAGCTGACCGAGATGATCGCCAACAAGTACGCCGTGGCGTTCAAGGGCCGCAAGAAGTACGGAGTCAAGCCGGGGACCACGGCCTACGCGCGCTTTAAGGCGACGGGGGACCGTCTTCTTGACTACTACGAGCGCACTACCACCTTCAGCCAGGAGGATCTTGTCGACAAGGTGATGTCGTGCGCGGAGGCCAATCTCAAGAACGGGGCATACCCGGACGGGCGAATTCGTCCAGGCAACCTGTGCAACGACACTTTTTGGCAAGAGGACTTCCCGGATTATATCGGGAACCTTCTTGGCAAGAGGCCCGGGCGCAGCAGAAGGAGGAAAGAAACATGAGCACCAACGCACAACGAAAGCGACGAAGAAAGCAAACGATCCAGGCCGAGATCGAAGAGACCAAGCCGCCCAAGAAGCGCCGACGAAAACCGGCCCTTGAAAACCAACAGGAAACGGCCGTGGAAACGGATGACACCCCGTTAATCAGCAGCGCCAGAAGGCGTAGAAGGAGGAAGGATGTGGGTGACGGCGTGCAGCACAGCGGCAATGGGGCAGAGAGTGCCGCTGAACATCAAAGCTTTGTGGAATCGAATGATGGCATACGAGACTCACGCGGACGGTTCCTTCCGGGCAACCCCGGATCACCGGGACGGCCTCGTAAAGAAGAGACCGGGAGTGAAGGTGGTGTTGGCGATGGGGTGGGGGAGGATGGCCAGATCGACCTGCTGAAGGTATTCACCGAGGCACTCCGGGCATTCGGGCCGAAGCGCTTCGTGCGTGAACTACTGAAGAGGTCGCCCGTCGCTGCGAGCCAGCTGCTCATGAACCTTCAGCGGAACGAACCGGCGAACGGCAGCGGCCAAACCAACATCATCGTGCAGCCCGGCATGCCGATCCCGAACGTGAACGCACCGGCCCCGGTGATCGACGATCCCGACGTCCAGGACGCAGTGGCCATACAGCACGAGCCGCCCGAGCCGCCCGAGGATTTGAATTCATGGGATGATCTTCACGACGAACCCGAGGATGACGATCTCGACGAGTTGCTGGAGCAGGCCGAAGTGGACGATCCACCGCCCGTCCGACGGCGGCGGGATCGCTGCACGTGGACGGAGCATTCGAGCGTTGGTGATGCTCTGGATTCGCTGCGTGGCGAGGGCAGCAGCCGTGCTCCCTGGTGCGACGTGGGAGGGCGATGATGCTTCAAGAAATAAACCCCAGGCCGGATCACCGCCGAACGGACGCCCATTCCATGCAGGAAACGCACCATCCCGACGCGAAAAAAATAAACAGATTCACTGTAGTTATTCCCTTGATCTCTGCCGAACAAGATGGCCCCATCCAACCATCGCCTCGTCGGGCGATGGAAAGGCTGGCGGATCATGGGCAGACGGAAACAGGCAGGCAAGGCGGTAGGCATCTACGCGAGGGTCTCGACGGAGCATCAGCGCCACGATTCCCAGGAGCACGAGCTGCGGCAGTACGTCAAGGCGCATGGCCTCGGCCCGGTGCGATGGTATCGCGACAAAGCCACCGGCACGAACACGGACAGGCCGGGCCTCGACGCGCTGCGGGCGGACGTGTTCGCTGGCAAGGTCTCGTGCGTGCTGGTCTACCGGCTGGATCGGCTGTGCAGGAACCTGCGCGACGGCGTGAACCTGCTCCACGACTGGCTGGAGGCAGGCGTTCGCGTGGTATCGATCACCCAGCAGCTCGATCTATCCGGCCCGGCAGGCAAGATGGTGATGGCGGTGATGCTGGCATTGGCCGAGATCGAGGCCGAAGGTATCCGCCAACGCATCCGACATGGCATCGCTGCACGCAAAGCCAAGGGACTGCCCGTCGGACGGCGCAAAGGCCAGCGCCCGCAGTGGTCGCTTGCGAAACGCAAGGTCGATCCCGAACTGGCCCGTTCGCTGCGGCAGCAGGGCGTGCCGGTGAAGGACATCGCGGCCCGGTTCGGGTGCAGCGCCCAGGCCGTCTACGCCGTCCTGCGGGGATAGCTCGCCATAGGGGGCACCACGGGCGGCACGACGAGGCACGAGGATCGCCCGTGTGCCGTTTTCTCGGCAAGAGGCGTACCAAACTACCACTAAATTCTGAATGCCCACACGGGCAAGGAGCAACCATGAACATTCTGAAAGCGAATGACGAGCAGCGAGAGTTCGTCGCAGCGGTCTATCGCGCAGGCGCATCACCGGACGCGCAGGGTGACGTGATGGATCGCGATGAACTCCACTTGGCAACCATGCGATTCGCGTCCAACCCCCGGATCAAAATCGAGCACGGAGACGAGGAGATCCACGCTGGCCTGATCACCGTGTTAGGTTCGTGGATGACGGGCAACAAAGCATCAGGCGGATTGCCGAAGCATGCCTGGTGCATTCACGGCAAGGTCGCCAGAGGCAAAGATGGCGATGTGCTTTGGAGCAGAATCAAGGCGGGCCGAAGAGGCGCCCGCACGATCATGATCGACGGTAGGGAACACAGATCCCTGACGGGATTCAGCATGGGCGGAGAAGGCCTCCGCGTGGCTGTGGCGTAAGAACGAGGTGAAACATGCCAATCCTGAGACGACGAAAGAAGTACAAGCTTAAGAACGTGGTGCCGCATGAAGTTTCGCTCGTGGGATCACCGGCCTTCCGCGAGAGCACGTGGTTGATCCTCAAGAGCATGGCCGTCAAGCTGGACGGGATCGCGTTCACCGGCAAACCCGTGCATGCCTGGCATCACGTCGAATCGGTGGGCGAAGGCGACATCAGCCTGCTCGTGACGGCCCTCGTGATGCAGGCAGGCGACCCGAAGCCTGCTGGTGGCGAATTCGATGCTGAAGAGGTTGCCGCCCTGCAGGCCGTCTGGGCTCGACGGTTCGCCATGAAGGACAGGCTGCGCTACCATCCGCAGTGGAAGAACATCATGGAGGGTGACAGCAGCAATCCCGACACGGCAATCGTCGGGTTCGGTGTGACCGGCGATAAGCCGATTAGCATCGAGGGTGCGGGCGACGAACTGATCCCTGAGAACACGTGGTTTCTCCAGATGCTCATTGGTGATGAGAATGGCACGGCTTCGAAGGTCGTCGGCAATAAGAAGGTTTTGAACGGCCTGAGGGTGATCAATCCGGCGGTGCTGACCAAGGGCGACGAAGGCTTCCCTGAAGATGGCGAGGACTACGAGAACGCATTCGCTGCATCCTTCGATACGGCCGAGGAGGACATCGACCCCGCCGAACTCGGGCAGGAGCTTGGCCAGGCATTTGCCGAAGCCGTCGAAGAAGCCCAGGATCCCGTCGAGGACATCACGCCTGAGCAACTCGGGCACGACCTGGCCGTGGCGGCAGTCGATGGGATCACGGAGACCGAGACGGTCGACGCCGTCGCGCTGGGCAAGACCCTGGCAGAGGCAGGCATCGAGGCCATCATCGAAGAGGATTGACGAACTGTGGTCAGGCCGAGTTTTACAAGTGCTCGGCCGGAGGCGCTCCCGTGCGTCGCGGGAGCGTCTTTCTTTTCTGGATGGACAGGCAAGGCGAAAGCTGTGGGCCAAAAAGAATTCATTTGCTCGATGATTATAATGAATTGACGCCAGTTCATTCGAAAGGAACCGACCATGAACCGACTCTACGAAGACATCAGGCCGCATTCGCTGGACGAGATCGTCGGGAACGAGGCGACGGTGGCCAAGGTTCGAGGCCTGATCGAGAACGCCAGGAACGATGGACACGTCGTCGCCCTTTTCCACGGACCGAGCGGCACGGGCAAGACGACAATGGCTCAGATCCTGGCAAATGAACTGGGTGCACCAGACGGTAATGACGGCATCTGCGCATTCAATCCCAGCGGTGTCCCCGAGGCACGCCTGATGAGGTCGATCAAGGTCCTGGCCCACGGCGGCAGTCTCGCCAGTTACGGTGCGTTGCTCTTCGAGGAGGCGCAGATGCTCGGCCCGAAGGTACAGGCACTGCTCACCACGCTGCTCGAAGACGAGAAGGCCAGACAGAACTTCTTGTTCTGCACGACCGATCTCGACAAGATCAATCCGTCCGTCCAGACCCGCTGCGCGCTGCTGAAGACCGAGCCGCTGAATGACGCGCAAATGCTGACCCTTCTCACCAGGACCATCGAGAAGGAAGACCTGCCCGACCAGCCGCAGGAAGTCCTCGACGGCATCGTCCGTCGGGCGCGAGGGTCGGCCCGTTCAGCGCTGGTGGTCTTGGAGGTGGCGCAGGGCCTGCCTCCCGACGAAGCCATCAAGGCCGTCGATGCCGTGATCGCAACCCCGGAAGAGGCGCTGGAGCGCTACTGGGAACTGGGCGAGATCATTGGCATGCGTGAACAGGAACGTTTCTGGTTGATGATGGACTTCCGGTTGTGGGAACGCGAGGGCATCACCGCACAGAAGATGTTCTGCCGGGACTTCGGCAAGACCACCCAGACGTACCGTACGTGGTGCAAGCGCGACGGCTACCCACTCGATCCGGTCAAGTCTCGGGCGGGTAGGAAGGGCGCAGAGGCGAAACATGCCAAGGCCGAGACCGATGAATCCTGCCAAGAAAATCTTGGCACAAAGCTGGACCAGTTACGGACAGCCAGAGAGATCGTGGAGGAGATCGTCGCAAATCGGCGACGTATCCCGAGTCCCGAACTCATGCTGGCCGAGTGCGACAGATTGATCGAAGCCGCGGAGAGTCTCAGACGCCGCTTGTCACGGCGGGGTTCTGCCGCCTGACGTGCCCCCACGCTACCCACAGGACGCACGACGTTCGCCCGTGTCGCGAGATCTCGGCGGTAGCGGTAGGAAGATACGCCCCCGGCAGACGGTGCGTCACAGCGCGAGGTGGTTACTGCGAGCATTCGTCGTCGGCTGGCTGAACGGGTGGGAGCTTCTTGAGCACGCGGAATGACCGTATGAGTTTCTCCCGCTGAAGCATCTCCAGCATGGCCTCCGCGTAGTAAGGCGAACTGAGATCCCCCTTGCCGAGCGGATCGTAATAGCTCGGGTGATCGGTTAGCGCGCTTGCCTGTGATAGCGTGAGCGTCGTGCCATCGTTGCCCGTGATGTCGAAGTAGCGGTCGGCCTTCATGGTGATCACAGCCCCAACTGGTCCACCAGCCGATTCATCGCATCATCACCGCCGACCGTCTCGACCAGGACATCAGCGAACCATCGGATCTGCCGGTCGATCTCATCGTCGTCGGATCGGGCCGGTTGCAGGTAGCTGGCGATCACTGCCACGGCCTCCGGCGAGAGGCATTCCTTCAGCGCGTCGGCGAGCAGGTCGGTCGGGTCGGGATCTTCAGGCACGCTCACCCGGCGTCCGTTGGCATCGTAGGTTCGGTCGGTCATGGTCGGTCCTTTCAATCGGCGAGCTGCTGGATGGCGTGGAAGTATTCGCGGATGTCGCTGCCGGTGCCGCGATAGCCGTCCAAGTGGAACTGCAGGCATTCGGCCATCGACCGGATGTCTTCCTCGCAGGTGGCGTCGACGAGGTGCTCCCTGCCGTTGGGCATGTCCGGCGTCAGGAGCGTCACCGCGATGGTCGTGTCGCGGCGCTGGGCGGTGGCGACGTGCCCGTCCTTGCCCTGGAAATCGATGCGTGTGATTCGCATGGTCTGTGGTCCTTTCTTCGGATCATGGTTGATCGGAATGGCGCGGGAGATCAAGTCAAATCGAACGGTTCTTTCACACGGTTGACGGCCCGGGCTGCGCAGGGGAGAATGGGCGGCATGGACCCTTGGCCGAGGTGGACGGTGGGCACGAGTGGCTACTCGTTCGATGACTGGGTGGGCACGTTCTACCCGGCCGGGACGCAGAAAAAGGACATGCTGGAGCGGTACGTCGAGCACTTCAACGCCGTGGAGGTGAACTTCACGTACTACCGAATGCCGACGCTCCGCACGATGGAGTCAATGGCACGCCGCACGCCGGAGGGATTCGTGTTCTGGGTGAAGGCTCCGGGCCAGATCACGCATGAAGCTTGGCGGGACGGTAAGGGCAGAGTTGTAACCTCGGTCAAGGCCAACCAGGAAACGACACACAAGTTCAACCGCGGCGTGGCGGGCGAGTTCATCGAGAACATCGCCCCGCTGACGGAGGCGGGCAAGCTGGCCGGCGTGCTGTTGCAGTTTCCCCAGTCGTTCCACCGGACGGTCGCCAATCGCACGTATCTGGCCGGGGCGTTGGCCGACTTCGCGCCGCTACCCCTGGCCGTCGAGTTTCGCCACGGCTCGTGGGCTCACCCGGCCGCCGCCGAGGGGCTCAGGCAGAGACACATCACGCTCGTCGTGCCCGACGTGCCTGACATCCGCGACCTGTACCACAGTCCCGCGGCCGCCACGACGTCGACGGGGTATCTGAGGCTGCACTCGCGTGCGGCGGGCAAGTGGTACGCCGGGGCCGCCGAGCGATACGACTACGACTACAGCGAGACCGAACTTCGCAAGATCATCCGGCAGTGGAGCGAACTCGACGAGCCGCTCGGGCAGATCTTCGCGTTCTTCAACAACTGCCACCACGGCCAGGCCGCCCAGAACGCCGAAGCCTTCCGCAGGCTGCTGGAGGAGATGTGACCTTGCGCAGACGAAACGGCGCTGAACGGCAAAGCCCGACTGGGGACTCATCTGCGGCCCGGAGAATCCGCAATGGGCTCACCGCCGGCGGGAAGCGACACGTTTCTTGAGGAACTCGGTGACGGCGTCGGCGATGGCGGTGGCGATCTTCCCTCGCCAGCGCGAATCGGCCAGCATCCGGGCGTCGTACACGTTCGAAAGGTACCCCATCTCGATCAGGACCGCCGGGCACGTCGTCTTCCGCAGCACGCGCAGCCCGCGGACGTCCTTGCGGACCTCCCCGTCCAGGCCGATCTTCACCAGGTGGCGCTCCACGGTCGCCGCCGCATCGAGCGAGTCGGCCGACGCCACCGCGGGACGTATGATCATGAACCCGCGCATGGACGTATCGTCTATCGAGTTGGCGTGGATCGACACGAGGAGCTTCGGCCGCAGGCGGTTGGCCATGCTGACGCGCCTCTCCAGCGAGACGGTCGTGTCCGTCGTGCGGGTCATGTGCACGTCGGCGCCGCGGCGCTTGAGCATCTTGGCCACCGCGTGGGCGACCGGCAGGTTCACGTCTTTCTCGTACAGCCTGATCGCGTGCAGCCGAACCGCCACGTCCGTGCCCGGGTCATGCCCGCCGTGCCCGGCGTCGATCAGGACGCGCCCGAGCTTTACCGGCCAGGTCTTGAGCGGCTTGGGCTTGGGTTGCCTTGCCCGGGGCGCGGATGGTGTCGGCTTGGGGGCTCGCCTGGGCAGGGCGTCGGCAATGGCGTCGATAAGGGCCGGCGGGAAGTGCACGGACGTCTTGCCGGCCAGTATCCGCCCGCCGTCGGGGACGTTCAGCGGCTGGCCGTTGATGTACGCCCGCCCGCCGGGGCCCGCAAAGAGCATCACCGTGTCGGCCCCGCGCCGCAGCGTGGCTCGCGCGCGGGACGATTCGACGATCACCAGGCCGAGTTCCGACGACAGGTCCCGCAGCCCGGCCCGCTGGGGGGTGACGCTCAGCGGGGCGGGGTTCTTCGTCCTGACCTGAACGCATCCGGTCTGGACCGCGGCGGCGAGAAGCGCCACCAGAACGATGGGTGCGGCGTTCCATGCCGCTGCACGTCGTCGGCATCCATGCATGAGAACTCACCTCGTGTTGTCGATACCGGCGTCCGGCCGGGCCGGACGTCACTTCGGTGGCGAACCGGCGAGTTGACAATACAACAGAAAAGCCAACCAGGCCAGGAATATCCCCGCAAGGACAACCAGTTTCCAGCGAGGCGAACCGGCCTGACGATCGGGAATCCCATCCACCACGTCGATCGGGCCCGGCGGGGGCGCCGTGTCGCGTTTCGCCTCGGCCGCTCGCTTGCCGTCCTGTCGGGTCATTCGGTCAACTCGAAGTGGTCCGCGTCGTCGAAGGCGCTGTCGAAGTCGTAGACCCCGCGGAAATCATCGAGGCTGTCCTCTTCGGTCTTGCGCATGTACTTGTGCTTGATCAGCAGGTAGACCATACTCCCGAAATCGACGGTCGCGTGGATGTTCCACTGGGCCAGAACCGTCCTGGCCAGCATGCCCCATCGCTCTTGCGCCAGGTCGCGCAGGGCCAGGCACAACTGCTTGCCCGTAACGTGGGTCTGCCTCTTGGAGGCCTCCTCGGGGGTCTGGGGCAGGGGCTGGCCGTGCACGGCCTTGACCGCCGAGGCCAGACCCTCGTGGAGGAACTCGTACGCTTCGTGCGGATAGCGCCCGTCCTGGCGAATCACCTCGTCCATCGTCTTGCTCGGCTGATCGGGCATCGAGCCTGCCTCACGTCTTCCTCGGGAACAGGGCCTCTGCCGGCGCTACCGGCGCTCCCGACGGGAGCCGGCCCCACTGTCCCGCCTCGGCCAGCGGGCGATCGTCGCACGACCAGCCCAACTGGGCAAGGCCCTTTTCACACGTCTCGGGCATTACCGGGCGAAGGTACAGCAGCACGAGCCGAACGGCCTCGGCACACGTGTACAGGATCGCCTCCAGACGATCGCGCTGCGCGGGGTCCTTGGCGAGCTTGAACGGCTCGGTCCTGTCGATGTAGCGGTTCGTCGCCGCCGCCACGGCCGAAACCTTCTCCAGGTACGTGTGGAAGCTGCACGCGGCCATCTCCCCCGACGCCGAGGCGCGCAGGTCCTCGGCCGCGCCGCGGACGTCCTGCTCGGCCGGGCCCGCGTCACCCGGCTGGGGGACCTGCCCGTCGAAGTAGTTCCCGATCATCTTGGCGGTTCGGCTCAGGAGGTTCCCCACGCCGTTGGCCAGGTCTGCGTTGTACCGCGTGCGGAGTGTGTCCCGGCTGAAGTCGCCGTCCGAGCCGAACGACACCGCACGAAGAAGGAACCAGCGGTAGACGTCGCGTGAGTACTCGCGGCAGATGTCGGCGATGTTCTCCCGCGAGATGAAGTTGCCCAGCGACTTGGACATCTTTTTGCCTTCGGACGTCCACCACCCGTGGGCGAAGACGCACCGGGGCAGTTCGATGTCCAGCGCCATCAGCATGCACGGCCAGTACACCGCGTGGAACCACAGGATATCCTTGCCGATCAGGTGCACGTCGCACGGCCAGTACGCCGCCGCCTCGCCGTCGCGGGCGTCGCCTATCTCGGGCAGCCCCAGCGCCGTGTAGTAGTTGCTCAGGGCGTCGATCCACACGTAAACCACGTGGTCCGGATCGTTGGGCATCTCCACGCCCCAGGGCAGCTTCGCCTTGTTGCGCGAAATGCACAGGTCGTCCGGGCCCTGCCGAAGCTTGCTGAGCACCTCGTTTCGCCTGGCGGCCGGCTGGACGAACTCCGGATGCGCCTCGATGTGCTCGATCAGCTTCGGGACCCACTTGGTCAGGCGAAAGAACCAGTTCTGCTCGCTGTACCTGACCAGCGGCTTGCCGCTGATCTCGCTCTTGTAGTCGTTCTCGCGGGCGGTAGACTCCGTGACGTACCCTTCCTGGCCCTCGTCGTACCAGCCCTCGTAGCTGCCCAGGTAGATCTCGTCCCGCTCGGCCAGGGCCTGTACCAGCGCCCGCACGCGGTTCTCATGGCGGTCCTCGGTCGTCCGGATGAAGTCGTCGTTCGAGATGTTCAGGTCACGCCAGAGGCTCTGGAACTCCGTGACCACCTCGTCCGCCAACTGACGTGGGGTTATGTCCCTGTCGGCGGCGGCCTTGTATATCTTGATCCCGTGCTCGTCCGTCCCGGTCAGGAACCGCACGTCGCGCCCGTCGGCGCGGAAGAATCGCGCCAGCACGTCGGCCGCTATCGTCGTATACGAGTGCCCGATGTGGGGCACGTCGTTGACGTAGTAGATCGGGGTCGTCACGTAATACGTCTGGCTCATGCGCCCAGTGCACCACGTCCGGCCCGGAGAATCAAGGGTTTATCGTCCAAAGGGGAGGGAGTGATCGGTAGTCGTAAGCGGTAAGTGGTAGTCGCTAATCGGTTGTCGGTGTCGCTCGTTGCGACGCGCAGCGGCGAACCGCTTGCGGTTTCACTCGCTGTTTCGCGCGCGGTTCAACCATGTGCCGCCTTGGCGGCGCGGTAGATCCCCTCGAGGCTCCGCCGCACGGCCTGGCGGTCGAAAGCCGTTCGTGCGAAGGCCCGCCCCCGTGCGGCCAGGTCGGCGCCCAGGGCGGGCTCTTCCCGCAGCCTGAGCACGGCCGCCGAAGCGTCTTGCGGATCGCCGGGCCTGACGAGCATGGCGGCGCGCCCGCCGTCGGTGCAGTCGGCGATATCCGGCGTGCGGGAGGCCACCACCGGCACCGCCCACGCCAGGGCGGCGGCCAGGTCGCTGACCCCGCTGTCGCGCTCGCACAGCAGCGCGGCCGCGTCCGCCGCCGAAAACACGTCCCCCCCGGGCAGGTCGTCGTGCGTGAACAGCACGGCGTCATCAAACCCGGATGCCCGCACGAAGCGCCGAACCGCCCCAACACGTCGCCCACGCCCGGGAAGGATCAGCCTGAAGTCCCGCCGCACGTGCATCACGATCGCGTGGGTCCAGGCGGCCTGCTTGTGCCCGCCCTGGCGGGTCATCTCGCCCAGGGCGACCAGCGCGAAATCCCCCTCGTCCAGGCCGAGTGACCGGCGGACCTGCTCTCGCCGGGCGTCCGCCCTCTCGGGCGGCTCGGCGGCGGGGGGAAGGACGTGGACGCAGCCGGCCTCGAGCCCGGCCGCCAGAAGCACCCGCCGGGCGCTGTCGGTAGGGACGGTGACCATGATGCCGTCCCGCGCCGACTCGATGCAGAGGTCTCGTATCGCCTTCCTGCCGGGCAGGCAGGGCAGGGACAGCAGGAGCGGCAGCTTCTGTCGCGTCGCGGCCACCGCGCCGGCCGAGGCCGAAACCGGCGACCAGGCATGCACCAGCGAGGCCTTGACCGCCAGCTTGCGCAGCGCCAATCCGCCCAGTCTGGACAGGCCCAGCGGGCAGTGCAGGGCCCTGACCGGCGGGCCCGCGCCGTCGCCGCACGCCCCCACCCCCGCGGGCGCAGGGCCTATCGATGCCACCACGTCACGCGGACCACACAGCAGCCGCAGCTGCGCCAGGCCGTCGCGGCTGGTTGCTGCGTCAATCACATGCAGCACGCCGAGCATGGGCCGATCATACGATGGCAGATGCCTGCGAACAAGCACGGCGTCTTCGTGCGGAGACACCCCGGGGACCGAACAACGACGAGGGGGATTACACGGATTTCCGGATTACATCGATTGTTCTTGGGGTCTGGCGGCGGTGCGTCAAAGCCATGACGTACCGCCACCCAACGACACCACGGCGCCAATCCCGCTAATCTGTTAATCCGTGCAATCCCGCTCGTCGCGTTGTCCGGTGGCGAGCGCTCCTCCGGCCGGCGCCGGGCCTCCCCCGGGAAAACGTATCACACATCGCCGCCTGTGGCGTACAATGCCTCCACGGAGAACCTGCCATGAGCAACCTGAAGCGAACCGCCCTGGCGATAGATCGGGACCTGCTGGAGAAGTTTGACACGTGGATGGCCGATCATGGCTACACCAATCGCAGCGAGGCCGTCCGCGACCTGATGCGAACGGCCCTGGTCGAGGCCGAATGGGCCGACCCCGACGCACGTGTCATGGCCACGCTGAGCATCATCTACGATCACTCGGCGCGGCACCTGGCCCAGGAGCTGGCCGGCCTCCAGCACGAAGACCACCACGCCGTCCTCTGCAGCCAGCACGTCCACTTGAACCATCACGACTGCCTGGAAGTGATCATCATGCGGGGTACGTCGGCACAACTGCGCCGCATGACCGACGCAATCGTCTCTACGCGCGGCGTCAAGGCCGGTCAACTCACGCTGATGAGCACGAAAGTGTAGCCGAAGCGCCGGCTACGTCGCCCCATCGAGGAACGTGAACTGCACGAGGTACAACTGGCGGCCCTGGCGTGCGGCGGGGGGGTACAGCGCGCCCAGGGCCTCGTGCAGGGCGGGCAGGTTCTCGAACCCGTCGGCGCGAGCGTGGGCGTCGGTCAACTCGGCCGGGCTGACCACCGTCAACGCGTCGATGCGTACCCTGCCCAGCCCACCGATAGTGTACTCGGCGCCCGGACGGACCTGGGGGCGGCGCCAGTAGCGAAGCGTGGTGGTCTTCTCGCCTCGCCGGATCGCGTCGAAGTAGATGCGCTTCATCAGCAGCATGGCAGGGGCCCGTTCGGGGTGT
>Ga0180431_10006155_pt1 | contig 14334 bp, 4 predicted proteins | sample SS_ome_11_FD_132459 | JGI IMG/M metagenome (GOLD analysis project Ga0180431, IMG submission 132459) | Hypersaline lake sediment archaeal communities from the Salton Sea, California, USA - SS_1_MS_1 metaG | ecosystem: Environmental > Aquatic > Non-marine Saline and Alkaline > Hypersaline >... | reverse complement strand
GTGACGTCCGCGGCCACCACGACCAGCGTCGCACCCGTCGCGGCGAGTTGCCGGCCCAGATCATCGAGCCGCCGGCCGGGGGTGCGTGACACCGCCACGATCGTCCCGGCGCCCATTTCGGCCAGCTGCTGGATCAGAGTCGGGCCGATGTGGCCGGTGGCTCCGATGACCAGTTGGCTTCGATCTTTGGTCAGCGCGGCCTCGGATCCCGTTGCCGCCGTGGGCTGTAGCCGCGACACGTGCCGGACACCGGACCGGTAGACGACCTGGTCCTCACCGTTGCCGGGGGCGGCCTCCTGCCGAATGTGACGGGCGGCCAGCACAGCCGGCATCGACTCGTCGACATCGATGACACCGCCCCAGATCTCGGGGTGCTCGAGAGCCAGGGTGCGGCCCAGTCCCCAGAGCACCGCCTGCACCGGATTGGCCCGGTCGCCGTCGGCGACCGGCTGGGCGTTTCGGGTCAAGAAGAACAGCCTGGGCGGCGAGGGCAGTGCGGTCAGTTCGGTCACGATGCGTCGTGCCTCGCCGAAGATCCGGTAGGCAGAGGCGACGTCGATCGGCGAGCCGGTGCCGGCCGGGGCGTAGAGCACATTATCCACGGCGCCGATCGGGCCGTCGCCGAGTTCGGCGGCCAGGTCGTCGTCGCCGAGCACCAGCCACGAACCGTCGGTGCCGGCATGGCCGTCGGGCAGCGGACGGCTCGGCCAGGTGGTTTCGTACAGCCAGTCGGCCGGGACCGGACCATTTCCGTCCGCGGAAGCCCTGGTGCCGTTTGGCCGCACACCGAACCGGGCAGCGGGGGCAAAGTCGATCCAGTGTCGGGTGTGCCGCCACGGTGTGGTCGGCAGCGCCGGGTGCGGCTCCGGCGGGTGCGGGCCTACCGGGGGCCGGGCGGTGTGTGTCGCATTGAGGGCGGTGTGGAATGCGACGGTGTCGTTGGTGTCACGCGCCAGCGTGCCGAGGCTGTGATGGTGGGCATTGCCGATTTCCGGATCGTCGAGGGTGTCGGAAATCGCCTTGGTCAGCAACGGGTGCGGACTGATCTCGATGAAAGTGCAGTGATCGGCGCCGGCTGCGGCGATCGCCTCGCTGAACCGGACCGGGTTACGCAGATTGGCCACCCAGTGGTCGGCATCGAATTCCGGTGCGGCATCGGCATTCTCGACTGTGGTGATGAGAGGAATGACTGGAAACCCCGGCATCAGATCAGCCAGCGCGTCCTTCAGGTCCGGCAGGATCGGGTCCATCATCGCGTGGTGGGATGCCACATCCACGTTGACCCGCCGGGCGAACGTGTTCTGCTGGATGGCCCGGGCGATGACGACGTCGACCGCCTCGGCGGGCCCGGCCACAACGGTCTGGCGCGGTGAGGCGTACACCGCCACCGTCACCTCGGGAAGATCGGCGATCAACTCCTCGGCGGCGGGCGCGTCGAGTTCCAGCAGGGCTATCGCCCCCCGCTCGGCGTGCTGCGACATCAACTGCGACCGCCGGGCGATCACCCGGAAGCCCTCGGCCGGAGTCAGCGCACCGGCCACCGCCGCCGCGGTGACCTCGCCCATCGAATGCCCGATGACCGCATCGGGTTCGACCCCGTAGGAGCGCCACAATGCGGTCAGCGCCAACTGGACGCCCACCAGCACCGGCTGGATCTGCTCGATCCGGGTCAGTTCCCGGCCGCCTGCCAGCACCTCATACAGCGAGAACCCGACCTCGGCGACGAAATCCGGCTCCAAGGCCGCGACGGCTTCGGCGAAGGCCAACTCGTCGGCGAGCAACTGTCGGCCCATCCCCGCCCACTGGGAACCCTGACCCGAGTACACGAAAACGGTTCCCGGACCGCAGGCGCCCTGGTGCGGGCCCACCACCCCGGGGGCGATCTCACCGGTGGACAGCTCACCGGTGGACAGCGCCCGGAGCCCGGCGACCGCCTCGTCGCGGTGCGCCGCGCAGACCGTGGCGAACGTCGGGTGGTGCGTCCGGTGGTGATTGAGGGTGTGGGCGACGTCGGCCAATGGAATGTCCGCACCGGGCCCGGTCATCCAGTCGGCGAGCATGGCGGCCGTCGCCGCCAGGCGTTCGGGACTCTTCCCGCTGACCACCACGGTGGTCACCGGCGCCGCCGGGGCGGGCAGCCGCGCGGGGGGCGGATACGCCTGCTCCAGCACCACATGTGCGTTGGTGCCCCCGAAACCGAAGGCCGACACCCCGGCGCGGCGCGAGCGGCCGGTGGCCGGCCAGCGGGTCGTCTCGTCGACGACCTTCAACCGGAGTTCGTCGAACGGAATATGCGGATTGGGCTCGTCGAAACTCTGGTTCGGCGGAATCTCGCCACGCTGCACGGCCAGCGCGGCCTTGATCAGGCCGACGATGCCCGCGGCGGCCTCGAGGTGGCCGAGGTTCGTCTTGACCGCGCCGACCAGCAGGGGCGCCTCAGGTTGCCGTCCGCGTCCGTAAACCGCCCCGAGGGCTCGGGCCTCGATCGGGTCGCCGAGTAGCGTCCCGGTGCCGTGCGCCTCGATATAGTCGATGTCGGAGGGCTCCACATCGGCATCGGCGCAGGCGGCTCGCAGCACGGCGGCCTGAGCGGCCGGGTTCGGCGCCATCAGGCCATTGGACCGGCCGTCCTGATTGATCGCTGAGCCCCGCACGACCGCAAGCACCTCATCGCCGTCGCGCAGCGCATCGGAAAGCCTTTTGAGCACGGCGACCCCGCAGCCCTCACCGCGGACGAATCCGTCGGCGGCGGCGTCGAAAGCGTGGCAGCCACCGGTCGGCGACATGGCACCGGCCTGGTCGAAGCTGCGGGTCACCACGGGTGAGAGCAACAGGTTGACTCCGGCGGCGATGGCGATTTCGGATTGCCCGGTGCGCAGGCTCTGGCAGGCCAGGTGCACCGCGACCAACGAGGAGGAACAGGCTGTGTCGATGGTCATCGAGGGTCCGCGCAGATCCAGGAAGTACGACAGCCGGTTGGCGATGATGCTCAACGCGCCGCCGGTTCCGGTCCACACGTCGACCTGGCTCAGATCACGCGAGGCCAGATATCCGTACTCGCTGACGCAGGCGCCGACGAACACACCGGTCTGCGAGCGCTGCAAAGACTCAGCCGGTATGCCGGCGTGTTCGAGTGCCTCGACGGTCACCTCGAGCATCAGGCGCTGCTGCGGGTCGATATAGTCCGCCTCGCGCGGGGTGATCCCGAAGAAGTCGGCGTCGAACTCGGCGATGTCACCGAGGAACGAGCCCCACCGCGTGGTTCCGGCCAGGGCCGCCGCGGTCTGCGGGGAGCCGTCGTCGAACGCCTGCCACCGGTCGTCGGGCACGGCCGTCACCGCCGACCGGCGCGCGGCCATCAGATCCCAGAGCGCGTCGGGCCCGTTCACCTCGCCGGGAAGCCGGCACCCGACGCCGATGATGGCGATCGGTTCGGTCAGGGTGGCGGGAGCGACTTCCTGTGCGCGCGCCGCCGCCAATTCCGGATGCGTCAGCGCATGGGCCAGGCTGTTGACCGTCGGGTTCTGCCAGATGTCGACGGGCGACACCGCGCGTCCCAACAACTCGGACAGCTCGCCGGCGAGCACCACCCCCTCGCGCGATCCGACACCGAGTTCGTTGAAGGGAAGATCGCCATCGATGCGCTCCGGGCTGCAGCCGACATTGGTGACGAGGTAGTCGACCAGCCAGTGCCGGAGGTCTGCCTCATCGTTGCCGGCTGAGGTCATACGGCGATGTCCATGGCGTCCACGCGCTGGAATTCACCTTGCCGGTACAGGTCACCGCAGGATGCCCGGCGAATCTTGCCGCTGGTGGTGATGGGGATCGATCCCGGCGACACCAGAACCAGGTCATCCACCCGTAGATTGTGCAGCTTCCAGACCGCGTCGGCCACCTCGTGTTTGACGGCATTCAGCTGCGGCGCGGGCTTGAGCTCGACGATGGCGACCAGATTCTCCGACGCCTCGTCCTCGACGGCGATCGCGGCGACCCGGCCGCCGGTGATCTCGCGGATGGTGGCCTCGATGTCCTCGGGGTAGTGGTTGCTGCCGTCGACGATGAGCAGGTCCTTGAGCCGGCCCATGATGAACAACTCGCCGCCGGACATCGCCCCGAGGTCACCGGTGCGCAGCCACGGCCCGGCCACGGTGCCATCGGACGGGTTGTTGATGCGGGCCCGGAACACCCTTGTGGTCTGCTCCGGCTTGCGCCAGTAGCCCAGCGCGACGTTGTCACCACGGCTCCAGACCTCACCGATGCTGCCGGCCGGCATCTCGATACCCGTCTCCGGGTCGACGATACGGACCTCATAGCCCTTGGGCGGCCCGTAGCTGACCAGTTCGGTTCCGCTCTCCTCGCCGACATCGCAACGCTCGGCGACGCCGGCGGCGAGCTGGTGCAGGTCGAAGCGGGCGGTCCGGACGGTCGGCGAGATCGGCGGCGTCGCGACGTACAGGGTCGCCTCGGCAAGGCCGTAGGACGGCTTGATCGCCTTCTCTTCGAGCCCGAACTTGCCGAATCGGTCGATGAACCGCCGCACGGTGCTGTAGTGCACCCGCTCGGCGCCGCTGAGAACCGTGTGCACCCGGCTCAGATCCAGGCCCTCCATGTCGGCATCGGAGGTCCGGCGCATCGCGAGCTCGAAGGCGAAGTTAGGCGCACCCGACACCGACGTCGGGTTCTGGGCCATCAGCTGGATCCAGCTCGCCGGCTTGGACAGAAACGCCAGCGGGCTGGTCAGCACCGCGTTGCACCCGGTCACCAGCGGCGAGCACACGCCCATGATCAGGCCCATGTCATGGAAGAAGGGCAGCCAGGACACCACCGTCGTGTCGTCGGTCACCACGCCGCCGTGCTCGGCGAAGTAGGCGGCGACAGCCTGCTCGAGGTTGCTGGTCACGTTCTTGTGCGAGACGATCACACCGGCCGGTGTGCGGGTCGAACCCGAGGTGTATTGCAGGTAGGCCGGGCCGTGCCGCGAGTCGTCGGTCTCATCGAGTTCGCGGGTGGCGTCGACGTCGATGATGTCGACCTCGATGACGGTAGGTGCGGGCCGGCCGCCCTGAGGATTGGCGTACTTGTTCACATCGGCCACTGCCGCGGAGGTGGTCAGCAGAACCGATGGCGCGCTGTCCGCCAGCGCCGACTCAACCCGCTGGTCGTGCACACCGAACATCGGCACCGACAGCGGAACCGCGATCAGCCCGGCCTGCAACGATGCGTAGAACGCGACGATGTAGTCCAGCCCCTGCGGAGCCAGGATCGCCACCCGGTCACCCTTACGGGCGGTCCGGCGCAGTTCCTCGGCCAGCGACAGCACCCGCCGGTAAAGCTGGTTCCAGGTCAGGCTTTCGGGGTGGCCGGTCCCGAGCACGGCGCCGTCGGCGAAGGTGAACGCCGCGGCATCGCCCTGGGCGGTTGCCTGGTGGCGCAGCAGGCCGGGGAGCGTGAGATCGTCGTGCGGCATGGTGGCGTGCGGCATGGTTAAAACCTCTTCGCTGTTCTCTGGATGCTGTGGTCTCGCCCCGGTGTTACCGGTCTTCAGCGAGAAGACACGCGTAGAAAACCCGCATCCAGTTCAGCGGGTGGGCGGCTCTGCCCATCGGTAGGCCGCGCGTGCCGTCTACGAATGTACCAGCTTGACCAGGCTGTATCCTGGTCAGCAACGGTCGCCGACGCCCCGATCAGGCCATAGACACCGACCCGTGAGATTGCTCACAGCCTGGGCGGCGCCGCGGTTACGGTCACAAGCAGCCCCAAAAAGGGGGTGTAGACGGCCCTGTCAGTGCGACCGGAGTCCGGGTTGGTGTTCGGGGCGCCCGATCTGGCGCGTTTGCCGGTGCGCACCGGTGTGACGCCGACCGGCAAACTGCGGGCGGCGGCGGCCTACTCTTCGGCGCATCCTGCGGGGATACGTTCCTCGACCCACCGGGACAGGTCGGGCAGGTTGGTATTGATGTAGAAGTGGTCGCCGGGGAACACCGTGAGGTCGAACTGGGAGGTGGTGCGCCCCGCCCAGGGCTGCATCAGGTCCCTGGTCGCCAACTCGTCGTTGTCGGCCATCAGCGCGTGCAGTGGGCAGGAGACCGTCGCGTCGGGCGGCGACTGGTAGGACACGACGGCCTTGAGGCCGCGGAGGGTCGGCAGGAGTGTCGCGGCGAACTGGTCGTCGTTGAGGAACTCCGGGTTCACCCCGGTGACGTCGCTGACCACGCTGAGCAGTTGGAGGTCCGAGCCGGTCAGGTCGAAACGCTGGCGCAGCAGGCCGGGAGCGGCGCTGGCCGAGACGAACAGCGCGGCGATCGGGTTGCCGGCCGCTTCGAAGCGCAGCGCCACTTCGAAGGCCAGCAATCCCCCCATGCTGTGTCCGAAGAACGCCACCGGGCCCGCCTGCGCCTCTGCAGGCTTGAGCATCGCGCACAGCCGGTCGGCGAGATCCGGGATGCTGGTGTACTGCGACAGGTCCTTGCCGGCGCGCTTACCGGGGTACTGGACCGCCACGCATTTGGTACCGCGGCTGAACGCCCGGGCGAACGGCACATAGAAATCCGCCGAGCCGCCGGTGTGGGGAAAGATGAAGAGCCTGGACCCTTCGGCGGCCTCCGGATCGGCCATCAGATCGGGATCAGCCCGTGTTTGCGCTGCACGCGCTGAATCTGCTTGTCCCGCAGCAGCCGGAGGGATTTCCGCAACAGCAACCGGGTCTGGTGCGGTTCGATGACCGCGTCGATGAATCCGCGCTCGGCGGCGATATAGGGGATGGCCATGTTGAGGTTGTAGCCCTCGATGAAATCGGCCCGGATCTTCTGCACTTCGGGGGCGGTCGGGTCGGGGAAACGTTTGACCAGCAACTGGGCCGCACCTTCGGCGCCGATGACCGCGATACGCGCGGTGGGCCAGGCGAAGTTGAGATCGGCGGTGAGCTGCTTGGACCCCATCACCGCGTACGCGCCACCGTAGGACTTGCGGATGGTCAGCGTCACCTTCGGCACATCGGCCTCGACGACGGCGTAGAGGAAGCGCCCGCCGCGTTTGATGATGCCGTTCTTCTCCTGTTCGACACCGGGCAGGAAGCCGGGGGTGTCGACCACGAACACCAGCGGGGTGTTGAAGGAGTCGCAGAACCGAACGAACCGGGCCGCCTTGTCGGAGGCCTCGTTGTCGATGGCCCCGGACATGTGCATCGGCTGGTTGGCCACCACGCCGACCGGCCGGCCGTCGATGCGGGCGAAGCCGGTGATCAGGGCCTGGCCGGCCTGGGCCGCGACGTCGAGGAAGTCCCCGTCATCGAAAATCCGGATCAGGATCTCGTGCATGTCATAGGCGGAGTTGTCGGCATCCGGCACGATGCTGTCGAGTTCGAGGTCATGCGGGGTGACCTCGGGCTCGAGACCCGGGTTGACCACCGGAGGGTCATCGAAGGTGTTGGGCGGCAAGAAGTCGAGGAACTCCCGGACATAGGAGAAGGCCGCCTTCTCCGAATCGACCACCTGGTGGATGTTGCCGTAACGGGCCTGGTAGTCGGCCCCGCCGAGTTCGTCGAGGCTGACTTCCTCGCCGGTGACGTCCTTGATGACGTCGGGACCGGTGACGAACATGTACCCCTGATCGCGGACGGCCACAACCAGGTCGGTCTGGATGGGCGAGTACACCGCACCGCCGGCGCACTTGCCGAGGATGATCGAAATCTGCGGGACCGTCCCGGACAGCAGCTCGTGCCGACGGCCGAGTTCGGCGTACCAGGCCAGCGATGTCACGGCATCCTGGATGCGGGCGCCGCCGGAGTCGTTGATACCGATGATCGGGCAGCCGACCATGGCCACCCATTCCATCAGCTTGGCTACCTTGCGGCCGAACATCTCCCCGACCGATCCACCGAAGACGGTCTGATCGTGGGAGAAGACCCCGACCGGCCGACCGTTGATGGTGCCGTGGCCGGTCACCACACCGTCGCCGTAGAGCGCGCCGGAGTCTCCCGGGGTGCGGGCCAGGGCACCGATCTCCAGGAAGCTGCCCGGGTCGACCAGCTCGTGGATTCGCGCCCGGGCACTGGGGACGCCGCGTTTTTCCCGCTTGGCGGCGGCGGCCTCGCCGCCTGGCTCCTCGGCCAGTTCGAGCTTCTCGCGTAACTGGGCCAGCAGTTCGGCGGTGGACTTATTGGTCACGTGTCCTGGTTCACTTCTGCTCGCTCTGGATCTGACTGATGGCCTCGCTCAAATGAGCACCCACCTTGGCAATGTACGGCTCGTCGATGGCCTGGATGTGCTCACCCCCGATCGGCACCACCTCGAGGTCCTCGACGAACTCCCCCCAGCCGCCGTCGGGCTTGCGGGTGCCGTAGCGCGGCTCGAACATGATGGCGTCATCGTGGTAGCGGTCGGCCATGTACAGCGTGACGTGCCCGCCGTAGGGCGCGATCTCGGCCGTGTCGATGGCGCGGTTATCCAGATAGGACGTGCGCTGATGCTCGATGATGCCGCCCGGGATGTCGACGCCGGCCTCCTTGACCGCGTTGAGCACGAACTGGACCTGCCCGGCGTCGTCGAGGACCTCGAGTTTGTCATAGGGGATCGCGGGGATCTCCACGTTGAAGGTGCGCTGGGCGAACAGTGCGTAGCGGTCCCAGCGGGCCCGGACCTCCTCGGAGGTCTGCGGGATGTCCTCGCCGGCACGCACGGTGTCGATGAGTCCGACGAACGGCACATCGGCGCCGGCCTGGGTGAGCCCGATCGCGCAGGCATAGGCCAGAACCCCGCCGAGGGACCAGCCGACCAGGATGAAGGGGCCGTTTCCGCCCAGCTCGAGCAGCTTCGGCACGTAGTGCGCGGCCCGTTCCTCGATCGAACCGTCCACCCGTTCCAGCCCGTACATCGGCGTATCGGCGGGCAGCCGCTTGAGCAGGGGCTCGTAGACCACAGTGGATCCGCCCGCGGGGTGGAAGACGAACACCGGGATCCGGTGCGTTCCGGGTTTCGGCGCCCGGATGGTCCGCACGAAACCGTCGAGTTCGCCGGCCTCGAGGTGGTCGCGCACGACCGTCGCGAGCTCCTCGATGGTGACGGCGGCGGCTACCTGCTCCGCGGTGATGGTGCCCTCACAACGTTCGGTGAGCCGCTGGGCGATCTTCGCCGCGGTGGGTTCGTCGATCCCCGGCAGCTCGTTGAAGATGCCGCCGGGGGATTTGCCGGTGACGATCGCCCAGGTCGCGAAGGTGACCCGCTCGGCGGCCTCACGCGGCGGGACGTCGGTGCCCAACGCGTCGACGACGGCCTGCTGGGAGAGGGCCTGAGCAGCGGCTCCGGCCGGTGTTGCGGAGCCGGCGGGCCCGGTCGGGTCGGTGGGCGGCGGCGGGATGCCGGGGCCCGTCGGGTCGGTCGGCGGTGGCGGAATATCCGGGTGGGCCTCGGGATGTTTGGCGGCGAGTTTCGCGGCCAGCTCCGGGGGGATCTCACCCGCGGCGATCCGGGCCTGCTCGGCGGCGATCTCCTCCGGGGTCATCCCCTTCTGGTGCTCGGCCAGCTCGGTGACCGACTCGCGGTTCTCGATCGCGTACTCGATGAGCTTCTCGACGGCGTAGAGGTTGGCGTCGCGAACCGCGGTCAGCTGGATCGGCGGCAGGTCGAAGTCGTACTCGACGCGGTTCTTGATCCGCACCGCCATCAGCGAGTCCAGGCCCAGCTCGATCAGCGGCACCTCCCACGGCAGGTCCTCGGGCTCATAACCCATCGCGCTACCGACGATCGTCGACAACCGGTCGTGCACGGTCTCGCCGGAGTCCGGTGACCACTTGCCCAGATTGGCCGCGACGCCGGCGCCCGCGGCGAGGTTGTCGGTCAGGATGGTCGGACCCGGCGCCGAATCCTCCTCGGCTGCGGGCGCCGGCCGGACCGCCGAGACCCCGGTGTCCGCACCGGAGACCCCTGCCGTGGCCCCTGCCGCTACGACAGCCGGCAGCGTCGAAGCGGCACCACCGCGGCTGACGATCGCGTCGTAAACCAGCGTGAAGGATTCGTCGATGCGGGCGTGTACCTGCACCGAGGCGCCGCCGGGGTGCCGGGTCAGGGTGGTCACCAGCCGCGCCCCCTCGCCCGGTACCGCACGCTGCTCGGTGGCGGTCAGCGCGGCGTCCGGAAGTACCTGCACCGCAGCCGCTTTCACAAGCCCAGACAGATCGGTCGTGGTGTCGGCGGCATATTCCCAGACATGCCGGCCGTCCGGCATCGCCACATGGGTGCCCGGGATGAGCGCCGAGCCGTCCGCGGAGAAGCGGGCGTTGAGCCAGTGCTCCTTGCGCTTGAACCGGGTCGGCGGGATAGCAGCGAAGGCCTCCGGGGTGGATCCGGGGGAAACCCGCGGAACCGGGGGAAACAGGGTCCGGAAGTCGAGATCGTGACCGTAGACGTAGAGCTGGGCCATCGCCGACACCATGGAGTCGACCTCGTCCTGCTTACGGGCCAGAGTGGCGATCAGCTGACCGTCATGCAGACCGGCCGCGGCGGTGGTCAATCCGACCTGCATCAGCGCCACCGGGTTCGGCGCCAGTTCCAGAAAGGTGGTGTAGCCGTTATCGACCGCGTTGCGGATGCCATGGGTGAAGTAGACGCTGTGCCGCAGGCCCTTCTTCCAGTAGTCGACATCGTGAATGGTCTCGCCGGGGCGGATATAGCCGCCTTCGTGCACCGTGGAGAAGTAGCCGATGGTCAGCGGCCGGGCCTCGATGCCCTGGAGTTCGGCGACCAGTTCCCCCAGCAGTGGGTCCATCTGGGTGGTGTGGCTGGCACCCTTGGTCTGGAACTTGCGGGCGAACTTGCCCTCGGCCTCGCAACGCTCGATGATCGCGTCCACCTGGGCCGGAGGCCCCCCGATCACGGTCTGGTTCGGGGCGGCGTAAACGCAGACCTCGAGGTCGGGGAAGTCGGCGAACACGTCTCTGATCTCCTCGGCCGAATACTCGACCAGGGCCATCAGCCGGATGTATTCACCGAATAACATCGCCTCGCCCTCGCCCATCAGATGCGAACGCGCACAGATGGTCCGGGCGGCGTCGGCCAGGGACAACCCGCCGGCGAAATAGGCCGCGGCCGCCTCCCCCAGTGACTGACCCACCACCGCAGCGGGTTTCGCGCCGTGGTGGCGGAGCAACTCGCCAAGGGCGATCTGGATGGCGAAGATGACCAGCTGCACCACTTCGATCGGGTACTGACAGGTCTCGTCGGTGTAGTCAACCGAGTCGTCGAGGATGAGTTCGAGGATCGAGTAACCGCGCTCGTCCTGAATGAGGCTGTCGACCCGGTTGATCCAGTCGGCGAAGACCTCATCGCGCAGATAAAGGCTCTTGCCCATCTTGCGGTGCTGCGCGCCGAAACCGGCCAGCACCCACACCGGCCCGTTACTCACCGGTCCGTCCGCGCTGAACACCAGCGGGCTGGACTTGCCGTCGGCGATCGCGCGCAGACCTTTGACCGCCTCGTCGTGGTCATGGGCCATCACCACCGCGCGGGAGCGGCCGTGGTTACGGCGCGACAGCGCCCGGCCGATCGACTCCAACGACGACGCCCGGCCGGCCGGGCCGTCGATCCAGTCGGCCAGTTCGGCGGCGGTCGTCCGTTTCCGCGAGGTGAGGAAGCCCGAGACGGCCAGCGGAACCACGGGCACCGGTTTCTGGCCGGCATCCCACTCCTCGCGGGCGATCTCCAGCAGACGCAGCGCCTCGTCGGTCAGTCCGGGCAGCGCCACGGCGCCATCGGCAACGTAGCTGGAAACCTCGCCGTCCGCACCGCCGTAGCCCTCGTCGGCCGTATCGTCGAGCTCGAATTCGCCATACTCGTCCATCCGGACCCCGCCCACGTAAACGGCGTCGGAATCCGATGAATCTGATTGTTCCGCAACGCTTTCCGGCTCAGCTTCGGGCTCCACCAGATCCGCGGGCAGCACCTCGCGTAAAACCAGGTGGGCGTTGGCGCCGCCGAATCCGAATCCCGACACCCCGGCGATGGCGTGGCCGCTGTAGCGCGGCCAGTCGGTGACGGCGTCGGCCACCTTGAGGTGTACTCCGTCGAAGTCGATATAAGGGTTGGGCCCGGTGTAGTTGATCGACGGTGGAATCCGGTTGTTCTGCAGCGCCAGCGCCACTTTCGCCAGGCTCGCCGCGCCCGCTGCCGACTCAAGGTGCCCGACATTGGATTTGACCGCGCCTAGCAGTGCGGGCTGATCGGTGGTACGGCCTCGGCCAACCACCCGGCCGAGGGCGTCGGCTTCGATCGGGTCGCCCAGAATGGTTCCGGTGCCGTGGGCCTCGATGTAGTCGACGGTGCGCGGGTTTATCCCGGCATCCCGGTAGGCCCGACGCAGCACATCGGCCTGGGCGTCGGGATTCGGGGCAAGCATGCCGTTGGACCGGCCATCGTGGTTGATCGCGCTGCCGGCGATGACCGCCAGGATGTCGTCACCATCGCGGCGGGCATCGGACACCCGCTTGAGCACCAGCATGCCGCAGCCCTCGGACCGGGCGTAGCCGTCGGCGTCGGCGGAGAACGATTTGATCCTGCCATCCGGTGCCAGCACCCCGCCGACCTCATCGAAGCCGAGGGTCACCGCGGGGGTCACCAGGGCGTTGACCCCGCCGGCGAGCACCACATCGGCCTCGCCCGCGCGCAGCGCCTGCACTCCGGAGTGCACGGCGACCAGCGATGAGGAACACGCGGTGTCGACGGCCACCGACGGGCCGCGGAAATCGTAGAAGTACGAGACCCGGTTGGCGATGATCGAACTGGCGGTACCGGTGATGGCGTAGGGGTGCGCGGTGCGCGGGTCCATCATCGCCAGGTAGCTGTAGTCATTGGTGGAACTGCCGACGAACACCCCGACGCTCTGCCCGCGCAGGGCCGACGCCGGGATCCGGGCGTTTTCCAACGCCTCCCAGGTCAGTTCGAGAGCCATCCGCTGCTGCGGATCGATATTGTCGGCTTCCATCTTCGACAGCGCGAAGAATTCGGCGTCGAAACCCTTGATATCGGTGAGATACCCGCCCCGGGTCCGGGCCTTGGCGATCCGTTCGGCCAGCCGCGGCTCGTCCATGAACTCCGCCCAACGGCCCGCCGGCAGTTCGGTGATACCGTCGCGGCCTTCCAGCAGCGCCTGCCACATCTCGTCGGGGGTGTTCATATCGCCGGGGAACCGGGTCGCGAGGCCGACGATCGCGATGTCCTCGACATCGCGTTTGCGGGTCCAGTCCTCGCTGTCGAGGCCGGCGTCGGCATCCGATTCGGGCTCGCCTTCGACGATGACCGTGGCCAGCGCCTCGATCGTCGGGTGCCGGAAGGCGACCGTGGCCGTCAGAGTGACCCCGGTGAGGTCCTCGATATCGCTGGCCATCGCCACCGCATCCCGGGAGGAGAGGCCGAGTTCGACCATCGGGACCGATTCGTCGATGGTGCCGGGCGCCTGCCCGGTCGCATCGGCCACCCAGTTCCGCAGCCACTCGCGCATCTGCGGTACCGATATGTCCGTACGTGGAGCGACCATTTCCCCCTCCGGCGCGATGATGATCTCGTCCGACGGGGTGCCGGGGTTATCTGACTCAGACATGGGGCCTTTCGTGGGTCAGTCCGCCTCGTCCGGGAAGGCGCTGGCCACCTTCCCGGAGCGAAGGCTGCCGTCCAGGTAGGCCGAGCGGCACGCGCGCCGGCCGATCTTTCCGCTCGAGGTGCGCGGGATCGCGCCGGCCGGGGTCAGCAGGACATCGCGCACGGTCACACCGTGACGCACCGCGATCGCTGCGCGGATCGCATCGGAGACCTGGCTGATATCCATCTTGTGCGCGCCGGCGGCCCGCTCGGCGACGATGACCAGCTGCTCGGAGGTATCGCTCGGGTCCCGTTTGATCCCGGCGTGGGCATCGGCGAACACCTCGTCGGGCAGCTGGTTGGCGGGCACCGAGAAGGCCGCGGCGAAACCGGTGCGCACCGCTTTGCTCGCCTCCTGAGCGGAATACTCCAGATCCTGGGGGTAGTGGTTGCGGCCATCGATGATCACCAGATCCTTGGTGCGGCCGGTGATGTAGAGCTCCCCGTCGAAATACGCGCCGAGATCGCCGGTGCGCACCCAGGTTGCGTCATCGGAGGCGCCCTCCGCGTGGCTGGGGCTCGTCCTCGACTTCAGCGTGTTCTGGAAAGTCTCGATGGTTTTCTCCGGCTTGTTCCAGTAACCCGTTCCCATGTTCTGGCCACTGATCCAGATCTCGCCGATATCGCCGTCCGGCAGCTCGCTGGCGGTGTCGTGGTCGACGATCGCGGCCCACTCGCCGACACCCACCCTGCCCGCGCCGGCTTGGGC
>Ga0180431_10006146_pt1 | contig 14346 bp, 15 predicted proteins | sample SS_ome_11_FD_132459 | JGI IMG/M metagenome (GOLD analysis project Ga0180431, IMG submission 132459) | Hypersaline lake sediment archaeal communities from the Salton Sea, California, USA - SS_1_MS_1 metaG | ecosystem: Environmental > Aquatic > Non-marine Saline and Alkaline > Hypersaline >... | reverse complement strand
ATAAAATTGGTTCCATATTGTTTATTGTAGAACTCACACATTTTCAATATCGAAATCTTTGCAAGAGCATAACCCTCATTAGTCGGTTCTAAAGGTCCACTCAAAAGATATTCTTCCTTCATTGGTTGTTTGCACTTTCTTGGATAAATACAACTGCTTCCTAAAAATAATAATTTTTTGACATTGTGTATTCTTGATTGCTCAAGAACATTTATACCCATCTGCAAATTATCTCTTTCAAATTCAGCAAGAGCATTCATATTAGCTTTTATACCACCAACTTTTGCTGCTATATGAAAAACATATTTTATATTTTTATTCTGTTTAAAATAAGTTTCAACTTGTAATTGTTCTCTCAAGTCTAAATCCTCTTTTTTTGGTGTCAATAAATTATTACACCCTTTCTTTTTTAGAAGTTCTACAAGATGAGATCCCACCATTCCATCGGATCCCGTGATTAATATTTTATCGTTTTTGTTCATCATTCCACCTCGTGTGATTTGTTTAATGTTGTCTCATCCTTTGCTAATCCTAAATCATATTCAACCATCATCTTAACTAATTCTTTGAATTTTACTGTAGGTTCCCAAGATAATTTCTTTTTTGCTTTTGATGCATCACCTAATAATAAATCAACTTCTGCAGGACGATAATATCTTGGGTCAATCTTTACAACAACTTCTCCAGTATCAGCTCTTACATACTCTTCTTTAATTCCTTTCTTACCATTGCTCTTGATTTTTATTCCTGCTTCTTTAAATGCTAATTCTAAAAATTCTCTGACTGTGTGTGTTTCACCTGTTGCAAGGACATAATCATCGGGTTTTTCCTGTTGCATCATCTGCCACATTCCAAAAGTATAATCTGCCGCAAAACCCCAGTCTCTTTTAGCATCAAGATTTCCTAAATATAAAACTTTTTGAAGACCATATTTTATTCTTCCAACAGCTCTTGTAATCTTTCTTGTAACAAAAGTTCTATGTCTTCTAGTTCCTTCGTGATTAAATAGTATTCCATTACATGCAAAAATTCCATAACTCTCCCTATAATTTCTTGTAATCCAATATGCATAAAGTTTTGCACAACCATAAGGGCTTCTTGGATAAAACGGTGTATTCTCATTTTGTGGTGTCTCTTGAACTTTTCCAAACATCTCACTCGAACTTGCCTGATAATATTTTATCTTAGGATCAATGTTTTTTATAGCTTCTAATATTCTTACAGCACCAAGTCCTGTTACATCACCAGTATATTCTGGAATATCAAAAGATACTCTAACATGAGACATCGCCGCAAGATTATATATTTCGTGTGGTTTTATATCTCTTATGATTTTTGTTACAGTTGATGTATCAGAAATATCTCCATATATCAAATGTAAATGATTTTTATAATCATGTGGATCTTTATATATATTGTCTAACCTTGTCGTATTAAATGTGCTTGCTCGTCTTATAATACCATAAACCTCATAGCCTTTATCTAATAATAACTCTGCCAAATAACTTCCGTCCATACCAGTAATACCGGTCAATAATGCCCTCTTTCTTTTAGCCATTTTTTACACCTCATATATAATTCAAAAAATCTTTTTTCTTTTGTAAACCAAAAAATTTCATACTATTGATTAATATCATAATGATTGGTTTTGTAAATCCTGTTGGAAGATATAATATATTACGAATCCAATAAAACACTGATGTCTTTTTAAACTTATATAATTCTTCGGACTCTCATATTCAATACGAATTTTTCAGTATTATTCTCAAGTAATGCATTGACTGCACAAAAAAGATATGCTTTCGATTTCATCTTATTATATTTATCCATAATTTCTGGTTTCACTATATCTTTCCACTTTTCGATATATTCATCATACAAAACATATTCTGGTGATATATCCATACGCCTATGATTATACATCACGCTGTCTTGCCCTAAATGTTTTCTATAAGACATCATCTGTTTGTTGATTATTATTATGCGATGTTTTTCAAGAATCCTCAACCACATATTCTGATCCTCTACTATTTTGGGTTCTTCTTCCCACAATCCTACTTCATCATACACCTTCTTTCTGACCATTGCACTGGAACATACTAAAAAATTTCCATACTGCAGCATTGACGGAAATATTGTTTTCTTACCACCAATAATATATTCTCCTTTGAACTCAAATGGCAGATCAATATTTCTTATAAACTTTCCATTCTCATCAATAAGTCTTCGTAGTGTAAATACTGCACCTACATCATTCTTCTCCATATGCTCTACCTGTTTTTCTATTATATCACGATCATATATATCATCCGCATGAAACACACAGACATATTTTCCCTTGGATGCACCGATGCATTTGTTGATGTTTCTAGCATATCCTATATTCTTACTGCATTTATACACCTTAATTCTTTTATCGTGAAACTTTTTTATAACATCCCTAGTCTTATCAGTTGAATTATTATCTGATATTATAATCTCAATATTAGTATAACTTTGAGATATTATACTCTGAAGTGTATGAAATATTGTCTTCTCGCAATTGTATGCTGGAACACATATTGATACTAAATGTCTCATTTCTTCCTCGCCATCATCTTAAAAGTCTTTGGTTGATTTTTATAGAACCAATCAAACCATTGTAACATCTTCAATGAATGAAACCTATAAGTGCTAAAGCCTATCGTCTTAAACCCTTTCTTATCAAACAAATCTTGTATCTTCTTCTCATCGATTCCTTTAGCTGCATGGAACTCTGCAATACTTACATCAAAATCGGCATCTTTTTTTGATAGAAAGTTTAATGCGTGTTTTGGATTCTTACATAATCTGTAAGTATTAATTATATTACCCTCAAACCATTCTATCATCTTACAACTCATTGGCTTCTCTTTAGTGACTAACTGTGGTTCATCGGCTATGTATATGAAGCCTCCAGGATTCAATCTATCAATCGCAAGTTCCAAGACTCCTATGTAATCCTTAATATGATGAAGCACTGAAGTAAAACATATCACATCAAACTTCTTTGGAGTATGTGCCAAAAGTGATTGTGCATCAGACACTATATACTTGGCTTTGTTATCAGTCTTCTTCTTGCATATCTCTATCATCTCTTTAGAAATATCCATCAGATAAGTATCAAAATTCTTATTGACTAATATCTCTCCGAGTATTCCAGTTCCAGCCCCACAATCAAGAGCTCTAAAAGTCCTTATCAGTTTAGGACATAGCATAACCTGCATACAACTAACATCCACAAAAAGCATATCCTTGAGTTCCCTCATAATGTTTGGTGGATAATTGTCGAAGTTGTTTGCACTAAAGTTGTGCAACTTCCTATTCTCTTCCAATATCCTCTCATTATCTATATCAGACATAATCGTAAACCTCACCAACAAATTCTGAAAATGCAGAATATATTTTATCAATATCTTTTTCATCAATTAATGGTCCAACTCCTATCCAAAAAGAATGTCTTGCAATGTTTTCTGTATTCCACATTCCACCAATAGTCTTATATACAACACCTTTAAATGATGGTTGTATTCTTATATCTCCCGCAAACAACAATCTTACACCAATATTTTTTTTATTCAAAAATTTTAATAATTCTTCTCTATTAAAAGGAGCGTCTTTTTTTATAGTCATCATAAACCCAAACCACGATGGTTTAGATCCACGAATCGCTTTTGGTAGATGAAAATAATCTCTAAATACCCACATCTTCTCATATAATAATTTATAATTTCTTCTACGAGTTTTAGTGAACTCTTCAATCTTATTCATTTGTGCAAGTCCTATGGCTGCATTAAAATCTGTCATCTTCATATTATATCCAATCCTATCATAGATGTATTTGTGATCATAACACACATCATCAATCTTCCAGGAAAATCTTCTACCACATCTGTTATCCTCTCCTGTTCTGCATCTACAACTTCTACCCCAATCACGAAGACTCTCTGCAATAACGCTCAATTTATTATTATTAGTGCATACTGCTCCGCCCTCTCCTGTAGTAATCTGATGTGCTGGATAAAAACTAAAAGTTGCAATATCTCCAAAAGTTCCAACTTTTTTATTACCTAATTCTGAACCTAAAGCATCACAACAATCCTCTATAAACCAAAGATTATTATCATTACAAAACTCTCTGACTTTTCTTGCATTAAATGACATTCCAAGTGTGTGTGCTAAAATGACTGCTTTCGTCTTTTTTGATAATGCTTTTTTTAATTTACAAATTTCAACATCCATTGTTTCAACATCCTTGACATCAATAAATACTGGGATGCATCCAATCTGTATTATTGGATTAATCGTTGTAGGAAACCCTGCAGCTAATGTTATAACCTCATCTCCTGGTTCAAGATGATTCTTTAAAGATTTATCTGTAAGAGTTGTGAGTGCTATAAGATTAGCACTACTCCCACTATTAACTAAAACAGTATGTTTAATATTAGTATATTTCGAAAATTTTAAAGCAAATTTTTTTGCAAATTCTCCCTCGGTCCAATGGCAATCAAGCGCTGCATTTACAAGATTAATAATCTCTTTTTCATCAAATTTTTTTCCTGAAACAGGAATTCCATTCTTCTCCTTATTAGCGATATGGTCCTTATAATATTCTTTTACGGCATTATATACTTTATTTCTATTCTTTGTGTCTGCCATTCTCATACCACCTCTTCAATGTCTCAATTCCAAACTTTAAACTTGTATAATTCATAAAAGGATATTGTTCTCTCAATCGTTTTACATCTGGAACAAAATGATTACCATCCCCCTTATCATCGACTACAAGTTTTGCTTTAGGATTAACTATTTGTTGTATTAACTTTGCAAGTGTCAAAAGTTCTATATCTTTTCCTGATCCAACATTATAAATATTATATTTAAGATTTTTATCAAGCATAAAGAACTCTATCAGTCTGCAAAGATCTACAACCCACAAATAATCAAATTTTGCTTTAGGATTCTTAACAACAATCTTTCCCTTCAATGCACCAAGTATAGTATTACTGATAAATCTTATATTTGATTCTTCGTGTTTACCATAGATTCCAAATCCTCGCAACAATACTATCTTATCATCTTGATCCTTAACATATTGTCCAATATAATATTTTGACCTACCATAATGGTCATCGGTCATCTGAGTCTCATCTTCCTTCATCTTATATATTGATCTTCTCTTATCATACTCTGCACCACTACCCATCACTATCATTCGTTTATAATATCTTTTATTCCTTGAAAGATTAAGATACATCGCAAGATTATCAGGAAGTATATTAATATAATTATCATTTCTTCTAGCTCCTTTAGCTGCAAGATGCACCACATAATCTACCTTATTCTCCTTGAAGAATTTATCAACTGATTCTTCATTGGTAAAATCAACTTCTTGTCGTGATGGTGCAATAATATTATATCTATCCCTAAAAAATTCTATAAGATTCTTCCCAATAAATCCTCTACCGCCTGTAATCAAAATAGTTTTCATCTTCCATAAACCCCCTGTATAAACTTATCAGCATAATCTGCCCTACTCATTCCATCCTTTATTCCATCTGTTGGTTTGACAAACCCCCAATAATTACATATCTCTCTCATATCATCAAGAATTTGTATCTGCCCAGAAGTTCTTTCTTTGATCTCTCTAGCAATTCCAGTATCTGATGATATGATAGGCTTTCCCAAAACTTCAGCTTCAGCCATAACATAAGAAAATGATTCAACATATGATGATGATACAAAAATATCACATGATTTCATTATCTTCAGTGTTTCAGTTCTTGATTTTTTTCCAACCAAAAACACTCTATTATCAAGATTATAATCTTTTATCATATTTTGAAGATTCTCTCTTTCAGGACCATCTCCAACTATAATCAGATAATCATTATGTGTATGGCTTATAGCTTCTATAAGTCTATCAAAACCTTTCACTTTTTGTAAGCTTCCAACAGCACAAAATACTTTCTGATGCTTCCCAACACCATAATTTTTTACTACATAATTCTTTGTTATATTTTTAGTATGTTTATGGATTTCTTTGGTGTCAACATAGTTTGGAAAAACTTTAATTTTATCATTACCAATCTTATTTTTAATATATGATGATGGAACTTGACAACCACATTTTCTGCAACCGATATTTAATAAAAAATCTTCGAACATCCAATTTATAATCCCGCTCGCACCACTAATCTTATTCCAATACTTTCCAAGATATGAATGAATCGACCATATATGTTTTCCTTTAATCTTTGACATCAATACAGGAAGTAATGGAATATAACCCATTATATGAACTATATCATATTCTTCTTTATCTAAGACCTCTTTTAAAAAATATTTTAACTCTCGCATAAATTTTATTCTTTGAAAAAAATTATTTCTTATTGTTCCAACCCTATGAATCAATATATTTTCTATCCTTTCTCTATTATAATAAATTGGTTTTTCAGTTCCTGTAACAACAACAACTTCGTGTCCTGCTTCTGCAAGACCTCTACAAAGATCCCAAGACCATACTTCTCCGCCCGCTACTCGTGGATAAAAATATTCACTTATGAACAAAATTCTCAATTTTCAATACCTCTTTCAACAAACTTTCACCATCCAACTTATACTTCTTCCTCAAATATTTTTGACTTCCAATTTCGTGTGCAAACTCATCATTCACTCCAAACCTTATCAATTTAGCCTTACAATCAATCTCTGCTAAAGTCTCCGCAATAATGCTTCCAAGACCTCCGATGATGCTATGTTCTTCAACTGTAATAATATAATCATAATCAAGATATCGCTTCAAGAAATATGTTGATAATGGTTTCAATTTATGAAGCATTACAAAATCAACATTGTATCCTTGAGAATTTAATACCATCTGCATATCAATACATTCATCACATATCTGACCTGTTGATATTATAACAATCTTTGATTTTCCCATTGATATCTCTTTAGGAATTCCATAATTATGCTTTTCCATTTTTGTTCCTGCTTTTCCTAAACGAATATATACTGGACCTTTCTCCTTTAATGAATTCTTAACACACATCTTAGTCTGATTAACATCATATGGTGACAGTATTGTCATATTGGGAAGACTTCTCATTATAGAAATATCACATAATGCGTGGTGAGAACTTCCAGCAGTTCCATAAGTAAATCCTGCGCCATATCCTACAAGCACTACATTCAACTTCTGGTAGCATAAGTCATTTCGTATCTGCTCAAATGCACGCATTGTAAGGAATGGAATGATAGAATAGACAAACACTTTCTTTCCACTAAGAGCGAGTCCTGCAGCAACTCCTATCATATTCTGTTCTGCAATCCCCGCATTGATGAATCGGTCAGGAAACTCTTTCTCAAAAGGCTCTACTAGATTGAATCCTAAATCTCCAGTGATAAGATAAATATCCTTATCCTTCCTAGCCATCTCAACTAATTGCTCAATGAATTTTTTCTTCAATCCTTTCACCTATTACAGCTTCCACCATTTCCTTCCAATTTTCTCGCAAATCAACAATACTATAATCAGCAAATACAAAATCAACATTATCAATTTTTGACAATATCTCAGCAACTATTGTAGTTCCAATGTGCATTGCAATTGATGCTGCAAAAATGTTTTCATACTTTGACAAAATTTCCATAGTTTATCACCTTTTTAATTCTCTAAACGCTTGTTCTAGTTGTTCTTCATTAGGACTTCTATAATGCCATTCGAGCATATCCTCCATATATGATATTGGGTATCCTTTTCTAGTATATGCCACAATAATTTTAGGTCTTAATTTTGATGGTGCATTAACTGCTTCCATTATCTCTTCGGGATTATGACCATCAACATTTATCATCATTCCACCCATCTCTTTAAGTGATCCATACAACCTCATTTCTGTCATCATCTTATGAGTGAACCCTAAACCTTGAAGTTTGTTATAATCAATAATGATTGTAAGATTATTAAGTTTGTATTGCACCGCCATCCTTAGTGCTTCCCAAGTCGTTCCTTCTTGTGTTTCTCCATCGCCTATCACTACAAACACTCTACGGTTCCTATCAGCCATTGCTGCACCAACAGCCATTGGAAGTCCATGTCCTAAACTTCCAGTGCTTGCAAAAATATTCTTGTTAGAGAATCTGTCAATATGTTCTGAATATTTTGAACCATCAGTGCATACACTATCAAACTCTTTTTGTGTCATAAGTCCTTTATGTTTTAGAACTGCATATAGTGCTATAGAACAATGGCCTTTAGAAAATATTATCACATCATCTTTTCTCTTATTCTCATAAAGTGTGTAAACTATATCGGCTACCGATAATGCTCCACCAATATGAGAACTGTTCGTCTTATGAACAGATCTAAGCATATCCTTTCTTATTTCTTTGAGTTCTTTACGCATTCTACATATTCTCCAATTTGATCTTGACATACTTCTATCAAATCATGTCCTGAATCTTTATAAAAGTCTATAGTAAACTTCAACATCTGATCTATAGAAAGTACTGGTTCCCATCCCAGCATCTCTTTAGCCTTATCAATATTTAATGCGAGTTTCTTATGCTCGTGTTTTGTTTCATCTGGGGTTCCAAATTTTATATTTCCTTTACCCCATAATTCTACAATTTTTTCAGCTATAATTTTTGCTTCTACGACATTTTCTATAGTTGGACCAAAATTAAATGCCATCCTAAAATCTTTATCTCCTTCCAAAAGTTTCTGTCCTACCATCAAATATCCTCTCAATGTTTCCAGAACAAAATTCCAAGGTCTTGTAGACTCTGGGTTTCTAATAATTATATCCTTGTCATCTTTTAATGCTCTGATACAATCAGGAACAAGTCTATCCTTTGAATAATCTCCACCACCAATAATATTTCCTGCCCTTACACTTGCAATATTCATATCAGGAAATGACTGTCTGTATGATTGTATTAATACTTCAGCACAAGATTTTGAAGCACTGTAAGGATCTGAACCTTCAAGTTTGTCATCTTCCTTATATCCATCATCCTGTTCTACATTCTTATAACATTTATCGCTAGTGATAAATACTGCTCCTTTAACCCTGAAAAGCCTTACGCATTCTAGAATATTCAATGTTCCAATGACATTTGTTTTTATTGTTTGAATGGGTCTATCAAAAGATTCTCTAACTATAGGTTGTGCCGCTAAATGAAATACAAAATCTACAGTATGATTCAAAAATATTTCTCTTAAATCACTTAATTCTCTAATATCTCCATAATATTGTTTTATATTTTTTGGAAGTTTAGAATGATTAAAAATATATTGATTTGGCCAATCTCTTAATCCTAATGATATTACTTTCGCTCCAAGCATCTCAAGCCATGCACAAAGCCACGCTCCCTTGAATCCATTACCCCCTGTTACAAGGACTGTCTTGCCACGATATACATCTCCAAAATTCATTTCCATATCCTCCATGGCGCTTTATTCTTATTCCACATCTCATTAAGATCATCATAGTCCTTGATAGTATCCATTGGCTTGAAGAATCCTGGATGCTCGTAAACCGCCATTTTACCCTGTTCTACGAGCTTTGGTAAAACATCGACCTCGAACATACAACTTGGCTTATTCATTGGTATATAGTCAAAAAACGAAGGCTCACACACAAAGAATCCTATCGATGTCCAATCATCAAGTATTGGTTTCTCCACAAACTCTTTAACAAGTCCATTCTTTGATTTAATGATTCCGAACTGTGATTTTGGTTGATTAGCACTGACTGTTGCAACAACACCTTTCTCTTTCACCATTCTTTTATGATGTGCTACAAGTTCTGCAAGATTAATGTCAGAGAGGCCATCACCATAAGTTAATATAAACGGTCCATCAATGTCGTTCTTTAATTGTTTTAAACGATATCCTGTGCCTGACTCAAGTCCTGTATTTTTAAAATTTATACTCCAGTTCTCTTTTCCCTTGAACAACAATGCTTCTCTAAAGTCCACAGATATGCTATCAATAAATGGATAGTCATTCATAAACCACTTCTTAATATCATTGCCTTTATATCCTAATGCTAGATGAAACCTATCAAATCCTGACTTATAGAAGTATTTCATTATATGATAAAGTATTGGATATCCCCCAATCTCCACTAATGGTTTTGGAGTATCTGCAGTCTTCAAACTTAATCTTGATCCTTTGCCCCCACACAATATTACAACATCCATTACATATCACCTGTCCTTATTAATAATATCTTGCAATACATCTTCATAAACATATTAAATATTCTTAAAGGTATACGCATTATTGGTATTACCCCCTCGACATCATATGCCTTATAAGACATTTCTTTGAACAAAATTTTATCTGACACCATTCTTTGGTGTTGAATGTGTTTTCTGTGAGATAAGATATATTTAAAGTTTTTGATAATCCAACCCCAAGCATGTAATTTATATCTTAACTTGCGTGGTTGATACAATATATGTGCTGCCTGTATCATCATAAATGCTGGAAACAACTTCACTATATTCCAGAATTCATAGAATAAGAAAAAATTCATTATGAGATTCTTAGTCCCGTGAAACTCAAGTAAAGCATTGATCTTATTCTGCTTCTTCACTCCATTGCCATAATGCCAAACCTTTGATTTTAATGTCTGTATTATCATATACCCTTTCATATTTATAAGCCAAGAAAAATAATTATCTTCAGCATAAGCAAACTGCTTCATCATAAAAGGAGCGTCAACAAGTCTTTTCTTATACATCAGACAACATCCTCCTGCAAAAAATATTGGATGTTGCTCACTGTTATACATTGGATTATGCACTGCAACATTCTCTCCAAAAATATTCAAAGTGACCCGCTTCTTCTGTTTGTGAATAAATTTTTTGACAAGTTCTTCATCATGATGATTATAAACTATTGGGGTCACAACCCCAATACTCTTATCCATATTCATCGCTTTAAGCATCTCTGAAAGCCAAGTCTTACTCACATAAGTATCATTGTTCAATAATACTATATATTTAGAATTCTTTGATGCTTCCTTGACACCACGATTATTCCCACCTGCAAACCCTATATTCTCTTTTAACTTTACAATCTTCAACTGCTTCTTATTGATAAGTTCCTTGTATAATCTCTCAACCTCTTCTAAAGATCCATCGCTCGAAGCATTGTCAACAAACACTATCTCAAAATTTTGATAACTCTGATTAATCAAACTATCAATACAAGTTCCATTATATTGCTTTCCATTATAATTCAATATAATGATAGAGACTAAAGGACTATTCATGTTTGATACCCCAATCATAAGGAATCTTATCAGTATCTGGTGGAAGTCTTTCTTGCTCTTCTGGGTCGTGAACGATAGATGCAAAATTTGATATTATTGCTTTCTGATTTCCTATAGACTTAAATCCATTAAAAATTCCTGGTGGAATTTGCACTAAACAATAGTTATCCTCTCCAAGAAATATCTCCATAATATTATTATCTTTTTCATTAAATAAAACTAATTTAACATTTCCAGAAACTACTGTATAGTTTAATATCATCTCTTTGTGTTTATGCCATGCTTTGACAACTCCTGGAAAAATACAACTATAATAACATTCTCCAAATCCTACATAATGCTCATCATCCTTGGATATCATCTTCATTATTGATCCTCTCTCATCGGGAATTCTTCTAAGAGGTATTACCTTCACTCCATCAATCCAATCACCTTTCACTCCATCAACCATTAAACACCGCCTCCATCCTTTTATCATAAGCCTCTTCTGAAAACAATCTTGCTCTATCACTCTTCAAAAACTTATTGATATTATCAATATACCCTTCATATTCTTCTTGCTTCATGCACACGATATATCTTGTAAGATCATCATAATCCTGAAACCATCTCTTATCAATAAAGCATCCTTTAGGAATACTCTTATAAACATTAGGATCACCCCAATATATTGGAACACACCTTGCATTAAAACAATTAAAAATCTTCTCTGTCAAGTATCCTGGATGTGCATTAGTGTTTTCATAACATATGGCAAACTTATAATCCTTTAATACTTCTATGCATCTTTTACAAGACGACTGCCAATCATTAAATCCATTTATCGAACCCTTATAATTTTTTATCTTCTTCAATGCAAAAAAATAATCGAACGCATACAATAATGATTGTTTGTCAAACTTTAAAAGATTCTTTGCACAATGAAGTAATGACATAAGTTTTAATTGTCTCTTGTTCCATCCCTCTCCATAAACATCGAATCCTGGAAGATTCTCGTCAAAATACATTATGGCCTTCTTCCTCTCACTATAGAGTTCTCCCTTTCCAATACCAATCTTATTACTATTAATAAATGCTAACGGTTTCTTGTTAGCAAAGCCAACATTCCATAAAGGTCTTTCATAAATCAACTGTGGGATATAATACTTAAAATATTTTTTATTATCAACAAGAGTGTCATCCCATGTCAAAACCTTCCTGAAATATTTGTGCCACTTCTTATTATACTGTCTTGAATGTATAAGTCTTCCCTCACGAAGTATCAAGAACATATTATCCCTATGATGAGTTTTCGCATAAGCTTTCACTATAGAAAAGTCATCAATATCTTCGAAAATTATTCTATCATCTTTAACTATAATCATGTCAGATCACTTATCATATTAACTTCATTTCGATTCCACGCTGTGCAATTAATATCTTCAACTGTTTTATTACCCCAAAAATCATAAGTTATATTGAAAAATCCATCGCCCAACTCATTACATTGGGTCACAATCACATTCATAAAAGTTGTTTCTTTTTTAATCACAAATACTCCAATTGATAATATTATAACTATCCCAATAAACATCACTAATATTTCGTGTTTTGAAAAATATATCAATCTATCAACCTTCTGCCGATCATACTATCCAGTGGCATAAAATGAAAATTGTGTTTGAACCGGAATTGTGCTATTGGTAGATAGATTCTAAAAAGAAATCGAACCCACTTATTATTCAGCTTATACATCACATTCTTATTCGCAAAAAATGAAGTGAATGATATACTCACTAACTTTCGTATATGACTTTTCGAATGCCATGACGGAAATTCCGTAGCCCAATTATCGTAATTAAACTTTGACCATTCTTCAAGTTTATCAGGTGGAACAAATCCTAAGTCTACAGCTTTCTCAAACAATGGTGTTCCAGGATAAGGAGTGTATATCAAAAACAATGTATAAGCATTCTTATTACCCTTGACCAAATCATTTGCAAGTTTTATGGATTTCTTTATATCATCATCAGTCTCTCCAGGAAACCCTACAATAAAAGTATACTTGATGATGAACGGATATTTTGATAATTTCTCATTCACTCCAAGAACATCCTTAGCCTTGATATTCTTATCAATCATATTAAGAATAGTCTGACTTCCAGACTCCACTCCTATATCAACATTCATACACCCACTCTTCTCCATAAGATCCAATACTTCCTTGTCCATCATCTTCGCAGTATCAACACGAAGTCCCAAAGTTCCCCATTTGATATTCAACTTTTCCCTGATGATACCCTTGCATATATCCTTGAGTCTAGGAATATTCACACAAAAATTATCATCCTGAAAAAACACTGATTTGATATTGTAAGTCTTCACAACATTCTTGAGTCTACGAACAGTCTCTATAGCACTAAAAGAACGCCACCTGCAATCATTAAAAAATTGGTTATAACAGAAGCTACAGTTCGAAGGACACCCACGACTAGAAACAAAATCCACAGACTTTCCACCATGCTCAAAATTCACAGTAGTATATTTCTCCATCTCTAGAAGACTGTAAGGAAGTTCTGGAAGTTCATCAAGATCCTTAATAAAAGGACGATCAGGATTCTTAAAAATTTGGCCTTCACGCTTATACCAGAGACCCCTGATTCCATCAAGAGATTTTTTGTTCTTGAGAGCATCATAGACCTCGTAGAAAGTATGGTCGCCCTCCTTTCTGATGATCATATCGATGTAAGGGTTAACGAGCGTCTCCTCAGACATCAGCGTTGGGTGAACCCCACCCCAAATGATAGGGGTGGAAGGGTAGTTGTCCTTTACATATTTTGATACTTCGAGAGCATATCTTATCTGGCTTCCGGTCATACAAGTGATACCGATGCAAACGGTATTATCATCAATATATTGTTCTATCCAATCAACCCAATCATCATCAGTTCTTTGATCTATGATACGAACATCAACCCCTTTAGAATAAGGAATAGCTGCAGCTGATAAAACACCTATTGGGAGTCTAGCACCTACTCGATCAAAAATTCCAGCCTTT
>Ga0180431_10006144_pt1 | contig 14347 bp, 12 predicted proteins | sample SS_ome_11_FD_132459 | JGI IMG/M metagenome (GOLD analysis project Ga0180431, IMG submission 132459) | Hypersaline lake sediment archaeal communities from the Salton Sea, California, USA - SS_1_MS_1 metaG | ecosystem: Environmental > Aquatic > Non-marine Saline and Alkaline > Hypersaline >... | reverse complement strand
TCCGGTGATCTCCGGCGGAAAGCTTTACCTGCGCGAGCAAGCCATGCTGTTTTGCTACGACGTCACCGTCAGGTAATCCGCCGGAACCGTGAGCCCGGGGGGGTGGTCAAGCGAACCCGGCCCCAACGCGTTGCTGATGGCTCTGGGGCCACGGCGTTTTCGTGACCGGCCGCAGCGTCGATCGGTGCGTCAATACGCTGCGCAAGAAGATCGAGCCCGACGCCAAGCGTCCGCGCTACATCGTCACCGTCCGCGACGTGGGCTATCGCTTCGCCGGGGTCGAAGCAGCGGCACCGCGCCAACCGCGATGACGGCGAGTCACCAACGCGTTGGGGTCCCCTCGCCTTCCGGCGCCAACAGGAACCGCCCCGGCTCCAGGATAAAGCGTCCCCAAACTCTCAAGCCCGGAGGGCGACATATCGTAGCCTGGGATCCGGGATATGTCGCCCTCCGGGCTCCCAAACAGAGGAGATACGGGGTGGTTCCAAAAGAGCCGCACTCACCCCCCAGGCCAGCTCACTCGATTCGAGCCCGGAAGGTCTTGAGATCCCGGGGGCTTCTCTCCGGCAGCAGCGGCGTCACTTGCCACAGCAGGAGCGAGCCGGGCTCCAGATCCTTCAGCTTGGCCGGGGGAATCCGATACTCGGGAACGGTGAGGCCGCTTGCCGAGTCCACGGGACTGAGGTCTTCGGTCGTGATCCGGAGCTCGTAGCGCGCTCCTTCCGGCCCGGACCAGCGCAACACGCAGTGCTGACGCGGCAGGGGCTCGTCCTCGCTCACCAGGGACTCGATGCGGGCTCGCTCCTGAGAGGAGGGGCTTGCGGAGGGCTCACCCGCTTCCCGGACCACAGGCCGATCGGGACCGAAACCCCGCATTCCCGGCAACGAGTCTCGGAAAAACAACAGCCCGACTCCGAGCACGACGACCACGACCGTCGCCATGGCCGGCACCCTCCGCGGGGGGGCCATCAAGCTCCTGGCGAACGATACCAGCAGCGCCGCGACCCGGCCCGCCACCCGCTCAGCGAGCCGCAGATCTTGTCGGACGAGGTCGTAGACAAGGGTACCGACGGACACCCTCGGCCTGGCTCCGAGCCGCATCGCCACCCGCCAGCCTTCGGCACAGGCCCAGCAATGGAGCGTGTGATGGATGATCGTCCGCCGCGTTTCGGGGGAGAGTTTCCCCTCTGCAGCGGCCCACAAGCGGTCAGGCGCCGGGCAGTCGCCTGCCCGCGCAGCTTCCCGGTTGGGGATCGAATACACCTCTTGCATCCACTTAAGGTCTGAAAAGTCGGATTTCATGGCTTCAGCCCCTTAGCGATCAGGCACTCGTGGAGGAACTCTCTGCCGCGACGAACCCGGCTCTCGGTCTGCGAAATTCCCAAATCGAGAAGCCTGGCGATCTCCGGCACCGCATGCCCCTGAAGGGCGAGATGGGTTGGCAGCGCTTTGGATTCGTCGAGTTGTGCGAGACAGTCGTCGATCGCCATGCGAATGATAAAAGCCCTCTCACCGGACGGATTCGCCGGCAAGACCAACTCCCCCTCCTCGCCGCCTTCCAGCGAAACCTCCGGCCGTCGACGGCATTTCTTGATCGCGTCCATGATGGCCCAGTGCACTCTTTGGCGGACGTAGTAACCCGCAAAGATATCTTTGCCGTCGCTTTCCTTCAACTGAGCCAGGCATTTCCCGAGCCGTTCTCCGGCGATATTGCGCCGCCTCTGCCCGGCACCCCTGCCGATGCTCAAATAACACCTTTTGATCCGACGCTTGATATGTCCCAATGCGTTTCTGTCGCCGAAAGTCTCCAGCTCATTCAGGCACGTTCGGAGAAGTTCCGTCACCGTTCGGAGGTTTGGCTCTTCTCCGGCCTTGAGCTGAGCCAGGCATTGCGTGAGTTGCTGCTCCATCTCCCCGAGCTTGCGATGCAGGTCGATGGCGACGTCCTGAACGATATCGTCTTGCTCATGACGTAGATAAGACGGGCAGCCCTGGGAAACCAGGCTTTGCAACAGATCGAGCAGCTGCTGGTGCCGAGGGCGGGTGGTTGCGGCCACGAATGCTCCCATGCGGGGGATCTTCACCAGCGATCTCACCGCTTTTCCGGGAGCGGGAAGCAACAGGGGAACCGCCCCGATATCTAGCTCTAGCGCGAGCGGCGACGTCGCCATACGCGAAGCCCTAACGTCGTGGAGTATATCACAAGAGCGACAACGACCCATGGGAGCCACCGGAGCCCGAAGTCTCCGGCGCGCTCGCGCTCGAGCGGCGCCACCGAGCCGTCGCCGAGCACGACCACGCCGGCCCATGCGGCGGCGGCGCCGTCGGCTTCGAGGGTCTGCTTCTTCGCGGCCTGAAGCGCCGCGGCCACCGACCGACCCTCGGCCAGGTGGTGATAGAAGCGGCCGAACAGCTCCTTGGCCTCGTTGTCGCGCAGCTGCCACAGGCTGGCCACCACCGTCGTGGCCCCGGCCTGGAAGAAGGCCCGGGCCAGGCTCATCACGCCCTCGCCCTCGACCAGGGCCCCCGAAGCGCTGTGGCAGGCAGAGAGCACGACCAGCTGCCCGCGGAGGTCCAGATCCACGATCTCGCGTACCTCGAGCTTGCCGTCCTCCTCGGCGCTGCCGGCGGCCAGGAGCACTGCCGAGCGCTCGGCGTTCTCCTCGTCCACGACGGCATGCGCAGCGATGTGCACGACGCCGAAACGCTCCAGCTCCACCTGCTTGAGGTACCGCTCGCTGGCCTCGTGGTCGGTCCGCAGCTCGCTCGCACCGCCGATCAGACCGAGGATGCCCTCGCCTTCTTCGCGAGCGCCCACCAGCCGCCCCAGCCGCATGTCGGCGGCCAGGGTCCGGCCCCGCTCGACGATCCCGCCGTCGCCGGGCCGCGAATCGGGCGGCGTCGGATCGGCCAGCACCAGCGCGGCGACGGGTGCCGGTTCACGGGCGCTCTCCCGCCAGCGCAGCCAGAGGGTGGCCGAAGGCACGACGGAGATCTGCCAGCGTGCGGACAGGGGGGCCTCGCCGGCGGGTCGCAGGGTCCCGAAAGGCAACAGGTGGGTGACGCCGTCCGGGACGATCACCAGTTTGTCGACCCCGGCGGGCAGCTCCTCCAGGGCGCGCCGCAGGAGTTCCTCGTACAGACGCGCGGCCGGCACCGCTTCCGAGCCGTCACGATGCTGAAAAAGCCCCAGATAGACAAGAATCATCTGCTCGATCGCGGCGCGTTCCGCAAGGCGGTACACCCGCGTGCCGTCGCGGGTGACGGCGAAGAGCCACGAACCGCCGGCGAAGCGTCCGTAGAGGTCCTTCCAGGAGGCGAGCTGAAACGAAAGCAGGGCCTCGTCGTCGGCCAGGGTATGTTCGAGCGCGTCGAGGGTGGCGAACGCGGGCGGATAGAGCACTTCAAAGGCGCTCGGCAGTCCCTCGGCGCGTGGGCGCAGCTGCGATTCCTCCCGGGCGATCCGTCGCAGCTCGGCCCGCTCCGCGCTCGGGAGGCCGGTGAGCAGCCGGCGCTGGAGCTCCAGCCGGCGCCGGCGCAGCTCAGCCTGGCGGCCTTGCGGGGGCGGGGGCAGTGCGCGGGCCGCGTACATCTTCTCGATCAACACCCGGGCGCGGTAGCGTTCGGTCACCTCGAAGGCCCGTTCGAGGTCCTCGCGCCGCGGCGGACGGCCCGCGGACTCCAGCAGCCGGCCGGCGAGCCAGCTGTAGGCTCCCGCCCACACCGAGAAGACCTCGGCCCGGCTGGCATCGTCGAGCTGGGATTCCCGCAGGGCCTCGATAAAGCTCAGGGTCCCGAGGCACTCCTCGAGCGCCTGTGGGCGCGGCACCGTGGCCCAGCTCACCGGCATCCGATGGGACCACAGGTAGACGCCGGGCCACGGATTTTCGGCAGCCAGCGCGATGGCGATCGCCCGGTCCATGAGCTCTCTCGCCCTCCCGGGCTCGTCGTCCGCCAGCTCATAGGCGAGGGCGCCGAGGCAGCTCATTCTCGTCAGCGGTTCCAGCTCCTCTTCGAGGTCCACGCACGAGGACAGATGGCGGCGGGCCGAGTCCCGGTCCCGGACCAGCTTTCCCAGCTCGATATGGGCCTGTGCCCGGACCGACTTGAACCCGGAGGCCTCGGCGGCTTCCAGGGCCCGGCCATACAGCTCCGCAATCCGGTCGCGATCCTCTTCACCGGACGCCTGGGCCGCCTCCAGGCTGGCGATCATGTAGAGCATCGCCGCTTCGTGGTACTGATCACCCTGCTCCCGGTTCATCTTCGCGACCCGTTCGAAACAGGCCACCGCTTCCGGCAACCGCCCCAGCTCGTAGAAAACGAGCCCGAGCCGATGCAGGTATTCTGCCCGGAGCTCGGCCGGGGCCCCGGGCACCACCTGGCTCTCGACCTCGAGCAGCTTCCCGCGGGCACCTCCCAGATCACCCCGGGTGTAAAGGAGCGCTGCGTCGACAAGCTTCAGCCATACCGGCGCAAAGCGATCTTTTGCCGGAAGCATCGCCCGCGCGCGGTCGAGCTCGGCTTCGGCCTCCTCCAGCCGTTCCTGACGGTCGAGGTTCAAGATCAGTCTCACCTGGGCAGTGAAACTCCCGGCTGCGTTGCCCCGGGCCGCGAACCCCTCCCGGGCCTCTCTCAGGAGCTCCAGGCCCCGCGGGGTGTCGCCCGACAGGCGACCGAGGTAGTAGCGCGGCCACATCAGATCGGGTTTCCGGTCGAGCCGCTGCTCGAGGCGTTGGGCGGCCTCCTCACGGCGTCCCGTACGCGCCGCAACCTCAAAGAAACACCGCGCGGTCGCCTCTTCGTGCGGCCGTTCGAGGAAGCGGGCCTCGCATCGGGCGAAGTCCGCGGCCGGCTGCGCAGCCGCGCCGGCGGAGCCCAGCCCAACCAAAACCGCAGCCTGAACGAAGTGGAAGAAGAACCTGGTACGACTCATGGCCCGACCCGCCGATGACTCCTCACATTCATTGCGGATGCACTCCTGGTAACGGCGAACTGACTCGCCGACGATCCTCCATGCGCACCATTCCCTCTAGGTGCCCTCTAGGTGGGGGGTTTCTGCGGAATCGGGTGGACCCCTTCACGTTCCACCTTACTTTCCTTGGACTTGGGGTCATCTTGCCGGGCCGCTCGAATGCCGGTGCCGATCGAGTACGGGGCCGGGCTGTCCCATACTTGCCGGCGTAACAGAGCCAGCCGTAGCCACCATTCGGGCGGCCCCTCCGACGGACCGTCACCGGACCGATACCGGCGGCTCGCCGCGGACGAATTCACCGTTCCCGTTGTCGCCGTTGTTTGTTCGCCAAATCTCATGACCCGTCTCCTTAGACTTATAAGTTTGTCTGGTGGCCTCCCCCGTACCCGCGGGGGGACCCGCGGTGGCAGCGGTTGCTGCCGGCCTCTAATACCCAGAAAGACCGGGAAGGCCGAATTCCGTCAGGCGCAGCGGATTTTTTGCAGGGAGCACCAACCCAGGGCTGACGCCCTGGGCTAACCTGAACCGCCCTCTGGGCTCCGGAGTGTGGGAGGGGGCGTCCCCTCGCCCGGGAGGGAGGGTGTGCGGGTAGGGAGAGGGGATTGAGGGGTGAGGGGTCTGGGAGGGGGTCCGGGAAAACGTGTGCGGGAGGGGGAATCGGCCGGGAAGAGATTTCCGGCCAGCCTCTAGACGGCGGGGGAGGAGCGCAGCGAGATGGCGGCCCGGAGCTCGGCCGCGGCTCGCGGGATCTCGCCCCGGTCGACGGCTTCCAGGCTGCGGCGAAGCTTGCGAATGGCCACCGCCACATGCCGCGGCAGCGAGCTGGGCAACGCCTCGAGCATGGCCTGGACACAGCGGGCAGCCTGCTCCTCCCGGCGCATGCCGGCGCAGAGCTCGGCGGTGTGCGCGGTGATCTCGAGCGCTTCGCGAAGGAGTCCGAGATCGACCATGGTCTTCTGGACCTCGCGCAGGCCATCCCGAAGCTCCGCGGGTCGGATCGTGCCCAGCCGGTCGCGAATCAGGACCCGGATCATCCGGACGCGGGCACGATGAGCCCTCCACACACCCTGCCGGGGCCATTGCTTCGACAGATTCCCCAGCTCCCGTGCGAGCTCCCGCAACTCGCTGTCGGGAACCTCGGCACCGCTGAGCGCGGCGAGCGAGATGGTGACCAGAGCCGAGCCCGCCCACAGGTGATCCTCGGCACCCAGACGGCGCAGCGCGGTCCGGGCGTGGCGGATGGCCGGCCGGGCTTCCCCGATGTTTCCGTAGACGTAGGCAATCGCCACCTCGGCCCGGCCGACCTCCTGTTCCGATCGGGCGGTGGCGAGTGCCTCCTGCGCACGCCGGAGGGCGTCCCGATAGTCGCCCTGGTGGACCCGCAGATAGGTAATCCGACGGTGGCGCCGAGGGAGACACGCCCGGCAGGTACACAACTCCTCGGCCCGCTCATAGCAGGCATCCGCCCGGGCGTAGTCGCCGAGAACCCGGCAGGCCTGGGCGTACTCCTCCCACACTCTCGCCCGATCGCAGGGGGAAAGGTCGATCCGACCCACCTCGGCCCGCGCGGCCTCCAGGGCCTCGACCGGGTCCCGAGCCAGGGTTTCTTCTGCCTCCCTCGTCGTCAGTATCGCCACAGCGCCCCAAATTCTACTACATCAGATCCCAAATGACTCAACCTTCCGGGACGATGAAAAGTCCTGCCCGCATCGCATCTCTCCTGGAGGGTCCTCGCGTCCGACTCCATTGTCGGTGTTCGCGGGATCGTCCGCCGATTCTCCGACGTCTAGCACGGATCGAACGCGGGCGCCGTAGACTCTTCGTTGAACTTTGGGGGGGGACCGGTTTTCGTCTATCCACGCAACACCGTCAGAGGTCCCGCGAGCGCCACCGGGCCGTGGCAGGGCAACGCCCCCGCGGCGGCGACGCGCCGCACGTGGGAAGACGGTCGTCGCCAACCCGGCGATCACGACATGACGGGTGCAAGATGAGCAGATTCGCAGCGGTGAAAACTCAGGTACAGGACCGGGTGCCCTGGAGTAGCGGCATCCACCAGCAGGGGGACTACTGGGTGGTGTGGTGGGACGACGCGGACGGCCGCCGGCATACGTCGACGCCGATGCCGTACCCCCTGGCACGCGAAACGCTGACCGAGTGGCGACGCCGCGCGGTGCTTGCGGAGGGGAACGGCTCGCGGCTCTCCGGACCGTGATCAGGAAAGAGGGCTGCCGCTGGCTGCGGCAGCCCGTGCGTCCGCCATCTGGCGAGCCTACTCGCCTTCGATCGGATAGTCCGGGTCCCCGGGGTCGGGGTCGTTTTGGCTCGGTTCCGGCTCGAATGCCAGCGGAGTGTCCTCCTTGACGTCGAACTTCCTTTCCTGACCGCCAACTGCCTTCATCTGCTCTTCGTTTTGCATCATGAACCTCCTTGAATGGTCGTGCATGCGGTCATGAGTCCGCGCTCATGACCCGCCCGGCAAAGCGGACAACCAATCCGGGGCGGAGCTCGGAGCTCGTCTCGGGTGTGTCGCTTCTTCGATGAGACCCGGTTCGAGCGAAAATGGTCAGAGACGAGCTTCGCCGACGCTATCGCCACTCACCCTGGAGAAAGAATCCGGCCCAGTAATAGGGGGCCTCCCAGCGCTTTTCGCGGAGCATCGAAAGCTGGGCGGAGCGCAGGGCCGCGGCGGGTCGCAGCGCGTCCTCGAAGATCCCCCGGTAGAAGCGCGCCATCAGCTCCGCGGTGGCCTGGTCGTCGACCCTCCAGAGGCTGACCATCACCCGCGCGGCGCCGGCGTGCAGGAATGCCTGGGTCAGGCCCACCAGGCCTTCCCCCCGCACCTCCCGGCCCAGGCCCGATCGGCAGGTGCTCAGGGTCACCATCGCCACCGGAAGATTCAGATGAAAAATCTCGTGGGGCCCCACAGACCCGTCGCACGGCCGGCCGCGTTCGTCGACCTGCGACAGCACCAGTCCCAGGAACTCGGGCCGCCGCGGATCGAACCGTCCATGGGTGGCGAAGTGGAGATAGCGATAGTCGGCGAGCACGCCGCTCATCACCAGCTCTCGGCTGGCGTCGAAATCAAGGGCTGCGAGACCCTCCCCGGCCGGCACCAGAGCCAGAATCGCCTCGGCCTCCTGACGCGAAGAGGTGAGCCGGCCCAACCAGGGTTTTTCGTCCATCTCCCTGGGTCCCAAACGCAGTTCCGGAGCGGGTTTCCGGCCAGCGTCCGATCTGCGGTCATCGAACGGCGGTAGGTCCGGATCACCGGGATCCGACGGTTTGATGGTTTCCGGTGCAGGCTTCTCCACGCGCGGATCGCGCGCATCGAAAACCGGATCCGCCACCACGGCGACGAGCCTGGGCGCGGGTCTGCGCGCCTCGATCTGGCGGCGGAGCAGCGCCAGAACCGCAAGCGACGGCAAATGGACGATCTCGTGCTCCGTGACCATCGGCGGAGCCGGACCACCACGAGCCCGTCCCGATTCCGCCGGATGGCCGGGGGGAATGGGTAACGCCGCCAGGGGGATGTACTGAAGCGCTTCGTCGCTGACCACGAGCAGGCGTTTTGTCCCCAGAGCTTCGGCCACCGGGGCGAGCAGCAGCTCGCTGAGCCTGGTGGTGACCAGCCTGAGCCGCCCTTTCCCCCGCCGGCCGCGACTTGCCAGCAGGCGATGGGCGTCTCGCGCCCGCTCTCCGATCTCCGATCGACCTGGGAGCTCGAAGTGCTGAAGCTGGGTGGGCGTGACCATCCAGAGAAAGCTCCGCTTCTTACCGAGCGTGTACTCCAGAAGAAGCGTGTCGTGGTCGAGCAGCTGCCGGATCTCCGCCAGGCCGACTCGGGGCGGCGCGGGATGGGGATCTTGATCCGGGTTCTCGACATCCTCGCTCAGCAGATCGAGAAGGGTACGAGCACGTCGCCGCTCACTGGTCTCGAGGGCCAGCGCGTCGAAGCCGGCGGTGGGATCGCCGTCATGCGATTCCATCAGGAGATCGATATACAGCTCGTAGTAATCCTGCTTCCCCGCCAGGTAGGAGGAGCGCAGTTCCATGATTTCCGTCTGGGTGCGCAGCGATTCCACGATGGCCAAGGCGTTCTCGATCCGCTCCCGGGCCGCGCCGAGCTTTCCCGCCGTGCGCTCGGTCCGGGCTGCGCCGTAGAGCGCGGATGCCTCTCCGCTGCGATTGCCCGCCCGCTGAAAGATCTCCACCGCTTCGGCGAAATAGGCCAGGGCGCGCTGCGGATCATCCAGCGCGTCATGGAGCCAGCCCAGATCGCTGAGCACTTCCGCTTCCACCTTGCGCTTCCGGAGCTTGCGAAACCCATCGAGGGCCCGCTCAAAGGCGCGCCGCGCCGCGGTGTACTCCCCCAGCTCGAAGTAAGTCCTTGCCAGCTCCTTCACGGCCACGGCCTCGCCGAATCGACTCGACAACTCCTGCTGGAGTGCCAGCGAACGCAGCAGCGAATCCCGTGCCTCGGCGAGCTGGCCCAGCCGGCGCTGAACCGCTCCGAGGCGACTGAGGGCTCTCGCCTCGGCGCTGCGATCCCCCGACTCCCGGCTCAGCCGCAGCGCATCGTCCAGCAGCTCCCGCGCCCGCTCGAACTGGCCCAGCCAGCTGTAGAGCCAACCCATGTTGGCCAGCGTTTTTGCCTCCTCGCCCCGATCTCCGAGCTCCCGGTAGCGGCCGAGGGCTCGCTCGTAGAAGTCAAGCGCCTGCTGCGTCTTGCCGAGGGACTTGTAGTCCAGGGCGATGTTGTTCAGAGAGGACGCTTCTCCCAGTCCGTACCGCAGTTTTCGGGCCCGCTCGAGCGCCTCCTCATGGCAAGCCAGCGCGCTCCGGAATCGCCGATCGACCGGTAATGCGTGCCGAGGGTGGCGAGAATCCGTTGGATCTCCGGGTGCTCGTCATCCGACACCCGGAACCGCCGGAGAGCCTGCCGATACCAGCGGATCGACTCGTCGGTCTCACCCAGCTCCTGATACATCCACCCGATTCGGCTCATGGCCAGGGCCTGCTGCGGCGCCTCCCCTGCCGCCAGCCAGAGTCGAGCGGCTCTGCGATAGCTCCGGCTCGCGGCGCGATAGGCGTCGACTTGGCCTTTTCGCCGAAGTGCCTCGGCCTCGGCAAAGGCCAGAGCCGCGGCGGCGCGGTCGCGGTCCGCCGGCGTTGCGGATCGCCAGGCCGCGATCCGCAGCCGGTAGCGCCCGCGCGGTGAACCGGGCCATGAACACACCTGCAAACGATGGCGTCCCGGGGTACTGGCCACCAGGTGGACCGCTTCTGCGCCTCGCGCCCCGGTCGGGCTGTCGACTTCGACGAGCGTTCGACCATCGGGATCGAGGAGGACCACGGCCACGTCGATGCCGTCCTGCTCGACGACCGCGTGGACGTACTCGTCCGCTTCGAGCTCCAGGGCGTAAGTGTGCTCCTCTTGCCCGGTCAATTCCCGCTCGAGCACCGATCCCGGGCCGAGCTCCGGCTCCTCCGCGGCGGAGAACCGGATCTCTCCCAATGCCGGAGCGGTTTTCTCCGCGACCGTCGCCTCTTCTTCAGCGAAGTGGAGTCTCAGGGCCAGGTAGACGCAGGCGATCGCGACCGGGATGCCAACAACGGCGGTCAAGATCACCTGGAACGACGAGCGCGTCGACGGTCGGGGCCACTTCCATATGAACACGATCTTGAGGTGCCGCGCGGTTACGGAGGCGCAAACCGCAGGGTGTAGTCGGCCAGCGGATCTTTCCGCGAGCCATCGATGCCGTAGAGCCGCACCAGGTAGCGTTCGGCCGGGAGCCGCCGCCGCGATACCAGGACGGTGAAGTCACCTGCCGCGCTCCGCGCGAGGGTGTCGCTCGTCCAGATCACCTGGCCGTTGGGATCCGCGATCTCCACCCCATAGCCGGGATACGACCCCGGATCGAGAAGATTGAGGATCAGCACCAGGGAGTCCTCGGGCGCGGCCGCGTTCCCCGGCTGCGGGGCGCTGGGGTCGCGCTGCGTCGCGGCGCCTTGCGGGAAAAGATCCACCAGCTGCACGTTGGCTCGGGGTCGGGCGAGATCATCGAGGGTGCGATGAACCGTGACGATCCAGAACGAGAGGGTCACGCTGGCGAGAAAAAACACCGCCGCCATGGCGTAGGCGAGGCGCGGCGGACGCAGCAGCTCGATCACCCTGCGGCGTGCGCCGCGTTGGGCGAGGAGCCCTTTGCGCACCAGGGCCTGGCGCGTCGCCGCCCACTCCGGCGGCCGGGCCGCGGCGCACAGGTCGTCGTCGACGACGGCCTGCCCGACCTGAACAAACCCCGCCAGGTCGAGGCCCCGCTGCGCGCACTCGGGACAGAGCGCGAGATGCTCCCGCACGCCTTCGGCCTGCTCGGGATCGAGGGTGCGCTCGTGATAGCGGACGAGCTCCTCGGTCGAGGGATGAGCTTCCAGGGTACGCCGCGCGTCGGCGCTCAGGGCCCGGAGGCAGACTCGGAGGTCTCCGTTGTCATGATCGACGTTTTGCAGATTCATGGTGGGGCCTCGTCGGAATCTCGTAAGTTGACGCTGACACCGTCGCCGCCGAGCATGAGCTCTGGTTCCGGCCGGACAAACCGAACCCTATTCTATCCGATCGGGTCTCGCCCGTCCAGATCTTTTCACCTCGTCGGAGAGCAATTCCCATGGTTCCCGATCGCCCTTCCCGGCGTCTTGCGGAGCGGATCGCAGATTGTCCTACTTTCTTCTGACCAATTTTCGACCAACGGTGTCTCATCGAATATTCGGACCCTGTAGGCGGGCGGAGGGGGCGGTGCCGGGAGGGGAGAGAGGTTCACCGAGTCCCGCTGCGGCGGAGGGTAAAATGCGATCATTAAATTACCTGGACTGCGAGCTTTACCTCACGGGCTATAACCAGGCCAAGCTCACCGTGGCGGGACGCGACTACTCGGGACGACCGGCGCTCGACGAGGCGCTCCAGCGTCGGCTCCTGCAAGCCGATCTCAAGCCGATCCAGTACGGCACCTTCCTCTTTCAGGCGCTCTTTCCAAGCGATGGCGACGACCTGCTCGCCGGCTATCGCGAGGCCCTGGCGATTGCCCGATACGAAGAAAGAGGGCTGCGCTTGCGGCTGCACATCGCCACCACGGCGCCGCCGAAGCTCCAAGATCTGCACTGGGAGTTCCTCTACGATGCCAAGAAGAAGATCGCTTTCGGCCGCTCCGGGGAGATTGTCTTCTCGCGGTACCTGAGCGTGGACCGCGAGCCGCCGGCAGCCGTCGACGAGAAACCGCGGTTGCTGGTCGTCGTTTCCAGTCCCCGCAATCTCGCCGAATACCATCTGCCCGCGCTCAACCGGGATGAGATGCAGCAATCCATCGAAGGCGCTTTGAACGCGCTCCAAGCGCTGGTGTCTTGGGAATTCCTCGAAGAACGGGCCACCGCATCCCGGATTCGTGACCGGTTGGTGGGTGGCCGATTCCACGCCTTGCACATCGTGGGGCACGGTTTACTGCGCAAGGACCGGGCCGCCGCGAGCCTGGTGTTGGAGGGTGACGACGGGCGTGCCGTCTTCTGGGACGAGGATCGCTTCTCGGAGATCTTCGAGGGCGAGAGGGAGCTGCGCCTGGTGGTGCTCCTGGCCTGCCACGGCGCCTCGCCGACAACCGCCGATCCGTTCAGCGGTCTCGGACCGTCGCTGGTCGACCGGGGCATCCCGGCGGTGGTGGCGATGCGGCGAGCGATCAGCGTCGACGCGGCGACCCGGTTTACCGACCATTTCTATCGCAACCTGGCGCGCAGCGGGCAGGTCGACGTGGCGGTCAACGAAGCCCGCCAGCAACTGCATCTCACCAACGGCGACGACCTGGAATGGGGCACGCCGGCGCTTTTCATGCGCCTGGACGACGGCTGCCTGTGGCAGGGCGCGCCCGAGCCGCAAGAAGCTCGGAGGCCGCGGCCGTCACCGGCCGAGGCGGAGATATGGGACGGACTCCTGCCGTGGATCGAAAGCGACGACTTCATTCCCATTCTGGGACCTGGGCTCAACCGCGGACTGTTGCCGTCGGGTGAGGAAATCGCGGCGATCTGGGCGGACAAGTATGGGTACCCGCTGAACCGTCGGCCCAACCTGCCGCGCGTCGCCCAGTACGTGGAAAAGAAGGTGGGACGAAACATCCCCCACCAGCGTCTGCCCAGGCTCCTGACCAAGGATCTGCTCGAACGCGAGCAGATCCATGACCAGAGACCGCTCATGCGCCAGGGCCTCAGCGAGGTGATCGACAAGGTGGCCTACCGCTACTTCGACCGCGACGAGAATGCGCCCCACCGGATCCTGGCGGAGCTTCCGATTTCCACCTACGTCACGACCGACTACGACAGCTTTATGACCGCCGCTCTCCGGTGGAAGGGCAAGGAGCCGGTGCGCCGAGCCTGTCTCTGGAAAAAGGACCTGCGAGATCTTTCCGCCATCGACGAGCACGACGACCTCGAGGGAACGCCTCAGAAGCCCCTGGTCTTCCATCTCTTTGGCAACGACCTGGAGCCCACCTCGCAGGTGCTCACCGAAGACGATCACCTCGATTTTCTCGGCTTCATTGCCAAGGAATACAGGGCCAAGATCCCGTCGGAGCTCCGCGCCGGACTGTCGGAATCGATGTTGCTGTTTTTGGGCTACAACATCAATGACCTCGACTGCCGCGTGCTGTTCCGGGGCCTGGTCGCTAACAAGCTCGAAGAACAGAAACGGGAGCGGCTCGCGGTGCTCCAGGTCGATGGCAACGAAGGCGATGAAAAGAAAAGATCTGCGGTACAGCTGTTCATGCAGAAGACCTGCGAGAACCTGCGCATCTACGTGTACTGGGGATCGGTGCGCGAGTTCCTGAGCGAGCTGCGCCGGCAATGGAGAAGGGAGAATGGAGATCTCTGAGGCCACCAACCCGTACGTCGGCCCGGCCGCGTTCCGTCCCGAGCAGGGGAGCTTGTTCTTTGGGCGCGATCGCGAGGCTAAGAAGCTCCTGGCGTTGGTCAGCTCGGAAAAAGCCGCGCTGTTCTACGCCCCCTCGGGAGCGGGCAAAACCTCATTGATCAATGCCCGGCTGATCCCGGATCTGCGCGACAAGGGGGTCGAGGTCCTGCCGGTGGCCCGCGTCGGAGGCGAGTTCTCGTCGCAGCTGCGGCCGCAGAACGTCTACGTTTTCAATATGCTCTCTTACCTTACCCGCGTCCATGAAGACCCCGCTGGCCTCGAACCCCTGCAGGAAATGTCGCTGTGCGAGCTTTTCCCCCATGATGGCACAAGGCACCGGCGGGTGCTGATCCTCGACCAGTTCGAGGAGATCCTCACCGCCCATCCCGAGCACCGGGACGAGCGCGAAGGATTCTTCCAACAGGTGC
>Ga0180431_10006143_pt1 | contig 14347 bp, 8 predicted proteins | sample SS_ome_11_FD_132459 | JGI IMG/M metagenome (GOLD analysis project Ga0180431, IMG submission 132459) | Hypersaline lake sediment archaeal communities from the Salton Sea, California, USA - SS_1_MS_1 metaG | ecosystem: Environmental > Aquatic > Non-marine Saline and Alkaline > Hypersaline >... | reverse complement strand
CAACTTGTGCATCAGGGCGTGGGATAGGTCTCTCGCTGTTCGACTGGATTGATTCGAATAGGGTGTGTTTAAAATGATCTGGGTAAGACCTCCGAGGTCTATAGGGTCTCTACTGAAACGAAACACACCCAATTGATTCTAGGAGAGGTTCAGGTGCATCTCGATGCGGCGGAAGGACTCGATGTAGCCCAATGCTTGCATAGCGGGCCAATGAGGATCTTGTACGGGCAGGTTTTCGCTCTTGGTATCCATAGCCGGGTGGCGTGTGTGCAGGGCGTGAATGAGCGCCAGGCAGACCTGATGAGGGTCGCCGGTTTCTGTTTGCAGAACCAGGCGGCCCAGTTGAAAGACCGTCTTTTGGTACACGATCCAGCCCTGGCCTTCGCTCTCTAATTCGATGCGCAGCGCCGCCAGGCTGCCGGCGTTTATCAACGAGCTGTTTTCGGTCAGCCACGAGGGAGCGCTCCGGCGCTGGTCTAGCAGAGCCGTCGCCTGCCGGTGACTCAGATCCTGGACAGTATAGGGGGGTATGAGGACATCGTTAGACGGGATAGCGGGAGGGCGGCGAATCACCATCAGCTCTCGAACCTCGTGGAAACCGAGCTTGAGGAATAGGCGATGGGCCGGTTCATTGTTCTTGATGACGTCCAGGGTGACGTAGGATGCCCGCAGGCGACGGGACTGGGCCACTAGTTGCTCCATGAGCATCTGCCCGGCGCCGCATCGTCGTTGAGTGGGAACGACACCCAGGCGAGTGACCCAGGTGTGTCCGGGTCGCACTCCCAGCATAGCCAACCCCAGGATTTGGTCTCCTGCCCGCGCGACGAACGATCTATCCAGGTCAACGTCGTAATTGCGCACGTACTCGCGCAAGCGGGCGGCGTTCATCGGCATGGGTACGATATAATCCACGCGGGTTTGATTGTAGGCGGCGACTAGCTCCTCGATGGTGAACCGGCTGGCGGGCACGAGCTCTACGGTGGGAGTGTCGCCGGTGGGGAGAGCGATGGCTAGAGCAGGCAGGGTCATTCATCATCCTCGGGGTCAAAGTAGGCGGCGATTTGGGATGGAAACGCTTTGGGGCTGATGGGTTTAGAAATGTAGCCATCGCATCCATACGCCTCGATCATCTGTCTGGCCGTAGCGGGAGGCCAGGCCGTCACAGCGACGATGGGTACGTGGCTCAGTTCCGGCGTGCCCTTGATGAGCGAGGCCAGGGTTTGGCCCTCCACGTCGGGTAGACCCAGGTCGAGGAGAATTAGATCGGGGATCTCTTCCATAGCCATCATCAGGCCAGTTTCGCCATCGGGCGCGTGGAGCACGCAATAGTCATAGGGTTTCAAGGTGCGTATCACCAACCGGGCGCTATCGGCATAGTCCTCGATGAGCAGGATGGTTTTCATACTGTGCCTCGTTCCCTGACCTCAAGTGGGAGCCGCTGGATCAGGAGGTTCCCTTACTGTCCGAATCGGGATAATGGGCCGCTACCATATCAATCAGTTCCATTGCCTGGACCGGTTTAGAAAGATAATCGTCACAGCCGGCGTTCAGAAAGCGCTCCCGGTCGCCGCGCATGGCGGACGCCGTGAGAGCGATCACGGGGATGTCGCACAGTTCCTCGTCCGCCTTGATGTGCCCGACCACTTCTATCCCATCTATGCCGGGCAGGCCAATATCCAGCAGGACGAGGGGCGGCTTTATCTTGCGCACCATCGCCAGCCCGACTATGCCGTCTTGGGCCTCGATGAGCGTGTACCCATGGGTTTGCAGTATCTTGCGCACGATGCGGCGGTTGTGGTAATTATCCTCGATGTACAAGACGGTCTTGTGCTCCATTGTTTGCTCCAGGGTCGGCGATCAGATTTTATCACTCAATACCTCGACCACGTGGTCAACCAGCTCGCGGGCGCTAAAGTTACCTTTCTGCCACACGGATTCGGTGTAGCGGCGCAGGCGTTTCCACTCGTCACCCGTAAGAGATTTGGCCGAGACGATGATGACGGGAATCTCTTGGGTGCGTTCGTCTCCCTTGAGTTCGTCCAGGATGGAGAACCCGTCCATACCCGGCAGCGTGAGGTCCAGCATCACCAGGCCGGGTTTCCGTTGGCGCACCAGGTCTATCCCGTCCAGTCCGTTGTGCGCCTCAAAGACGCGGTACTGCTTGTAGCTCTGCAGCAGGCGGCGGATGAGACGGCTGTCGTGGGCGTTGTCGTCAATGACGACGATGGTAGTGATCTGTTCGTCCAGTTGGTCCAACGCCACGGCCAGGTCTTCTTTCGGCAGGCTCTGGATGCCGTCGGTGGGGCGGGCCGCGAGCGGTGTGTCCACGTCCAGGTGCAGCAGGAAATGGTCTTCCAGTGCGTGTTTCTCGGCGCTAAAGGTGTGCCCCGAGCAATTGACCACCACCCGTTCGCCCGGTTGAACGTATCCCTCGTTCAATAGTTTTTCCAGCCCGGCAAAAGCGACGCTGGCCGCCGGCTCCATCGAAAAGCCCTCGGTGCGGGCGACGCGCCGCATGGCGCGGAAAGCGCCCCCGTCGCTCACGGCGACCATGGCGCCGCCATATTGGTCGCTGGCCTGCTTCAGCGTCTCGTAGGCCAGGCCGGGGTTGCCGGTGGCCAGCACGATGACGAGGGTGTCCGGTAGCACCGGCTCGGCCTGCGCCAGCCCTTGTTCCCAGGCCTGCACCATGGGGGAGCATCCCTGCGCCTGCACGATCCCCAGTTTGGGCACGTGGCCTATCAGCCCGGCCTGGTGCAACTCGTGGAATCCTTTCAGCACTCCCAGCGGGCCGATGCCGCCGGATACGGATTGGATGTACCAATCGGGCGCTTGCCACCCGAATTGCTCGACGAGTTCGAGGGCGATGGTCTTCATACTCTCCTTGCCCGTAATGCCCCTGGCGCCTTGGTCTTTGAATATTCCCCTGCGGGCCGCAAAGTCGGCGGCGACCTCTTTGGCCTGGTCGTAGGTGCCCGTGATCTTGACCACCTCCGCGCCGTAGAGAGCCAACTCGCGTATCTTTTCGGCGGGGACGTTGCTGGGCAAAAAAGTCCACAATTTGATGCCAGCGCGGGCGCAGTAGGCAGCGTAGGCGGCAGCTGCGTTACCGGTCGAGGCGAGCACCAGTTCGTCAATCCCCTGCGCTTTCAGGCTGCTCACGGTGAAGGCCGCCTGCCGGTCTTTGAAGGAGCCGGTGGGGGATTGGCGCTCGTCCTTGATCCAGATTTCGCCCCCTTGCGTGCCGTGCCCCGATTCTTGCTCTAATCCCTCGGCGCGGGTGAGAGAAGTCCACCCCTCGCCCATCGAGACGATGGGGAAATCGTCGGGGAAGGGGAGCAGTTCCCGGTAGCGCCACAGATTGGTGGGGCGGTGGGTCATCGTGGCGGGCCAGTCGGCGGGCAGGGCGGCCAAGTCGTAGCGGGCTTCGATCCACGCGCCGCCGCACGCACTACAGCGGGAGGTAAAGAGATTGGCCTCCATTTCGTGTCCACATTCCAGACATTGGACGGAATTGAAAAGTGTTTTCATGATCTATAACGCGGATGAGCGGGATTGGCAGCTTGTTTGAGATTATACTGCAAATGCGCGGAGAACGCTAGATCTGAACCTCGACGGGCCTTGCGCTTTTCCTCCAATCCCCGATCCCCAATCTTTAATCTCCAATCTCTGATCCCTGTCGTACCGGCAGGCGGACGGTGAATGTTGATCCTGCGCCAGGGTTGCTGCGCGCGTCAATTGTGCCGCCGTGCATCTCTACCAGGTGGCGCGTGATGTCTAGGCCCAGCCCTGTCCCTTCGGCACGCCGCGTGAGAGAGCTGCCCGCCCGCCTGAAGCGCTCGAATATTTTCTGTAGGTCACCCTCACTCATACCGGTGCCGGTATCTTGGACCTCTATGCAGACCCATTCATCTTTTTCGCCCTGACCGCCGTGGTCTACATAGGCCCGCATGGTGATGCTGCCTTCCTCGGTGAACTTGATGGCGTTGCCGATCAAGTTGTTCAGGATCTGGCTGAGGCGCACGCGGTCGGCCTCGATTGGAGGTACGCCTTGCTCGGCCTCGGTCAGTATTTCGACGGGCTTGTTGACGAGCAGGCCGGCGTTGCTGGTCTTGACCTCGTCGAGCAACGCTGGGATGTGAACTTTTTCCATCTCCAACTCCATGCGCCCGGCCTCGATCTTGGCCAGGTCCAGGATGTCGTTGATGATGCGCAGCAGGTGCTTGCCGTTGTCATAGATCGCCTGTACGTCTTCGAGCGTGTCTGGGTCTATCTCGCTCACGCCCATCAACATCAGCTCGGTGTAGCCGATGATCGAGTTGAGGGGCGTGCGCAGTTCGTGGCTCATATCGGCCAGGAACTCGCTCTTGCGGCGGTCGGCCTCGCGCACTTGCTCGGCCGCTTTCTGGGTCTCTTCGTAGAGGCGGGCGGTGCGCAGGGCCGCCGCACCTTGCTCGGCCAGGGTCTCGTACAGGCGCAGTTTGCGCTCGTCGAAATATCCTTCCTTCTGCGAACTCACCGAGAGGACACCCAGGTATTCTCCGCCGAAAGTGAGCGGCAAGGTCATAACGCTACGGGTCCCCGTCATACGGGCAATCTCGCGGACGGGTGGATCAACGTCTTGGTCGAGGAGGAGGTTGGGTGATATAAAGACTTTGCCTTCGACCGAGTCTTGGAGCGAGGGGAACTGTGACAGAGGCAGGTGCATCTCTTCTTCCATGACTGGAAGACCACTGTCGAAATCAGCCTGGCGGCGCACGATCAGGGTGAGCTCCTCTGCCTCCGGCGCTACTGTGAAGATCGAGGGTTGGGTGTTGGGGTAGATGCCCGTCTGCTGAATCAGCGCATCTAACACCTCATCCTCGGTCTGAGCGCCGGCCAGCACCTGGCTGATCCTCAGTCGGGTCTCCACCTGTTCGACGTAGCCGGCGTTCTGCAGCGCGGTGGCGATCTGCCCGGCCAGGGTGCTAAAGATGTCCAGGTCGGCCTGGGTGAAGCGCCCCTTCTGGCTGTCCTGCACGTCCAATACTCCCAGCACCTGGTCTCCGACGACGAGGGGCGTCGCTACCTCGGAGCGGGTGTCGGGCAGCAGCGGGTTGGGCATAAAGTCGGGCGCGGTGGTGGTATCGGCCACCGATACGATCTCGCGGCTGCGGGCGGCGCGGGCCACCAGGCTCTTTTCCTGGTCGAGCGGGATGGAGTGGCCCTGTTGCAGCATCTTTTGGCCCACCTCGCCGGAACCAGAGCGCATCACCAGGTCGCGCTGCGCCTCGTCCAGCAGGTAGACGTGGACGTGGTATAGATCAAAGCTGCTCTGCAACTGGGCCACCACTTCGTTCAGCAACTCGTCGGGGTTGAGGATGGCGTTGATCCGCTCGGCCAGGTCGGCGGCGGCGCGCAGTTGGGTGGTAAAGCGCTGACGTTCCATCTCTGCCCGCTTGCGTTCGGTGATGTCGCGGGCAGTGCCCACCAACCCGACCGGGGTCCCTCGTTCATCTTTGAAAAGGGTAGTCGTCATCCAGGTGGGGAAGGTGGTGCCGTCCTTTCTAACGTGGCCAACTTCGCCCTGATGGGCGCCGGTCTCCATCACCCGCTCGTTGAAGGGGCCGACATCTTTCTGCAACTGCTCTTTGGTGTGGAACATGCTCAAGTGCTTGCCCTGCAACTCTTCTACGCTGTAGCCGTGCATCTGGGCCCAGGCGGGGTTGATGAACTGGATTTTCCCATCCAGATCAGACACGGCGGTACCGTCAATGGACTGTTCAACCGCGCTGCCCAGCCGGCGCAGTTCTTCCTCCGCCTGCTTGCGCTCGGTGATGTCGGAAAAACTCACCCGCACCAGGTTGCGATCTGCTTCTGGCAGTTTCACCACCTGAACGTCAACGGGGAACTCTTTTCCAGAGGAGCGGACGTACAGCGCTTCCAGCCTGGGGCTGCCGCCTGCCATAGCGCCCTGAATGGCTTCGCTCATCACTTCCATAGCCGAACGGCCATCGGGCTGAACCTCCGCGCTCACGGCCAACGGACTGGTTTTGAGCAGTTCTTGACGCGTGTAGCCAAAGAGTTCCAATGCTCTCTCGTTCACGTCATCGAAGGCGAGTTTGTCAACATCAATAACCATAACCCCTTCCGGTGCAAAGTCGAACAAGGTGCGGAAGCGCGCCGCGCTCTCTTGCAGCGCCTCCTGTGCCCGCTTGCGCTCAGTGATGTCCTTATCCACACCACGATAGCCGAGGAGGTTGCCTTCCTCGTCCAGCAGGGGGACGCCGTTGGTCAGCAGGTAAATCTCGCGCCCATCCGCGGTTATGTTCCGGTTCTCCAGATCCACGATGGGTTTCTTATGGGTCACAATCTCGCCAAAGACCTCGCCGACGCGAGCGGCCTCTTCCTCCGGCATAAAGTCAAAGGGCGTCTTGCCCAGCATCTCCTCGGCGGTGTGACCCAGCACGTCTACGACCTTGTCGGAGCAGTAGGTGTAGCGGCCTTGTGCGTCGGTTTCCCACACCCAGTCGGACGTGGTCAACGCCACGTCGCGGAAACGCGCCTCCGATGTGCGTATGTCTTTGAACAGACCGGCGTTCTGCAGCGCGGTGGCGATCTGCCCGGCCAGGGTGGAGTAGGTATCCAGGTCGCTCTCGGTAAAGCGCCCCACCTGGTCGTCCTGCATATCGAGCACGCCCAGCGTCTTGCCACCGGCCACTAGCGGCACCGCTAGCTCGGCGCGGGTCTGGGGCAGCAGCGGATTGGGCATAAAGTCGGGTTCAAGGGTGGTATCCTCCACCAGTACCGGGTGCTGGGTGCGGGCGGCGCGGGCCACCAGGCTCTTTTCCCGGTCGAGCGGGATGGCGTGGCCGCGCTCACGCAGCACGCGGCCCACCTCGCCGGAGCCGGCGCGGACGGTCAATTGGCCCGTCGCCTCGTCCAGCACGTAGATGTGGGCGTGGTAGAGGCCAAAGCGGCTCTGCATCAGCTCGACCACTCGTTGCAACAGGCTTTCGGGGTCGAGTACGGTGCCGGCCTGGCGAGCGATCTCGGCGGCGGTGCGGAGTTGGGTGGTAAAAACGGTCAGTGTCTCGGTCTGCTCGGTGACGCGCTCGAGCAGCTCGTTGTTCTCAAAGAGGAAAGCGATCTGGCCGGCCATAGTCTGGAAGAGGGCGACGGTGCTCTCGGTGAAGCGGCCGGGCGTCATGTCCTGGGCGTCCAGCACGCCGATGACGCGGTCACCCACTTTCAACGGCACCGCCAGCTCGGACTGGGTTTCCGGGAGCAGGGGGTTGGGCAGCCAATCCTCGGCCTGGTTCACGTCGTCCACCAGCACCGGTTCGCCAGTGTGGATTGCCCTGGTCACCAGCGCGGCTGCGTCCAGCGGAATCTGGTGCCCTTTCTGCAATAGCTGGCTGCCGGCGTAGCCGGTGGATTGGCGCAGCACGGCGGCCTGTTTTTCCTCGTCCACCAAATAGACCTGGGCGTGGTAGAGGTCGAACTGGTCGCGCACCAGGTCCACCACCAACCCCAGCAGCTCGTCGGGGGTGGTGCGCTCGCTGGCGGCGAAGGTGACGCGCTGGCTGGCTTCCAGTTCGCGGGTGCGCTCGGCCAACTCCTCGCTCCGTCTTTGGATGTCTGTCAATAGGCTGCCTACCCGCTCCGCCATCTGATTGAAATTGGTCGCCAGCGTGCCGATCTCATCACTTGATCTGCTCTTGGCGCGGGCATCCATGTCGCCAGCAGTGAATCGTGTCACGGCATTGGTCAGGTTGGCGATGGGGGCGGCCAGCACCTGGCCCATAACGACCGCTGCAACGGCCGCGATGCCGGCGATGAGCAGGGCCAATAGTCCTGTGTTGCGGGTCTGGAGTGCGACGGCGGACAGGGCTTCTTCCTGGTCCTGGTGGATGAACACCTTCCAGCCCAGATCAGAGATGAACTGCTCGCCCATCGGGGAGGAGATGGTCGCGTAGCCGACCAGGCTGGGACGCCCGTCGTAGCTGGTCTCTATGGCACCCTGAGGAGCAGTTCCCGGTTGGGTCAATGCGGCAGAATCATCAAAGAACTCGGGCTCGCCACCCGGACCCACGAACACCTCACCTTCTAGGAGCAGATGGGCCTCACCTGTCTCCCCCAGCTCGAACTCGGCCAAGCGATCAATCAGCGCGGTAACGTTCAACGTTGTCCGCATGATGCCTATGATCTCGTTGCTCTGGTCATACACGGGCGTCGCCATATCAATGCCGATGACACCGGTGCTTTCGTCCAGTTCCGGCAAAGCGATAAAGACCGCTCCGTTGCCGTCATTGTAGGCGGCCTGCCACCATTCCTCATCAGCCTGGTAATAGTCCGAGGTGCGGTCACTGGCTGCTACCAGCCCGCCGTAGCGGTCGGTCAGGAAGGCTTCTGCAAAATCAGGGACGATGGTCGTGAAGTTCTTCAATTCGTGGGCCAGTTCGTTGCTCAATCGCTCTCGAACAAGCGCATCATCGTCGCTGGCGGCCGCCCACTGTTCGTCCAGCTTGGCTAGTTCGGACAGAATGGCCTCTGTTCCACCGCTGTAGTCGCCGTTTTGGACCGCCACTCCCTCCTGCGTATGCTCGTGCAGGGCAAATGCTTGCATAGCGTTCACGCGCTTGGCCAGGAGGGTGCCGATGTTGCGTGCTTCTGAAACGGCCAGAGCCGTCATATTCTCGTTTGCTTGAGCGGTGAGGGCCGCGCTGGTGCTGCGGACGTTGAGGAAGGTGATGGTGCCCACGGCGAGCAGCGCCACCGCGAGGAACAGAAGAACGAGTTTGTAGCGCAGCGAAAGGTTGGCCCACACTCGAAACGAGCCACGTGTCTGGACTGGGGAAGTAAAGTTGTCAGTCATCATTAAACCTCCGAATTAGTGAAGCGTCAAACGTGAAACGTGATGCGTACTTGCTCACTTGCCCACCTCCACCGGCAAGCGCACGGTAAAGGTGCTGCCCTCGCCGGGCTGACTCTCCACCTCGATCGTGCCGCCGTGCAGCTCTACCAGGTGGCGGGTGATGGCCAGCCCCAGGCCGGCGCCGCCGGCGCGGCGGGTGCTGGAGCTATCCACTTGTTGGAAGCGGTCGAACACCTTGTCCATGTCGGACTCGGCGATGCCGATGCCGGTATCTCTGATCTCGATGCAAACCCGGCCAGCGTCGGCATAGGCCCGCAGGCTGATGGCGCCTTGCGCGGTGAACTTTTCGGCGTTGGTCACCAGGTTGTCGAGGATCTGACCGATCCTCAGGGGGTCGGCCTGGATCGGCGGCAGGTCCGGCTCGACCTCGACGATCCATTCGATGGGTTTGCCCTCTAGTAGTTTGACCGCTCTGGCGCTGACCTCGGCGATCAACGGCGCGATTGGCACTTGCTCCAGGTTCAAGGTCAGGCTGCCGGCCTCGATCTTGGCCATGTCCAGGATGTCGTTGACCATAGTGAGCAGGTTTCGGCCGTTGTCGTAGATCGCCTGCACGTCTTCGAGCGTGTCGGGGTCTATGTCGCTGACGCCCATCAGCATCAGCTCGGCGTAGCCGATGATCGAGTTGAGGGGTGTGCGCAGCTCGTGACTCATATTGGCCAGAAACTCGCTCTTGAGGCGGTCCATCTGGCGCAATTGCTCGGCGGCCTGCTGGATTTCCTCAAAGTAGGCGGCGTTTTGCAGGGCGGTGGCGATTTGCCCGGCCAGGGAGCTGAGGGTGTCCAGTTCTATCTCGGTGAAGCGGCCGGGCTGATCGTCCTGTATGTTGAGCACGCCCAGCACCCTATCGCCGGCCACCAGGGGCGCCGACATGCTGGAGCGGGTCTGGGGCAACAGCGGGTTGGGCATAAAGTCGGATTCGAGGCTGGTGTCCTCCACCAGCAGGGTTTCCCGGTCGCGGGCGGCGCGGGCCACCAGACTCCTTTTAGTGTCGAGGGGGATGGAGTGGCCGCGCTCACGCAGCAACCGTCCCACCTCGCCGGAACCGGCCTGCACGATCAATTGGCCCCGGCCGCCGTGGTCGGTCTCGTCCAATATGTAGATGTGGACGTGGTAGAAGCCAAAGCGGTCACGGATCAGGTCAACCGCCTGTTGTAACAACTGTTGGGGGTCGAGCGTGCCGCCCATTTGCCGCGCGATGTCGGCGGCGGCGCGGAGCTGGCCGGTAAAGACGGTCAGCGCCTGGGTCTGCTCGGTGACGCGCGCGAGCAGGTCGCTGTTCTCGAAGAGGAAGGCGACCTGATCGGCCATCGTCTGGAAGAGGGCGACAGTCTCTTGGGTAAAGCGGCCTGCTTCGCGGCTTTGCGCGTCCAGCACGCCGATGACGTCGTCTCCCACTTTCAGGGGTACCGCCAACTCGGATTGAGTGTCGGGGAGCAGTGGGTTGGGTAAAAAGTCGGGGGACTGTCTGACGTCGGCCACCAGCACCGGCTCTTTATTGTGGATTGCTTTGGTCACCAGCGCGGGTTGGTCGAGCGGGATGCGGTGCTTTCGCTGCAAAAGTATGCGCCCGGCGTAGCCGGTGGACTGACGCAGGACGGCGGCTCGCCCCTCCTCGGTCCCCCCCGCTTGCGGGGGAGAAGTGAAGGGGGGGGCCACGATGTAAACCTGGACGTGGTAGAGGTGGAACTGGTCGCGGATCAGGTTCACCACCAGGTTGAGGAGTCTGTCGGGGCTGGTGCGTTCGCTGGCGGCAAAGGTGACGCGCTGGCTGGCCTCGATCTCGCGGGTGCGGGCGGCCAATTCGTCGCCGCGCTCTTCCAGCCCCTGTAATAGATTCCCTATCCGCTCTGCCATTGTGTTGAAACTGGATGCCAGTGCGCCGACCTCGTCCTCAGTCTCTATCTCGATCCGGTGGTCCAGGTCGCCTGCGCCGATGACGCTGGCGCCTTCTTCGAGCAGGCTGAGGGGTCTGGTGATGGTCCGTGAGATCAGCGTCCCCACCACGCCGCTCAGAGCGAGAGCGGCAACGAGAATCAACCCCAGAGCGATGAGCATGTTGTAGATGGTGGCATAGGCTTCATTCACGGGCACTGCCACCACTGCTATCCACTGGATGTTTTCTACCGTGATTGGCGCGTGGGCGCTGGTTACTCTTTCTCCCGTAAAGTCCACGTACGTGCCGGGTGCTTGCTCGCTTCCCTCTGTCAACGCTGCTTTTACTGCTGGTAGGCTGCTCAGGTCCGTGCCCCGGTGAGCGAAGAAGGTGGCCAGCGTCTTGTGCGCCAGGAGCGAGCCATCCTGATCCACGATGTAGGTATAGCCGCTCTCGCCAAGGCCCACCTCGGTGACTACTTTCCACATCTGGCGGACGCTCACCTGGGCCAGCAGAGCGCCTGCGACTCGTCCGTATTCGTCTTGCACGGGTACGGACACCGTCGCCATGGGCAGGCTGTATTCGGACAGGTAAACCGGGCCGATGAAATTGTCTCCGCGAATGGCTGCCTCGAACTCGGGCGTATGCGCTTGGCTGACGAGATCGCCCGCTGTATAGGTGCGGTACTCGGAGACTTTGACGACCTCGGTTCCTGCGTTGTCGAGCAGGGCAAGCTCGTCAAATACGTCTCCTCGATAGCTCAGCAGGTCTTCCATAGCTTCCTGCTGCTCCTGCGAGTTCAGCGCCGTCAGGTTCTGGACGTGCTCGAACAAGAGCATTTCTCGAATCGTTGCTTGGAGGTAAGAGGAGACGCTCTGGGATACCCTCTCGGCCGTTTTCTGCTGGCTCAGGTGTAGCGTCTGCTGTTGCGCTTGATAACTCCAGTAGGTCAGCGCGGCAGTAACTGCTACGAGCAGCGCGATGGTAAAGGCGAGGAGAGACCATCTGATCTTGACCGCCAGGCTGCCCCGTCGTTTTCTGGCCGGGGAAGAATTGCTGCCGGTAGACATATCACGATATCCTTTCCCGCGCTACCGGTCACTCCACGGGGGCACGGGGTAAACGGGTTCGGCGGCCGCGTATTCGGGCGGGTACACAGTGACAAACTGGCCGTTCTGTATCTGCATCACCACCATCTCGTGTTCGTTCTGGCCCGTCTGGTCGAATTTGATGGGGCCAAAAATGGTTTGTTCGATGTCGGTATCGCGCAGTGCGGCCTGGATTTTTTCCTTGTCTAACGAGTTTGCCCTTTCTAACACGTCAGCAGCCAGGTAGAGTGCGGTGTATGTTTCGGCGGCGTGGAGGCCAGGAAGCTCGCCATACCGTTCTTGATACTTGCGGGTGAACTCTTGCGCCCCAGGCCAATTGACGTCTGTAGCCCACTGGCTCACCGACACTACGTGTTCGGTGTCCGAACCTGCTTGCTCGATAAAGGCCGGTAAGGTAAATCCGGCCGCGCCTCCGGCGAACAGGTGGGCGTTCAGGTCAATCTCGTGAGATTGTTGCATCAACAAGACTGCATCGGCCAGATAGGAAACCGCAAAAACGACGTCGGGCTGGACCTCTTTGACGGTGGTCAACAACGGCGTGAGATCAGAGGCGTTGGCGTCGTAAGGTTCATAGGCCACGACTTCAAAGCCGCGTGCCTCGGCTGACTTTCTGGCTGCTCGCGCCGTGCTGGTGCCAAAGTCGGTGCTTTCAAAGAGAATGGCGACGGTCTGTGCGTCGGTCATTTCGCTCAAAAAGTCGAACATCGTTTCCGAGTACTGGCTGGAAGGGGCGTTGATGCGAAAGACCCACTCGTATCCCTGCTGCGTCAACGTGTCTGTGGCCGCGCAAGGGCTGATCAATGGTGTTTGATGGGCCTCTGTCACGCCGGCCATCGGAAAGGTGCAGTTACTGCTGTAGGAACCGAGCACCATGGGAACCTCGTCCTGGGTGATCAGTTGTTCGGCCGCGACGATGGCTTTCTCGGGTTCACTCTGATCGTCCACATAGATCAGTTCCAGAGAATGTCCCGACACGCCGCCGGCCGCGTTGATCTCTTCCAGGGCCAGTTCATACCCGTTCTTTTGCGCTTCACCAAAGGCGGCTTTCGACCCCGTGATGGAGGTCACGACCCCAAGGGTGATTGCTCCTTCTGGAAAGCCGGTGGCCGGCCCGGAGCTACAACCAATCAATAATACCAGCAACAATGTCCCATATACGACTCGCTGGATCATTTTTCCACGCATGATGTTCCTCCTTTTTCTCGATAGCTCTGCCGTTGAGCGGCAATTAGATGATCTGCACGTCTGACAGGATGGAGCCACTATACTCACTCCTTCACCTGTGCCGGGCCGTCAACCGGTCCGCCAATGCCACGAGCGTGCTCATAGCGACCGGCTTTTCCAGGAAAAAGTCCGCTCCCATTTCTTCACACATGTCCCGATACTGCGCCTGGCCCGATACCATGACGACTTGCGCGCCGCTGGTAAAGAGCGTTTCGGCGTATTCGTTCAGCAGGTCTGTGCCGCGAGCCTTGCCCATGTGGATGTCGCAGAGCAAGAGATCGAAGCGAGCTTGGGTTAGCAAGTCGCGGGCCTCTTGGATCGTTCCCGCCGGATGGACGTCGTACCCGGCTGCGCTAAGTGCTCTGTCGTAGAGGCGGCGTAGGTAGTCGTCGTCTTCTATGATGAGGATGCGTCGAGAAGCCTGGCGGTGGTTGGGGACATGATCTGTTCTTTGTGGCGTCGTTTTATCGCCAGCTTGTGTAAGCCTTTGGATGGCCGGCAATAGCTCGGTGCGCATATGCGACTTGGGTATGAATGTGTCCGCGCCGGCTTTCAATGCCGCGTCTTGAAAGCTCCTGGTGTTCATTACGGTCAGGGCGATGATGCTCGTCTGGGGCACTATCTCTCGTAGACGGGGAATAGCTTTCAGCCCAGGCAGGTCGGGCATGGCCAGGTCAATCAGGATGACCTGTGGTTGCAGGGCCTTGGCTTTTTCCAGGGCTTTTTTGCCTCCACTGGCCGTGCCAATGACAACTATCCCTTCGTGCGCCTCTAGAAACTGGGCCGTAACGCGCAGAAAAGTAGGATTGTCGTCTACGAGCATAACAGAGATAGGGGGCATATTTGTCTCCATTAGGATGATTCAAGATTTGGAGATTGGTGATTTGCTGAAAGGCCGTGCTTGCAATGGTAAGTATACTTTATGGGGGGGCGGTTGTGAAGAGTATAAACTGCGGTTTTTTGGAGGCGTGATTGGGGGAAAACTACGGTAGGAGGGGTGGTGAACTCGGTAGAAACCACGGATTACGGTTCACGCTCGTAACCGCTCAGGCCATTCTGGTTTGAACACAGAGAACGCGGATAAACTACATCCGACTGAGCCTGTTTTTCGCACTTTATGATAGCAAATGTTCGTAGTAAGCGCGGATGCAGACATCCGTCCGGAACGAAGTAGAGTGCCGTCGGGCGCCACTCCGCTACGCGCGGATACACGGTATCCGT
>Ga0180431_10006141_pt1 | contig 14351 bp, 11 predicted proteins | sample SS_ome_11_FD_132459 | JGI IMG/M metagenome (GOLD analysis project Ga0180431, IMG submission 132459) | Hypersaline lake sediment archaeal communities from the Salton Sea, California, USA - SS_1_MS_1 metaG | ecosystem: Environmental > Aquatic > Non-marine Saline and Alkaline > Hypersaline >... | reverse complement strand
TTACCCTGGGAGATAGCGCGAACACGTTAGTCGAAGCCTCGAGTGCTGACGGCTTCACGCTTTCGGACGCTCCTGTACCCACGACCTCGGCAGATTCCGCCGATGGTTTTGATCTTGGGGATACACTAACGACCACGATCAAAACGTCTCGCTCAGACGGCGTTACCCTGGGAGATAGCGCGAACACGTTAGTCGAAGCCTCGAGTGCTGACGGCTTCACGCTTTCGGACGCTCCTGTACCCACGACCTCGGCAGATTCCGCCGATGGTTTTGATCTTGGGGACGTCGTCAGCCTGGCGGTAGGAGCCGGCATTGGCGAAGGCGTATCTCTGGGAGAAGTGCTCGCACCAGTAGCGAAGACCTCTGTAGGCGACGGATTCGACTTTGGCGATGCAGCCGAAGTCAGGATGGAAGGCGCTGGGTCTGACGGTTTCGACCTGGGAGACACCCTCTCGATTAGCGTCACGGCGCTAGTCTCGGATGGACTCTCGTTCGGCGATTCCGTCGAGGCCACGCTGGCGGGGTCTGCGTCTGACGGCTTCACCGTTGGCGATGCCCCGGCACCGCAGGTGGCCTCAACGGTAGCCGATGGCTTCGACCTTGGGGATAACACTGCCGTAGAAGTTGAGGCGCCCGTCAGCGCGGAGGGCCTGGAGTTTGGCGACTCGGTGGCGCCGGTTGTAACCTGGCCCGTGTCTGTCTCGGATAGTCTGGACCTCGGGGACTCGGCGGTCGGTCAGGCGAACGAAATCGAGGTGTCGGATGGCTTCGTCCTTGGTGAAACGAAGGCGACGGTCACCTACGAACTTTGGGACGGAGACGGCTTCGATCTTGGCGATTCGACGTCGGCCCTCATTAAGCAGGAAGTCTCTGCGTCGGACGGCTTTGAGTTCAGCGAGGACGGTGATGTTTCGGTAACCGAGGAGTTCGACGATGAAGGCGTGGCGTTCGGAGACAATCCGATTCCAACGATTGCACTAAGTCGAACGGACGGCTTCACGCTCGAAGACACCGCGGTCGGCGTTGAGGCTGCTGGATCAACCGACGGTCTGGAATTCGGTGAGGCGCTCAGTGTCTCAATCAGCACGGCGGCGTCGGACGGTCTGGAAGTAGGGGACAGCGCCGTCAGCGGCGGTGTCGAGGAAATCTCTGACGGACTCGTTTTGGGAGAAGGCGCTTTCGGCCTGGTTTGTAAGACAACGGGTCAGGACGGTCTCTCCCTTGGCGATACCGCTGTGGGCGCGGGTACCCGAGAAGCGGCTGCTGCGGATGGTGTTGTTGCCGGGGACACGGCAACAGGGCCAGCGACACGCCCGGCGACGGCAGCCGATGAACTGCACCTTGGCGACGTTCTGGCCGGAGAAACGGGCAACGTCGTCGAGATGGCCGACAATCTGTCCTTGGGAGATGCGCCGGCGCCCGACTACACCGTGGTCGTTGCGGGAGCGGATGGCCTGAAGCTGGGCGATCGTGGGCCGGGGGTCGTCACGGTACGTCCGGCGCGGAGCGACGGCTTTGCGGTAGGTGACGGTCCATCTGTCACGGTCACCGTGCCTCTTTCCGATGGCGTGAACGTCGGCGACCTTGCGGACGCTTTCTCGGATTGGGAACGCCGGAACACGGACGGCCTCGTCTTCTCGGACACCCCGGCCCTTATCACGGTCGAGCAAATCACGGTCGGCGATGGCTTCGACGTCGGTGAGGCGATCGAAGTCGCTCAGGCCGTCGGTCTACGTGTCTCCGATGGACTGGCCTTCGGCGAAGTCACGATCGGCCCGTCTACGTATCTGATCTCCCCGGCAGACGGTCTCAGGATGGGTGACGAGCCGAGAGGGGGCGTGACGTACTACGGCACCGATCTCTACGTATGGAAGCTCCGGGTGACGGACGAATGGGAGGACGATCTAGGCGTTGTCGACGAACTGATAAAGGTCCTCCGCGTTTAAGTCGAGGGCGGCAGACCGTAGAATAGAAGAAGTGGCGGCGGACGGGAGGACGACGTGAAGGCCATTCGAGTAGGATCCATAGGGGTCACCCTGAAAGTGCAGCTTCTGAAGGCGAACGGCTCGCCCCTGGACGTGTCGGGGGCAGACAGCGTGACGTTCCGGCTGAAGAAGCCTGGGGATACGGTGGTGACGAAAACAGGAACCAACGTCAACGACGGTTCGGACGGTTACGTGAAGTGGTCCTCGACTTCGGCAGATGATTTTGACGAAGAGGGTCTCTGGAAGCTCCAGGTCAGGGCCACGAAGAGCGGATCGTACGACTACTACTCCGAACACGCCCGGTTCCCCGTGGCGCCGATCCTGGCCTAAAGGAGGACGAGCATGAGTACACCGAGAGATGGCGTGTTGCTCAGCGTAGACCAGGCGAAGCGGTACCTCCAGGTAGACGAAGACGGCGACGATTGGGATGAGCTGATTGCGGATCTGATCGAAGAGGCCGAAGCGTCGTTCGAAGGCTACACCGGCAACCGCCTCGTGGCTGAAGACGAGACGATGTATTTCGACGGCGAAGTCCACGCGATCGTCCTGCCCTACTGGCCGATCAAAGCGAGTTCGGTCACGGTGACGGACACGCAGGGCACCGTGAGCGCGACGGACGACGAGGCGTTTGATACGGACTATTACCGCATCGAGGAAGACCTGGGGATCCTCTACCGGACGACGAGCATTGGCAGCCGTAAGTTCTGGGGCGCTGGCAAGGAGCGGTGGAAGATCGAATGGACGGGCGGACTGAACCAGCACCGCGAGTGGGAAAGGATCAAGCTTGAACTGAGAGGCTCCGTTCGCGATTGGGTCGCGAACGTGTTCCTGAATATGAACCCGTCTGCCGAGGGAGAGAGTGACGGAGGGGGCATCTCTCAGCAGGTCAAGGTCACGCAGATCCCTCCCCGCGTGCTCGCCGTCTGGGACCGCTACCGGAGGGTCTACTAAGCCATGCGAAGGAACCGCCGGATCCGTGTGAGCGTGCGCCAGCAGACGGAGACGAAGAGCGCCCAGGGGACGCAAATTCCTACGTGGTCTCATCTCCGCTGGCAGACGTTGCTCAGTCTCGTACCGCTTTCGGGGAGGGAGATGCTGAAGGCGGACCGGATGGGGTACGAAGCGGACTGGACGGCTTCGGCGTGGGCGATTCCGGCGCTGAATACGAACCAGCGTGTCGTGTACTTCGTGAGAAAGGCAGACGAAACGACGGTCGAACGGCAGTTCCGGATCCAGCGTGTCTTCCCGCGAGGCCGGAAGCAGCAGGTGCTCTTGAAGGAAGAACCCGAACGAGCGAAGCCGGATGGCTAAGTTCAACTCGAACCTTGGCAAGATGATGTACGCCCAGCAGGAGGTCGCGAAGGCGGCACTGGAGGCGAGTTGTATCGTCCTCCAGAACCAGGCTCGAGAGAACGTGCGTGGCGGCTTCAAGAGCGGCGACTTCGTTACGGGAAACCTGATGCGGAGCATCGCCCACGATGTCGTTCATGTCGGCAAGGACCTCCGGGGCTTCGTTGGGACGCCGGTTGACTACGGCGCTTTTTGGGAGTTCGGCCATCACAACGCCTGGACGCGCCAGTACGAACGAGTGCCGTGGCTTGAGCCGGCGACCCGGCAGTCTCTCCCGGCACAGAGGGAAGCGGCGCATCTCGCGGCCCGGATCAAGGCCCGTCAGATCGGCCTTGAGTTGGGTGTCCTCGGCCTTCGGTTCCTGTAGGAGAAGCGGATATGGACAAGCTCCAGCAGGCGATTCACAACCGGCTAAACGATGATACGATGATTACATCGACGTACAGCGCGACGGTGAGTCACGACCGAAACCCGGAGACGACCCCGGACACGCTGGAGAATCCGCTCGTCACGTTTCGTTTGATCTGGGGAACCGGTGCGTTGGGTACACATCGGGCAGCCGTTAACTTCACAGTTGAGTTTAAGGTCTGGGGATACAGTCAGGCGATGGTCGACACCTGTTGGTCGGTGGCGAATCGGATTGACTTGCTGATGGTCTCCAAGTTCAACATCTCAGGGGGCGGCGTGACGCTGGCGCCGATGGTCGAAGGATTCCAGCGTGTCGATCAGCCGGACCCGCAGGTCGTGCATCTGCACGGTCGCTATTCGGGCCGGTACTGGAGTCTCGGGAGGATCGGTATTTTGACGGCCTAGAATAGCCCAGAGGGGCTAAGGCCAAGCTCATTGGGAGGGGAAAGGGACGATGTCTGTAACCGGAATTACTGCGAACACACCGAACCGCCTGATCTTCAACGCCGGCGCGGTCTACAAGAACTATGGCGGCGGGACGCAGCAGGTGCTTGGTGCGACACGGGGAGGCGCCCGATTTGTCGTCGAGGAAGACATGCGGGAAGTCGAGATCGACGGCGTGAGGGGGCCGATCAAGGGTCTCCGGAGGCCGACCCGGATTGTGGCCCGCCTCGAGGTGACGTTCTTGGAAGTCACGCAGGAGCTGATCGAGAAGCTGATCCGGACGACCACGCGGACCACGGACACGATCGGAGCCGTCGACTACCACAAGTACACGCCGGACCAGGACGTCGTGGATGCGGACTACTGGCAGAACGTCGCGCTGGTGGCCGACTCACAGACCGACGGCGAGCCCTATGTCGTGAAGCTGCTCTACCCGCTTTCCGATGCCGGGTGGAACATCAATACGGCGGACAACGACGAAGGCACGATCGACGTGAGCTTCACGGCTCACTTCAGCGCCGCGACCGCGACCACGGTACCGTACGAGGTCTACATTCCGCAGTCCGCTTCGTAAGCGGAAAGGTAGGGGGCAACGATGGAAGTCTATGACATCGACGCCGCCCTTCTCGACCAGCATCGCCGGGTCCGGCTGAGAGGAGAGACGTACCTCTTGGCGGACCCGACGGTCGCAGAGAAGGTGCGCCGTATCCGGGACGTCATGGCTCGGAAACAGCAGTTCGATTCCCTGACTCCCGAGCAAATGGAATCGGAAGAAGTTTTGACGGAGATGGGCGAGGTCCAGGCCGATGCAGCGCAGGCATTGCTTCAGGGCTTGCCTCGCGACGTCGCCCTCGATCTCACAGAACACGAGTTCGAGCTCCTGAACTACGCCTACATGGATGCCATGGGCGTACGCTTGAAGGTTGAACCAAAAAAAGAGGAAGCGGCAGCCGGGGAGACGGAGGGGACGGGCTGAGATTTTGGCTTCGGGGCGTGACGGTCGTAGCCGCCACGTTCGGCCAGTTGCCGCAAGTAATCCTCCAGTGGCGGGTAAGCGAGTTTCTTCTCTGGCTCGAACTCGCGAGCTGGTACCGAAAGAATGAACGGATTGAGGACGGGCTGACCTATCACCTGGCCTTTGCGGACCCGGAATCGTTGCAGACGATCCTGTCAGGTGAAGAAGGGAGGAAGGTAGAGACGGAGGCCCAAGGGTCCAGGGCCGAGAGGGCACTGTCGAGGGCGGAGGAGATTGCGGCCCTCGATCGGCGCATCCAGCGGCGGAAGAAGAAGAGGCGGAAGAGGGGATAGCGTAGATGCCAGTGGGTCCCGGAGGTCTTCAGGCGTGGAGCGTGTTTGGGGAAGTCGGACTGCACGGAGTTGAGCGCAGTATGGCTCAACTTCAGGCGTTCGACGCCGCGGGCCGGAAGTCGGCGAAGAGTTTCCTCGGCTTCGAAACTGCCGTGGCCGGGGCCGCGGCGGGCGCTGGTCTGGCGATGGGCGCCTTTGCCCTCTACGGCACGGTCGCCTTTGCGAAGTTCGACGCGGCGATGAACGAAAGCCTCGCGATCATGGGCGACGTGAGTCAGGCGATGCGGCGCGACATGAGCGACGCGGCCCGGCAGGTTGCCCGAGAAACGAAGTTCTCCGCTGAAGATGCCGCTCAGTCCTACTTCTACCTTGCGAGCGCCGGTCTCGACGCCGAACAGTCGATCGCCGCGCTGCCCCAGGTCGCGAAGTTTGCCCAGGCCGGCATGTTCGACATGGCACGGGCAACGGACCTCGCGACGGACGCCCAGAGCGCCCTCGGTCTGACCGTTGACGACGCCCAGAAGAACCTCCAGAACCTGACCCGTGTGACGGACGTCCTCGTCAAGGCGAATACCCTGGCGAATGCCTCCGTCGAACAGTTCTCCGACGCACTGACCTCCGAGGCTGGTGCCGCGCTGAAGGCGTTCAACAAGGACATCGAAGAGGGTGTCGCCGTCCTCGCGGCCCTGGCTGACCAGGGTGTGAAGGCGGAGAAGGCGGGGTCGGGTCTGTCGAGGGTGATCCGGCTGCTGAACCAGAGCGTCCTCATGTCATCGGAAGCTCACAAAGAGCACAACTTCGAGGTCTTCGACGCTGCCGGAAAGATGAGGAACTTCGCGGACATCGTCGAGAACCTGGAAACGATCCTCGCGGACATGACGGACCAGCAGAAGGCCGCGGCACTCGATGCCCTCGGCTTCAAGGCCCGGATCCAGCAGATGATCCTGCCGCTCATCGGTACGAGTGAGGCGATCCGCGAGTACGAAATGGAGTTGAGAGATGCGGGCGGCACGACGCAGGAGGTCGCCGGCAAACAGTTGGACGACCTGATTGCGAAGCTCGGACTCCTGGGTTCGGAGATCAAGGACGTCGCCATCGGCATCGGCCAGGAGCTGGGGCCGGGCATTGAGAAGGGAGTAGACGCAGGGATCACGTCGATCCGAAGGCTGCGCGAGGCGGTGAGTGATTTCTGGGATTGGTGGAAGCCGAAGAGGGAGGAGAATGCGGAGTTCGTGAAATCGTTCTTCGACTTCTTCGGGTTCTTCGCTCCTGGGCAACCGGCTCAGATGATGGAGGAAGCCCGTCTACACTTTACCGAACGCACCGCAGAGGAGGCCGAAGCCGCGTGGCAAGCCGCGCTGAAACACTCGACCGCCGCTCATGCTGTAGCCCGCGAGTACGAGAAACTGCCGGATCACATCAAGGAAGTAATCTCTCTCGGGGAGGAAGCGAAAAGCTTCATCCGAGAGATGTACATGTTCAACCTCACGCCGGACGAAACGCTGGCGAAGTGGAGAGAGAGGAACATTGCGATCGCCCGACGCCTGGCCGGGGACGTAACGGAAGAGGAGTTGGAGTACCGCCAGCGTTCGCTCGAGCACCAGTACAAGATCGGCGAACTGTCCGTCTCTGAGTACGCGACGCGCCTCCAGTCGATTGCCGCTCTCTACGAGGCTGGCTCCGAAGAGCGTATGGCGATCGAGGAAAAGGTCTACGCCTTCGAGCAAGAGGCGTTGCAGAAAGAGGAGGAGCTGCGGCAGCGGTTCGACGATGCAGTCGCCGAAAGGGCGAGGCAACGTTTCGCGGAGAGACGGGCTGAGTACCAAGAGTTCTTTGATTGGGTAGGACAGAACTGGAGCCTCATGGGTATAGCGTTGCCCGGTCAGGTGACGAGAGTCGATGGCGAGAAAGTCGACCGGGCCGGCGCCGAAGCCGCGGACCGCATCCTGACACCCTTCGAGAAACTCGAAGGCCGGATGGAGATGGTGGGGCGTGGCGCGATCGACGGCCTGATCCGGGGCCTCATGTCCGGCGAGATCGAGATGAAGGACACGGTGCTCAGTATCATCACGTCGATCATTTCGATGTTCGCCCAGCACTTCATCTTCGCCTCGCCTTCGAAGCTGACGGAGCGGTGGGGCCGGAACATCGTCAGGGGTTTGATGATCGGCATGGAGGGTGAGCGCACGGCACTCGAAGCCGTCTCGAACCGAGTCTTCTCTATTCCCACGCCATCGTTCCCCTCCCCCACCGTATCTCCCGCGTTAGCGGGCGCTATGGGGGGTACAATGTCCTTCCGTCTCATCGGACCCCCTATCCCACCTCCGAAGGATCCGAGGCAGGCTGCTAGGGATAGGGAATGGCAGGAGTTTTACCGGGAGTCTGCGATAGTGGCGGAAGCGGACGGCTTCCGGGGAAGGAAGTTTAGCTGATGGCTGTGCTTTACGGATCGGCGCGGTTCACCTGGAATGACGGTTCGGCCCAGACGCATTACCTGCGTGTCCCTCTCCAGAAAGTCAGGCCGGCGCATAACCGGCTGCGCTTCGTCAGGGAGTCCCTGGACCGGCAGACGCGGGTGGTGACGAACGTCGGCGCGGGAGCCTATGAGATCGTCGCGATGATTCGGTACGAAGACATTGCGGCGGATGTGATCGCCCTCCTGAAAGCGGGAATGGACGGCTACACGCTGAACTACTACCCGGACGTCGACAACAGCCCCGCCACGTACAATGCCTGTCAGCTGATCGAGCCGACAAGCATGGACGAGATTCCGTTTGAGAAAGACGCGCCTGGTATCCTGGAGTGGGGCATCCAGATCCGGCTTCGCAGAATGGACGGCAACGCCTTCTCCGGGATCTTTGCTACATGAGTCAGCGGTCGATTCAATACCGAGCGAACCTCTACGGGGCCGACACGGATTCGGCCTCAATTCAGTCGTCTACGAACGCCTCGCCGATTGTCATTACAACGGCCTCGGCCCACGGCTTTTCGAATGATGATACGGTCCGCATCGAGAACCACCTGGTCAACACCGCCGCCAATGGCGTGTGGACGATCGCGAACAAGACGGACACGACCTTTGAGCTGAGTGGCTCGACAGGCAACGGCGTAGGTGGCGCAACAGGTACGGCCTACCCGGCAGACACGACCTATACTCATGGCGCCCTGACGCTGCCCCCGGAGCTTCCCGGCCAGATCGTCCGGCCCCACCTCGGTCGCACGGAATCCGTCCGTATGGACATCGAAGTTCTCGACGAAAGCGACGCGATTACGGGCGTCCTTTCTGACGCGGACGGAAGACTGGTCTACCGGGGCCGACTCTTCGACATCCAGCGGAACGTCGATGCGGGAGGGTGGACGACGATCTGGACGGGCCGCGTGACGGACATCACGATGGCCGATGAGTTGGGAGCCTACATCTTCAGCCTGAGTGACGAGCGGTGGGTCGAGCGAGGGACCGAGTTATTCACGGCGATTACGCCGACGACTCAGCTGTGGCCTCCCGGCCTGGTCGATGATTTCTACACGCACGGCGGGGCGTTGAACGTTCGCTATTTCCCTGCTGCCGGGTCCGTGCGCTGCCGGGTCTCCGCGACTACGACAGACCTTGTTGTCTTCCGTCCGGAAGAGGACGTGGCTATTTCGACGAAGACGATCGAGTGGCTGCGAGACCGGGCGAAGAACCACGAGAATCTCCTGCTGCCGACGAGCGACAAGAACTATGACGATGTTGCCGTGGAAGCGGACGCGGTCACGGGCCTCGGTCTGAATGGCTTCACGACCTATACGTTCTCCGGGGAAGGCGGCAAGGGTTCGTACACCGGTCTGGAAAAAATCATCGTCAACAAAGACAGTCACGGATATTCTGCCGGCGATTGGGCAGACGTGCGGATCTATTCCACGGAAGCCGAAGCCTCGGACGCGCTGCCCTACCACATCGGCGGAGCCGACGGCATCGACCCGATGCAGGTCGTTAAGAACGTCTTCGACAACACGTACGGAGGTGAAACGCAGGTCCGCTATGACAGCTCGCTCTTCAGCACGTACAACGAAAGCACGAACGCGACGGGGCTGCTGGGACGATTCCCAGACATACATCTGCGGATCACGAGTCCCGAGAACATGGCGACGTTCCTGGAGAGGCTGTACGCCGTCTATGGCATCGTCCCGTTCATTGATTCGAATGGTCGTGTGGCCCCGAAGGTGGTGCGCCTGCCGAAGGACATCACACCGGGAGGGCTGACGCAGTTCACGGAATCGAACACCGCGAGTCACCCGAGTTGGCACTACGTCAGCGACGAGGTAACGACGAAACTCGTCTTCCAGTACGAGACGTGGAAGATCATCCCGGAGGAGGACAAGCCCGAGTACGGTTCCTTCGAAGGTGACAACATCCAGGTCGAGGAGATCGAGTTTGAGTTAACGCACGACCGGGCGACGGACCTCTCGGAGGAGTCCAGAACGATCAAGGTCCTGGGCTACCACGATCCCCTGCAAGTCGCTCAGCTCGCGAACGTCGTCGCGAAAGAGCAGTTCGATCGCTTCGGCGACGGTCCGATCCGGGGATCCTTCCAGGGGATGCCCGCCGCGGAGACGGTCGACGCGGGCGATTACGTGATCCTGGACATCGACACGTACCCGGACATGCAATCCGGAACACGGGGCCAGGCTAGGATCGTGCAGATTCTCAGGCGCTCACTTAGCCCTGCTGGGCCAACGTTCGAGTACCTGGATGCGGGACCGAACAGCCAGCCGCTCGCAGCGCCGACGGTCACGCTGACGAAGACGGGCAAACATACGTGCGACGCCGCGATCTCCAGCCTTGCGAGTGGCGCGACGTACATCCTGCAAATCGACCGGGGAGACGGCAGGGGCTACCTGGACGAGGCGACGGGCACGGCGGAAGAAACGGTCGGCGTCGAACGCTGTCCGTCGGGCACGGAGATCAAGGCGCGGGCCAGGGTTGTCAAAGTCCACCGAATCGGCTCCGTCTGGGGCGATGAGGATACGGCGACGACGGACTCACTGTCTCCCCCGACGAGTGCATCGGCCACGAACACGAATGCCGGCGACTCGATCATCCTGACGTGGACGAACGGCGAGTCGGATTACCCGATCATGCCGACGTACGACGGCGCGGACTGGCTCTTCGAACCGCTGAAGGAGGGGAGCACTTGGTTCCGCTTCGTGAAGATCGGGGCAGGGCCGCACACGTACGGCGTCAAGCACGTCGATCCCTACGGCGGCGCCAGCTCAGTAGCCTCGGACACGGGCACGGGCGACACGGCGACGGACCTGAGTCCTCCGGACCGACTGCGGGTCCTCCAGGGGTGGGGCGACTCCAATCCGATGGCGCCGAGGGATCCGAAGTTCGGGACGGGCGTCGAGTTGATGTGGAACCGGGGAGAGGCGCACGCTCCCACGATCATCCAGTGGGACGACGCGCTCGACTTCGGGGGAGCTACGACGGTCGTCGCCCCGGCAGGAAAGAACCGGATCCGGATCGAGTTGCCGATTACGAACTCGTTCATGTACTTCCGGGCGCGGCACGAGCTGGAGGATTTCAACGACTCGACGTGGACGTCGATTGTCAGCGCGAAGGCCGTCTTCCTGACCCGCGATGGAGGGCCGGACAACTTCCCGAGCGGCTGGGCGATGCTGACCGTTGGCGACGATGGCTACCTCGAAGTCAACGTCGGCTCGACGGACCCGGACACGGAGAAGTGCTACTACCGCGTGGACGACGACTTTGCGACGGGGAGCTGGCCTGTTGCCGAAGACTTCGACACAGCGGACGACAATTACCACGCGATCGCGAAAGCGGACTTCCCGTACAACGGCGACGCCCTGGACGACGACGACGCCCAACTCGCCTTCGAAGAGGGCAACGTAGCTTACGCGACCTTCCGGTTCTGGAATAAGGGCGGTTTCGGCCAGACCGTCTACGCGATGTACCCGCCGATGGGAACGTACATCCAGCCGGTGATCGACGCCCGCACGAGTCAGACAGGCGGAACGGGCACGCTCGAGCTCGCGATCCTGGATCCGCAGAGCCACCTCCAAGAGGTCTGGTTCAAGGACGAGAATACGCCTGGCGAGTTCGATTTCAGCGACCCGGAAGATGCGAGTTGGACACAGGATAGTACGAGTCCTTATTCCCACACGGTCACGATCCAGGAGAAGCACCCGAGCTACATCGGCTGGGCCGTCAAGTTTACGGACCAGGACGGCAATTCGGTGTGGCAAGTTGGAGTGGAAACGTTCGATGCCGACGCCATTCCTTCCGTATGGGGTGGATTAGCCCTCCAGGGCCAGACGGTACGCCTGTCGCACTTGGGCGACGAGGACCTCGCCTCGATCGGCTACGTCACATCGAAGGATTCCCTGCCGGGCGATATGACAGGCCAGACGACGGTCAACGGTCGGCAGGTCGATGGCACGGAGATCGAGACCGGGCTGGCGGAAGGTGAGACGCTGTTTGTCCGGGTAAGGGGCTACTCCGCTGTCGATGGTGGAGGTACGGCCTCCTCCGAGGACTGGACGGGCAGGATCGAGAACACGGGCTCGCAGATCCCGAGGATCTACGCTGAACCGGGGCAGAGCGGCTCTACGGGATCCCTCGGTCTGACGATCGAGGATCCGCACTCCGTTGTGAACGAGACGGCGTTCAAGTCCGTGGCCGGCGCGGGCGACCGGGACTTTTCTGATCCCACGGATGGAAGCTGGGACCGGGATACGGTCAGCCCCTTCGAGACGACGGACAACGTTTCCCTCACAGAAAGCCACGTCTCCCATATCGGCTGGGCCGTGGGCTACGACCTCGATGATGGCAACGGCACGATCTATATCATCGGCGCGGAGTCCTATGACTACGACACGGTACCGGAGTTTTCCGCCCAACTGAATGGAACGACGGTCGGCGATACCGTGGCCCTGAGTTGGCAGGGCGACGAAGACCTCGGCTCGATCGAGTATATGAAGAGCCAGTCGTCCATGCCGACGGAGGGGGACCTTGATGGTGGCGGGACGGTCTCTGCTGGGCGGTACGGGCACGGCTCGATCGAGACGGCGCTAAAGGGTGGAAACACGCTCTATGTCCGGGTGCGTGGCTGGACGGGTGCGGACGGCACAGGCACACAGTCGGCAGAAGATGCGGAGCTGACCTTCCACCGGAAGCTCGACGACCGGCCTACCGTCGTTGCTACACCGTCTCAGTCTGGCGCAGACGCGACGGTTTCCTTGGACATCACAGAGGGCGAAGCCTCGGTTAAGGCGACGGCGTTTGACCGGACGAGCGCCACGGTCGGCTATACGGTCGATGCCGATCCGGCGAATTGGGACGTCTACGACAATTCGAGTCCGTTCACAAGCTCGAAAGAGTACGAAGACCTGATCTCGCCGAAGCACGAAGCCCGGATCTATTGGGCCGTGCAGTTCTACCAGGACGGCCTGGATGCGGAATGGATCACGGGCTACTGCACGTTCGACTCCGACCTAATACCGGAGTTCGCCGCTTCGCTGACCCTGGACGATGCCTCGGCCTACCTGAGTGGTACAGGCGACGAGGACCTGAAGTCGATCCAGTACCTGACCTCCCTGAGTTCGATCCCGGCGAACGTCACGGGCGGGACTGCCGTGAACACGCCGAACCGCGATTTCCACGTCGAAGTCGACGACGATCTGGCCGAGGGCCAGACGCTCTACATCCGGGTCCGGGGCTACAACGACACGAATGGCTCCGCGGGCGGCGGGACGGAGAGCACGCACGACTTCACGGGCCAGATTACAAAAACGAAGGTGCAGGTCGTCTCCGCTGAGATCACCTTCGACGACGATGGCTACGTGATTGTCTCGGCTACGGCCAGCGCAAACGCCCCCAACATCTACTACACGGCGGACGAGGAACAGGACCCCGGCGACCCGACGAACGTCTCGAACGACGGCTCGATCTCTGGCTCCTCCGGGTCGGACACGAGCAATACGATCCAGATCGACGCCGGCAAGGAAGCGTGGGTCAAGCTCCGGGCCTACGACTCGAACGGCAACGCCTCAGACGTCTTCGGTACCATCAAGACCCGCCGGGGCGTTGGGAAAATCGAGAAAACGGTCTACTTCCCGATCAGTGGCCTCTGTCACGGGGACGTGTTTTTGAGCAATGGGGGCTACGTCTATGCCAGTGGCACGGACCAGGAAGAGGAGTGGGGCAGTGTGCCGATTCCGCAGGGTGTGACGATCACGGAATTTGGAGCACGGGTTTATGAAGATGGAGCGAGTGACTCCGTCCACCTCTCTCTCGTCGAGGGTCCTTGGAATGCGGTGATGCTTACTATCGCCGATGTCGGAGGAAGCGGCACGGGATGGACCACGCCGAGCGATTCCGCGAACCACCTCGTAGACCAGGGTACGTACGTCCGTGTTGTTTTCGACGCGAATACGGATGGTGATCATACGAGAGGCGATTATATCTGGGTCACGTACGACGCCCCAGACGTGAACACGACGTTGTAGACAAAGGGGGAACCCATGCCGGATTTGTATGAAGAAATGCAGGCGCTCGTTGACATCTTGAAACACCGCAGCCCGAGTCGGGCAGCGTTCAAGACAGAGAGAAAGACGTTCCTTCCGACACTCCAGGCCCTTGAGGACCGGATGCGGGCTGAGTTGCGACTCCTCGACGAAGCGTCCGCGGTGGAGACACACGAGGAACTAGTGAACCGCTTCACCCGGAAGCGCGGCAAGTATCAGGCGTGCCTGAAACAGATCGACGCGATTCAGGAAGCGATGCTCCGGTTGAACAAGATCCTGTTCTTCGAGCTGGATCCGATGCTCGATGAGTACGCCGAAAGGGTTGTCGAG
>Ga0180431_10006139_pt1 | contig 14356 bp, 11 predicted proteins | sample SS_ome_11_FD_132459 | JGI IMG/M metagenome (GOLD analysis project Ga0180431, IMG submission 132459) | Hypersaline lake sediment archaeal communities from the Salton Sea, California, USA - SS_1_MS_1 metaG | ecosystem: Environmental > Aquatic > Non-marine Saline and Alkaline > Hypersaline >... | reverse complement strand
TTGTGCCTGCTCCCAATTGTATTACTTTACTGACGGTACCCTGAATAGGATCAGAAATGATATGGCAGAACAGAGCGTCCCAATTGCTTCGCCTACCCAAAGCTGCCGCCAAGCATCAATATATCCCTCTATCAGGTCCGTATGCTTAATGTCAAATGTGGTAACTACGTATATTCCTTGACAAAACCCTTATTCTCAGCTTGAAAATGCAGGTAGCCCTCAACAAATAATGTTTGACTTTCTGTCGCCGTATTTGGTATCATATAGTCAACCTCGGTCGTGTATGCTCGGCGGCTACGTTTGGGCAGTGGTGGCGAGTTTTCTCATGATGCTTTGTCTCAGGCAGTGGAAAACTCGTACTGGCGACCGGGGTTTTTATTTATCCCAATCATCCTAAAACGATGAGCGATCTCATCTTCTATGATTGCGAAAGACCTCTTGAGACCTGATTCTTTTCTGCTTGGGCTCGCTTAGGTTTGAATTGCAGGTCATTTACGATTTTTCTATTTTCTATTGAGGTTGTTTCTTGACTATTTTCAAGTCTGGCTATAAAATAGTCGACATGAGAATAAATCAAAAAACGACCTTGTTAGCTCACTATTTCAACAATGATTTTTCGTATCTCTTCTGAAAGGCTTGGCCAGACTTTTATGATTTCAATGATCGGTTAAAGATGAAATGGTCTTGGCAGCGACTTACCCGCTCATTCGAATTCACGCACGGCTTTGAGTAATTCTATCTCAACCGGCTTCTCGCCCATCCAATGCCCCGCGCCCTCAGCCAGTACGAGTTTAGCATGGGGGAGTTTTTGTTTCAGTCTAAAGGCATTAATGGGCGGACAAATCACGTCATATCGTCCATTAACCATAGTGATAGGGATATCCTTAAGCTTGGATGCATTCTTGAGTAATTGGCCTTCTTTGAGGAAGCAGCCATGGGCCATATAGTAGTTTTCCAGTCGGGCGAAAGCATAGGGATTCATCATTTTGAGGATGTCATCGACTCGTTGATCGGGCATTTCCAGACCGCAGAGTTTCAGTTCGTAGGCTGCCCATAGCCGGCTGTATTTCGCTCGCTGTTCAGGGTCATCACTTTCGATCAGAGAAAATAGATACCCCGGAATCGGTCGTCTGTTCGGGTCCGGCAGGCCGTGAACGAATTGGTCGTACACCTCCGGAAAAAATGTCATGACGCCGCCGTGATAGAAATGATCGATCTCTTCCTGTGTGGCGGTGAAGATACCCCTGAGAATCATGCCGCTGACGTGCTCCGGATGGGTTTGGCCATAGGCCAGGGCCAGGGTGGATCCCCAGGAGCCGCCGAAAAGAACGATCTTGTCGATTCTCAAATGCTTGCGCAAGCGCTCGATATCCTGGACGAGGTGTTGTGTGGTGTTTTCTTTGATCTCCGCGAACGGTGTGGATTTTCCGCAGCCGCGCTGGTCGTGCAAGATGATTCGGAATTTAGCCGGATTGAAAAACCGGCGCATGTACGGCGAGCAGCTTCCGCCGGGACCACCGTGGAGTACGAATACGGATTTTCCCGCATGGTTGCCGCATTGTTCGTAGTAGAGGGTGTGGCTATCCGAGACCTTCAAAACGTCACTTTGATAAGGCTCGATCTGTGGCCAAAGCGGAACATCCCCGGCCTGTGTGATGGCCGGCATCCAAAGTAACGGGTAAAGCGCACACATAAATAGTTGCTTCATCGGTTTACCTCTCTTTTCCTGTGAGCTGATCGCCCAATTCGGCCAATACAACAAGCCCGCCGTGAGTCTGGATTGAGATTCTTTAACTTGGATATAAATGCCCAAAATTCATCGGGATTCTCACGAGCCATCGTTCACCCTTTTCAATCTTGTGGATACTCTCTTTTGGATTTGCCAGAAGACTTACATGGCGTTCTCCCGAGCTTCGGCTTCTTTCACTGACCCATATATAGCCCATTCTTTGGCGATGCCAGCCAAATATTTCGTAAATTCGCTAAAATTCTATGAAAGCCTAATAACAAGCGTTGCGGAATATGGATGGTAGAGATACTATAAAGCGGCTTTCAGGAACGAATGCTCAAGATGAGCATCAACATCATCAATGAGAAACATCATGTATGGAGCCAGAGATGAATTGTAGAACGCATTCTTTATTGTTAGGGTTTTTCGTTCTGTGTTTAGCTGGGATTCTGTTTTCTGCTGACAGAACGATGACGTTGGAGAATGTCGTCGATCCCGGGCCGAACAAGCCGGACGAACCGTATAGAAAGGAATTTTCTTTTTCCGCGGCGGTGCGATTCATGGACTCGGCGTCTCTGGCCTGGCAGAAGAAGCGAAAGTGTTTCGCATGCCATTCCAATTATGCCTTCTTATTCACCAGGCCGGCTATCGCGCACAACGTGCCTGTCCACAACGCGATTCGATCGGCACTGGAGCATCTTGCTGAGAATCCGCGAAAGACCCATTACCGGGCGACGGAAGCCGTCATGGTCGCCTCGGTTCTGGCCCAAAACGATGCGGCGACGACCGGCAAGCTGCATCCTGCGACGCGCAAGGCGCTGGATCGGATTTGGACGTTACAGCGCGAGGACGGCGGATGGACATGGCAGAATGATAATGCGCCGCCGTCGGAGATTGACGACCATTATGGCGTAACCATGGCGGCTATCGGAGTTGGCGTCGCACCGGAACATTACAGCGAAACGCCGGAGGCAAAAAACGGGATCGAAAAGATACGAAGATATTTTAGAAACAACCCACCTGTCAACATGCATCATCGGGCCATGAAAGTGCTGGCATCGCTGCACGTTGATGGAATAATGGCAAACGATGAACGTCAGCAGGTCATCAGAGATCTTCTGATTCTGCAGAAAAGCGACGGGGGATGGGGGCTGGCCACTCTGGGAAATTGGAAGCGGTCCGATGGTAAAGAGCAGGATTATGGGACAAGTGATGGATACGGCACGGGTTTTGTCCTATACGTCCTGAGGTCTGCCGGTGTGCCGATGGAAGATCCAAGAATCCGGAGGGGAATCGCGTGGCTCAAGACGCACCAGCGCGCCAGTGGGCGCTGGTTCACGCGGTCGTTGAGAAAAGACGGCGAGCATTCCATCACATGCTCCGGGACCGCTTATGCAATCCTCGCTTTAGTTGCATGTGGTGAAACAGATGCGCCCAGCCGAACCAGATAATGTCATCAATGCCCAGCGAGTTTCTCAGGACGGGGGCAGGCGTCGACGAATTCTAGTGCCTTTTCGATGAAAATCTCGCCGGTCATTTCACCAAGGCAGGTTCGCGTGATGTATTCGTAACGTTCGAAGCTGTTCCAATCGACCTTCACCATCATGTAACCAAAGGCATCGTTGGTGAGTCCGAGGAGCAGATTATGCTTGCCGTGCATCTTACGCTTAAGGTAATAGCCCATGTTGGGCAGGGCTTCGCCCGGCACGGTGAGCATCTGAGCGGGTCCAAGATTCACGACGTTGACTTGCGTTTCGACGCATCCACTTTCATCCAGTACAAATCCTAACGGCGACATCTTAACCACCGCGCGCAAAACGTCGTTATTTATGGGGAACTTGATTTTGGTATGGCCGCAGAACAGTTTGGGATTGTTCTGTATTGGGGCATCGGTCGCAATGCGAACCGCCTCATCGGCAAGCAGATGACCGATACGAACACACTCGTCCCACGTCTGGATGTCTCTGCCGTCCGGCCCACGGCAATCCGCTGTCACCATGCCTCCCAATGCACCGTTCATAAAGATGCCGGTTCCGCCGCTTCGTTCCCGGATGCGGTCATACAGCGGGCCGACGAAGTCCGGGCAGAGGATACCCTGGCCCGGCCCGATGACCTCGGGGTGACAGGCATAATTGACAAGGATCGCAATGGGTTTGTATTGACGGTTGAGAAATTGAATCACGTCGCAGCGCGGATCATACAACTGCTCGGCGTAATAATTATAGGCGATTTTGCCACGCGCTTTTCCGGTGGCGATTTTTACAAGCGCCGGCTGGAGCTTCGCTACCGTTTCATTGATCGCATCGGCCAGTTTTTCACATACGCTATTGAGGTATTGCAAATCGGCCGTCGTTTTTCCGCTTCGGTCGGGGAATCCGTAGCAATCCGGCGCGCTGTGGTTGTGCGTAGCGCCGATGAGGATATTCTCCGGCGGGACGCCTGGAACGCGTTGACGCACCTTGTCGCACAACACGCCGGGGAATCCGAGGAAATCGGTACTGCAGATCGTAACGCGGACGCCGTTGTTTTCGACAGTCAGGGCACGCACGGTGAGTTTACTGATTTTCCGGCTGGCGGGATTCGTCGGGCCGACGCCGCCCGATATGGGCAGAAGCGGATCGGGTGTCACATCGCGTACCGCGATGGCGGCGCGAAATTCGGCACGAGCGTCATTTACCTGGATACAACACAGGAAAACGAATATGAGTATGTAATAGAATTTCGGTTTCATAAATTGTCCTTGATTATTGAGTCAGCCATTGGAGCGAAAACGTGGCGAACACGATTTTCTTATATCCGTCAATTTCAAAGAGACAGCCGATCCGACCGTCCGGCAGCACCGCCAGATCTGAGTACGCGCCGGAGCCTTCCATCAAGACCTTCGCGACCGGCCAGGATTTCCCCTCGTCGTAGGACAGCCGGATCGTCATGTTATTGCGGCCGGGACCACCCGGGCCGGAATAGAGAATCATGTTCGGCTGCCACGCATACCGATGCATGCTGGATTGACATGTGGGGCAATGCACTTGTTCGTGGTTTTTCGGCGAGGACCAGGTATGTCCTCCGTCTTTACTTACGGCGAAAGCCCGTTGTTTAGCACCTCGATAGTTTCTCATGCTCAGAAGCAGAGAGCCGTCAGCCAGTTCCACGACTTCGCATTCGTTCATGCTCTTTTCCGTCAGCCCTCCGCGCGTCCAGCTTTTCCCGTGATCGTCGCTATAGATGACCAGGGAGTAACCTTTCTTGTCCCAGTCGCCCCAGCCTTTGCTGTCGCCGCAATCGCACGGGAGGACGAGCCGGCCTTTATATTTACCGTGTTTGAGCTGGATACCGTGGCCGGGCCCGGTGGCGTACCAGCCCCATTCGGGATCCTTAACCTTCTCGGTGATTTCTTTCGGCTTCGCCCAGCTTTTTCCCTCGTTTATGCTGTGTGTCATGAAGACCCGGTCGTTATCCCGACAGTAGGCCAGCCATATGATTCCGGTTTCCTCATCCACGACGACGCAAGGATTGCCTATTGTGATTTTTTCGGTGCCTCCTTCTTCATAGACGATTCTCTGCGGAGTCCAGGTTTGCCCTCCATCGCTCGAACGACGCAACATCAGGTCGATATCCCCGTGATCGCTCCGAGCGCCTTTCCGCCCCTCGCAGAAGGCTAAAAGCGTTCCTTTTTGCGTGACGATCAATGCGGGAATACGATAGGTATGATAGCCCAGTTTGCCGCTTTCGTAGATAACTGTTTTTGAGACTCCTTTCTCAACACCCTCGGCCGCACCCGAGACAAACGCAACCAACAAACACATGAGCAGTAAACACACAGCGGACTTTTTTGACGTCATAGCAATCTCCTTCGCTCATTCATAAAGATAAGCCCGTTATTCTCTTGTTCCATAGTACACATCGCCGGACAATGAGAAAACCAGCATCACAGCGAGTACATTATAACAGTCCGTACGCAGAATGAAAGTCGTTTGCTGAAGCAACAACTGCTACGAATACACGCGTGCACTTCCGTCGGTCTTCTGGTAGAATTCGAAAGCGAGTCGCTCCAAAAAGAAATGATATTGAAATTCAAAGGATGTTAGCAATGAAAGAACATTTTAGATCGATAGGAACTTTAGCGATCCTTTGTGGGCTATCTGCCATCTACTCAATTCTTCCCTTTTCAATGGCACAGGCCGGCGCCGCGAGCGCCACTTTTGACTCCGCCCGGCCCATTTGGCCGGTGGGGCGCCAGACGGAGAAGAATCTTTTCGTGGGATTTCGAGCGGTCTTCGAGTGTTCAAAACAGGATGATCCCGCCCTTCGGATCACCGCTTCATCGCTTTACCGGATCTATCTCAATGGACGTTTCGTCGGTCATGGCCCCGCCCGCGGACCTCATGGTTTTTACCGGGTGGACGAATGGCCTCTCGATGTCCGGACGGGCGGGAAAAATATCCTGGCTATCGAGGTCGCCGGCTACAATGTGAATAGTTATTATCTGCTGAATGAGCCCGCGTTCGTGCAGGCGGAAGTAGTCTCTGGCGGGCGCGTCCGGGCATCCACAGCCGGCAAGGGTGTCGATTTCCAGGCCGTCGTCTTAAAGCATCGCGTGCAAAAGGTGCAACGCTACAGTTTTCAGCGTCCGTTTATTGAGGTCTATCGGTTGAACGAGGGGGACGATCATTGGTGGGACAGGTCTTTGGCGGAATTCACCCGGGCATCCTGCTCAACCCTGCCTCAACGAAATCTCCTCGTACGACGGGTTGCTTATCCCCGTTTTTTAAAGCGCCAACCGCTCTTTGTTGTTTCCAAAGGCAGGCTTGAGCGCAACGTACCTGTCAAGCGATTGTGGAAAGACCGTTCTCTGGTCAATATCGGTCCCAAACTCGGAGGGTATCCGGAAAGCGAACTTGACGTCGTTCCATCGATCGAATTGCAGAAGATCCGGTCAGCCTCCAGGGACGTAGTGAACGAACCCTATCAGCCCATAAGGGCCATTGAACTGGGCGAAAACGCATTCTACATCGTCGATTTGGGGACGAATCTCACAGGGTTCGTTGGGGCACGCGTCCGATGTTCCGAACCGACCAGGCTCTATTTCACGTTCGATGAGATTCTCGCCCAAGACGACGTCAATTTCAAGCGGCTCGGCTGTGTCAACGCGATATGTTATGAACTGCAACCCGGCACGTACCAACTGGAATCTTTCGAGCCGTACACGATGCGTTACCTCAAGCTGAATGTGGTGCACGGTTCCTGCGACGTCGAGCATCTCTATCTGCGGGAATACGCAAATCCTGAAACGGAAGAGGCCCGATTTTCGTGCAGCGATCCGAGACTCAACCGGATCTTCGAAGCCGCCCGGCAAACTTTTCGGCAGAACGCCGTCGATATCTTCATGGATTGCCCCTCGCGTGAACGCGCCGGCTGGCTTTGTGACAGCTTTTTCACGTCCCGTGTGGCCTTCGACTTTGGCGGCAACACCACCATCGAGAAGAACTTCTTCGAAAACTATCTCCTGCCGGCAAGCTTTGCGCCTCTGCCGGAAGGTATGCTGCCCATGTGCTATCCGGCCGATCACGATGACGGCGTGTTCATCCCGAATTGGGCGCTATGGTTTGTGATCCAGTTGGAGGAGTATCAGGCCCGAAGCGGTGATCGCGAGCTGGTCGCCGCCTTGAGACCCAGACTGGAAGCCCTTTATCGATACTTCCAGCAATTCAGGAATGAGGATGGACTTCTCGAACAACTGGCAAGCTGGGTCTTTGTCGAATGGTCGAAAGCCAATAGCTTCGTGCAGGATGTCAGCTACCCCAGCAACATGTTGTATGCAGCCGCCCTGGCCGCCGCCGGCAGAATGTATGATGAACCTGATCTGATCGAGCAGGCTGAGCGGATACGCGAGGTGATTCGCCGGCAATCGTTCGATGGCGAGTTCTTTGTCGATAATGCCGTGCGCAAAGACGGCCGGCTCCAGGTGACTCGAAATCGTACGGAAGTCTGCCAATACTTTGCCTTTTTCTTCGACGTGGCCACACCGCAAACGCATGGGGAGCTTTGGAAAAAGCTCGTGCACCAGTTCGGCCCAAACCGTAAGAAAACCAATGCGTTCGCCGAGATTCATCCGGCCAACGCGTTCGTCGGGAACTACCTGCGCCTGGAACTTCTCAGTCGCTATGGCTATCCGCCCCAAATCAAGAACGAGCTTGTTGACTTTTATCTGTACATGGCGGAACAAACGGGGACGCTTTGGGAAAACATCGGCGCGTCCGCCAGTTGTAACCATGGCTTCGCCTCGCACGTAGCCCACAGTTTCTACCGCGACATACTCGGCGTGCGTGCAATCGATACGCAAAAGAAGATCGTCCGCTTGAACATTGCCGACGTGGGTCTGGCGTGGTGTGAAGGGCGCCTCCTAAGTCCACACGGGCCGATTAACATCAGGTGGCGCAAGGATGGCGATCAAACGATCTGCCGTGCGGACGTCCCCGCTGGATATACACTTGAGACAGACGGCATCATCGGCAACGATCTGAAGTTGCAGTAGCAACCTTTTTGGGCGTTTATCCCTTGAGCCTCGTGACTATGCTCTACTCGAACAGTCTATTGATATCCTCGTCCGTGATCCGTTCATCCGGCCGGATCGGCTCTCCTCTTCGTCGTCTCAGATGCTCGAAAAATTCTTTCATGTTTCCGGGCGCCGATTTGATCGCCAGACCTAACGAATACCGCATCAGGGAAATATCCACCCCGCCACGGACACCTTTGATCAACCCGGTCTCCATATCTTCCTGGATGTCCATTTCCTTGTCGAATTTGTCCAGGATATTTTGTACGCTGCCGTATTCGATCTCTTCCGTGACGATGGGCTTGTTGCTGATCTGAGAATACGGAACCTGCATCGCCCTAAGGAGGTATAGGGCATCCGGGGGGATGGCGTTTGCATGCTCGAAGCCTTCTGTGAATTCCGGCCCGCCGAAGTGGGAGGGCAGGACGATTTGGGGCCTTTGAAGCACGATAAGCCCCTTCATCACCACCGCCCGGTCGGAAAACCGGTTGTGTTCGGCCACCAGCACGTAGGGTAGTTCCATCGCTCCAAACGTGAAGAGCATCCGTTGGTATTCGCGGATAACCTCGGTGGCGCTCCAGTAGTCGTTAAAGTTTTCTTTATCAAGATCGGACATTATTGTCTTTTTCCGATTGGATGCATGATTCAGTTAGAGAATGTATTGAAATAAGAAATGCCCGGATTGTCAAGGGCGCATTTCCGAAAAGGATCAGCCTTGGATTTATGTGAATATCGTTAGTATTCGTCAGATCATCCGGCGTAATTGATGATTCTTGATTTCTTTAGCCAGAGCTTTGGCGTTGCCGCCTACGAACTTATCCAACTCCGCCCAGAATGCTTTGCTGTGGTTTTTGATCCGGGTGTGGACAAGCTCGTGCAGCAGGACGTAGTCCCTTAACTCGTCGGGCAGGCGGACCAGGTTCATGTTCAGACTGATGCTATTTTTCGCCGAACAACTGCCCCATCGTGTCTTCTGTTTTCTGATAGTCACTTTGTTGTAATTGAAATCGTGAATCTGTGCGATTTCTCTCAGTCGCCCGACGAGCGTACGCCTGGCCAGAGTTTCATTGATCTTCGGCAGCGGGGGACAATCCTGCTCCGTCTCAAGCTCTTTGAATTTGCGGAGGTGCTTTTCGATCCAGGGGATTCTGGAGTTCAGGAATTGCTTCGCCATCCTCATGGAGGCGCCTCTGGGTAGGGTCAATCGAACGGTCTGGTTGCGTTTGACCGTAATGCAGAGTCGCTTGGCCCTTTTGGATTTCGCGATAACGACCGGTCCGATTTTGGGGATTTCGAGAATGTCGGCACTCATGTTAATCGTTTACTGAAGCAAAATTGTCGAGTGGTTTTTGTGCGATTCCAGAGCGGCGGCAAACAGGCGGTGCCATAAGATCGTTTCATCCGGTCTCACGCAGGCGGTGAATGGAGCAAAAGGTTTGCCGTTGGCGAACTCATATAAAAACGCCGCCCACATTTGAAGAATCGCATCGGAGATGCCGAACTGGAAGATATTGTGCGTAATCGACTCGAACGGGACTTCTTGTCCCATATCGATCCTCTGCCAGCGTTGCTCTCCGCCGGAGTATTCGAGTATTTCAAGTGTGTTGGCGTCATTCGTACTAAACCTTGCCGATGCCTTGGTGCCCAATATCTCGATATACCAATTGTTCTTTTGCCCCGGTGAGATGCGTTGTGTCCTGAGTGTGAATGGGAAGATATCGCCGGAATGGGAATCCCGGGCTTCACAAAGGAGCGTCGCGTTGTCCCACGTTTCGCAAGGGACCATGACTCCTTTTGGATCCGGGCGCTCCGGCATGAGATTGGAGAGCACGGCGCGGACGTTTAAGGGAATCCAGCCGGCCCGAAATGGAACCGAACAAATGTGAGGTCCCAGGTCTCCCATGCATCCGTACTCACCGTTATAGTCGAGCATCCGTTTCCAATTGATGGGTTTGGCGGGATCAAGGTCGCTGCAGTGCAGAAAACCCACGTTGACTTCGATGATCGTACCGAACGCTTCGGCTTCGATCATCCGGCTGATCCTTTGCACGGCGGGCAGGAACATAAACTGTGACGAACATCGAACGAAGCGGCCGGGATGTGCATCGATGCAGGCCATGATCGCATCGTTGGCCTTCTTATCGATGCCGAACGGTTTTTCTCCCATCAGGTGCTTACCCGCCTGGAGGGTGTCGCAGTAGAACGCCTGGTGGAGATGGTGAGGAACGGAGATGTAAACGGCATCGACCTCACGATTTTCCAAAAGGTCCCGGTAATCAGCCGTAACCTGTCGAATCGTGGGTATGTTATCCGTAAACCAGTTAACCTTCTCGGCAGACAGATCGCGGCGACAAATGGCAACGATCTCAGGGCGCAAGCTCGTCTGAGGCAGATGAAACCAGCGGGCGGCGGCACTGGCGAATTCGCGCCCCATCATACCGCAACCGATTATTCCAAAGCGAAGCGTCTCCATTTCGCGCCCATCATCCTATAACTGAACGTGATAAACCAGGCTCCTTTATAGACGATTTGGCCTTTGCCGTCAACTTGCTTTACTTTGATTTGTCCATGTGGAATTGTTGTCGTCCGCGTCCGTAATTGGGGCGTCGGCAATTTGGGAGCTTAGGAAACGTTCGTTCGCCTTCGCGGCGTGTAACGCCGGGACTAAATCATCTGAAACGAAAGATTTGAGCACATATCCTGTGATGCCCGCTTTGAATCCGGTCGCGACGAAAACCTTATCGGCAACGGCGGATAAAATGACGATTCGTATTTGTGGATTCTTTTTGAGAATATGTCGAGTGGCTTCGATACCGTTAAATCGAGGCATGTTCAGATCCATCAGGATAATATCCGGCAGAAGCTTCTCGGCTATCTCCGCGGCGACTTTTCCATCCTTGGCCTCGCCGATAATGTCAAATTCCGGCCACTTGCTCAGAAAAGATTTGATACTTTCCCGTATCGCATCGTGGTCGTCTGCAATCACAAGTCTTATCTGCATGTTACCAGGCCCCCATTTGCCTGTGAAAGCGATATTCAGATCATATATCCCATACAATCATACATCGACGGGATCATGGGGAACACTTGGTTGGCAAATACTCCACGCGGAATAGTAAAAGGCGTAACTTCAACCGGGAATAAGCTTGCCCTGGATACGCCAATTCCTTAAGTGCGGAGTCGCTCGGGTTGGAACGCGTGATCGATCCGTTTACCGAGGATAGGATTAGATGGTATATTCTTTATGGGTAGTCTTGGCCAGTCCGGGCTCATTATGGTATCCTTCACAACGATCAAACGAGAATTAACGATTGTATGCAAATCATGACAAATAAACAGGAACGCAATTTTCGATAAGAATTGGATAACATGAATGGTTGACGAAAAGATTTCACGGCAATCAAGCTATCATTCCGCAAAAAGACGAATGCTCCTCGCAACGATGTTTTGTTACCTGTTTTACTATACCGGCCGGCAAACCTTCGGATTTGCCATACCGTTTATAGAGGAAGAACTGGGTCTCAGTAAAACGACCCTGGGATATTTTGGCACCTCCTTATTATGGGCCTATGCAATCGGCCAGGCTATCAATGGGAACCTCGGAGACAAATATGGCGGAAGGTTCATGATGAGCCTGGGCGCCGTTCTGTCATGTGGATTGAACTGGATTGTCAGCTTCGGAGTCGGTTTCTGGAGTCTTTTTGTGCCGTGGACGGGAAATGGTTTTGCCCAGTCGATGGGATGGGCGCCGGGCAGCAAGGTCGTGTCCAACTGGTGGGGGCATCACGAGCGGGGAAAAGCATTCGGGCTTTTCATGTTCGCCGCGGGAATGTCGTCCATCCTTGCCTTCATAACGCCGCTGATCGTGCTCAAGACGCTCGGCTTGAATTGGCGATGGATTTTCCGGCTGCCGGTACTGCCTCTTCTGATCGGTGGCGTGGTGTATTATCTCATTGTCCGGGATCGGCCTGAAGACCTCGGTTATGACTCGCCACATGATAATTTGCTGGAAAATCCGAAAGAAGCCGAAACCGTCGATGGAGGTATTAGATATGATGACACGGAAACGTCGCTTCAGCGCTATAAGGTTGTTTTGAGCAACTGGCGCTTTATGGCAGCCAGCATCGCTATCGGTTTCCAGAGTTCGGCTCGTTACGGACTGCTTATCTGGGTACCGGTACACTTTCTCGGCACAGACTGGAAGAACTCGGAGGCTGTCTGGATCAGTACGGCGCTCCCGGTGGGGATGGCGTTAGGTGCGGTTACAGGAGGATGGATCTCAGATAAAGTGTTCCACTCAATACGCTGGAAGCTGATTTCTTTGTTTATGACCCTTGCTGCCGTGACGTCGATGATCATGTTTCTTTTGCCGAGCGGTCACCCGGCAGGCATTATGATTTTGTTTTTGTGCGGCTTCTTTGCCTACGGTTCCCAGTCCGCTTTTTGGGCGCTGTGCCCTGATTTGCTCAGTCACAACCGAACGGGGACGGGCGTCGGTATCATGGACTTTTTCGCTTACCTTTTTGCCGGACTTGTCAGCCCGTTAATCGGCAGGATGATTGAATCACACTCTGTCATTGATTCTGCGACCGGAGCAATGGTTGACAATACCGCTTTGGTCTTCCCTGTTGTTGCATCAGCGTGTATCATCAGCGCTGTCATAGGTCTGTTTATCAGGCGATAAAAGCAGATTAACAGGCAAAAAAGAAAGGAATTGAATATTGGCAAGAGCATGTAGAGCTGCGGTGTTCAGTGAAGTGGGCAAACCTCTGGAGATGCGTAAATTCACACTGCCGCACAAACTCGAACCGAGAGGCGCACTGTGCAAAGTGAAAATGAGTACTATTTGCGGCTCTGATCTTCACACGATCAGCGGCAGACGAACCGAGCCTGCGCCTCTGATACTGGGCCATGAGATCATCGGCGAAATTATCGCTTTGGGCGATGATCTTAAAAATGATGGATTTGGTGAGAAGCTAAAAGTCGGCGACAGGGTTACCTGGTCCATTATGGCCTCTTGCGGCAGGTGCTTTTATTGTACGCATGGTTTACCGCAGAAATGTGAAAGACTTCGCAAATATGGTCACACCTGCTGCAACGAACCTCCACACCTAAGCGGTGGATATGCTGAATATATCTATCTATTCGGCGGTACAGCGATTTATAAGATCCCTGTCAGTATACCTGATGAGATAGCCACTCCGGCGAACTGTGCCTTATCCACAGTCATCAATGCGGCCGAAACCATAGGGCTGCATAAAAGCGATACTGTACTTATTCAGGGGGCGGGACTATTGGGATTGAACCTGGTCGCGCTGGCCGTCGAAGCCGGCGCAAAAAAAATATGTGTTACCGATATACTGCAAAGCCGATTGGACCTGGCGCGTAGATTCGGGGCTGATTTGTGTATCAATGCCAAGGATTCTTCCTGCGAAGAAATTGTGTCACAGATTCGCGGTCAAACCGATGGCTATGGTGTAGATGTCGCTTTCGAGATATGTGGCGCAAAAGAGGCCGTCGCGCTGGCCGTAGAATCACTTCGTATTGGAGGAAGATACCTCATCGCCGGCTTGGTAACACCCGGCAGCCATTTAGACATAGACGGCAACCAGATAACGCGAAAATATCTTACCGTCAAAGGTATTCACAACTACAATCCCAAACATCTTGGCATGGCTCTGAAGTTTCTTGAAAAGTGCTCACACAAGTATCCGTACAATGAGTTAGTCGGAAAGGTATTTTCACTCTCCCGGATCAATGAAGCTGTTGAATCGGCTTCCACGGGACAACATATCCGCATAGGAATCAGAACAAAAACAGAAGCCGAATAAATCAACTTCTTATACAGGATAATCCTCCTTCTCAAAAAGCTCAAAGAAGCAATTTTTATGCTTCGGTCATATGACAACGCACCGATGGCCTTCAATCTGAATGATCTGCCGTTTTAGTAATCTTTGAAGTGTCTCATCCATTCCGGCCAGCCCTCCGGCCGCATACCCCCGGACCGGGTATAGAAACCTGCCGTATCGAACTGGCGATGCCACTTCAAGGTCCACAATTCTTTGAGTCCAACC
>Ga0180431_10006136_pt1 | contig 14359 bp, 10 predicted proteins | sample SS_ome_11_FD_132459 | JGI IMG/M metagenome (GOLD analysis project Ga0180431, IMG submission 132459) | Hypersaline lake sediment archaeal communities from the Salton Sea, California, USA - SS_1_MS_1 metaG | ecosystem: Environmental > Aquatic > Non-marine Saline and Alkaline > Hypersaline >... | reverse complement strand
TGGTCACAACGGTGAGATTGGTGCTATTCAGGAGATTTCGTGCTATTTCAAGAGTAGTGGTGCCCGACCCGAGGAACACCGTATCCCCATCTTGAACCAGTGCAGCAGCCGCGGCCCCGATTCTCTTCTTGGCCTCGGCATTCTCGTTCATGCGACGGAGGATGGGGGGCTCGGGATCGGCGCGATCAAGAGCGAGAGCTCCGCCGTGGACGCGGTGGAGGCACTGGTCATTCTGTAGCTGACGCAGATCACGACGGATGGTGGTCTGGCTCACGCCCAGCAGTTGGGCCAACTGGGCGACCCTTGCCTGCCCATTGTCTCGCACGAGATCGAGGATCTGTTGCCGCCGGCTCGTTGTCAGAAGCATAGGCCCGCCATTCTGAGCGCAAACCGAGCATACACGAGCATAGTCGGGAGCACTTGTGTCATGATTGTGCTAGAAACGAGCGCTAGTGTCAAGGTCCTGCGGCTGCGGTGGACCGAAAGCTGTCCGGTCGAGCCTGGTATCCAGTCCTTGTCGATGGTGTTCATGCCCGGCAGACCTGCTGACCCTTGACCACGGTCGTGTAGACACTGACGTCGTCAACCATGAGCGGTCGACCGGTGACCTTGGCCGGTTCCAGGCCTCCTTGACAACCAGGCAACGCGTGTATCCTCCGTGTAGGAAACCCATCATGATAGTAGCGAAGCCCACCATCTCATCACCGGAGACCGTCGGTAGGGCTTCTCCGGTATTCACCAGGTGACGGAAGAGTACGCTTTCATCTGCTCCGGGGCGCCGCTCAGCGTGACCCAGGGCCCTATCTGCGGGGTCATTCTGGCGCATGCTGCGATCTCCATCTCGCGGAGTTCTCTGATCTCTAGCTGACTCTCGTCAACTCTTTCCGATAGCACGCAGGTTCGGCACGCCGCCCTCCTACGCTGAGGGGGCGTTATCCAGGACGATCACTGCTTCCAGATTGGTGGGTTTGTCGGGGTTAAGTCGCTTGTGCACGGCGCGATGGAATGCAAGGAGTTGCAGCGTCGGCAGGTACAGGACGCCCCGCTGCGCTTCCGGGATGCCGGACTCCAGAGGCAACATGTGGTCAGCCCCGGAATCAACGCCATCGGCTTGTTCGGCCAGAACGAGAGTACGCGCCCCGAGCTCGCGCATCTGCTGCAGGACGGCCAGCTCCTGCTCCCGAGCGGCATCCGAAAGAAGCCCCACCACAAGTGTGTGATCGTCCACCATGGACATGGGCCCGTGTCGGAACTCCATGAAATGATAGGCTTCCGATTGCGAGAGGGATACTTCCTTCATCTTCAGCATGGCTTCGCAGGCCAGTCCATAGCGGTGGCCCGATCCCAGGAAGAAGAAGCGTTGGTAGTCATCGTCGCAACCGATCTGGCGTGCCAGTGGTTCGGCCCGGCGGAGTAATCCGTCCCCCAGAGACGGGAGTCTGCCCAAGTACTCGAGAGCGGCATCGTCGTTGGCGACAATGGCCGTCAGTGCCTGAGCCGCCACCCACATCCCGGTGAAGGAGCGCGTCTGGGCTATGCCCACTTCTGCACCCTCACTCACGATCAGGGAAAGGGGTACCTTCTGCGCCAGAGTTCGGTCGGCGTAGCAGGTGATGGCCAGAACGTTGCCAGGGTACTCTCTCATGAAGGCGTCGGCAGCCCAGAGAGTCTCGGTGGTGGTGCCCGATCGCGAGATGGCAACCAGGAGTGGTCTAGCCTCTTGCGCAAGAACGGTAGCCGGGAACAGGACAAGCTCGGAAGCAGGCAGCGCTCGTGCACGCACTCCCGTGGCTTCCTGATAGTGGGCGGCGGCCGCCAATGATAGATAGTATGTGGAGCCGCAACCGGTGAACAAAACTTCCGACGCGCGAGTCGAGGCGACTAATTCGCGGATCAGGCGCGCCTTCTGGCCTGCATCGCGGAGAGCTGAGCGCCAGGCGGCCGGTTGCCCCATGATCTCTCCATGGGTGTGCTTGCCCTGTCTATCCATTGCTTCCTCCTCAGTTCCGGCTTGGCTGCGTTCCCGCGATTGACTCTGTCCACTTTTGGTGTCCGGGGGCTTCACCCGGCATCAACGCCAGGAGCGAGGTCTCCTCCCGAGACGGCAAATCCAATCGGTCGATAAACGAGCAGATACGAGCAGATACTAGCACCATCGAAAGGTGCTGTCAACCCGAACGATGCCCGGCCGAGAAGGGCGTGGTTATCGGTGGCACGAGGCCCTCCACCGGCCTTCAGCGCGAGCAGGGAAGTGAAGTCGACACTGTCGACGATAGCCCCTGTTCTCAAGAGCAGTCACCCAAAGATAGTGCGGTGCTATCACGATGGGCGGCTGTTCCCTTGGCTTTACAAACCGGTGCGATTGGTGTAGAGTCTTGGCGCATTTGGCGGGTGGCGCGCGGAACCACTCCACGCGTGAGATACCTTGCCTCTCGGAGAACCGAAACAGGACCGGCGTGGGCTCGCCGTCGACACTGGTTGGAACGCGGACCACGGAGTGGGTCCGATAGCGGTTAGCGGGGCTGCCGTCCGGCAAGGGGTGAGGGGTGGCATTGGAGTTGCGTTCGGTCTCGAGGAAGGATCTCGAGGGATGAGAGTGTCATGGTCAGACCAAGCCTAGGCAGGTCAAAACGCCGGCGAACCCACGGTCATTGGCTAGTCGTGATGAGAGGGTTGTATGGCTTCCTACCATATTGACTTCGAACCCGTGGGTCTGAGAGGAGAATGCCCGGCCGGTTGTTCACTCATGGATGCTGCGCGACAACTGGGCGTGCACGTGGTCAGCGTTTGCGGGGACCGAGGCATCTGCGGTCGCTGCAAGGTGCAGGTGCTGAGCGGACGGCTCTCCGAGGCTACCGCTGCGGAGGCGGAGGCGCTTTCTCCGCAGGAGCTGGAGGAGGGCTACCGTCTGGCCTGCCAAGCGTACCCACAGAGTGACTGTAAGGTGCGGGTGCCGCGTGACACGTTGAGCGCTCGCCAGCGCACACAGGTGGAGGGACTCGAGATCAGCGTTGTGCCCGAGCCCATCGTGGTTCCGCATCGCGTGCAGATGGCGCCCGCATCCTGGTCGGACCTCCGAGCGGATTCAGAGCGCCTCGTAGGAGCACTTCGTGATGAGTCACAGGTGCCCTGTAGCGCGGTGGATATCGATGTGCTGCGAGGTGCTTCTGGCCGGCTCCGAGACTGGAAGTGGGAGGTGCAGGCCTCAGTACGCAGGGGAGAAGTGGTTGCTTTGGGGCCGTGGCCGACAATGCAGTTGGTGTTGGCAGTGGATCTCGGCACCACCAAGATCGCCAGCTATCTGGTCAACCTGGATAACGGGGAGACGATGGCTTCAAAGGGGATCATGAATCCCCAGATCGCGTATGGCGAGGACCTGATTGCTCGTCTGGCTCGCGCTGTGGAGTCCCCGAGCGAGGCAGCGCGGTTGCAGGGGCTCGTAGTGGATGGTCTGAATGCGATCGCGGCGGAGCTCTGCGCTGAGATTGGGGCCGCATCAGAGGATATCGTCGAGGCGGTTGTGGTAGGCAACACGGCCATGCATCACCTGTTCCTCGGTCTGCCGGTACATCAGTTGGCCGTCTCTCCTTTCGTGGCGGCGGTGTCGGAGCCGCTGGATCTGAAAGCCCGTGACGTGGGCCTCGAGATCGCCCCAGGGGGATACGTGCATCTGCTGGCCAACATCGGCGGGTTCGTCGGCGCCGACCACGTTGCGATGCTCCTGGGCAGCGATGCCTGGCGTGGCGAGGGACTAGTGCTGGCGCTGGACATCGGCACAAACACTGAGGTGGCGCTGGTGAGCGATGGAGAGATCGCCTGTGTCTCTTGCGCGTCCGGGCCGGCCTTTGAGGGAGCTCACATAAGACACGGCATGCGTGCTGCCCCCGGGGCCATCGAAGCCGTGCAACTGGTTGGCGGAGAGGTGCGGTATCAGACCATTGATGGAGTGCCTGCGGTTGGCATCTGCGGTTCCGGCATTCTTGATGCCATGGCGGCTCTCTACCTGGGCGGCGTCATAGACTCCACCGGGAGAATGGGCGAGCACACTGGTGTGCGTGAGTCCCAGGGGGGACGTGAGTTCCTTCTGGTCTCACAGGAGGAGGCCGGGGGAGGGGCAGCGATCACCGTCACGCAAAGAGACTTGCGAGAGCTCCAGTTGGCCAAGGGAGCCATGCGGACGGGGATTGAGTTGCTTCTTCAGTCGCGGGGCTGCTCGCACGAGGACATCAGCCAGGTGATCATTGCCGGAGCGTTCGGCTCGTACATAAGCGTGTCCAGTGGCATTGCGGTTGGCATGCTACCTTCGTTGCCGCTGGATAGGTTCCAACAGGTCGGTAACGCGGCGGGCACAGGTGCGAGGCTTGCTCTGATCTCCGCCACCAAGCGGGAGGAAGCACGATCGATCGCGGCTCGAGCCCGGTACATCGAACTGAACAACTTTGCCACCTTCCAGGACACGTTCGCCAAGTCCATGTATCTTAGGCAGTCCGGGGATGCGACCCCGGCCTGACCCGGGTGAGCAAACCCTGCACATCATTCATCACATGACACGGGAGGACCACGCATGGAGACGAAGATATCGAGCGCGACGAAAGAGGTGGTCATCAGCTACGAGTTGCCCACCAGACTGATCGGGGAGCGGATCAATCCGACGGGGAAGAAGAAGCTGGCGGCTGCGCTCCGTTCGGGTGACCTGGACATGGTTCGCCGGGAGGCGTTGGCTCAGGTCGAGGCCGGTGCGGATATCCTGGACGTTAACGTCGGGACACCGGGCGTTGACGAAGTGACCCTGCTCGCCGAGGCGGTTCAGCTCGTGATGGAGACTGTGGATGTGCCCCTCTGCATCGACAGCTCGAATCCCAGCGCCATCCAGTCAGCACTGAGTGTGTACAAGGGCAAGCCCCTCATCAACTCCGTCACAGGCGAGGAATCGTCACTGAAGGAAGTCCTGCCGCTGGTCAAAGAGTCTGGAGCGGCCGTCATAGGCCTGGCGATGGGTGATGCCGGGATCCCGGGGTCAGCCGAGGAGCGCGTTGCGGTGGCCCACAAGATCGTCGATCGCGCTACCGCTATCGGCATCCCGATTGAGGACATCGTCATTGATTGCCTGGCCTTGACATTGGGTGCGGACACCCAGGCGGGCAGGATCACGGTGGAGACCGTACGCCGAATCAAGGACGAACTTGGAGTGAACATAACTCTGGGGGCCAGCAATGTGTCGTTTGGCCTGCCCGATCGGGGACTTCTCACCAGTGCCTTCCTCGGGGTCGTTGTGTTCTCGGGCGTGACCTGTCCGATTGTCGACGTGGCAAAGGTACGCCCCGCGGTCCTGGCCACCGATCTGGTCATGGGGCGCGACGACTACTCGATGCGCTACATCCAAGCCTTCCGGCAGCGCCAGAAGCGCTCGGCGTAGGGATCGACGTGCTGTTTCCCCTCCAGGCCTCTTGGCCTGTGTAGACGCCCCGCAAGGTATCGGGCCCGGGGTGGCGGTGCTAGTCACCCCGGGCTCGCGTCAGAACCACTTGGCCTCGACGCGCTCGAAGAAGCCTTCTTCGCGTAGGCCGACCAGAGCGTCGTTGACCCTCTCCAACAGGGTGGGGGAGTCGAGCCGCACAGCGATGACGTACGGTTCGTCGGTGAGTGGAGTGTCGATCAGTTCAATTGGATTGCCCTGGCCCACCATCTGGCGGGCTGCGATGCCGTCGTAGATCGCGGCATCGGCCTGACCTTCGATCAACGAGTGGATCACCTCCTCGGGAGTGCTGCGCAGCACAAGTGAGAACCCGAGCCCCTCACGCTGATCCAGTCTGCGTGCCTCCTGATGAGCAGCAGAGCCCAGTTCCACAGCCACGCGCAACCCTGCGAGATCCGCGATTCCCTTCACGTGATCGTCTCCCTGCCTGACAATGAGCATCTGTCCTGCATCGAAGTACGAGTGAGAATACGCTACATCCCGAGTCAGGAGTCGATCGTACGGCAGTGCCGACGCGATCAGGTCGATGCGCCCGGAGAGAAGAGCGTCGTACAGGCCATCGAAGGATATGTCCGCGAACTCCACACGCACACCCAGCCGGGAGCCCAGTGCCACGACCAGATCGACGTCGTACCCTGTGAAGCTGCCGTTCGAGTCGACGAGGTTGAACGGCGGATAGCTGGCGTCCATGCCTACTCGCATGCTGCCTTCGCGCTGTATGCGAGTCCAGGTTTCGTCACGTCGTGAGGAGGCCACCCGGGAGAGGACGAAGACGGCGATGGCGGCTAGTGCCAGCCCGGCGGCCGCCGCAAGGTACCATCGCCGGCCCAAAACGGTGCGCACTCTGCTCATTGGGTGGGCTCTCCTTCGAGGGTCACGTACTCCAGTGGCTCTCCCCGGGCGTACCGCTGCACTTCGAGGTAGATTGGCTTGGCGATGAAGTCGGGTGTCACGAAAGTGAAGTAGTCTTGGTACGTCCGGGCCGGCCAGGGGTAGCGGAAAGCCCAGATCGCCACGGCCTCGCACCATCTCAGGTCCGTGATGGCCATCTCGTAGGCGCGGATGGTGTAGGCGATTCTCTGGTACGGACGCACGGCCTTGGTCCATCGCGGATGATCATTCCACCCACCCTCTGTGATGAAGCAAGGCTTGTCGCCATCACCGTTATGGGTCATCACGTCATAGATCAGCCGGCTGCGGGCGAAGTTGATCATGTTGGGGTCGGACGGATCATCCGGGGGAAAGCCCCAGCCGTAGGCGTGGATCGCCATGGCATCGAAGGAGTCTCCCGCCCCGGCGTCGTACATTCGCTGCAGGAACTCCAGATCGTTCATGCCCCACTCGCTTCCCGGTTCGGCGAGGGTGGGGGCCAGACCGGCTGCCAGAACCTGAACGCCGGGATTCGCTTCTTTGGCCTTCTCGTAGGCGATGCTCAGGAGTCTGGCGTACCCTTCCGGATCCACGGGCCGATATCCCCACTCGAAGCTCAAGTTGGGCTCGTTCCAGATGATGACGTGATCTACGCGCCCTTTGAAGTGATCGACGAAGGCGTGGACGAAGTCGCCGTAGTCGGAGTAGTGATCCTCATCGAGGTACCTGAAGGTCGTGTTCTCGGGGCGGGCCCACTGGGGCACGAAGTCGAGTCTTGCGACAACGGTCAGTCCTTGAGCCACCGCGTGATCCACCACCATATCGGGGTGTTTCCAGCTGTAGTCTCCCTTTGCTCGCTCGTAGTAGCCCCAAGGGAAGTACTCCACGACCCATCTTGCGCCCATCTCGCGCACCATCTCGAGCGTCCTCTTGATCTTCCATTCCTCGACCTCGTCGGTGAGTCGGGTGTGCACTCCCATCTTGGGGTTGAGCGTCTGGACCTGTTGCTGAGGTCCGATCTCCACGATAGGCGTTCGGGGATGCCCCAGCAGCAGAGCTAAGGCAGCCAGAACTACACATCGCATGATCCAGGCGCGTGCTTTCGATTGCGCGACAGCAGAGACAATGGATCTCATCCGCCAGCAACCTCGAGGGAGTTTTCAGCTCGGAGTTGACTACAGTGGGTATGATAGCATCTTGGCCTCGTGTGGTCAAAGAGCTCGAATAATGTTGATCGGTCCAGGCGGTTTCTGTGACTCTCTCAGGACTTGTGGTATAATTAGGACTCGTGTTGTATGGGCAGACAGGAGTTGGCACAGGATCAGGAGGTATCTGAGAATCATGGAGCTGGAACTGCGTCGATACCTGGAAGTCGTCTGTCGCCGGTGGAAGCTCGTCGCAGGCGCGACTCTAGTCAGTGCCGCGACTGCCCTGGTGGTCAGTCTATTGATGCCGCCGGTCTACAGGGCGCACGCGGGGGTCGTCATCTCGAGAGTCCGCCCGCAGGTGGTGTTTGAGCCCACGATGGTGACGTTGTCGGATGAGAAGCTGGGAACCCTGCGGGTTGACACGGATGCCCGACAGAATACTCTCGTGGCGTTGGTGACCAGTCCCGCGGTGGAGGCCGAGGTGATTCAGAGTCTGGGCGATTCCGTGGTTCCGGAGCTGGGCCAACCAGGGGCGCTTCTGACGAACGGCATCGCGGGGCGACTGGCCAAGGGAGAGCTGATCGAGATCTCCTTGCGGGGGTCTGACCCACGCTCCGTTACCCTCATCGTGAATGCCTGGGCGGAGGCCTATGCGAGCTACGTCAACAGACTCTACTGCGGTACTACCGAAGCCCCGGAGTCGGTACAGTCCCAGGCCGATGCCGCTCGCGCGAAGTACGAGGCGGCTCAGAATGAGTTGGTTGCCTTTGTGGGCAACAACGAGCTCACCAGGCTTAGGTCCGAGATAGAGAGCAAGAAGGACACGCTCAGCTATCACTACGGGATAGTCAATCGCACCGACAAACTCGTTGCCGACTGCCAGGGTCTCCTGGATCAGGTGGTCCAAGCGGGCTCATCCGAGGCCGGGCAGGTCGCGAACGGGCTGTCACTGCTGCGACTGCAGGCGGCTATCGTGGGTACAGGTGTGGGCAATCCATTCGATGTCCAGCTCACTGTGGACAGCGGCGCGGGGTTGCTGGGTGACGCGGACGACCTGCGGAACGATATCCAGACGATGCTGCGTCTGCTTGAAGCTCAGAGAGGCGAATCGCAGGGCATCATAGATGATTCGTCGCTCGTGCAGGATATCCTGGAGTTGGAGCGGGATCTGGAGGAAGAGGAAGCTCGTGAGAGGGAATTGAAGCGAGCGCGCAGCCTGGCCTGGGACACCTACGCGGCGCTGGCTCGGAAGGCTGACGAGGCCAGCGTGGCTTCGCAGACGCTGGGTAGTGAGGTCAAGTTCGCGGTTCCTGCCATCCAGCCTCGTTCGCCGGTCGGACCCAGGAAGGTGTTGAACACCGTCGTCGCCGGGGCACTGGGACTGATACTCGGAGTCCTCGCGGCTTTCGGCATGGAGTACTTCGCGGAGTCGGCTTGATCGCGTGACAGACGAGCACGGCTCTAACGAGCTGTGGATCTAATCGGGATGTGAAGGAGTTAATCGTGGGGATTCCACTGGTTGACCTGAAAGCTCAGTACCTTTCCATCAAGGACGAGATTGATGCTGCAATGGCTGAGGTCATCGATCGCACTGCCTTCGTTGGAGGAGAACAGGTTCGCCGATTCGAGGAGGAGTTTGCCTCCTTCTGCGGCGCCAAGAGTGCGATCGGTGTGGGCAATGGCACTGACGCGCTGGAGCTGGCTCTCTCCTGCTGCGACGTAGGCCCGGGTGACGAGGTGATCACGTCGGCGAACACCTTCGCCGCGACTGTTGAGGCGATCGTGTCCTGTGGGGCTTGCCCGGTGCTCGTTGACTGTGACCCAAGAACGTACAATATCGACGTCAGCGAGATCGAGGCCTGTATCACGGATCGCACCAAAGCCATCATCACCGTGCACCTGTACGGTCAACCGGTGGATATGGATCCCATCGTGGCGTTGGCCAGGAAGCACAAGATCATGGTCATTGAAGACGCCGCTCAGGCGCATGGGGCCAGATACAAAGGACGACCTGTCGGATCACTGGGCGATGTGGCCTGCTTCAGCTTCTATCCCAGCAAGAACTTGGGGGCCTACGGCGATGCGGGAGCGGTGGTGACGAGCAACGAGGAGGTCGCGGCAAAGGTGGCACTGGTCCGCGACCACGGAGCGCGCGACAAGTACGTTCATGAGGTGATCGGCCGCAACAGTCGCCTGGATGGACTGCAGGCAGCCGTTCTGCGCGTGAAACTCCGTCACCTTCCGGCGTGGAATGCGGCCCGGCGTGAGCGTGTGGCCTGGTACAACGAACTGCTGGCTAGCCTCGACGTGGTAACCCCACACGAACCTGAATGGGTCGAGGCTGTGTACCATCTGTACGTCATCAGGGTGGCGCGTCGCGATCTGGTGAGGCAGCGCCTTGGAGAGAGCGGGATCGCTAGCGGCATTCACTATCCCATTCCCGTGCATCTGCAGCCAGCCTTCCGCCATCTTGGGTACGGAGAATCCGATTTCCGCAACGCCGAGGCTTGTGCCCAAGAGATCTTGTCCCTGCCGATGTACGCTGAGCTGACCGAGGAGCAGGCGCGGAGGATTGCGGATCGGTTGGCAGCGATCTTGGACAGCGAAGACTTCAGCGGATAGAGTGTCCTCTTCTCAGCCGGCCGCGTTCACGGCTCGCCGGTGAGGCTATCCTTTGAGGCCGGACTTGAGAATCGTATCTCCGGGCACGTCTTGGTCGCCTGAATGCGATGACAGGAAGGCCTCTTCCCTCGGGCTCTCGTGCCGACAGCTGACAGCCCAGGCTTGCTTGTTGTGGTTGTGTCCCCGAAGCCTTGTAATCGGATGCCTCGCATGCTATAATACGGGTAAGTGGATGCCACGCGAATCGCGGGCGTTGGCGCGTCGTGCGTCCATTGGGCACGGAAGGGTCAGTGGCGGCAGGGGCCTGGGTAGAAGCACAGGCCGGAGATCGCTTCTCGGGAGGCTGACGATCGAACGCTGGATCCCAAGACCATCGGGAGTGCGCGGCGTTCGCCGATCGGGAAACGGGATGACTCGATGGACGAGGAATTCGAGGCAGCCGGGGCATGCGGGGTGTATTGCGGTGCATGCGAGCACTACGGCGTGGAGTGTGAGGGTTGCGGAGTGCAGGGCGGAGCTCCCTTCTGGGGAGAGTGCGAGATCTACCGCTGCTGCGTCGAGGAGTGTGGATTGGAGTTTTGCGGCGAGTGCGATGATTACCCCTGCGGTATGTATGTGGACGCCACGGAGCATCCCTCTTTTCCGCCTCGTGAGGAACTGGAGGAATCGATCTCTCGCAGATTGACGATCGGTACAGAGGCCTGGCTGGACGAGGAGTCGAGGAGTCACGAGGAGAAATCCTGAGCGATGCCTCGACCGACTGACCGCAAGACTGTCGCGATAGCTTTTCTGCTGGTCGTGTTGATCTGCACTGCTTTTGCCGGCGAGGTTCGCTCTCAAGCTTCGCCCGCGGCTCCGGACTGTTCTGCCGAGCAGTACGCCACCATGTCTTTCCCCGTCGATAGTTGGGTAATCCCCATGGACGGGAAGCAGAGTGACAGGCTCAAGGCCTTCGGGCTGGTGCACCTGATCGCACGGCGAGGCGGAGTTGTGTACCGCATCATCGAGCCACCGGACGTTTCGTTGTGTACGCAGCTCGAACCCTCCGGGGTAGTGTTTCTGGGTGGCCCACTGCTTGTGCTCCCCGGAGATGAGGCCATCTTGCGCAGCGCTCAAGGTGAATTCGGTTCGGTAACGGTGCTTAGGCTCACCAAGGGGTTCACATCGGATCGGGTGTGCGAGATCCGGCGGGGGACCAGCATCCTGCTCGTTCAAGGGAGCTTCGGACGAACGGAGTTGGTGCTCAGCGAGATGGGGATCCCGTACACGGTTGCGCAGAGAGCCGATGTAGCCACGAACCCGCAGATGTTGGGCGACTTCGACCTCATCGTAGATGACTGTCCTGGTTGGAGGGCCGGGGTGCCCCCCGAGGTGATCTCGGCGATGCGTGATCGGGTGGCGACCGGTGGCGAGATCATCTTCACCGACATCGCAATCGACGATCTGGATCAGGTCTTCCCCGGCCGTTGCGTCCCCATCGACAACGCAGACGGAACCTGGGACTTCGTGTTCAGCAACCCCGGAGAGTTCCTCACCCAGTATTCCGGGCCGCCTACGCTTGCTCTGGCGACCAGGGGTGGAGGCGTCGTCGTCGCGTCAGTGTCTGAGGACGTGACGGTCTTCCTCGAAAGTCAGGCCTACGGCAATCCAGGCGGTCCCGCCATTGCAGGTTTCTATTTCAGCTACTGGGACGGCATCGTTGAAGGTCTGGCCTTTCATCCGCCGGATCAGGAGTCAGAGAGCAGTCGGATCCTGGCCAGTGCGGTGTTCGGCAACAAGTTCGTGCACAGCGCTCCGGTGGTGCCGACTCCAAGACCCTCTCCTACCCCTGGAGCTGTGTGTGTCGACTGGGAGGAGTACACGCGCGAGGAATTCGTCTTTCCGTCGCTGCCGGGATGGCTGGCCGATGATGGGCATGGTGTAGTCGAGGTCGAGAGCTCGATCCTGCATTTGGGGTCAGGCACGGTGGCGAGCGAGCGTTTCCCCGTGCTAGCTCGGAACGATGCCTTTCCCCCCGAGGGCGACATCTCCCTGGAGGTATCCTTCCGTTTCTCGGAGGTAGCGCCTTACGGCACTACCATCGGAGTGGGATCAGTGCCCTATGCAGGCGAGCGTTACGCAGAGGGCGAGCCCGCTCCCGAGGGGATTGAGGACGTGTTGAGTATTCATCAGTTTTCGGGGTCCTTCCAGGCAAGACTGCTCGGCGGAAGCGTGGTGTGGGATTCACTGCCGGGGGACGAGGACTGGCATCATGCCCGGATGGAAGTCCGTAGACGAGGTGAAGGAGACGCTGAGTACTCCCTGGTGATCGATGGGAGACACGTCGGCACGGTCAGGGGCGGGCAGCATCCGGTGAGCATCTTCTTGGGCAATCCGTCCGTACAGCTCTACCCTGGGCCGTGGACCGAACTGCAGGTGGATTGCATCTGTGTCAAGTACTGCGAAGCCTGGGGCACCGAGCGTGTCAGGTTGCCTCTGGTCAGCAAGTGAGATTCCCTCATGGTGCCGGATGTGTGTGAGCCAAAGTGGACAGAGGCACGCACGGCAGCATCGAGACGGGCGGAGTAGGCGAGGTGAAGGACGGCTTGGGAGGCAACGGTGAGTGCTAAGGCCAAGGTAGTCATCAGCGATCTCCACATCGGTGCCGGTCGGGTAGAGCTCGGCAATACCCTCGAAGACTTCAACGTGGACGAGGACTTCGAAGCCTTCCTGGGTCACCTGGTGGCTCGAAGTGAGAGTGACGATCTGGATCTGGAGCTGATCGTTGCCGGGGACATGTTCGAGTACCTGCAGGTTCCTCACGTCGATGACTTCGACGCGCGGAGGTCCTATGCGCCTGAGGACTACGCCTCGTCAACGGAGGAGGATTCGATCCGCAAGACTCGCATTATCATCTCGGGGCATCCGCTGGTCTTTCGGGCCTTTCGCGAGTTCATGCAGTCTGACAGACCTCGGCGCGCTGTCACAATCGTCAAGGGGAATCATGACGTCAATCTGCACTGGAACGGGGTGAGGACGATCCTGCGCGACAGCATGGGGGCAACTGGCGATCTGTACGGGTGCCTCCGTTTCGAGAGTCGTCGGGTTCACAGAGAAGGTATCTGGGTGGAGCATGGCAACCAGTATACCGAGCGGATCAATCGCTTCGACAACTTCGAGGACCCTCGCGACCCTGATCATCTCGATCGACTGGCCCTACCCGCCGGGTCTCGCTTTGTCTACGAGTTCTTCAACGGCGTTGAGCGAGAGCGCTACTGGGTGGACGGGGTTAAGCCGATCACGGCCATGATCTGGTACTCGCTCGTGTTCGATCTTCCCTTCGCTTTCAGGGCCTTCCTGGCGCTGTTGCGACTGGTCCCGTCTCTGGTCTTGGGGAGCCTGCCGCTGGGCCTGGATTCGGAAGGCGAGGGTGGTGAGGAAGAGGCCGAGGAACTGGTGTCAGCCCTGACCGATCCGTCGGCGGAAAGGTCGCTCGGCCGGCAGTACGCCAGCCATCCCTACCATAGGAGACGATTCGCGCAGCGGCTTGAGTGCATGACTGATTGGGACCAATCACGGGAAGTCGGCGGTCCTGCGGGGAGCGGTAGTCCCGAAACGTTTGCTCTGCGACGGGCCCAGGCCCTTCAGACGAACCTCGAAGGGGTTCTGGAGCGAACTGCCGCAGCAAAGGTGAGTGAGGAGGGGGCCGAGGTCGTCGTCTTCGGTCACACCCACGATGCTCTGGTCTGCTCGCTGCCGGGAGGTGGGACCTACGCCAACTGCGGCACGTGGGTCTGGGTCCGAGACTTCTCGGGCGAGACCGAGGATACGTGGCGGAGTTTCTGGTCCGAGCCAGAGAGGTACATGACTGAGCGTCGTCTCAACTATGTCTGGATCAGCTACGACGAAGAGGGGACTCCTCAGGCCCAATTGCTGAAGTACGAGCGGGAAGCAGAGGACTACGGCATGGGCGAGGAAGTGCGCTCGTGGTGGCGGCGGTTGGTGCAGTGGCTGCGCGGGCTAGTCCGTTAGCTGTAGCGCTCTCCATCGATTGCCATCCGGAAGCTCCCGGACCGCGATCGGCTACGCAATGCGCTCTGCGTCTCGCTCGACCGGGCTGTATGGTCACCGGTTTCTGAAGGACCCGAGACCCCGTGTCTCTCGCCGCCGACCGAGGAAGCGCCTGGCATCAATGCCTGGTCTAGCCGGCGCCGGCGGCCAGTTCGCGGAACGCAGCCCAACTGGGCTTACGGTTGGCGATCTC
>Ga0180431_10006134_pt1 | contig 14365 bp, 14 predicted proteins | sample SS_ome_11_FD_132459 | JGI IMG/M metagenome (GOLD analysis project Ga0180431, IMG submission 132459) | Hypersaline lake sediment archaeal communities from the Salton Sea, California, USA - SS_1_MS_1 metaG | ecosystem: Environmental > Aquatic > Non-marine Saline and Alkaline > Hypersaline >... | reverse complement strand
GCGCCACCGCTAGCAACCGCTCCTGTTCCACTTACCCCCCGAAGACAGGAGACCCCACCACTGCTCAAGACCGTCATCACCCGCACCGTCGCCGCGATCGCGATCACCGCGGCCGCCTCCACCGCCGCCCTCGCCACCGGCGACACCGGCAACTTCACGCCGGCGAATGTCAGCCCGACCGCGCCGCTCGACACGATTGCGGTCGACCCGGCGGCGAACACGCTGGCCGAGGTCAACCGCCAGCTCGCCGCCCTCGGCGACGGCGCCGAGACCGAGCTGCTCCAGCGCTGTGCAGTGATCAACCGCTTGACGGGAACTACGACCGGACGATCGTGATCTTCTGCCACCGCGCGCTGGTGGCCGTGGGAACGCTGCCGGTCGACCCGAATGGCGGCACGATCGCCGAGAATGGTGCCGGCGACCCGTACGAAGACAACGACGCCGAACCTGCCGAAGACAACGACGCGCTCTGAGCCTCGGCTCAGTTCGCCTTGGGCTCGGGCGGGTCCTCCGCCCGGGCCGCCATCTCCCAGGCCTTCATGTCCTCGTCGGCGAGGATCGCCTCGCAATAGGCCTGCGCCGTCGGCTCAAGCGTGACGCCGTAGGTGCGGAACCGTGTCGCCACCGGCGCATACATGGCATCGGCGATGGTGAAGTGGCCGAAGAGATATGGGCCCCCTTCCCGCTCGCCCCAGGTCTCACGGCATTCGATCCAGATCGCCTGGATGCGCTCGACATCCGCCTTCACGGCTTCGTCGTCGTCGACGCTGACGCCCTCGACACGGCCGAGAAGGTTCATGTCGAGCCGTTCGCGCAGCGGACGGAAACCGGAATGCATCTCGGCCGAGATCGAGCGCGCCATCGCGCGCGCGACCGGGTCGTCGGGCCATAGCCGCTGATTGGGAAAGAGCTCGGCGACATACTCGCCGATCGCTATTGAATCCCACACCCTCACCGTCTCGTCGCCGCGCTCGTGAATGAGGAGCGGCACCTTCGAGGTCGGGCTCATCGCCGTCAGCCGCGCCTTGTGGTCCGGCAGCCGGTAGCGGATCAACACCTCCTCGAAAGGCGCGCCGGTCTTCCGCATCGCCAGCCAGCCGCGCAGCGACCAGGACGAGACGTGGCGATAGCCGATCAGCAGTGCGAATTCGCTCATCAATCCCCCTCGAACGAAACCAGCGTGTGAACCGCGATGCCGGCAGCCTCGAGCCGCTTCGAGCCGCCGAGATCCGGCAGGTCGATGACGAAACTCGCCGCCACGAGTTCGCCGCCCGACGCCGCGATCAGCTTCGACGCCGCCTCCGCCGTGCCGCCGGTCGCAATGAGATCGTCGATCAGCAGCACGCGATCGCCCTTGTTGATCGCGTCGGCATGAATCTCGATCGTGTCGACGCCGTATTCGAGCTCGTAGTCCTGGCCGATGGTCCGCCCCGGCAACTTGCCCTTCTTGCGGATCGGCACGAAGCCGCGGCCGAGCTCATGGGCGACGGCGCCACCGAGGATGAAGCCGCGCGCCTCGATGCCCGCGACGCAATCGATTGCGCTGTCGAGAAACGGCAGCAGCAGCCCGTCGACGGCGCTCCGGAGCCCGACCGGATCGGCGATCAGCGTGGTGATGTCACGGAACTGGATGCCCGGCTTCGGATAGTCCGGGATCGTCCGGATGAGCTCGCGAAGCGAGGCCGGCGGCGAGAACGGCATCAGCCGGCGTCGGCCTCGAACCCGAGATAGCCGGCAAGATCGACGCCGGCCTCGACGAGCACCACGATCAGCAGCGCAACAACCGCTACGGTGACCACGCCGGCGACGACGGCAATTCCGAGCTGACGCCACCAATTGCCGGACCGTTCGACCTTTGTCGCCGCATCCTCGACCCGTCCGGCAATGGCGTCGCGGATGATGACCGGCTTCTCGACGTCGACAGCGACCGAGGCATAGGCATCCAGCACCTGGCGAGCGGCGTTGCGATAGCGCTCGCGCTGGGCGACCGTCATCTGCGCGTCGATGAACGCCTCGACCTGATCGGTGGTGGGGTCGGTGCCGTGCCGGGCGATCCAGTTGGACAGCCAGTCGCGCTTGTCCTGCTTGTAGAGCGAGTAGGTGATCAGCCCGATCACGTCGTCCTCACCCTCGACCAGGTGTTCGTAGATCCGGTTCCTGACCTGAGTCATGGGCCTGTCCGCCTTGGTTGCCGGTTCGCCAGGTGCTCTCGGGCCGAAATGGCGGCCGAGCGGTGGTTCGTCGGGGTGATCATGCGTATCGGACCGGCCCGACCGCGCCCCGTCCCCGGAGAAGACCGTCTCGTCCGCCTTGGCGGCCTGCACCAGCGCGCGCGCGGCGACTGGTGCGACCACTGCTTCTTCGAAGCGCGTGACATTGCCGTCCGGGATCTCGCGGTGCTCCGTCTCGCCCGAAACTCCGGTGGCGATACTCTGATGTTGCGGCGGAGGCATGCTCGTATGCTCCGCTTCGTCTGCCGGGGCCGCCGTAACTTTTTCCTCCGCCTCAGCGGTATCGGCTGCGACAGGCGCCGGAGCTTGATCAGCCTCCTCAGGATCGTTCGGAGCGTCGGCCGGTTGGTCCGCGGGCCTGTCGGCCTCCTTAGCCGCTAGCGGCCGCGGCTCATGGGCTTCCGGAGCATCCGCGACCAGTTCGGATCGTTGGGTCGATGCCGGTTCCGGCGTCACCCGTTCGGGCTCGGCCGCAGAGGCCCCAGACGGCGCCTCGGGCTCGGGCTCGTCGGACGTGGCCTCCGGCTCATCAGACGTCGCCGCGGTCGCGGCCACGGCGGCAGGCTCGGGTGGGCGTGGTTCCGTCGCAGTCTCCTCCGACCTCTTCTCGGCGAGCGCGGCGGCAACGGCTTCGGATCGGGATTGCGTATCCGGGCCAGTGTCAGGGGATTCCGGCTTGTCCGGCTCCGACTTGCCTCTAGGTCCGTCGTCTACACCGGCGCCAAGGTCGGCCGGCGGACCGGCGAGGATGATTGTCTCGCTCCCGCTCTTGTCGTCATCCGCCCCCGGCTCGACGGCCCCGTCACGGGCCGGACCGGGTTCTTCCTTCTTGTCGTTCGAGAATGTCGCCGTCTCCGCCGCTTCCGGGTTGGCGTTTCCGTCCCCGGCTTCGGCGTCGCGTTCAGCCTCGTCCCCGACGCCGACGGCCGAAGCTCGGGCGACAACGGGAGCCAGCGCCCGCGACATCGCCGCCTCGATATCGTGCGGGGCGGGATCCTCGCCGTCCGTCCCCGGCCTGGCGTTCTTCTCGCTCACCATCGTCTCGCTCATGACCGGCCCGTGGCCCGCGACTTGATATTGGTGCGCAAAGCCTTCCGCGCCGCCGTGAGTCCGCGCTGATGGACCTCCTCGCGCAGGACGACACGCGGGGTCATGGAGTGGACGGAACTCCGCGGCAGCACCAGGAAGACGCTGTCGCCTTCAGCTGCCCGCATGCGCTTCTCGCGCACGGCGCGTCGCCCGGCCGCATCATCAATCGCCATGGCCTCACCCTTGTTCGGCCACAGTTGATAGCCGGACGGGCGTTCGGGTCAATGCTCCTTTGACCAGACCCGTCGTTTGGCGAGATAGGCGAGCACCGCGAAGACCACCAGGAAGATCATCACCTGGAAGCCGATCCGCTTGCGGTCGGTCAGCTTCGGCTCGGCCGTCCACATCAGGAACGCGCTGACATCCTCGGAATACTGCTCGACCGTCTCGGGCGACCCGTCGTCGTAGGAAACCCGGCCGTCGGACAGCGGAGGCGGCATCGAGAGCGCGATCCCGGAGACGAAATACGGGTTGTAGAAGAGGCCGGGCTGGATCTCCTTGTCCTCCGGTGCCGGCTCATAGCCGACGAGCAAGGCGCGCATATAGTCGGCGCCGCCTGCCTGATACTGGATGAACGGATCGAGCAACCAGCGGAAGCCGTCGCCGACCGCGCGCGCCTTGGTCATCAGCGATAGGTCGGGTGCGGTCGGGATGTTGGACGCCGGGAAATAGTCGGCCGGACGCCCTTCTCGCACGTCTCCTGTTTCCGCATCGACGATCCGGTACGACGCGGCGATCTCGCGCATTTCCTCCTCGGAGAGGTAGGGGCCGATCTCGGACGAAAGCGTCCGGAAGGCGACGCGCTCTAGCCCGTGGCAGGCGGCACACACTTCGCGATAGACCTGCAGGCCGCGTTGGAGCTGCTCCGGATCGTAGGTGCCGAAGGGGCCGTCGAAGGTCCAGTTGTGCCGCTCGGGCACCTTGAGCGGGTAGTGGTCCTCTTCGTGCTCCTCGTCGTCGGCATGCTCCTCGTCCTCGGCGATGGCCTCGTCGAGTTCCTCGATACCTTCCGCGCCGGCGTCCTCCTGCGCGGCGGCCGGAGCCACCAGCCACAACGCGATCGCCAACGCCAGGAACGCCCACCAGCCGGCACAGAGCTGCTTCGACGTCACCGTCGCCGCACGGACAACGGCGCGCGTCATGGCGAGCCTCCCGATCCGGCTGGCTTCTCGTCCTTGAGGACCGGCTCCGAGATGCTCTCCGGCAGCGGCTTGGGTTTCTCCACCCAGGAGAGCAGCGGCAGGATGATAAGGAAGTGCGCGAAGTAGTAGGCGGTCAGGATGCGCGAGGCGATCAGATAGCCGCCCGTGGCCTCCTGCGAGCCGAGATAGCCAAGACCGATGCAGACCGCGACCAGGATCCAGAAGAACTGGCGGTAGAGCGGGCGGAAATTTGCCGAGCGCACCTTCGAGCGATCGAGCCAGGGCAGGAAGAACAGCACCACGATCGCGCCGCCGAACGCGATCACGCCGCCGAGCTTGTCCGGGATCGAGCGCAGGATCGCGTAGAACGGCAGGAAGTACCATTCCGGCACGATATGGGCGGGTGTCGAAAGCGGATCGGCCGGGATGTAGTTGTCGGGATGACCGAGGAAGTTCGGGGCGTAGAAGACAAACCAGGCCAGGATCACCACGAACACCGCAAGACCGAAAAGGTCTTTCGAGGTGTAGTAGGGGTGGAAGGGCAGCACGTCCTGTCTGGTCTTCGGCTTGATTCCGAGCGGATTGTTGTTGCCCGGCACATGCAGCGCCCAGATGTGCAGGATGACGACGCCGGCGATCATGAACGGCAGCAGATAGTGCAGCGAGAAGAAGCGGTTGAGCGTCGGGCTGTCGACCGAGAAGCCGCCCCAGAGCCAGGTCGTGATCGACTCGCCGATTACCGGGATTGCCGAGAACAGGTTGGTGATGACCGTGGCCGCCCAGAACGACATCTGGCCCCAAGGCAGCACGTAGCCGAGGAACGCGGTCGCCATCATCAGCAGGTAGAGGATGACGCCGAGGATCCACAGTACCTCGCGCGGCGCCTTGTATGAGCCGTAATAGAGGCCGCGGAACATGTGGATGTAGACGGCGATGAAGAAGAACGACGCGCCGTTGGCGTGGATATAGCGCAGCAGCCAGCCATAATTGACGTCGCGCATGATCGACTCGACCGAATCGAAGGCGAGCGAGGCGTCCGGCACGTAGTGCATCGCAAGGACGACGCCGGTAGCGATCTGCACCACCAGCATGAACGCCAGGATGCCGCCGAACGTCCACCAGTAGTTCAGGTTGCGCGGTGTCGGATAGGCGATGAAGGACGAGTGGACGAGACCGCCGATCGGCAGCCTGGATTCGAACCATTTGCCGACGCGTGATTTCGGCTCGTAGGGGCGCAGCGCTTCCATCGGTTTCCCCCTAGCCGATCTGGAGCATGGTCGGAGTCCGGAAGCTCATCTCCGGGATGGGCAGATTTGTCGGCGCCGGTCCGCTGCGGATGCGGCCGGCGGTGTCGTAGTGCGAGCCGTGGCACGGGCAGAACCAGCCACCGAAATCGCCGGCCTGGCCGAGCGGCACGCAGCCGAGATGTGTACACACGCCGATCATAACGATCAGCCGTTCATTCCCCGGAACGGTCCGATTCTCGTCCGTTGCCGGTGCGCCGCCTTCGAGATTTTCGTTGCGGGCATCGCCGTCCTTCAACGCCGACACAGGCGTCGCCCGCGCCGCCTCGATTTCAGCGTCGGTGCGGTTGCGGATGAACACCGGCTTGCCGCGCCAGTTCACGGTGACCGACATGCCCGGTTCGATGCCGGATATGTCGACCTCTGTGGTGGCGAGCGCGAGCGAGGCGGCGTCCGGATTCATCTGGTCGATGAACGGCCACGCGGCGAGGCCGGCGCCAATCACGCCGACTGAAATCGTCGCGATGTAGATGAAGTCCCGGCGATCCTCGTCAGGCGCGTCAGTATCGGTCAAGTCCCCTCCCCCATTTGGCGGGTTATTGTTTTTTCTTCCGCCGGCTATCGCCGGTCGCCGATGGCGTTTGTTACCCACCGGACGCATTTTTTAGACAGGGGTCTCGCCTCTTGTCCAGAATGCCGCAACGAACGGACTGAATTCGTGAGCTATTGTGAAGGTGCACCCGGTCCGCCCCACAACCGAACCGACTGACGGAAAACCGATGTCCGAAGCTGCCGGAACCATCTCCCTGCCACCCGATCTCGCTGAACTGAAGGAGCGCGCCACGGCCTGGTTCGCGGAGCTGCGCGATCGGATCGTCACGGAGATCGAAGAGATCGAGCGCGAATTGGCAGACAGCGACGCTGCGCCCGGGCGCTTCGACATTACGCCCTGGCAACGGACCGATCACACCGGCGCACCCGGAGGCGGCGGCGAGATGGCGATGATCCACGGCCGCGTCTTCGAGAAGATGGGCTGCCATGTGTCGCAGGTGTTCGGTGAGTTTTCGCCCGAGTTCCGCGGGCAGATCCCGGGCTCGGAGCAGGATCCGAGCTTCTGGGCCTCGGGTATCTCGCTGATCGCGCATCCGGTGAACCCGAACGTCCCCGCCGTCCACATGAACACCCGCATGGTGGTGACGACGAAACAATGGTTCGGCGGCGGCGCCGACCTGACGCCCGTCCTCGACCTCCGCCGGGCGCAGGACGACCCCGATTCGGTGGCGTTCCACGACGCCATGCGCGCGGCCTGCGAAGCGCATCCGGTCGCCGACTACCCGCGCTACAAGAAGTGGTGCGACGATTACTTCTTCCTCAAGCACCGCAACGAGCCACGCGGCATTGGCGGCATCTTCTACGACAACCACAACAGCGGCGATTGGGAAGCGGATTTCGCATTCACCAAGGCGGTGGGCGAGGCGTTTCTTGCCGTCTATCCGAAACTCGTCCGCAGGAACCTCGAAACGCCCTGGACCGACGCCGACCGCGAGGAGCAACTGGTCCGTCGCGGCCGCTATGTCGAGTTCAACCTGATCTACGACCGCGGCACGATCTTCGGCCTGAAGACGGGCGGCAATGTCGATTCGATCCTGTCCTCGATGCCGCCGGTGGTGAAGTGGCCGTGAAGCCTGCTGCCGTCGCCGAACAGCGATTGGCGCCTAGCGACGCTCGCGGCCGACCTTGATGTCGGTTCCGAAGATCCGGTCCCAGAACCCTGTCGTGACTCCGAAATTACCCGCGTCGTCGAAATGATGATGGAGCGCGTGGCGGTGCTTCAGCCGGTAGAGATAGCTTCCGGGCGAAAGCCGCCAATGGTGCACGCCGTGGTGGAAGATGATGTAGACCGTGTAGCCGAATGCAAGGCCGGCCGAGAACGCGGCGGCATCGGCAAAGCCGATCAGAAAGGTCAGCGGCAGCAGCACCAGGAACACCAGGATCGCCAACGGCACCCATGACGGGCTGCCGATCAGCGCCTGCTGGTCGTCATGATGCGCCTCGTGCATCTCGCGCACATACGGCACGTGGTGAAACACCCAGCGGTGGAGATTGTATTCGGTGAAGGTCCAGGTCGCAGCGCCGGTGACAAGGGCAAGCGTCGTCATCGGCCATTCGCTGGCAGGCTCAGCGGCGAAAGCTGCCGTGGCCAACCCGGCGGCAACGGTCGGAAACAGAACATAATCGGCGTAGTAGCCCGCTGCAGTCAGTCGCATCCTATCCTCCAGGACACCGATCCGAGACCGCCCCGCCCGAGGCGCGTCGCCCTCATGGCTATTGCTGGCTCGCCTGGACCTGCTGGAGCCGGGCCAGCAACGCCTCGCGATCGGGCGCGAAATCCTGATCGATCCACCACGATTCGAGTTGCTTGAGGATGGCACCCAGCATGGGGCCACGCAAGACCCCGTTGGCCAGCAGGTCCTTGCCGGATATGGGAAATTTCGGCACCCGCCAGTCGCCGAGACGGCGCGCCGGCGCCGCCCACTCCTCGGCCGTGCCGGGTCGATTGGCTGCGGCTAGAGCGAGCGCGTCGTCGAAGGACGGCCGCCCCAGTTCGTAGATTGCAGCCTTTGCCGCCTTTTCCACTGGTGGCACGCGCCACCGCGCGCCGCTTTCGACAGCCGCCCTCATGCGATCGCTGTCGGCGTTGGACAACCGAAGGCGGGCCGCAACCCGCTCTGCATCCTCCGAGATCGCCGCGGCAAGAGCGGCGAGACGGCGCGGGTAGGCACCCGCCAATCCGGCCGCTGACTCGAATGCAGCGACCCGTTCGAGCCGCCTCGGATAACCGATACCGCCGAGGATGACGGAGAGGATGCCGGCATCCTGCACGATCCGGACTGTCTCCGCTGCCCGTCGCGCCAGCAGGAGCCGCCGGAACTCGGCGTTGATGCGCTCGGCGGCGAGGTCGCGGATACCATTCCGCGCCCGGACGGCGGCGGCGAAGCCGTCCCGATCGATCTCGCCCCGCCCGCGCTCGGCGTGGAAGCGGAAGAAGCGAAGAAGCCGCAACCGGTCCTCGGCAATCCTCGTGTCGGCGTCGCCGATAAATCGGACCCGCCCGGCCATGATGTCGGCATAGCCGCCGACGGGGTCGTGGACAGTGCCGTCCGCCTCGGCCGACAACGCGTTGATGGTGAAATCGCGCCGCCTGGCATCGGCTTCCCAGTCACGGCCGAACCGCACCACGGCGTGACGTCCGTCGGTTTCGACGTCCTCCCGCAGCGTTGTGACCTCGTAGCCGCGCCCCCCGAGCGCAAGCGTCACGGTGCCGTGCTCGATGCCGGTCGGAATCGCCTTGATGCCGGCCTCGGCAGCGCGCGCCATCACCTTGTCCGGCAGCGCGGTGGTGGCAAAATCGACGTCGGTGACGGCTTGGTCCATCAGGCCGTCGCGAACCGCGCCGCCGACAGCACGTCCTTCCTCGCCATCCTGATTGAGCACCGCGAAGACGCGGCGAACGCGTGAGTCGCCAAGCCAGCCGGCGCCGCTGAGCGATGGGGGTTCGCTCATCTCATGACGCTAGTCGTCGCCGAAACGGCCGGGGATGATCTGGCCGTCCTCCCCGATCTCGGCCGGAATATAGGGCGCCTCGGTATCGGCGCCCTCGAACGAGACGAGCACGACAAGGCCGATCACGACGGCCACTGCGCCGATCGACGACATGATCGTGATCGCCCGGGTCGTCCAGTCCTCCGCGTTGCCGAAATTGCGGCGCGTGAAATAGAGATAGCCCGCATAGGCGGCAAAGGGGACTAGGAAGAAGAGCGCGTTCAGCGCCAGGAGTCTGACCATCAGGCGGGACCGGTTCGTTCGTTCATCTGCATCGTTTCGCCGTCATTAGCCTCTAATCGTAAATGGACGGAACACGCCGAATGTGAAGAGGCGGCGTCCGCTCTGGGCACGGCCTCGGCCCGCCCCGGTGCTGCAGGCCTATCACAATCCTGCGACTCCACGTGGCTGACCTGCCTCCGGTCATCGTATGTGCCACAGACAATGAGCTGGTTCGCGACCGGCTGACGGAACCGCCTGGGCCGTGGCATGGTTGCCCAACAAGCAGGTGGCAAACGCCTGAGTAGAGAGGACATCATGGGAGCAGTGGAGGGAAGGATGGAAAGCGGCGAGGTGAGCCGGGCCGGCGCCGAGATCGACGCCGCGGTCGAGCGCGTCGGCGCCGTCCGCGCCGAAATCGCCCGCGTGATCTACGGGCAGGCCGACGTCGTCGAGCAGACGCTGGTGACGATCCTTTCCGGCGGTCACGGGCTTCTCATCGGTGTTCCCGGCCTCGCCAAGACGAAACTGGTCGAGACCCTCGGCACCGTCCTCGGCCTCGACACGCAGCGCATCCAGTTCACGCCGGATCTGATGCCGTCCGACATACTCGGCTCGGAGGTGCTCGATCAGTCGGGCGACGGCAGCCGCTCGTTCCGTTTCATCGCCGGGCCGGTCTTCACGCGCCTGCTGATGGCCGACGAGATCAACCGCGCCAGCCCGCGTACCCAGTCGGCACTGCTGCAGGCGATGCAGGAGTATCATGTCACCGTCGCCGGCAAGCGCTACGACCTCCCTTCGCCATTCCATGTGCTGGCGACGCAGAACCCGCTCGAGCAGGAGGGCACCTATCCGCTGCCCGAGGCCCAGCTCGACCGCTTCCTCCTGCAAATCGACGTCAACTATCCCGACCGCGAGTCGGAGCGCCAGGTGCTCCTCGAAACGACCGGCGCGACGGAGGCGAAGGCAGAGCCGGTCACCTCGGCCGACGAGGTGAAGGGCCTCCAGCAGCTCGTCCGCCGCATGCCGATCGGCGAGTCGGTCGTCGACGCGATCCTCGACATCGTCCGCGCCGCGCGGCCTGAGCACGCCAAGGACACCAATCTCGACGGCGTCATCGCCTGGGGGCCGGGCCCGCGCGCCAGCCAGGCGCTGATGCTCGCCACGCGCGCCCGCGCCCTGATCGACGGCCGCTACGCGCCTTCGGTCGACGACGTGCAGGCGCTCGCGATCCCTGTGCTGCAGCATCGCATGGCGCTCACTTTCGCCGCGCGCGCCGAGGGCATGACGATCCGCGACGTGATCGACGGGCTCGCGGCCAAGCTCGGCTGATCGGAATGGCGACACCCGACGGCGGAACCGACAAGGCGACACTCGCCGAGGCGCGCGGGCTCGCGGAGGCGATGCCCGCGCTGCTGGTCGAGGCGCGCCGCATCGCGTCGACCATCCTTTCCGGCTGGCACAGCCGCCGCCGGGCAGGACCGGGCGAGGCCTTCTGGCAGTTTCGGCCATTCGCTTCGGGCGAGCCGGCAGCAACGATCGACTGGCGCCGCTCGGCACGCGACGAGCATCTCTACGTCCGCGAACGCGAATGGGAGGCAGCGCACACGGTGTGGCTGGCGCCGGACCTGTCCGCCTCGATGCGCTTCCGCTCGCGACTTGCGCCGATCGATAAGCAGGCCCGGACGGTCGTGCTGACACTGGCTCTTGCCGAGTTGCTCGCCCGTGGCGGCGAGCGCGTCGGACTCCTCGGCGATGGACCGCCGGTGCTGTCGCGAAACGCCGCGGAGAAGATTGCGGGAGCCCTGCTCGGGGCTGGCGAGGAATGGCCGGACGCCCGCCAGCTCGGCCGCTTCTCCGAGCTGATCGTCATCGGCGATTTCCTCGACCCGATCGACGAGATCGAGAAGCGGCTCGACGCCGTTGCCGCCGCCGGTGCGCGCGCGCACCTCATCCAGGTCGTCGATCCGATCGAGGAGAGCTTCCCCTATACCGGACGCACCGAGTTCACCGATCCGGAGTCGGGCTATCGCCGGCTGATCGGCCGCGCCGAGTCGATCGCGCTCGAATACCGCCTCCGCCTCGGCGAGCGGCGCGACGTCCTCGTCGAGCGGTGCCGCCGTCTCGCCTGGACCTGGCTGATCCACCACACCGACCGCCCGCCGACCGAACTGCTGATGCAGCTCGCCGGCCGCCTTGCCGATCGCGGCGGCATTGAACGGCAGCCGGTCCGCGCCGCATGACCTTCGCAACCCCGGCCGTCCTGTTTGCGCTCGCCGCGCTGCCGGCGATCTGGTGGCTCCTCCGGCTGACGCCGGCGCGCCCGCGCGCGGAGGTTTTCCCGCCTGCACGAATTCTTGCCGAGATCGAGCACCGCGAGGAGACCCCGGCGAACACGCCCTGGTGGCTCTTGCTTCTCCGGCTCGCCATCGCCGCGCTGATCATCGTCGCTCTCGCCGGACCGTCGATCGCGCCGGCTGGCGACGATGCACCGGGCGACGGCCCGCTGCTGATCGTCATCGACAATTCCTGGCCGGCGGCGCGCGACTGGGACGCTCATCGCGACACGGCACTGGCACTGGCCCAGAGCGCCGAAACGGCCGATCGTCCCGTCGCACTCGTCGCGACCGCCGAAGGCGCCGGCCAGGTGATGGCGCCGGGCCGCGCCGATGCCGCCGTCGATCGCATCCGTTCGCTCGATCCGCGCCCCTACCCGCCGCAACACGAGGCGCTCCTGCCCCAGTTCGAGGCGACGCTCGCCGACACGGCGTTCGGCGCGGTCGCTTGGGTGTCGGACGGCCTCGCCCACCCCGCAACCGCCGAGCTGCGCGACCTGATCGCCGCCGAGATCGACGGGCCCGTCACGCTCTATCGCGCCGAGGATGCCGCCGTGCGCGCTCTGGAGCCGCCCGAAAACGCGTCGGACGCACTGACGGCAACGCTGGTTCGCTCCGCGGACGGCGGGCTCGACGACGGCACGGTGCTCGCCCGCGATCTTCGCGGACGCATCGTCGCCGAGGCGGCGTTCGCGTTTGCGGAGAACGACCTCACCGCGACCGCCCGCTTCGAACTGCCGCAGGAGATCCGCAACGACATCGTGCGTCTCGAAATCGCCGGCGAGCGCACCGCCGGCGCCGTGCAACTGCTCGACGAGCGCTATCGCCGCCGCAGCGTCGGTGTCATCGGCGGCGATCCGGGCGATCAGCCGCTGCTCTCCCCGGAGTACTATCTCACGCGCGCCATCACGCCTTTTGCCGATCCGGTGGCGACGGGCAGCGATGTCGTTGCCGCCATCGATGACCTCGTCGCGAGCGGCACATCGGTCATCGTCCTCGCCGACATCGGAACGCTGCCGGCGGACAGCGAGGCAACGCTCGCGGACTGGATCGAGAATGGCGGCACGCTGGTCCGCTTCGCCGGCCCCCGGCTTGCGTCCGGCGAGCCCGGGCTGATCCCGGTGCCGCTTCGGAGCGGCGGCCGCGTCATCGGCGGCACCCTTTCCTGGGAGGAACCGCAACCTCTGGGGCCGTTTCCGGAGGACGGCCCGTTTGCGGGGCTCGCCGTTCCGGGCGACGTCACCATCGATACGCAGGTCCTTGCCGAGCCGAGCGCTTCGCTCGTCGACCGCAGCTGGGCGGTGCTCGCCGACGGCACGCCTCTCGTCACCGCCGCGGATCAGGGCGAAGGGCGCATCATCCTCTTTCACGTCACAGCCGACCCGGAATGGTCGAACCTTCCGCTGTCGGGCGTGTTCGTGGAAATGCTGCAACGCATCACGCAACTCGCCAACGCCCCGGCCGAAGCGCGGAACACAACGAACGCCCTGGCGCCCTATCAGGTGCTTGACGGCGCCGGCCGCCTGGTCGAGCCGGGCGACGCGGTCGAGCCGCTGCCGGGCGACGCCACGGCGATGCCGGGCCCGACCAGCCCGCCGGGGCTTTATGGCGACGAGAACGGCTTCCGGGCCTTCAATCTGATCCCGGAAGACGTCGTTCTGCAGCCGATCGACGGCATTGCCGGAGATGCCACGCTTGCGCCGCTCGCCGGCGAGGAACGCGTCGAGATCGCCCCCTGGCTGTTCGCAGCGGCGCTGGTGCTGTTCCTCCTCGACACGGCGGCGGTCATCTGGATCGTCGGAGGCAACGCCACGCGCCGCGCCGAGGCAACCGCCGCCATCTCAGCACTGATTCTTGTTCTGCCGATACTCGGCGACCCGGCATCGGCGCAGGACGAACTCAGCGAGTCCGACCGCTTTGCGCAGAACGCGGCCAACAACACCACCCTCGCCTATGTCGTCACCGGCGACGAAACATCGGACGAGATCGCCCGCGCCGGCCTCAACGGTCTTTCCTGGATCCTTCGTCAGCGCACCGCCTTCGAGCCGGCCGAGCCCATCGGCGTCGACATCGCCGACGACGAACTCGCCTTCTTCCCGCTGCTCTATTGGCGCGTCGCGCCGCAATCGCCGATGCCCGACGACGAGGCGATGGCGCGTCTCGATGCCTATATGCGCGCCGGCGGCATCGTCCTCTTCGACACCGCCGACCAGCTCGAGCGCGACGCCACGGCCCTCCTCCAGTCGAACACCGCCGCGGGTGAGAGATTGCAGGCGATGCTGTCGGGGCTCGACATCCCGCCGCTCGAACCGGTGCCGGCGGACCATGTCCTCACCCAGAGCTACTACATCCTGCCGAGCTTCCCGGGCCGCTATGCCGGCGGCGAGTTCTGGGTGGAGGTACTGCCCGAGCCGACCGAAAACGATATCGGCCGCCCGGCCCGCCCCACCGACGACGTCAGCCCGATCATGGTCACCAGCAACGATCTCGCCGGGGCCTGG
>Ga0180431_10006133_pt1 | contig 14366 bp, 13 predicted proteins | sample SS_ome_11_FD_132459 | JGI IMG/M metagenome (GOLD analysis project Ga0180431, IMG submission 132459) | Hypersaline lake sediment archaeal communities from the Salton Sea, California, USA - SS_1_MS_1 metaG | ecosystem: Environmental > Aquatic > Non-marine Saline and Alkaline > Hypersaline >... | reverse complement strand
TAATGATCTCCATCTCCTCGTGCGGATGAGTCGGGAAGCCCTCACCTGGCTGCACGACGTCGTCGTTGAAGACCCGCAGGGCGCCGAACCTGATGTTGCGCGGGTCGTAGTAGCTGGCGAAAGAGAACAGCCAGTAGGTCTGAAGCCACTCTCTGTCCGAGAAGCGGCGCTGGTTGGCTTTGACGATCTCGATCATAGCGCCATCCTGCCCGCAAGCCTCTGCTGACAGGGAGTCAGTCCGGGATCCAGTGCACACGCATTGCATTATACGCACGGTCTGGAGTCCCACGCTCAAGGCCGTCCGCGCCTCGCCTCCGGATTCACCCGCTCAGGAAAACCAGCGTCGCGTGGCAGAGCGCCGAAATCACTGTCAGTGCGGCGGAGATCTTGTGGAGCTTGAGCATGAGGCGCGGGCGAGCCTTCCGGAATGCCGCCAGACAAGCCGCGGCAATCAATAGCGACAGAGTAACCAGTCCAGTCGGCTTGATGTAAGGCCAGAGGTTGACCTCCCCGCCCTCGCCGGCATGTGTGGCCTCCGCGAACAGAAGCACAACTCCGACACCCACGAGGAGGGCGAACAGCCTTTGGTAGCAACGTACAGATCGATCTGAGGGGACCATGCGGCCATCTCCCGCCGGGCCAGGACAGGGACGTGGCAACCACGGGGCCCGGCCGGCCGCGGCTGCCCGGAGCCGGGGTGAAGGCTCAGGTCTTCGGCGCGAAGCGGCTCTTCGGCGAACCACAATTAGGGCACTTCCAGTCGGCGGGGAGATCCGCGAAGGGCTTTGCCGGGTCGGACGCGGCGGGGTCGTGTACGTACCTGCACTTGCCGCACACGTACTTCCGCATGGCCCCCTTGCCGGGATCTCCGGACTTGTCACTACATCCCGCCACTGCCAACCCTACAGCAGCGGCAGCAAAGCCACCTGGAACGACCTTCCCAAAGACGGCCCGACGCGTCATGCGCAGAGACATGGCACTTCTCCTTTCGGCGCAGGCCCCCGGAACCGATCTCCCACGGAGTGGTCCCGGACGACCGGTGTCATCAACACGGAGACGAGTGTATCGTCCGGGACAGGGCCAGCAAGACCTTTGTCAGCTCATCCGAAGAACCACACGACGAATCCCACCTAGGGCACCACGGCCGTCTTCGTGAACCACAAGTAATGTCAATGAAGCATCAGGCGCGGAGGAACCGTCCCAAGCCGAGCATGCGGGGCAACACGCGGGCCAGGCGCCCCAGCGACAGCGGCGGCGGGTCCTCGGCCGTGTGGCGGATCGCGACCACCGTCAGGTCATCGTCGTGGTCCCTCGTGCCGCTGTAGGCGTCGACGGCATCAAGCAGTCGATGGGCCAGAGACTGCGGCTGGCCATCGATGCCCCCGGCTTGAGCCAGTTGCAGTAGCCCTTCCCGCCTAAGCATCTCTCCCGAAGGATTCCTCGCTTCCACGAGTCCGTCGGTGTAAACGAACACGATATCGTCAGGCGACAGCTTCACGGCGAACTGCACGTATTCCGTCCCCTCCACCACGCCCAACGGCAGGTTCGCAACACGCCTTCCGAGATATCGGGCCGTTTCCTGACGGAGGCTCGGACCCGGGGCGGGCACCTCGGGCTCCAGCCAACGCCACTGCCCGGTCCGCTGGCTGAACCACAGCGGCGGCGGGTGTCCGGCGTTGCAGACGATCAGGTGGTCCGTCGGCGCGAAGTACGTCATAAGAGCCACGGTGGCGAAACGGGTCAAGCCTTTGCGGTCCTCTCGCCGCGCGAAATCCTGGTTGATCTGGCGTGCAAAGCGGCGCTGATCCAGCAGGTTGATGTGCTTGCGCATCATACCCCTTAGCCACACGGCCAGATCAGCGGCCTCGGCACCGTGCCCCGACACATCTGCGATCGCCAGTCGTGTTACCCGTCCCGAGCCGCACATCGAGAAGTAATGGATGTCTCCGCCCGTGTCGTATTGATGCGGGCGGCATTCCACCCATGCGTCCAGGCCGGGGGCTTGTATCTCCTGGCTAACAGCCTGGTTGCCACCGACAATCTCCATGCACTGCAACTGCCTGGCTTCGTGGTTGTGGTCCATCGTTCCACGCTCTCAGGTGCCAGCCTGGATTGGCCTGGCTATCTCACCGGCGGGCTTCCGATTGTTCGGTTTTTCCTGCGGCCGATACTCCTCGGGCAGTGAATCCGGACCAACCCGACGGCCCACGGCAATGGCAGCCATCAGGTCGTACTCGTCCTCGTTCAACTTAAGGACCGTCCGGGCCCGATCCACATCGAAGCCGGCCATGGCGTGGGCATGAAGGCCTAGCTTACGGGCCTGCAAGGCCAGCGACATCCAGGCAGCACCGGCATCGAAGCCGGCGTGACGGTTGGGTCTGTTGTTGCTCCCAAAGCGCTTGCGAGTCGCCAGGAAGATCAGCAGCGGCGCTCGGGCAGCCCATGCCCGGTTCTTCTCCACCAAGGCCGACGCAAATGCCTGCCGGTCCTCCTCGGTGGTAGCGTACAGGAACAACCAAGGCTGCTCATTGTAGCACGAGGGGGCCCATCGGGCCGCCTCGAACAAGGCGGCAAGCTGGTGGGCCGGGATCGGATCCGGCGAGAAGGCCCTTGGTGACCAGCGGTCCACGAACGCGGGATCCACGTCGGAATCGGGAACCCTTGGGTTGCGGTGCATGTCGCTCATAATGATTCCTTCCCGGTCTGAGCCGGTGCCTTCCCGACCTCACGATCAGGCCGAACCAACTGCCCATGCCTCGGACTCATGGGTTACGTATGTGACAATTCGGCTAGTTTGGCGCGGACTTCATCGGCATGGCCGGCGGGCTTGACCTTCGGCCAGTGATACCCGATGTTACCGGCGGGATCGATCAGCACGGTGCTTCGCAGGACGCCCTCGTACTTACGCCCGTACATGCTCTTCTCGCCCCACGCGCCGTATCGGGCCAGCGTCTTGTGGTCCGGGTCGCTCAGCAGGTCGAGTTTCAGTTTGTGCTTCCGGATGAACTTCTGATGGCTCTCCTGGGAGTCCGGACTGACACCGATCACCCGGGCGTCGAGTTTCTCGAACTGCGCGAGTTGGCTGGTGAACTCGCAGGCCTCTTTCGCACAGCCCGGTGTGTCGTCCTTTGGATAGAAGTACAGGACCGCCCACTTGCCGGACACGTCCTTCAGAGAGACCTTCCTGCCGTTCTGGTCGGGCAGGGAGAAAGCGGGTGCCTTGTTGCCGACCTTGATTGTCTGTTTTGCCATCTCTGGGCTCCTTTACACGTTCAGCGTACGGCCGGAATTCCGGCTGTCTCGATCGAATGCGGCCTTTGCGTCCGTCTGATATCCAAGGTCAGTATCCGACCCCCGGAGTCTAGTCACCCACAAGGGGTCGGACCCTGTCAATACGGAACTGCACCAGGAAGCGAGGCCCACCTTCATCGGTGCAGTCCGGAGGCAGCGGGCGGCGCCGCATCTTCTCGATCTTGTCGGGGTCTGTCTCTTCACCCACCTTGGTGAGGTACAGCCTCCTTCCCTCATATCCCTGACCCTTTTCTATGAAAGCATAGGTGGCATGAGGGTTCGCCGTGACGTTCTGGTGTGTCAGCTTGTCGGCCATGATGAAGGCCACGGTCTGCTCGTCGAGGAAGTGCGGTCTGGCGTAGACTGCAGCGTCGACCTGACCATCGGCGCCCGCGGTCGCCAACATGCCTGTCCCTTTGACTTTGTCGAAGTACTCACTGAGGTTCATGACTTTTCTCCTTCCCGATGTCTTCGCGCCGCTGTTAGCAGGAATTCCCGCCCAGGCGTCCAGCTGACTTCGCCGGACAACTGGCAGGACGTTGCACAGCATTATACGCCCCGATAGCATTTGGTCGCGCGTTGGCGCCAAGACCACGATCTGCCCAGGTGGCCCTATGGCGTCTTGGCCGGGATAGCCCACCGCCAGCACGAGATCGCCTTCAACTCGCGAATGAACAGTTGATCGCCAGCGACCGCGATGTGCGCCCAGGTCTGTTGGTCGGCCACCTTCCGCCGGCCGACCAACTCGAACTTCGCGGGGTTGGCCTTGAACAAGACCAGTTCCCCTCGCTGATCCAGCCCCAGGATGAGCCTGCCGTCGCTGGCGAGAGACATGTACCGGCCAAACCGTTGACGTTCGGGCCAGGTCTCCCGCCCCGTACTCAGGTCGATGCACGTCAGGCGCTGATTTCGCAGAAGCAGATATGCATGCCCTGAGATCACGACCGGGGTGCACATGTAGGCTTGGATACCATTCTGCCACGCCACCTCTGCGGTCAGGCTGCCCTCGGCCTTCTGCTTGATGTCCACTGCCACCGCGCCTCCGCCGTAGCTACTGGTGAAGACGCGATTCCCGGCGATGACGGGCGTGTCCGGCTACATCGGCAGTCGGCTTCTCCCAGAGCTCGCGCGCCGCGGCCGGCCCGTCCGCTGTTTGGCACGGCGCCCTGGGCGCCTGCCCGGGCACGTCGCGAGCATGGCCGAGGTTGTACCGGGGGATGTGCTGGACGCCGCGACGCTGACCGCAGCCATGGGCGGTGTGGACACGGCGTATTACCTGATCCACTCCATGGGACGGAGAGGCGACTTTGAGGCTCTGGACCGAGAGGCCGCGCAGAACTTCGCTTCGGCGGTGTCAAATGCCGGGGTCCGCCGGATCATCTATCTGGGTGGATTGGCGGAGGAGGGGCCGGACCTGTCGGCACACCTGCGAAGTCGCCACGAGGTGGGCAGGATTCTGCGAGAGTCCACGGCGCAGGTGATCGAGTTTCGTGCGTCGGTAATCATCGGTGGGGGTAGTCTCTCGTTCGAGCTCGTTCGGGCTCTTGTCGAACGTCTGCCCGTGATGGTTTGCCCCCGCTGGGTTCGCACGCTGGCCCAGCCTATCGCCGTTCAGGATGTGCTGGCGTACCTTGTGGCCGGACTCGATATCGCCCATGTGAGGAGGCTCGGCCGACCGGCTTGGCAATGGACACGCACGCCAAGCAGCGGCCTGCGACGTCACGTAGCCGAAGCCCTCGCCCGGACCGGCTGTTCCGGGCAGCCACCGCCAGTCGCGGCAGGAACGCCTCACCGGCGGCCCGTTGCCCCTGCGGCGGCTGCCCGCTGGCGAATCGGCCCCCAGTGATAAGAGGCGAAGCTGTGGCTGGCCAGATCGACGACCGTGCCGTCGGGGCGGGTGTCGATCAGCGTGTGCTTCATCGGCTCTTCGTGAATGCGATAGAACGGGGCGATCCAGATGCTCGGCGTGTTGCGGACAAGAAAGCCGGTCATCCGGGAGGTCTGCTCGTCCGATCCGGTGGGGTGGATCGTCGCGAAGATCAGGGCGATGCGGTCCGAGTCGACGATCTCATTCATCACGCCCTCGGCCGGGTACTTGCCCTCACCGTAGCCGCTGGCATAGAACGTCACGTCGCGGGCGCCGATCATCTGCATCGCCTTGTCCGTCTGGTGCTCGGAGCTCAGGCCGTAGCCGACCAGCGGCTCGCGGTTATGGTCGATCACCAGGCCCTTGCGGAGCCCCCCGCCTGCAGCCGTCCAGATTTCCAGGATTGTTCCGCCTCCGCCGCCGGTGACCTGCAAGCTCGTGTTGGCGTTGATCTTGGCCCAGGCGATGCTGCTTCGCCGTCCGACGCGCCATCGCACGCCGATGGCGCCCGTGTTGCCGCCATGGCCGCGATGGCCGATGGCCGAGATGCTCAGTTGCCGGACATGCACTTGCCCGTTGGCGTCGTTCGGGGTGTCCACAATCGGCCGGGGATGGCCGGCATCCATGAAGCCCGCCGTGTTCGGCCGCACAAGCAGGCGTGAGACGATCGTATGCTCGCCGACGAGGCGCGTGCGGGACCGGAGCATGAGCGTATCGGTGAGGCGGTAGCTGCCGGCCGGAATCAGGACCGTCTCGGCCGCCGCGACGGCCTTGCGCAGGGCTTCGGTGTCGTCGGCCACGCCGTCGCCCTTGGCCCCGAAGTCGCGGACGTTGGCCGCCCGGGACACGTCGACGAACGGGGGAACGGAGTTCCACGTGGGCAGCTTCGACCCGGCGGGCGCCAGGCCGCCGTCGGTGGTCCTGCCTTCGTCGATCACCCGGCCTTCCGCGTAGGCGGGAATCGAGACCGTGCCGTCCGCCTTGCCCGGCAGCGACCGCTGGCGGGAGCGATACAGCACGGGGGTGTTCACTCCCTTGAGATCCTGGATGAACACCCGAACGCCGGCAGCGGGAACCAGGATGCCCTCGGGGCAGTTGCGGATCTCGCAGCCGACCATGGCCAGCCGGTACGGCCGAGTGTGCTTGAGGGCCACGGGCGCCGACTCGAACCTGGTCCCGACCCACAGCCGCGAGCTGCCCCGCGGAGCGAAGTACGCCGCTTCCTTCTGGCCGGAGAATCGACAGTTGATGATGGAGCCCCACTCGGCCATGTCGACCAGTCCGTATCGACCTCCGCGGATCTCGCACTGCATGGTCCGCGGGCCGCCCACGATGGCACAGTAGGTGTCGTCAGCCAGGTCGAAGCGCAGGTTGTAGAGCGACGAGCCCTGGGCGTTGTTGTAGTAGATGACGCAGGCCCCCGGATTGCCGCGCTCGACACGGAAGCGAAGATTGCGGACCTGCGACCAGAAGTTGTTGCCCGGCCCGCAACTCGGGTGAACGCGGTTCTCATCGGCCCGGGCCGAGTCGTAGTCGCCGGGCCACCGCCAGGGCCATCCGGGGAACCTCCTCTTGCCCCTCTTGTAGAAGGCGATCGGGTCGGCGGGGAAAGGCTTGGGGTTCTCCGGGCAGTCGGGTCGGGCGGCGGAGAGCCGGGACAGCAAGATGTTCTTCACCTGCTTCGGGTCGCCGAATCCCGCCGTGCCGGCCCCCAGCAGGATCGTGGCCGGGTTGGCCGGATCGGTGTCCAGTTGCACGCCGGCCCACAAGACGATCTGTCTGGACAGCCGATACGTCTTGCCTGCGCCCAGCACGACGCGGACCGGGTTGTGCCACACACCGTCGTACCCGTCGTCGACGGCTTTCTGAAGGGCATGCGTATCGTCGGCCCTGCCATCGCCCACGGCCCCGTAATCGTCCACGCATCGCGTGCAGGGCGGGGCAGCGTTCGCCTGTCCGCCGGCCGCCAGCGCCACGAGCATGAGAGCTTCGATCGCTACCGAGATCATGGGCCGTACTCCTTACTGCTTCGAAAATAGCAGGGCCAGATATGGCTTGAAAAACTGTAAGTCCTTGTATTTTCATGCTCTCCGGGTGGACCGAAGGGCCGTGAGCGACTGATACGAAATCTGATTCCGCGTGACGGTGCGTCGGTGGCCCGGGGCTGAGGGGGGCTCTCCTTCTTCGTGTCAATGTCTGGCGGAGCGTCCGGCAAGGGTTCCCCCGTACAAACCTTGTGCTTGTATAGCATGACCTTTCTGTCGGCCCACATGGTGACGCCATATTCGGGAATGAACGCCACGAGCGGCGCTTCATATTTGCTGAAGGGCCATTGGGTCTTCGTAAAATCGGCAATAAGCCGGTACTCGTTCGTCATACTGTCGAACTCAACGAACTTCGTGCCGATCTTGAACAGGTAGCGACCCGACTGCGGATCCACCGTCAGGATGCCGGTGCGAATGGTGAATCCTCCATGGATCGGAAAATCCTTCATACGCTTCGGCTTGCCATCCTTGGTGATCACGACCACACGTTGCGAGTCGTTTCCCCCGGCAAAGAGCACTTCCTGGCGGAACGGATTGTCGCGAGCCAGGCTGTGGTAGCCGTGCACAGCAATCTTGCCAATTCTCGTCCATTGCCTGTCGCCGTTGCGGCAATACCAGAGTACGCCCCTTGCGCGTTCCAAGCTGACCAGCGCGTCCATGGCAGTGAAGTATTCGAAGACCATGCTGCGGAAATCGGCCTTGGGGAACTTCGCCCAGGTGTTCTCTATGATGTCGTACTGCGACCCGGCCCGATAGAGGTGGCTTCGAACCGGATCGAGACCGTTGATGGCATACTCGTGACCGTACTGCTGCTTCAGTTTCGGCGCGTTAGCCTTGTCATGGAACGAAATCACACGCCAAGCGTTGGTCTCTTCCGAATAGGCCACCAGCTTACGGGTCTGACGGACACCGAAGAAGAGGAATTGGCCGGTCCTGCTGTCCCAATGCCCATCGTCCGACCACGTCCCGATGTGAAGCCCCTTGGAGGGCTTAGGCGCACGCCACAACCTTTCGGGCATGTCGGTCTTCAATTCTGCCCAGGTGCCCGGCTTCATGCTCGCGGCCAGCTTCGACAGTTCGGTCTTGCCCGACCTGGTGGCAACCGCCTTGGTGATTTCCGCCGCGCTATCGCCCCAGACCTTGGCCCCCGATTCCGACATTGCGATCCGTTCGGAGTCCGCAGCTGTCTCGGCGCCGACGCTCTGTCCAACAGCCAACGCGATGCAAGTCACTACGATCAACAGGAATACCTTCGCCCTCATTCTCTCGCGTCTCCTCCACGGGTACGTGCCTGGTCGCGGAGACAAGGACGGCAAGCTGGCTGCCCGTGCCTCTTCGACCAGTGTTTTCGCATCACTTCGCTCGCCACGTCCAGCCCGCGCATCTGCCCAGTTGAAGCGGCAAACGGCAGCGATCGCCTGCCAGTGCGGCAAGCTTGAGGGTGGAACGAACCACTATTCCTCGTTGGGTCGGCCATCGACCGGTTCTCCTTCGCATTCACGTCTTCAGGAGCAAGTTCGCCGCCCAGTGCTCGATCTCAATCTCGGCCCCGCCGTCCAACTCCGCCTGGTGGCCGGAGAAGAACTCCCGCCAGTTGCCGGTGTTCGGCATGGGGGCGGCGATCCTTCCGGCGACATCGCCACTGTGCGAGGCGGGCGACCAGCCGGACCATTATATCTCAAAGCGACTTCAACTCCCCCAGCATCTTCAGCAGGCACCGCGTCAGGATGACGGAGGAGTCCTTCTGGAAACGTGACGTGCCGATCCAGGTTTCATAGCCGCCGAGTTCGTGCTGGTTGGGCGGCGGTAGATAGCCGTAGGCCCCGTTGGCCAGCTCGATCAGAAACGTCCGCGCGAACGGGCTCTTCCGCTTGATCTCCAGCCCAATCTCCACGAGCACTTCGAAGGGCATGGAGACGATGGCCTGCTCGCCGATGCGGATGGCTTGGACGATCACCTTCTCCGTCTTGCCGGGCTCGGAGTACCGCACCGTCGCGCGGGCATACTGGGTCGCCCGGCGGTGCAGTTTTTCGCGATCCTTGCGAGGCAACTGCAGTATCTTCCGAGCGCGTTCGACTTCGGCTGCGGTTGTCGTCCGGTATGTCAGGGTCACTTCACGCTGGCGCACGGCTATAACTGGGCTCTCATCGTACTTCTCGATCTTCTTGACGGCCCGCCAGGCGGCGTCGGCCGTCTTCGTGGCGACCACGCGGACCTGTTCGAAGGGGGCACGCGGCGGACGTTTCCGGTAGAAGTCGATGTTGTTGATATCGCCGCTGGCGCCGTTGGTCATCATGGCGACGAAATTGTCCGGCGGATTGGCACCGCCGACACGATGGGGCATGATCCGGGCGAATTCGCCGAAGTAATCGGCCGACGCCATGCCCACGGTCCTCCCATCATCTTCCTTCGCCCTGGGGAGGCCGCCGACATAGTGCAGCGCATAATTAGCGATCAGCCCCAATGCCCGGCCTCGACGCGTGCGGACATCGACCACACAAACTTCCGGGTCGATCGGCCCGGCGGGCTTGAGCAGGTGATCGCGAGGCGGATTCGTTCTAACCCGATCCAACTCGCCGAACGGATTCGGATCCATCGTTCCGGGCTTCAGGAACCAACGGCGATTGCAGACCTCGCTCGGCTCTTTATCCGAGGCGAACCCCACCTTGGCCGGTTTGAGCGATTGGATCGCCCCGGTGAGGGCCTCCACGATACCGTCGAACCGCTTCTTCTCATAGGCTACACGGCCAGGCGTGGTGTCCCCACCTTTGGGCGCGCTATGCGTGTGCGTGGCGCAGACCAGCATGCCACGAGGTCGCCATCCGGTCTTCTTTGCGACGATCGCCTTCGCCTTGTCGCACGTCTCGCGCCCGATGCCGATGGCGTCCAACACGGCGATGACCGCGTGGCCCTTGCCGTTCTGCAAAGCGATCGCGCGGACATGAAGCGGATCATGAACGTGGCGGGAAGGCCCCGATCGCAGTTGGATCGGGAAGACGATGGGCGAGATATCGACAGCCGCGGTTCCGGCACGAAGGCCGTCAGCCTCCTGGCCGAGCGCCGCCAAGGCTGGGAGGCTTAGCAGAGCCGCGAGAATCTGAACTCGGACGAGGGAGATGTGTTTCATGGCTTCTCCAGACAAGATGCAGGCCCGTTGGCCTTCTTCGCCGCGGACTACCAGTACTTCAATCAGCGGATGTGGTGAAGGTCCTTCGCTCGGGCAGAGCGTTCAGGTTCAAACTGCGACGTCGAATCGCCCCCCGTACTCGGCGCCGCATCGCCGTACGTCGCCAACAGGGCCGCCCACATCGTCATGCCGACCAGGATTCGGCTCACCATTGCACCTGCATTTCCATGCTGTATGCAGCACAGCGGGAGTTGCAGGATGGGTTGCGGCCGACAACAGCCGCTGATCTCTCAGACGAGTGTATCATTGGCCGGACACTCAGCAAGCACTTCCTCTGATCGGTTCAGATGGGCGCCGATCGCTCGCGTGCGGGGTGGCCCAGAATGCCGTGCATAGGGGTATGCGTTAGCAGGCCATGGAGGCATTCCTTGTGGCCTGCCCCTGCCCCACGTGTCTCAACGGTCCTTCCCGCCATTCCAGCACAATCACGGGTACATCCAGGCATCGTATTCACTTGGGGGATTGCCCGGTGATTCCCGTCGTAGTGCGAACGCTGCGCTAAGCGATGCCGGCCCAACATGACGCAACACGGTTGCAGCAGAATCGCCGAAATGCCCTTCGGCAGGCTCAGGACAGGCAGGGCCATTGCAGCGCGTCGCGGCGCTGAAGCATCCTCGGACCGCCGATTCTCAGCAGCGCTACGAGCCGCCCGCAGCATCCCGCCGGCCGAGTGTCTTGATCCGCTTGAGGATCTCGACCGCGCGCTTGGCCTCCTCGGTGCAGCGGTACTCGCACCGCTCGGCCGCTTCTTTCTTCATCTCCCTATAGTTGGGGATGGCCTTGCCCTCGAAGTCCTTACTCTCCGGCAAGTCCCAGTCATCGGTGCGGAAGCTCGGGAGGGGAACTGCGGGGTGGCCGTACACTTTGAGATTGCCCATCGGACTGGTCGCCCAGCCGTACCGGACGGCGACCGGCTTTTCGACCAGCGGACTCCAGACGTGGATGATCTTGGTCCTTTCCCACCAGGAGCCCCCGTCGCCCCGGTGGCGGGCATGCGCCATGTAGAACTTGCCGTCTTCGCCGGCGATCGAGAAGCCACGGATGATGCTGTTCTTGTCGTCGGGTACCACCCTTTTGTCGAAGGTGAGGATCATCTCGTCGCCCCGGGGCTTTGCCGAGACGAGCAAGGCGGTGTCCCAGAACATCTTCATGCCGTAGATCCGTTTGAGCGCCCAGCGAGCGGCCCGCAGCCCGTGTTCGCGTTTCTTATTCGGGTGCAAGCCGGGAACCCGGACGTCGTAGGCCGGGAGAAACGCGGTATTCTCCGGATCCCCGACGTCGGCCAGCCCGAGACGCTGCGATTCGCGGATAAAGGGACCTGCTTCGTAGGAACGCTCTTCGAAATTGTCCTCGTTCTGTGTAGTGCCCCCGGCGCAAAAGCCAATCACGCCGACCGGCAGTTTCGGATCGTTGAAATCCTCTCGCCACCCCTCGACCATCAGCTTCACGAGCACGCGGTAGAGCCTGGGGCGACAGTTGCTGAAGAGGGCGTTGTTGAAGCCTTGGTGGAAGATCACGCCCTTGATGCTATACCCCTTGAACACGCCGAACATGCCGTTATAGACACTCGCCATATCGCTTGGGCTCATACCCGGGATGTCCCACGACCGCAGGTTCTCGGCCTTTTCCGGCTTCGGCGGCCACTTCTCCTTGGGCAGGCCCTTGGACTTCGCGCGATCGATCTGACGCTGCCACTTCTCGAGGGCCTTTGCACGGGGGTCGAAGGCGGCGCGGCGCTTGGCGACCGACTCCGCATAGCGTTTGGCCAGCGGGTGGTCGTCGAACTTGTGGGCGGGCACCAGGGACTCGATCGAGGCGCCGCCCCGCGCGGTGCTGATCACGCCGACCGGGATCTGAAGCGCCCGCTGCACGCGGGAGCCAAAGTAATAGCCGATGGCGGAAAAGCCGACGGCGGTTTCCGGTGTCGAGACCTCCCAACCGCCGTTGATCACGGCCTCGGCGCGAATGTCGGTCTGAAGGGTCGCCTGTTCGTTGGTCTGGATGCGAAAATGGCGGAGCAGAGGTAGATTCGCCTGCGGTAGTTCAAAGTCCGCGTGGGTTTCCTTCGCCATCGACCAGGCCATGTTGCTTTGCCCGTTTGCCACCCACACGTCACCGATCAGGATGTCGTCCAACGCGAGTTTCTCATCGCCGGTGGACACGACGAGCGCGACCGGCTTGCTGCTGGCCTCGCGGGCAGGGAAGGTCGCCTCCCAACGTCCCGCGTCGCCCGCGGCGGTCGCTTCGGCCTTTTCGTCACCGAACGTCACCGACACCTTGTCGCCGACGTCGGCCCAGCCCCAAATCATGATCGGCTTGTCACGCTGCAGCACCATGTGGCTCGTGAAGATGGCGTGGAACTTGAGCGGCCTCGCTTCGGTGACCGCCGCGCAGGCGGCGAGGGTGAAGATGACAACCCACAGATTGCGAACTCGATTCATGAGTGAACTCCCGATCAGGGCGCGGTCGATTCATGGGACAACTGCTTGCTGTTGGGAGGAACCCGAATGCCCCCCCATCGTCGGGTGCCGATTGCTGACCGTATCATATCACAAAGGCCTGGCATACCGCAGCACGGTTGCAGTACGAGCGGCTGGATGCAGCGCCACCCGCGGTGTGAACGGACTACTATGGCCTCTGCTGACTCCTGCCGGTCCATCCCGGCCCGTCGCCGGGTCGGTCTCTCATGGCAGACCGACAGGTCTCCCGGGGTAAGACACGTGACTTTCGCTGCACGCCCGCCGCATCTACGCCGCCGCGTTCCGGATGACATCGGGCTTCGAGTCTCCATGCCCTCTCGCCCACGCGACACCGTCTCGTATGCGATTCCTGTTCCTCAGGCCGCAGCTTTGCCTGCAGCTTCCTTCAGACCCAACCTCGCGACGGCAACCCTTGCTGTTCGGCTAACGGTTCCTGTCATCAAGGTCCGTAGAGGACTCTCACCTCTAGGTCACAGGCCATGCCCGGCACACATGAAACGGGGCGACCCGGCGAAGGGCCGCCCCGTGGCGTGTCTGTGTTGTGTCTGACACCGCACCGCCGATGCCATCTCCGCGGTCAGTCGAGGTCAAACCGGTCCAGGTTCATCACCTTGTTCCATGCCGCCACGAAGTCGCGCACGAACTTCCCCTGGCCGTCATCACACGCATAGACTTCCGCCAGGGCTCGGAGTTGGGCGTTGTAGCCGAAGACCAGGTCGACACGGGTTGCCGTCCACTTGAGCTTACCCGTCTGGCGATCGCGGCCCTCGTAGACATCCCGGTCTTCCGACGTCGGCTTCCACACCGTGCCCATATCGAGCAGGTTCACGAAGAAGTCGTTCGTCAGCGCCCCAGGCCGGCCCGTGAACACGCCGTGCTTGGAGCCGTCAACGTTCGCCCCGAGCACGCGCAATCCGCCGACCAGGACGGTCATCTCCGGCGCCGTCAGTGTCAGCAACTGCGCCTTGTCGACCAGGAACCGTTCCGGCCGTACGGCGTATTTCTTCTTCAGGTAGTTGCGGAACCCGTCCGCATACGGCTCGAGGTAGCCGAACGATTCCACGTCGGTTTGCTCCTGTGAGGCATCCGTGCGCCCCGGGGAGAAAGGAACCTTCATGTCGTGACCGGCCTTCTTGGCTGCTTGCTCGACACCGGCGCAACCGCCCAGAACGATAAGGTCAGCTAGGGAGACCTTCTTGCCGTCGGACTGCGCGCTGTTGAACTCCTTCTGGACCTTTTCAAGGACGCCCAACACCTTCGACAGCCGAGCAGGCTGGTTCGCCTCCCAGTCCTTCTGCGGGGCCAGGCGTATGCGGCCCCCATTCGCGCCGCCGCGCTTGTCGGAACCCCGGAATGTCGACGCCGAGGCCCAGGCCGTCGAGACCAGTTCCGGGACCAACAAACCCGAGGCCAGGATCTTGGCCTTGAGGGCCGCGATGTCCTTGGCGTCGATCAACTTGTGATCGACCGCGGGCACCGGGTCCTGCCAGATCAAC
>Ga0180431_10006130_pt1 | contig 14368 bp, 16 predicted proteins | sample SS_ome_11_FD_132459 | JGI IMG/M metagenome (GOLD analysis project Ga0180431, IMG submission 132459) | Hypersaline lake sediment archaeal communities from the Salton Sea, California, USA - SS_1_MS_1 metaG | ecosystem: Environmental > Aquatic > Non-marine Saline and Alkaline > Hypersaline >... | reverse complement strand
CTGGAGAACATCGGCCACGGGATGCTGCCGAACCGCTACGGCATCCTCGCGACGCAGACGATGGAAGGCGGGCACCTGGCCTGCACCATCACCACGGATCAGTTCATCCGCCCCGGCGCGGACGCCGCGAACCTGCTCTGCAAGGGCATCGTGCCCTCGAGCGAGGGCAGCGTCACGGAGGGGGCGGTCTCCGGCGCACACGAGGTGCCGATCCAGAGCGGCGTGACGTGCTGGATGGACAACTCCGCGGGCGTGAACCCCGTGGCGGCCACCGGTGTGGGCAAGGACTGCTACATCGAGGACAGCCACACGGTGTGCGCCGTCGCAGGAGCGACCCACAACATCGTGGCCGGCCAGGTGCTCGAGGTCGACGCGGCACGCGGCGTGAAGATCTGGATCCCCGCGGGCGGATACACCTCCTAGCCCTGAAGCCCCGGCATACCCGGGGAAATACCCAAGACAAGAAGGACACGACACATGGAGACTCTTCAGAGTGTGGAGACTGCCTGGAGCGCCGAGTTCCAGGAGGGCCTCATGGCCTACGGCGGGTTCGAGAACATGTGGCCCGAGATCGCGCGGGTCTACGAGTCGCGCGAGCGGACCACGAACATGGCCCTGCTCCTGGGCGACGCGCAGGTCAGGGAGTGGGAAACCGGTGAGACCCGGGACGTCGACCACTTCGCGGCCGACTCCTACGAGATCGGCATCCGCAAGTGGGCCCTGACCGCGGGCGTGCCGAAGACGTATCTCGACTACGACGAGCTGAACATCGTCGCGGACAAGATGGGCGACCTGCCGGACCAGATCCAGCCCCACTACGACAAGCTGTGCTGGGACACGCTTTTCGCGGGCTTCACCACGGCGTGCTGGGACAGGCAGATCTTCTTCTCCGGCGCACACCCGAACGCGACGGACGAGAACGGCGCGGCCACGTTCAGCAACCTCATCCCGCAGGCCCTCTCCCCGGCCGCGGCCGAGGCGGCGCTCATCAGGCTCAAGAGCATCCGCAAGGCGCACAACGACGACGTGTTCAACCGCTGCCTGCCGGGCAAGGTCAAGTGCTTCGTCGCGCCCTCGAACGAGCCGCTGGCGAACGAGATCTTCCGCCCGAACGGCGCGGGGATGCCGTTCAACCGCCTGGGAGGCATGGCCGAGGTCGTGCCCGTGGGCGCTCTCTCGGCGCACCCGACGTACTGGTATCTGTGGGACTCGAGCCTGAACCACAAGCCCATCTTTCTCAAGGTCAACCGGAGGATGGACGAGCTCGTGGTGCTGGACCAGCCGCGGGACCAGAACGTGTTCTGGCAGGACGAGATCATCGCGGGCGTCGTGGGCGAGCACGAGGTCGCCTACTTCCACCCGTACTGCATCATCGGCTGTCACCCGTAGCCCCGTGACGGAGGGGGGCCCCGTGCCCCCCTCCTGATCGTCGGAGGTGTCTCATGTCGGACGATACGCCCGAAGTGCGTACCGAGTACGCGATCACGGTCCTGCGTCAGAAGGGCAGGCCCATCCGCGCGGCCTACAGCTACAACGTCACGCCGGATCTCACGCTCGAGGGCACGGTGCGCATAGCCAGGGAGGATGTCGATCCCGATACGTGGGCCGAGATCGAGTTCCTCAAGCGCTGCGGCATCCTGGACGTGCGCCCGTACGTGGAGCCGGAGCAGGTAGCGCCCGACGAGGCGTATACGCGCCAGGCAGACGAGACCCGCGCCGCTATCGATGCGGGCGAGATGGACGGCGCGTTCCCGGACACGCGCAAGCCGAACCCGCCGCCGCCTCTGCTCAATGTGCACGACCCGATCAGGACCGAGAAGCCGGATTGGGAGCAGGCCCAGAGAGAGGTGCGGGAGCAGCTCAAGCGACCCGAGCCCAAGCTCCACAACGCCGTGACCGGCGAGGAGGAGCCGAAGAAGAAGCGCGGTCGGCCGAAGAAGAAGCGCGGCTAGTTGGCCTGGATCACGCCAGCGGATCTCGTCGGCCCGGCCGGCGGGTCGGAGAAGTTCGCCGAGATCGCCGATCTCGAGGACGACGGCGAGACCGATACCGAGGCTCTAGCAGCCATCGCCCGCTCCGAAGGCATCATCAAGGGCAAGCTCGAGCAGCGCATCAAGAGCACCGACCTGGCAGCGTCCGATCTCATCAAGACGATCGATATAGATATGTCGATCTGGTTCCTCTCCTCGAACCGGGGCCTCGGTGACCTGGAGCTCTATCGGGCCCGGTATCGGGACGCCATGGCGCTCCTGAACGATATCGCAGCAGGCCGGATGCAGCTCGACGTGAGCACGAAGCCTACGGGCAGCGAGGTAGCGACGAAGGTCGGCATGGTCGACGAAGCCGATAGCGACGACGGCGGCCCGTTCTGGAACGAGGACTGGCGAGACGAGACCGAGGACCCCGGCGGGTTCTGGGACGATGACTAGGCCGTACTATACCCGCCTCGAGGACGGTATCGGCTACCGGCTCTCGGACCTGATACGCAGCACGGATCTAGAGACGTGGGCGATACTCGTCGCTAACGAGTTCAAGGCGAGCTACAACGCCCACCTCGCCTCGACCACGTATCACACGGCGGCCGATGCCGTGAACACGATCACGAGCGTAGACGCTACCGACCTCGCGAGCCTCATCGTGCTCTTAAACGAGGCCCGTGGTGACTACGAAGCTCACCGTATTCTCGTCGGCGTAGGCCCCGTACACGGCTCGGCCGACTCGACGCACGTTATCTCGGCGCCGGTCGCTGTGGATCTCACTACCGCCGTGGCGCTGCTCAAGGACCTCGCGTATCAGTACGGCGAGCACCGCCTCGATATATCCGGCTCGCCCGCGATCCATCTCGCGGAAGATACGGATCGCTTCTTCTGGCCGTACGTGAAGAAAGTCGCCGCCTACGGAGGGCGGATCGAGGACATCGTACAGCTCAAGAAGCGGGCCACGAAGGACGCGCCGTTCATCCTCGTGCAGGCCCAGGGCGGGGTACCGAAGCGGGCCACGGCCGGGGGCATGTACTATCGAGGCACGCGCATCGCCGTGCTCCTCATCGACAAGAGCAAGAGGGGGCAGGAGGAGCAGCGGCGGGGGTCCGACCACGCGCTCGAGCCCCCTGGTCTCTATCAGATGGTCGAAGACGTGTGCGACCGCCTCGTCAACAAGCAGCCCGTGGACAGCGTAGGCGCGACCGTGAAGGGAGAACCGTGGGTAATCGTAGGTGAGGATAACACCTATAACGACCCCGATATCCAGATCTGGACGCTCATGTTCGAGTCCATGGTTGCGCACACCTGGGTCCAGGTCGACCGCTCTACGCTCCACACCCTGGACCGCGCCGACGGCTCTGGCGATAGCAAGGACGCGGTCCGAGGCGACTACGACGGCCTGGAGCTGACGCTCAATACCTGGCCGTAAGGGAGACCCCACATGAAGCGCTGGTGGTACGCCCGCGCCCGGGCGGATCTGACACAGGTCCGCAAGCCGGGCGGGACGGGCTTCGTCGGGCACGGGCCCGAGTGGATCGACTACATGACCGCGCCCGACTTCTGGCGCAAGCAGCGGCGCAAGGGCCTCATTGAGGTCCTCGACGAGGCGGACGAGAACCCGCGCCTCGCACCCCGCGAGCCCCCGAAAGAGCCCACGCTCACGAAAGCCGAGCGTCGGAAGCAGGCTCGGATCGACCTGGAGAACATCGACGAGGCCATCGAGAAGGCCAAGGCCGACATCAAGCGCCTCAAGGAGTTCAAGACCCAGGGTGAGGGCGACGTGAAGGTCGCCCTCGCTGAGCTCGAGAGCATCGAACGCCGCCTCTCAGTCCTGAAGAAGACCAAGGCCGGGCTTGAGAATGAGCTCGCCGCCAAGAAGGAGAAATAGCCCATGGCCATCGAAACATACGTCCCGTCCGGCTACCTGGTACCGGGCCATTTCCTCTTCGCAGACTACGGCGGCGCGTTCGGCCCGAGCGGAGACCAGCGCCACGTGCTCGTCGTCGGCCCGAAGACCTCGGATGGCACGGCCACCGTGAACACGCTCTACGACGTGCAGGACGACAACCACTCGGACCAGCTCTGCGGGATGGGAGGCTTCACGGCCGCGCTCTGCCGGGCAGCACGGGCGCAGTACAGCGCCATCCCGATGAAGCTCGTCGTCACCGAGGACCATGCCGGTGGCGTGGCCGCCACGGGGGACATCACCCCGGCCGGGCCGGCCACGAGCGCCGGAACGCTGACGCAGAATATCTGCGGACGCGTGTACACGGACAGCGTCGTAAACGGGGACACGGCCGAGGAGATCTGCGAGAAGATCAACCTGCTCATCAACCCGACGAAGCTGGAGATGGCGTGCAGGCTCGCCACGGAGCTCAAGGCGAAGTACAACACGCACCGCGCCTCGGCGGTCTACCACACCGCTGCGGACGCCGTGAACATCGTCGTCGCCGCGGACGCCACCAACCTGGGTACGCTCATCACGCTCGCGAACGATATCCGCACGCAGTACGAGGCGCACCGGGTACTCGTCGGTGGCGGTCCCTGTCACGGCCAGGCAGATACCACGAACGCCATCTCGGCAGCGGCCTGCACCGACCTCGACACAGCCGTGGTCTTGGTAAAGGACCTCAAGGCGAAGTTCGATGCGCACCGTATCAACGTGGCCGGGGCCCCGCCCGTACACATCGCCTCCGATACCACCGATGAGATCATCGGTGAGGACCCGGTCGACGAGACGCACCCGCACCTGCCCGTCACGAGCTACGTGGACCCGACGGGGCCCAAGGTCGTGGTCACGGCCAAGTGCCTGGGCACGATGGGCAACTACATCTTCACGCGCACCACGACGGACGCGAGCGGTCTGACGTTCACCGAGCCGGCCGGGAACCATCTCGCCACCGGGGCGAACGAGCCCGACTACGACTCGGCCCTGGCCGTGGGCCTGGCGGATCGCCACCACCACGTGGCGCCCGTCACGAACGACCAGACGACGCTCACGGCAGCGACGGTGGGGCTCAAGGACCGCTTACAGGCTGCCGAGGCCGCGCTCGTCGGAAAGCGCATGATCGCCACGATCGGGCACAACGGCACGCCCGTGGAGGCCGAGACGCTAGCCGATGCTCTCGACTACTACAGGATGCAGATCGGGAGCGTCGAGAGCGATACCCCGCCGTGGGAGATCGCGGGCAGCCTGGTCGGCCTCGAGTGCTACCGGTTCGGGTCGAACCTGCACGCGAACCTGGCGAACGCGGAGCTCACAGGCGTCGTGGCGCCGTACGACAACGCCGACTACCCGACCGAGGTGGAGATCGACAACGCGATGCACCAGGGCGTAACCCTGATGCGCATCAACTCCGCCGGGGACGTACTCGTCACCTATCCGATCACCTCGATGCACACGGACGGCCTGGGCCACGCCGACCTGAGCGTCTGGGGTATTCACAAGGTGGTCGTCGGTGATGCGCTCGCCGAGAAGGTCGTCACGAACGCGGCGCTCACCTACGACGGCTTCGCGCTCCAGGACGACCCCGCGGACGTGAACGAGTTCATCCTGAGCAAGACGGTCACGCCGGCGCGGTTCGAGACCTTCCTCTACGAGGAGGTGGTCGAGTACGAGCAGGAGGGGCACCTCAAGGCCGGCAGCGTGTCGGAGTACGAGTCCTCCATTCACGCCGAGATCAACGGCGCGAACCCGAACCGCATCGACTACGAGTACCCGTTCAACGTGGTGGACCACTTCCTCACGAGCTCGGGCGTCGCCAAGCAGACCGGCTAACCCCCCAACCATAGGCCCCCTGGGGCCGGGAGACCGAGATGACGGAACTCGCACACCTCGGCCATGGCCAGATCACTCTGGCCAACGCGCCGATCATCACGTTCTCGTCCTGGGACGAGGACCTCAAGAGCAACTCCAAGCTCTACAACATGGCCGGCATGCGGGGGATCGCCGACGGCGTGAGCGCCGTCTCCATCTCCGTCGAGAACGGAGTGCCCGAGGCCGGGGAGGAGTTCGACTACCGGGCGCTCGTGCGCAATAAGACCATTCTCAAGATGGCAGTGCGCGAGACCGGCGGCACGGTGGCCAAGTACAAGGGCATTCTCACGGGCTATTCGCGAAGCGACGGCCCGGACAAGGAGCCCACGAGCAAGTTCACGTTCGAGGGCTATCCGCAGGTCTAGCGCGGGGGGTGATCCATGAGCCAGGGACCGCATAAGAGCGCACTCGATAAGATCAAGGCCGGGCGGAAGCAGCTCAAGAAGCTCGACTTCCCGGGCATGGAAGGTGTCCAGGTAGCGCTTCGGGTGCTCACGGAGGCGGAGCTCGACGAGTGCCGCATCGAGTCCTGGAAGTGGGTCAAGGAGAAGTTCGACCTGGCCCCGGATAGCATCCGGGGGCACGAGCACTACAACCGCGAGTTGTGGAGCCAGATGCTTTTCCGGGCGCTCATCGTGGCCGACGGCGCGGAGGAGCTTCCCACACCGCTCGCCGTGGACGTAGAGAACCTCAAGGAGAAGCTCACGCCGGATGAGCGCAAGACGCTCATACAGGAGCTGGCCGACTTCACAGCCGAGGTTAACCCGAGGCTCGAAACCGAGGAGGGCAAGCGTCTGGTCGCTGCCGTCGTCGAGGAGGCCAAAAAAAAAGAGACGACCCGGACGGCCTTGGAGCTCTTGCTCGAAGATTTGCCGCCCGTCACTGTACGGCGCTGTTTCATTTCTATGGCGAGCCAGTATCAAGCCTTACGCAAGGCCAGGTCGTCGCATTCGTCATCGAGGGGCTGAAGCAGCCCTCCGTGGAGAACCTGATCCGTGGCCTTGGGCAGTGAAGCCCTCGAGGTCCCCCTCGGGCTCTCGCGCGACCCTAGCGTCGACCGTCTGCTCTCCGAGATCCCGAAGGACGCGAAGAGCAAGCTCGGGGCCGGGTTCGAGAAGGCGTTCCGCGGTATCGAGAGCGTGGGCCGGGACGTATTCCAGCGTCTCGGCAGGTACGCCACCAGCGTGTTCGCTCTCGCCGGCGCTGGAGGCGTAGGCTACGAACTCGGGTACATCGCGAACCTCAACCACGCTACGCGCCTGCTCGGGCGTACGGCAGAGCTCACGGCGCAGCAGGAGCAGGATCTCAAGGATAGCCTAACCGACGTTGCGACGGATATCGGCGTCTCGCGTGACGAGCAGCTCGCGGGCCTGCAGCTCCTGCAGGACCGGTACGCGGTCCTGAATAAGGTTGCGAACGAGGGCACGCTCGGCAAGCAGATGGAGTTCGCGGCCCTGCTCGCGAACGGCTATAACCTCGAGCTGAGCGATACGTATAACCTGCTCGGCGCTCTGAATAAGATGGCCGGCCTGACCGGGGACGCCATGGTCGACTCGCTGGCCATGCTCGAGCAGGCCGCTACGATGGGTTCCATGGGCTTCAAGGAGCTGGGCATGGTCATGCCCGAGCTCCTCGGCGCTGCCGGTGCTATCGGCCAGGAGGGCGAGGGCGCGGTCAGAGATATCGCCGCGTTACTCGAGGGCACTACCGCCGTCGTGCAGGAGACCGGGAGGGCGCGTACATACGTCCGTTCCTTCATCACCCGGCTCGGCGCCGCCGACGTCGGTGAGAAGATGATGAAGAAACTCGGTGTCGCTACCACGGACGCCGAGGGTAACTTCAGGGACCTGGGCGACATCGTCGATAACATGCTCGCCTCGCTGGACAAGATGAGCGAGGCAGGTCGCATGGAGGCGGTCAAGGACATCTTCGGGTCCGAAGAGGTCATGCAGGTAGTCGCTGCCCTGCAGGGCAAGGGCCGGGCGGCGTTCGAAGGCATCGGGAAGATACAGGCGAGCAGGGAGGAGTTCCTCGATTTCCTCCAGAGGCAGGCCGACGACTCTGCGACGGAGCTCAAGAAGCTCAAGGAGTCCACGCGGGCGCTGCTCGATGAGGCGATAGAACCACTCCTGGGCTACATCACCGAGCATAGCGACAGTCTCAAGGCGATGGTCAAGTGGATCGCGTCGAATCCGCTCAAGGTAGGTTTCGCCGCGCTATTCGGCCCGTCACTCGTGAAGCTGGTAGGGCGCGGGATCATCGGTGCTATCTCAAAGGGCTTCGCAGCGAAGTCGGTCACGGACGGTATCTCAAGCGGGATCAAGGGCGCGGGGAGCATGACCGTCTACGCCACGAACGTCAACGTGGTCGGGGGCAAGGGCGGAGTCCCAGGGGCTGCAGGAAAGGCCGGTGCTGCTGCTGGAACGGCAGGTCAGGCCGCGGCCGGTGGCATGGGTCTGCTCGGCAAGCTCCTGAACTGGAAGAGCATCGGGCTCGCCCAATCGCTCGGGCTCCCGGCAGGGGCGATGCTCAAGATGCTCGGCCCGGCTGCGCTTACCCCGGGTCTGGGTCTCGCAGGGATGCTCGGGGGCAGCGCGGCAGTCGCTGCAGGCGTGCTCGGCTTTACGGGCCTGGGGCTCTCCGACTACTCGAAGCGCCAGGAGAAGCAGCGCTCCAAGGATATCTGGACCCGTGCGGACCAGCTCAGCGCCGAGGGCAAGGAGCAGTTCAAGCAGGAATATTACGCGCTTGAGGAGAACAAGCGCACCGCCGCTATCCTGAACCGTATCCTGGACGCCATCCAGGCCCAGGAGACGATGGTCAAGACGAGCGTGAACATCACCGGGACCGGAGGAGGGGAGACCCCGCCCTTTGACGTCGAGGTACACTGATGGATTGGGATCCGACCCAGATCAGGACGACCTCGTTTAAGGGCGTCGAGTTCCCGTCCATAGTCACCGCCTCGATCCAGCACCGCAAGCGGTTCCGATCCGTCGAGTACCCGAACCGCCCCGGCGGCCTTGCGTGGGACGGAGCGCGTAAGCCGGTCACGATAGACATGACTGCGATCTTCGGCGTGACCGGTCTCGACGGCCCCGACGTGCCGGTCAAGAGGGCCGAGGATCTGATAGAGGTCTGCGAGGAGATCGGGCCCGGCACGCTCGTGCATCCGACACGGGGTGAGATCTGGGCCCTGTGTACGTCGTGCTCCGAAGATATACGGGGGGAAGATCCGAATCAGGTACGCCTGAGGCTCTCGTTCATCGAGGTTGCACAGGGGGAGCAGGCGTGGAACAGGGTCATCCGTATCCTGAGCCCGGAGACACGAGCCGAGGTGCTGGCCCGCGATCTAGATACCGCGCTGGGTTGGAGCAGCCTGAGTATCAACTTCTCCATCCATGTCTCTCTTTTCCTCTCGGTGCTCGCCCTCCCCACGCTGACCCTGGCGTATCTCGAATCATCCCTCGCAACCGCTCTCCAGGGAATCCTCGTGCTCGTCGATGATATCGACGTCGAGGTAAATCCCCTCTATTGGGACTACATCGCCGACGCTCACCTACTCGGCCAGCACCTTATCGAGGCGTCCGACCTGCACGTAGGCGCGGCCACGAGTACGAAGCTCTACGAGGTGCAGCGTGACATGACGCTGCTCGACGTCGCCGCCGCGTGCGGGTGCAGCGAGGACGATATATTACAGTATAACGCTATCGGCGACCCGCTGTTCATCCGCCGGCATACGCTGCTCATCGTGCCGGCATGAAGGGACTGACAGGCACGCACATCGTCGAGCTCGTGGCCGGTGACGATACGATCGATACGTGGAACCAGTTCCGGGTCGAGCACGACTTCACTTCCCCCGCGGACGCTTTCGACATGACGTTCGGTGTCTCTGGCTGGGACCCTACGAACGAGGAAGCGCCGATCGCCTACCGGCTGCGCGAGTACGCGAAGGCGAGGCGGGAGATCCAGCTCTTCGTTGACGGAGCACAGCAGCTCAAGGGGTATCTCGACAAGGTCAAGGGCGGGTCGGACGCGACGGGGCCCACCGTGCGGGTGACCGGACGGGACGTGGGCGGCCAGGTCGTGGACGAGCCTATGCCGAGGGGGTTCAACGTCGAGGGCCTGACGTTTCTCGAGACGCTCGACCGGGTACTCGGTAAGTACGGAATCGAGGTAGTGGTCGGAAACGACGCGAATCGCCAGCTCATCACCAAGGTCAAGAAGAGCTACACGGTCAACGTCGAGGAAAAAGAGCAGCTCTGGGACAAGAAGTGGTTCTCGAAGGTCAAGGCACCGTTCGACTTCGAGACCATCGACGGCTCGACCTACGTCACCGCCTACTACATGGCCATTGCGAACCGGAAGCTCGCGGGTCAGCTCAAGGCGAAGCCTGACGATACCCGGTGGACCTGGATCAAGCGACTGCTCAAAACGCAGAATACCATGGGCTGGTTCTCGGCCTCGGGCCAGTTCATCGTCGGCATGCCCGACTACGGCCAGGCCCCGATGTTCCACGCCACGCGGATCGTCGAGGTTCCGGGCGCCCCGCTCCCGGCAGGTCGCTCTCCCGACGACAATAATATCGAGTCCGGGGAGTTCGAGGAGGTGCCGGGCGAGCGCTACAGCGCCGTGTACGTGTACGGCCGGCAGGGCAAGGATCCTATCCGCGCCGAGGCTCACGACACGGAGCTCGAGGCGCTCGGGGTAGATAGGCCCGATCACCACAAGGACGGGCGTATCAAGAGCATCGAAGAAGCGGAGAGGGTCGCGCAGCGCCTGCTAGACGACTCCCGTATCAAGGGCACGAGCTACAGGTGCCAGCTTACGGGCTTCGCGCAGGGCCCCAGGATCTATGCCTTCGACACTATCTGGGACGTATGGGACGACGACCCGGCTAACTACGTCCATGACCTCATGTACTGCACCCGGGTGGTCCAGGAATACGACCTGGATCAGGGGCCCAGGACCACGGCAGTGCTCCAGCCGCGAGGATGTATCGAGGTGCCGACGTCATGAGAACGGTGGACAAGATCCTCGAGACGGCCGAGAAGCTGTTCTCCGTCGTACACCTCGTGCGCGAGGGCAACGCAACGAACAGAGAGGTGCAGTGTGAAGGAGACCGAGATGAAACTGAGGCGGGGCGAGAGATCTTCCGTGCGGTGTGGCATCTCGGTCCTGCGGGGTTCAAGCACCGAGCGGCGGCTAAGACAGGCGGTGTCGCCAAGGAGAAGGGACTCGTCCTCGAGCTCGGTCACATCACCATCCTCCTCGGTGCGCATCTGTCAGACGGAGAGCCGTCGGGTCTCGACGAGGGGGAAACGGCTATCTATTCGGCTGGGGGCGCTCAGGTCCGCTGCACGAGCACGGTTGTCGAAATAGGTACAAGCTCCGGGGGATTGCTCATCCGCAAGGACGACTTCTCCACCTGGTGGAACAACACGCCGGCCACGAACTACTCCGTACACACGCACCCTGGGATGCCCGGCCCTGGGAATACGGGCGTGCCGAGCAACCTGCTCGGAGCCGTCGGTAATATCGAGAGCCACGAGGGACACAAGGTGGACTAAGATGGCACTGAGTACCGGGAATAAGACCTGCACGGCCGGTCTCTCAAAGCGTGTCTACGACAACCTGTGCTCGGTATGGCTCTCGGACATGGGCTATGACCTGACGGCGCAGTCGGCCACGGATCAGCAGTCGTGGAAGCTACTCTGCTACAGCGTAGCCAAGGGGGTCGTGGACGAGATACAGGCGAACGCAGCGCTCTCGGGTGCCGTCGCCACTATCAATCCGGCCGACTCCGGGCTCCAGCGTGACCCGGCTGGCGCGAACCCCGACTGTCTCGGTCCTGCTGGTGCGAAGACCGTAGGTGTGACCGGGGGGGTCACGTGAGCCTCCGACGCACGCGCCGTATCGACCCGGAGACGGGTAGCTACGTCATGACGGACGGGGCCTGGGAGTACGACGAGACCGGCTTCTCACAGCTCCATCAGGCCACCATGACGGAGCTCGGCACCGTCCCGGCCGACGATGGCATGGGTAACCGTCTCTTTACCCGTGAGACGATCTCCTCGCGTATCGAGGAGGAGACCAAGAAGGACATGGCCGACGCGGCCCAGCACGTTATCGACGACGGTATCGTGGATAGCTTCCGGGTCGTTTTCGTCGATGTGAATGACACGAATCCTAGCCGTATCGACTATGGCTGGACCTGGAAAGTCGGCGGCGAGTCGTATACGTACGAGGGATCGCTCGCGATAGGGACTGGCGCATGATCACGTGGCCCACCAAGGAGAACCTGGTCCAGCGCTATCTCGCCTGGCACCGCTATTTCTTCCCGAATACCAGCACGGCAGAGCGCAGTGATGCCTGGCTCGAGGCGCAGGGCGTGGGGGGCGTTGCCGGCCTAGTACTCGCGAGAGTAAGGGCTGTCTACAATGACATGTTCCCGGACACGGCGACCGGCGATGCCATCGATCGGCACATGTTCGTGTGCATGCCAGCGAGCAAGAGACGCCAGGCCGCGAGCGGGACCACGGGCGGGGACGTGACCGCGACGGGGGTAGCGACCGCGATCCCTGCGAATACAGAGTTCGTGCACGCTGACGGGACCCGCTACCGCAACGCTACCGCAGTCGGGGTTGCGGAATGGGCCGGCGGGAGCGTCACGTTCGACGTGACGAGTATCGACACTGGCGTCGGCTGCAACAAGGCCTCGGGAGATACGCTCACGTTCATCTCCCCGATCGCAGGTATCGACGACGAGGTCACGGTGAATACCGACCTCTCCGGTGCCAGGGATAGGGAGAGCGACGACGAGGCACAGGCCCGGCTCCTGGACTGGCTCCGGTATCCGCCTGGGGGCGGGAATTGGGCCCACTACAAGGCGTACGCCGAGGGCGTAGGTAGCTGCGTGATAGCCTTCATCTACGAGGGCAACGACAGCGTCGGGCGCGGGCTCGGCACGGTGGACGTAGTCTGCCTCGGCCCGGGACGCTCCGAAGACGCCTACGTGGGCGCTCGGTTCTCGGCCGACCAGAATCTAGTCTGGGATGAGCTCACCGAAGAGGTACGGCCCTGCACTGCGGACCTGGATACACGGCCCTCCCTTGGGGGCCTAGGCGTCTCCGACCCCGTTGCCCAGGCCGAGAACGTGCAGATCGTGGTGACGCCCGTCACGGGCTACGGGCCGGATTTCGTGCCGACCTACGCCACCGTAGGCATGCCGGATGCCTATACGGTCAACCTCGTGGCGCTTCCAGCGGCGATCTCACAGGGAGATCGTGTGCTGCTCAACGTGCAGGCGGGCGGGATCTACTACCCGGAGGTCAGAGAGGTAGCGAGTACCGGGGTGAACTTCATCACCGTGACCGAGCCGTTCTCCGCCACGACCCCGGGCGCCACTCTCTATCCGGCTGGTCCCGGTACGCTCACTCAGGTCGAGGCGATCCTGGACCTATTCGACACCCTGACCCCGGGGGACACGACCCCGGCCACGAGAAAGCCCGTGATCAGCTCTGACCACCCGACGGATCTGCTGCTCGCCGATATCTTCGACGCCGTGCAGGGCCTCGCGAGCGTGCAGAATATGACTATCACCACGCCGGTTGCTGACGTAACTCCCGGGGCGGCAAAGCAGCTCATCCGCAACGGGCTTATCGTCGTGACATATATCTGATGGCCGTCTTCGGCGACTTCTTCGGGGACCTCTTCGGTGAGCCCGAGAGCACGGTAACGACGCTCGCCCGTACTCTCGCCCGGCAGTGGGGCACGGGCGCCATGCGCTGGGGTCCGGCAGACGCCCCCGAGAGCTGGGATGAGCCCACGGATTGGGGTAAGTTCCTGCTCGTCCGTGCCGGTCTCATGGCCGATATCAGGAGCTTCGCCGAGGGCGTCTACGAGCAGGCGTTCGTGGACACGGCCGAGCACGAGATCGACCATTGGGACGCGATCATGGGCCTGCCCCCGGCACCGGCGGACATGCTCGACGGGGACCGGATGGACCGCCTGCTCGCGTACTCGCGAGCCGTCATGTCAGCACTCCCGGCGGTGATCCAGGAAGCGCTCGAGAGCCTGGCCGGGGTAGCAGATACGTACATCCTCGAGCATACCGCCCTCGACTGTGCCTTAGACCCTGAGCAGATCTTCATCTTCTGGACGCTCGTGTCCTCTACGGTCTGGGCCGACGAGGATATACGCGGCGATATCAACTACATCGTCAGCAGGTGGAAGCCGGCGCATACCCAGCACGGGAGGCGCGTCGATAACCCTAACGGCGGTGTCCGGGTCGCTTCCGCTGCCGATCCTACGACACCCGCGTGGTTCAAGACCGGGGTAGGCCCGGAGAAGACGAGTCGGAATCTCATACGCCTGACATGAAGCCGAAGCAGCACACCTACGTCGACCCGGACGACTACCTGGGCGCGGATGAGAACGACCGCCAGGACGCCACGGTGGAGGCGAGGTTCGCTGATAGCTGCACGAATAACGTGCCCGTGGGTTGGGCCGCGCCGGCCTCTATCGCCACGCGACGGGTCGGAGAGGTCCGGGTCAAGCTCCACCACCAGTG
>Ga0180431_10006128_pt1 | contig 14370 bp, 11 predicted proteins | sample SS_ome_11_FD_132459 | JGI IMG/M metagenome (GOLD analysis project Ga0180431, IMG submission 132459) | Hypersaline lake sediment archaeal communities from the Salton Sea, California, USA - SS_1_MS_1 metaG | ecosystem: Environmental > Aquatic > Non-marine Saline and Alkaline > Hypersaline >... | reverse complement strand
GTTGAACCGCCTGGCCATGGAAGTTGCTCCTTTAACGAGAAAATCGGCCCCTTTGATCAGGAAAACAAATCCTACTATAAGCAAAGCATAAGGCAGCATTAAAAGCTCATTTTTAAGGTACAAGCCACAGGGCCGCATCTTTGTAATCTTGCATCACCTTGCGAGAAACGCTTCCCATAGAGTAGTCTTTTACATTGGTAGCTCCCCGGCGTCCCATGACGATAGTCCCGCAGCCGGACTTGCGGGCCGCATCCAATATGTCGGCTGCGGCACTACGACTCCCGTCCACCACGCGAGTTGAAATCTGTGATTCGTCTAAACCGGCCTTTATCAGCATTTCCTTTGCTTTTTGCATGTAAGGAGCAATTTCCCGCCCGGCGGCGCTCTTCCACATGGTTTCCAGGTCCGACATGGGGGCTACGACGTCACTTGAAAAGAACCTCCCCAGGCTGCGTTTGGAATAAAACAAAGTAATCGGGCAGTCGGTGCCGGACACCATGAATCCAGCGCGATCCACGGCCCGCAGGGCGTTTTCGGAATTATCCAGGGCGATGAGTACCGGTTTTGAGCGAACATCGCCTTTGATCATCCATACCGGACAGATACGGCTAAGTTCCATAACCTTACATGCTGTTTCTCCCATGAAAAAAGCCTCGATTCGACTTCGCCCCTGGGTACTCAGGACAATGGCATCCATACCTTTTTTCTCCGACCAGCCGCAGATGTCACGAGCGATTCCCACCTGTTTTTTGAATTCGACGATTTTGACCATATCTTCCTTAAAGCCTTTATCTAGGAGGGACTTTTTGCCGGCAGAAAGTGTTTTGGCGGCCATCTGCTTGTTGCGGCTTTCCAGCTCCCTGACCTGCCGGGCCGTATTCGGATCTTTTTTGCTCTCTTCGAGCAAAATCGGCGGCCCGCCCGGCACCACATGAAACAGGTTGACAACCAGGTTATGCCGAGTGCCAAAAACCAGTAGAAGATAGTTCAGGGCTTTTAACGCGATTGGGCTCCCGTCCAGCGGTACGACAACAGATTTGGTAATATCAGTGCTCATCCTTTGCCTCCTTTTAAAATGTATTTAAATCGCTTATTATTACCTGAATTTTGCACGAGTCGGAGGCTTTCATATGCCCCGATAGCGGGATTTCCGCTTCGTTCCAACAAGGCATTTAGGGGTGAAGTCATAGTGAACTATTACGAACCCTTAATAATCCGCCAGAGGCGGACAAGCGCAGCTCGAAGATCCCGCTAAAAGCGGGGAGATGGAAGCCTCCGGCTCGCCCTTTAGGGTGAAAATTAATGAATAAAAAGATCATTATCCGATTTAACATTTGAGTAAAAACCATAATTATGTGATTTTATCTAAACCCGCTCCAATTAAGCCGTTTAAAAAATCTCATTAATTTTCATGCAAGATTCAAGTATTAAAACTTACTATGTCTTAAATCGATGGTCAATTCCATTTCACCCGGTTCTGCAGATTTGGAAATTTTAAAACCCAGTTTTCGACCCAGGGCAAGCATACCTTGGTTTTCCTGCAAAACCGTACCCCATACAGTTTCGATACCTCGATTTTTGGCAATCCCGAGGCTTATTTCCAGGAGCCGGGCTCCCACTCCTTTTCCCTGCCAGGGATCTCCTACCAGAATGGCAAATTCGGCGCGTTTTCCGTCGGGGTCGGTGAAAACACGTGACACGCCTAGCATCCTTTCCTCGTTTTTATCTCCATCATCAACAGCTACCAGATCGATCTCACGGTCATAGTCTACCTGGGTAAAGCGCACGAGCATAGAATGGGGGAGTGACTTTAAGTGCCCGAAAAAGCGATAGTAGATACTGGTAGGTGACAAGGTATCAAAAAGATTGATTAACAAAGGAGCATCTTCCGGCCGGATGGGACGGACAAAAATGGGAAGACCGTCCGAAGTGACTTCCCGGGATTCGAGTTCGGACGGATAGGGGCTGATAACCAGGTGAAGGGGATAGGGTCGTTTAGGAGATGTCAGGATCACCCGCGCATCCACCACCCAGGGTTTGCCCTCTCGGACCATGACCGGGTTCATGTCCAGTTCGACAATCTCCGGGAAATCAACGACCAGTTGTGATAAACGAAGAATCATCTCCTCTACCAACTCCATATCGGCGGGTAGCCGATTTCGGTACCCCTTCAGCAGTGAATATATCTTGGTGTTTTCCATTAACTGGCGGGCAAGTAAAACATTGAGTGGTGGCAGACCGATGGCCCGGTCCTGGAGGGCTTCTGTAAAAATTCCACCCATGCCGAATAGAATCACCGGGCCGAAGTTTTCATCCTGTTTACTTCCCATTAAAATTTCATAATCCGGCTGCCGGATCATGGATTGCAGGGATACTCCCTGAATATCGGCTTTGGCATCGTAGGCTTTAGCACTTGATATAATTTCATCGTACGCCTTTCGGACATCAGCTTCCGTACGAAGATCCAGCCGTATTCCATCAGCGTCGGTTTTGTGCAGAATATCGGGAGAAAGGATTTTCATGACCAAAGGATATCCGATCATATTGGCCAATTCAAGCGCATCCTGAGCCGAAACCGCCTTTTCTGTTCGATTGACCGGCAGGCCGTATGACTCCAGAAGCGCTTTGGATTCAAGTTCGGTCAAAACCGGCCTTTTTCCATCAAGCGCCGTGTCGATGATTTCCCGGGCTTTACCGCGCTCGACAGCAATGAACTGGGGCCGTTTTGGAGGAATTTCCTGAAGTATCTTGAGATTGCGAGAATAATCCACCATGTAGAGAAAGGCCCGAATGGCCTCTTCCGGTGTGTCATAGGTGGGAATTCCGGCTTGATTCAAAATTTCCTTGCCTTTGGCAACATCCACGCCACCCATCCAGGCCGTAAACAAAGGATATCGTTTCTTTTGAAAGGTTAACGCCAGCTTTTCGGCGACAGCCGTGGGATCGGTCATGGCCTGGGGAGACAGAATCACAAGGAGGCCATCGAATTCTTTTGCTTCAACACAGATTTCTATGGCGTTGGCATAGCGTTCGGGAGATGCATCCCCTAAAATATCGATGGGGTTGGACCGGTTCCAAAGAGACGGCAAAACGGCATCCAGTTTTGAGATTGTGTCCGGACTTAGTAGGATAGGCTCTGAACCATAGTGGCTAAGCGCATCGGCGGCCATCACGCCGGGTCCGCCGGCATTGGTTATTACCGCCAGCCTGGCTCCGGTCGGACGCGGCTGCCTGGCCATGAGTTCGGCGCAATCAAAAAGCTCTCCGATCGTATCCACGCGGACAATGCCGGCACGCTTAAAGGCCGCATCATAGACACTGTCTTCCCCTGCCATCGCTCCGGTGTGAGAAGCCGCCGCCTTGGTTCCGGCAATGCTGCGTCCGGACTTGAGCACAACGATCGGTTTAGATCGGGACACGGCCCGGGCCGCACTCATAAATTTGCGAATGTTGGTCAAACTCTCCACGTAAAGCAAAATACTGCTGACCTGGGGATCGGCACCCAAAAAATCAATCAGGTCGCCGAAATCGACGTCCACCATGGAGCCGATGCTCACAAAATGGCTGAAACCGAAACCTTCCTGCATGGATAGATCGAGGATCGCCGAGCAAATCGCACCACTCTGGGAGATAAACGCCAGGTTTCCCTTGTGGGGCATATGGGCAACAAAGCTGGCGTTTAGATTTTGCTGCGGACAAATGATCCCCAAACAATTGGGACCGATAATCCGCAGCCCACCCTGACGAGCATATTTTCCAATTTGCGCTTCTATCTCCCGACCTTTGACGCCGGCTTCCTTTCCGCCGGCGGAAACGATGATGGCCCCTTTGACACCCTTTTGAACGCATTCTTTAACAATAGACGGCACCGTGGCAATGGGAGTGGCGATAACGGCAAGATCAATTCTGCGTTCGGCGTTGAGTATGGAAGGAAGACTCTTGAGGCCATGGATGGTCTTATGGCGAGGGTTTACAGGAAACAAATCTCCATCGAAACCGCTCTGAAACAGGTTTAATATGAGGGTGCTGCCAACGCTTCCCGCCTTTTCACTGGCACCAATCACTGCAATCGCACCAGGATTGAAAATTCGATCCAGATTGTAAACGCCCATGACAACCTCCTGAAAAAATAACTATAAGCTGTCTCAAAATAATCTTTTGGCCCAACCTCGGCGTTGGGCCCTCCTTTTAAGTCCTCGACATACTTGAGTATGCCTGTCGGAGATCCCGTGATGTTTTCGGGGCGGGTTAAAACTCGGTCCCGCCTTGATCTTGAACCAAAATTTTTATTTTGAGATAGCTTATAAAAAGAAAATTTGAAACATTTTGTGAATAAGATCCTAAAGGATAATTCACCGTATGGCAAATGCCATACATAACGATAACGTTGAAGACTATCTTGATTTTTGCCAAACAAACCGGGTGCTTTGCATTCGGTTGCAAGTTCAACGTTGGAAGCACTGACGTGCTTTTTCCTTTGTCCGTTGCCGGATAAATTCAAGCCACTCGATTTGCGGGTGGTAGTTGACTAAAAAACTTTTAAATTAGTAGATATTCATTTTATTTTATATTTTAAAAACTTTCAACAGTGTTTTGTGTTATGCACGTTATGGATCCGGTGGTTATTAGATTTCATTACCGCTTTTTTTTAAAACTTTACTTTATAATCTTTTTATTATAAATTTCTTTATATATTCTTAATATCTTCAATGGAAAGTTAGCTCACTAAACGAATTCACTTTATCGTAAAACCGGCATAAAAGAACCTTAATTTTGCCACTTGCAGTTGGTGTTAGAAGGTGAAAAAACACAGCGATAAAAAGGTAATCTATGCCGCCCTGTTCGGAAACTCCGCCATAGCAGTCATGAAGTTCATTGTTGCTGTTCTTTCGGGAAGTGCGGCCATGCTTGCGGAAGGCTTTCACAGCACGGCCGACAGCGCAAATCAGGTAATGCTGCTGATCGGCCATAAACGCGCATCTCGGCCTCCTGATGAAAAGCATCCTTTCGGCTATGGTAAAGAACTTTATTTCTGGGCATTTGTGGTTGCAGTAACCATTTTTTTCGTCGGCGCATCACTATCAATATATGAAGGCGCAAAAAAAATCTTCCACCCGGAGCCGATCAAATCTCTCTTTTTCTCTTTGGTTGTTCTTGGAATTTCCGTGCTTTTTGAAGCCTATCCCTGGTGGGTTGCCTATTCAGAGGCCAAAAGACTAAAATCTAAGAAGGGTATCTCAGGTTTTTTAGACATGGCTGTTCGGTCGAAAAATCCAACGGTCATGGTTGTCCTCTTTGAAGACAGTGCTGCGATGGTGGGACTGTTTGTCGCTGCTGTGGGAATCAGTTTGGCACACATTACACAAATGCCGGTTTTTGATGCCGCAGCTAGCATTATCATCGGTGTTATACTACTTATACTGGCTCTTTTTTTGGCCCGGGAAACCAAAGATTTGCTGATTGGAGAAAGTGCTGGAATCAAAGATCGTGAAAATATCCGAGGCGTTATTTGCAGTGTACCCGAAATCAAAAAATGCGGCCAGCTCCTTACCATGCACATGGGACCGGAAGATATACTCGTCAATATGGAAGTCGAGTTTATAGATGATCTATCCACAGACCAGATGGAAGCGGTTATTGACGGGATCGAAATAAACATTAAAAAGGCAGTTCCTGAAGTCACCAAAATATTTATTGAGGCCCAATCCCTGAAAAAGAAACCCGCAAAATCCAAAGCCTCAGGTGAATAGGGTCGCAAGTAGTTTTATAAAAGCACATTTTGATAATCGGTTGATATGGATTTAAAAACCTTCTGGATCACTTTGTATCAGCCGCTGGCTTACGGCAGTGCCTTGCAGCGGTAGGATTCCAGCAGATTTTCCTAAGTAGGGAAATCGGGAGCATAAAGTTATGGAAAGTCATCAAAAAGTTTTGTTTATTGATGCTGCTACGGCATTTTACCGCATAAATCGCTTCACTGTGGGTGAGCCCTTCTTCGGTCCCATCGATCTTGGTCTTCATCTTTCCGGCAGGTACAGATCATTGAATATTGGAACGGGATTGCTAGCAGGATCTATATTTCCGGGGGCAAACCGGCTTTTTTTCAATGGCTTTTCTCCTTGCTGGACCGGCTTTTACGTCTCGTCCATGGGAGGCGCCGGATTGGTTTTTGACAATCTGGGCGTTAATATGATTTCTATCGTAAATAAAGCTTCTGTTCCTTCTATTTTATACCTCAACAGAGATAGCGGCGAGGAAGTTGAAATTAAAATTGAGCCGGTTCGGATTCAGAACGTCTGGCACGAAGGGCGCAGAGGTATATATGCGTTAATGGATTATACATTTGAACGCTTTGGTGAGTATTACTCCAACGACCCCCGCATTCTTGCCGTGGGTCCTGCTTCGGCGGTCACCGATTTTGGGGCGGTTGCTTCCGTTCCCATTTCCAAAGGTAAACTGGGTGTTGCCGATACGTGGGCGGGACGCGGCGGCTTCGGTTCCAAGCTTTTGCAAGAACATGGAATTGCTGCAATCATATACGGCGGAACGTTTATTACCGAGGATTTTCGAGACAGAAAGGTGGCAGATCAGTGGTTTATCGATAAATACCAGAAAAAGATGGCGGCAAAGGATCTGGAAGCGACAACCAAATACCGGTTTGACCCTGATTTCCAGACCGGAGGAACCCTTGGCGTTAATTTTGCCACGTTGGCCGGCAATATGGTTTCTTTCAATTACAAAAGCATCTTTATGAGCGAACAAGAAAGATTAGATATACACGATAAATTTATACTCAACCATTATTTGAAACAGTTTAATGAAGAAACCATTTTACCTAAAAAACAAAAAACGTGTGGGGAGCCCTGTGTGGCCGTTTGTAAAAAATTTCATGGTAAATACAAAAAAGATTATGAACCGTATCAAGTAATGGGGCCTTTGTCGGGTATTTTTGATCAGCGGGCCGCTGAAAAGCTGAATCACCATTCAGATATGTACGGATTTGATGCCATTTCCGTGGGCGGTGTTGTTTCATGGCTGATGGAGTGTCTATACGAAGGATATGTGACACCAAAAGAACTCGGAGTAAAACAAATTCCGGTCTTCTCCCCTCAGAATTTTAACATCACATCGGATTCTTTGCACAACGCAGACATCGGCATAGCACTGCTCGACTCAATCATCGAAAAATCAAACATCATCAATTTGGAAGAGGGTGCCCGCAAATTCGCACGCCAGCTTTCCAAAGATAAAGGCAAACAAATTATAGATGCTTTTGTTTATAACGCCTATGCTCGTAATGGTTGGATGGTTCCCAACCAGTACTGGACTCCGGGCGTGCTTTCACCCATGCCGATTATGGGGAAATACTATATGTATTATGGAAAAGATTTTTTGCCGCCCCGTGATTTGGGCCGAAAAAATGCCGATCGATTCAAAAAAGAATTGATTCTGGACAATCTGGGTATGTGCCGGTTTCACAGGGGTTGGGCTGAAGACATGATTCCCGAAATTTTGGAATCTCTCTATGGACTTAAGAAAAAATTTTTAAAAACCATCTCTGAAACGGCCAGCCGTATTAACGGTCGAAATTCTTCTGTTTTTTGGGAATCTGAAAGGAATATCGATCTGATATACACGTTTTTAATAAGAAAACAGACTGTTGATGGGAATAACGACCCTGAGCTTGCCAAATGGATCGGAAAATTTGGTTCGGACAAGAAAGAATCCGCGTTAAATTTTTGGTATGAAATCCATAAAGGGATTCATGAATCGCTGAAAGAATATTAAAAGGAGGAGGTATGAAAGTGATTGATGACAAAAGATGGAGTCCTTACCTGGCTGGAGCTTTAGCCGGAATTGTAATGATTCTGTCGGTCTGGATCGCCGGTAAATATTTCGGTGCATCAACAACCTTTGTCCGATCAGCCGGTATGATCGAAAAGCTTTTCAGTGCTGAGCGCGTAGTAAAAATGGACTATTTTATCAAAGAAGTTCCTAAAATCGAATGGCAGTGGATGTTCGTTTTCGGCATTTTCGTCGGATCACTTATTTCTTCAACAACTTCTCGCAGTTTTAAATGGAAAGCCGTACCGGATATGTGGGAAGATCGATTCGGTCCGGGCAAAATGAAAAGAGCCGTTGTCGCATTTATTGGCGGCATGATCGCCATGTTCGGTGCGCGTTTAGCCGATGGGTGACCCAGCGGACACGGACTGAGCGGTTCCGTTCAGTTAGCAGTCAGCGGATTTATCGCACTCATCTGTTTCTTTATCGGCGGCATAATCATGGCGCGGATTTTATATGGGGGAGGTGATCGGATATGAAAGAACTCGTATACGGTTTGATCACAGGCATTATGTTTGGCTTCTTGCTCCAGAAGGCAAGAGTTATCCGATATGATAAGCAATTGGGGGCGCTGCGGTTTATTGATATGACGATCGTAAAATTTATGCTTTCAAGCATTTTTGTCGGCATGATCGGGGTATATGTTCTTACAGATATGGGTTTGGCCAAACTTTCCGTTAAATCAACTATTTTAGGCGGGGTCATTCCCGGAGGTTTAATATTTGGCCTTGGATGGGGATTACTGGGGTACTGCCCGGGAACTTCCGCTGGTGCTGTCGGCGAAGGTCGATGGGACGGCATATGGGGAATTTTCGGGATGTTAGCCGGCGCGTCCTTGTATGCCGAAGCTTTCCCCTTTTTGAAAAAGACCGTATTAACATGGGGCGATTTCGGAAAGATTACACTGCCGCAGGTTTTAGGAGTCAATCATTGGATAATTATTTTCATATTTATTATCGGAGGTTCTGCGCTTTTCTGCTGGTTTGAAAAAAAAGGGCTATAAAAATCGGGTGCCTTGAAATATCCTGATCGCCTGGAAGCCATTATCACGTCCCAAAGCCAACCGCTTTAGTACTAAAAACTGCGCAGCCTCTGGGAAATGAGTAACAAAATCATGACCGATTCGCACAAAAATCCACGCATATTGATCGTAACGCCGGAGATTACTTATTTGCCAGGCCGTATGGGAGGACTGGCATCTTTTTATACCGCCAAAGCAGGGGGACTTGCCGACGTTTCGTCTGCACTGATCAGTACCCTGTTTGAACAGGGAGCCGATGTACACGTCGCCCTTCCCGGCTACCGTGCCATTTTCAGTAACGGTCTGGCTCCTGTTTTAAAAAAAGAACTCCGTAGAATTCAGCGCAAAATGCCCGATGATCGTATCCATCTGGCCGAAGACCGGGCTTTTTATTACATCAACCGTGTGTATTCCGCTTATGGAGAAGAAAACATTAAACTTGCTCTGGCTTTTCAGCGGGAAGTGATCAGTCATATTGTCCCCCAGGTTCAACCGGATCTGATACACTGCAACGACTGGATGACCGGCCTGATCCCGGCAATGGCCAAAGAGATGGAAATTCCCTGCCTTTTTACCATTCACAACATTCACACCATTAAAACAACACTGGCCTACATCGAGGACAGGGGAATTGATTCGGCTTACTTTTGGCAGCACCTCTACTACACAAATATGGCCTATGACTATGAGACCACCCGAGACACAAACCCGGTCGACTTTCTGGCCAGCGGAATTTTTGCCGCCCATTTTGTGAATGTTGTCAGCCCGACATTTTTACTGGAAATCGTCAACAGGCAGCATGATTTTATCGAACCGCCTATACAACAAGAAGTCACCCATAAATACAATGCCGGCTGCGCCGTTGGAATATTGAATGCACCGGATCCCGCCTTTGATCCTTCCAGAGATGATAATCTCAAGCAAAAATACACATCCAAGGACTTTGCTGAGGGTAAGCGAGCAAACAAATTATTTTTACAAGAGAATCTGCGCTTGATTAAAGATGAAAAAGCACCCGTTTTCTTTTGGCCGTCCCGGCTTGATCCGGTCCAAAAAGGGTGCCAACTGCTGGCGGAAATTTTTTACCAGGTTATCTCCAAATACTGGCACCAAAATCTGCAAGTCATCTTCGTCGCCAATGGTGATTATCAGATGGTATTTAGAGACATTGTGAATTATCACGAATTTCAGGGGCGCGTAGCCATTTGCGATTTTAACAATCAGCTGGAACATCTGGCTTACGGCGCTTCGGATTTTATCCTGATGCCTTCAAGATTTGAACCTTGCGGCCTTCCACAAATGATCGCCCCGATTTACGGATCTCTTCCGGTGGCCCATGATACCGGAGGGATCCACGATACGATCAGGGATCTGGATGTTGAACTCAATTCCGGCAACGGCTTTCTGTTTAATACCTTCGACGCGAACGGCCTTTTCTGGGCCATTGACCAGGCCATGAACTTTTATAATTTGCCCAATCATATAAAGACCGAACAAATCCAAAGGATTATGACTGAAAGTGTCGCCACGTTTACCCATGCCGAAACCGCACGGCAATATATCGAACTCTATGAGAAAATGCTAAAACGGCCGCTTATCGTTTAAGTGGAAGCATGCCCAAAGTTCGAACATTATTTTAACAACAGAAATCCATGTGATGGGGGATCATAGCATTTTTGGGATTTGCTGTCTTATTCCAAAATTATCTGATATAGTTAGTACGCACCAGACATATTAAAGCGACGCTAAAAAGTTTAATTTCTTAGACTTCACTCATCGAGGAGAACATCTATGCCAAAGAAAATACTATTATTGCTGTGGGCGGTATTGATTCTACTCTTAGGTAACCCTATCAACGTCAGTGCCGATACCGATCATAAGTCGTTTGAAAAAGCCGATCTATCCACACTGCAGTTTAAGCGTATCACCGTCATGCCCTTTCTCGTCGGCAAGTTGGAATCACCGGAAAACCCGGTTGAAAAGCCTTTGAGTCAGCCACTGGGACAACTTCATATTAATCCCGCCAATTTGGCAGAAGGGGCAGACCGGATCATGACCCGGCTGGTCAATGATGTGCTGCAAATTCGATTTGCGGATCAAATGGTTTCAATGGAAGAAGCCGCCGCCGTTTACGCGGATGTCATTCGAGACCTAACGCTGGACACTCCACGCAAATTAGCCAAAAAATTTGGTGAGAACCTGCAAGCGGATCTTGTGGTGGTTGGTGCGATTTGGCGTTTTCGGGAAAAAGGGACCGTTGAAGAAAATCCTGATAGCCCTGCATCAGTTGCTTTCGCTGTCTATTTGATAGAGGTTGCCAGCGGTAAAAGGCTGTGGCGTAATGCGTTCGACGGCACTCAAAAAGCCTTGTCGGAAGATGTATTGGGCGGGTTAAAACAGATAAAAATGGGACTCCGTTGGCTTTCTGTTAACGAACTGGCACGCTATGTTGTAAAGAATGTTTTTAGGAAATTTCCGCTGCGTTGAATGGTAATATCAATATCATCCATATATGACTATCCAAGGATGTAGGAATCATGAAAAAAATCGTCATCAACACAGGCGGAGGAGATGCACCGGGATTAAATGCGGTCATTCGGGCCATCGTATTGTCCGCCAATAACAGGGGCTGGGAAGTTTACGGCAGCCGCTTTGGCTACCGGGGTCTGCTTGAGAACGATCATCTCGTTCATCTTGACCGTGACGCGGTGCGGGGTATCACTCATCTGGGGGGCACCATTTTGGGCACCACCAACAGAGGAGATCCTTTCAACTATCCGGTGAAAACAAAAAACGGTGTTACATTGGAGGACCTTTCCGGACAAGTAGTTGAAAAGTTTCACAAGTACGGATTCGAGGCCTTTATCGTGATCGGCGGCGACGGATCGCTCCGCATCGCTCAACGCTTCGTTGATTTGGCCCTTCCCATTGTTGCCGTGCCCAAAACCATTGATAATGACCTGGGCAACACCGTCATCACATTTGGTTTTGATACGGCGGTAACCACGGCCACCGAAGCTCTGGATAAGCTTCATTCCACGGCAGAGGCTCACGAGCGGGTTATGGTGGTCGAAGTCATGGGCCGTTATGCCGGATGGATCGCCTTGAATGCGGGTGTGGCGGCAACAGCGGACGTCATCCTTATCCCGGAGATTCCTTTTGATATTGAGAAAGTTTGCCGGAAAATCATGGAACGGGAATTGCACGGCAGACGTTTCAGCATCGTTGTCGTTGCCGAAGGTGCCAAATCCATAGGCGGAGATTTGACCACGACCACCGACAAACTGGAACCCGGTCGCCAGGAAGTTCGTCTGGGGGGCATTGCGGCTAAAGTAACCGATCAAATTCATGCAATCACCGGAAAGGACTGCCGGTCTATTGTTTTGGGGCATTTACAGCGCGGCGGTTCACCCACGACCTTTGATCGATTGCTTTCGCTGCGTTTCGGGACGGCCGCCGTCAGGTTTGTTGAAAAAGAAATGTTCGGTTATATGGTGGCCCTCGACTCGCTGGAGATCAAGTCTGTCCCTATTAAAGATGCGATCGAAGGGACGAAGTTTGTGCCCCTTGACTGCGACACCGTCGCCGCGGCCCGCGATCTGGGTATTTCTTTCGGCGATTGAAAAAGATGTATTTAAAAAGCGGGATGCGAGGAGGGGGTAAAATGAAAGTATATAAAAAAATCATGGTGGCGTGTGACCTGTCAAAATATTCGTTTCAGGCCATCAAACACGCCGCCGAACTGGCCGAGCGCCTGAAAGCAGACCTGATCATCATCAATGTTATCAACCAGAAGGATTATTTGGCCGTGAGGGAAGCTATGGCAAGAATAGTGGCGATGGGGAACGATATTTCCATATCAACGGAAGAATACCTCGAGGATATGAAGGAAGACCGCTCCGCGGAAATCAGAAAACTGGTCGAAGCGGCCAAGTGCAAGCACCTGGTCGTGAAGATCATGTTTCGCACTGGCATACCTTTCGAAGAACTAATTGGCGCCGTAAAAAAAGAGGATGTCGATATGCTGGTGATGGGAACCAAAGGCCGCAGCAACCTTGCCAATGTTCTTTTAGGTTCAACAGCGGAAAAGATGTTTCGCCATTGTCCGGTGCCGCTGCTCAGTGTTCGACCACAAAAATCGTAGTTATAAACACGTCGGTGCTTTTTGGGTTGCGTTCGCAACCATCCTGCCACAGATCGGGAGGGTAAAACGGCGGCCGACTTGTTCGCTTCAGATAAGGTCAGAATATTTGCAGGCCGCTGAAAATCGGAAATTAGGCGAACGGTCTCAAGATGCCTGATCACCTATATGCCCGGCAAACTGTCTTCGCAAAAATTTAAGTTTCAAATATATCGCGTTTATTTTCGCGGTGATCTAAGATGTAGAGCACTTTGGAGATTTCAGATATATTTTCCTTGAGCGTCTCGAGAACTCTGCGGTCCAGATCAAAAAAACGGATATAAACATTGCGAAATCCATCCGGGACCTTTTCATAGGATGTAAGGATGCTCACCATGCGACCACCGAGGTCTCGAATCGCACGTGTTATCCCCTTCATAGAACCCGGTCGATCCTCTATCTGAATGGCCATCTGAATCCCTCTTTTGCCGATTCCGGCCAGAGATATCAGGACTTTGAAAATATCCGATTTCGTAATGACACCGACGATGTCGCCCTGCGAGCCCGTGACCGGCACCCCGGAAATTTTGTTTTTCAAAAGCACTTCAGCAGCTTCTTCCACGGTAAAATCCCAAGGAACGGTGATGGGTTTCGGGATCATAATGTCCTTAACTTTAATCTGACCGATCAGGTACAGCAGTTCGTGAATCTCCAATGAAGTGGCATCGGAGGCTGAAGCCCGTTTCAAATCCCTGTCGGTGACAATGCCCACAAGCTTCCTGTTCTTCATTACCGGCAGCATGCGAATACTATGTTCTTTTAAAAGTCCGATGGCATGCTGCATGGTTTCGTCTGCATCCACCGTAATTACTTCTATGCTCATCCATTCGCGGACTAACATGTTCACCTCCTCCCAAATAGTGCCTGAACGAAAACTGTCTTTTCCACCAATATCTGCGCCGTCCCCGAGAACTGCTGAGCAATTTCACGGGGCGGCGGCATCCCATTTGCAAAAATATAGCCGATGGGTGTGTGAGTTTTATTTAACAGGTCGTTGAAATCTTTAATACATATCATTATTCATAGATGGCATGGCTGGTGTTTTTTTCTTCTCCGGCTTTTCAGCCACTATGGCCTCGGTGGTCAGCATGAGCCCGGCTACGGAAGCCGCATTTTGAAGGGCGAAACGTACGACTTTGGTCGGATCGATGACACCGGCTTTCAACAAATGTTCATACTTCTCGGTTTCGGCGTTAAAGCCGAAATCGTCTTTTCCTTTCATCACTTTGTTCAAGACTACCATGCCTTCATGGCCGGCATTCATAGCGATCTGTCGCAGGGGCGCACTCAGAGCCCGTTTTAGAATGTTAATTCCTTCCTTTTG
>Ga0180431_10006127_pt1 | contig 14370 bp, 6 predicted proteins | sample SS_ome_11_FD_132459 | JGI IMG/M metagenome (GOLD analysis project Ga0180431, IMG submission 132459) | Hypersaline lake sediment archaeal communities from the Salton Sea, California, USA - SS_1_MS_1 metaG | ecosystem: Environmental > Aquatic > Non-marine Saline and Alkaline > Hypersaline >... | reverse complement strand
CTGAAGGGAATTTGAAAATGAGTCACAAATGGACGGCTGTTTTAAATATCGGCATTCTGCTAACGGTTCTGGTCTTCGCCGGCTGCGGCAAGCCGGTCCGCTTTCCCCAGATCGTGGATTCACCTCGACCGCTGACAAGCACCCTCCCGCCACAATATCGCATCGCCGGAACATCCGTTGAAGGCCGGCCGATGCTGTACATTGTGCTTGGCGAAGGCCCCGATGTGATTTTCATTCTTGCAACGATTCACGGCAACGAACCGGCCGGGACACCGCTCGTTCGCCGGCTGACCCGGCATCTTCAGCAAAATCGTCAGATTTTAAATGGGCGGGCGGTCGTGCTTTTACCCGTGGCGAATCCCGACGGTCTGGCGAACGGAACGCGCCATAATGTTAACAACGTGGATTTGAATCGCAATTTCATCGCGGCCAACCGCAGCAACAAAGTACCGGGCGGAGCGGAAGCGCTTTCCGAACCGGAAGCCCACGCCATCTATAAGATTATTCAGCAACATAATCCGGATTGCATCGTGAGCATCCACCAGCCCCTGAACTGCATCGACTACGACGGTCCCGGCCAACAATTAGCCAACCACATGGCCCAATATTGCGCTCTGCCCGTGAAAAAACTGGGCGCCCGGCCCGGCTCACTCGGTTCCTACGCCGGTGTGACAAAGGGGATCCCCATCATCACATTCGAAATGCTGGCAGAAGACTCGGACCTCGATTCCGAAAGCCTCTGGCGGAAATACGGCAGAGCCCTCCTCGCGGCGATCACATATCCACAGTGATGATTATCCGGGCGGGCACACGGGGTCGCCTCTACATTGCTCTGCGTCTTCGTAGTAACAAACCGGCAAGGCTTAAGCCCAAACTGCCGAGAAGAAAGGCACCAGGAACGGGAACGACATTCGTAGCCTGAAAAACCAAATCATTGCCCCGCTGGAACGTATCGAACGCAAAGTACGACAAGCTCGCGAAGTTATAATTGAATACCGGATTAAAAAGGCTGTCGATATCACCGGCCGTCAAGAAACTCAATTCCCACGTCTCGCCGGGGCCAATGTCTGTGACGATGTCATAGCCGGGCAGGAACGAGAAATTAATATTTCCGCCCAAAGAAGCGGTTTCGGTGATGTTCAGAAAATCATGTTCGCCGTCGTTGAAGCCCCCGATTTCTATGTCAAGATGCCCCGTAGCCGACTGAATGAAATCGCAGGCGATGATCGTATCGAGAACCGATCCCGAACCTCCGGGTGAGAAGATTCCATCGTTGGTCAGCGTGTTGTCCTCACCAAGGTTGACGAAAGCTCCCGAGTTAAATGTTCCGGTCAAATTGTTGTTGAAAGCGTTAACGCCCAAGCCGAGATCGACCGAGCCGGTGACGATGCCGTTGTTATAGACTGTGTCGTGACCACCGCCCCCGATAATCGACAAGCCGCTGAGCGCGGAGATACTGCCGGCGTTGGTGAGCGTATTGTTGGCTCCTCCGTCGATATTCACTCCCGCGCCGGTGCCCGAGCCACCCTGGATCGTACCGCCACCGATGCTGATGGAGATGTCACCATTGCCGCTGCCGCCGACGCTCTGGGCGTGGATACCGTCTGAGTTCATGCCACCGGCCGTAATGTCGCTGGCAAGCGTGACAGTGACCGTACCGGCCGCATCAGTGCCTGCCGCACTTTGTGCGAGGATACCATGGGACATATCGCCGTGCGTCGTGATGCTGCCTGTATGGGTAACATCGACCGATCCGGCCGAGCCCGAGCCGCCGGCGCTGCCGGCAAAGCCAACACCGAAGCCCATGTCTTCAGCGAAGATACCACTGGCCGTGGGGTCGAAGTCCAGCGTGCTGATGCCGCCATCTTCGCTGATTCCCCCAAACCCGCCGCCGCCCCCGATGCTCTGCGCAAGGATCCCATGCGCGAATCCACCGTCTGTAATAATATCGCCGTTGTTTACTACAGTGACATCGCCGCCATCACCGCCACTACCGCTGCTGCCCTCAAAGACCATCTCGGACGTCGGATCTGTGAGGCCATCCGGGTCCGCATGTATGTATCCTCCCGTACCCCCGCCGCCACCGACGCTCTGCGCCAGAATCCCGTTGGCAAAATTGCCCCCTGTGCTGATGTTGCCATCGTTGGTTACCGTGACTTCGGCCCCATGTCGACCAACACCGATGCTCCCGCCTATTGAGAATTTAGAACTAACGAATGATTCTTCTAATAACGGCATAAAGGGCTCTAAATCCGCCGGAACGGTAGTATCTTCATATTGGCCCCCGGAGCCGCCACCGCCCCCGATGCTCTGGGCCAGGATTCCGCTGGCGAAATCGCCCTCGGTGCTGATGTGGCCACTGTTGGTTACCTCGACCTTGCCCCCCGTACCGCCGCCGCCGCCGACGCTCCCCAAGGTCAAAGAGGATGTCGGGCTCGTCAAGCGATACGAGTCGTCATGTATGTACCCCGCCGTACCGCCGCCGCCGCCGACGCTCTGCGCCAGTATCCCGTTGGCAAAATTGCCCCCCGTGCTGATATTCCCATCGTTGGTGACCATGACCTCGCCTCCACCGCCACCATCACCGCCATCACTGCCTATTAAGATGTCTGAATCAGCGCTCATAAAACTCAAGAACGGCACATAGTCCAGCAGATTATTGGTAAGTTCAACCTGGATGCTTGTGGTCTCAGCCCCTGCCCCGCCACCGCCGCCGATGCTCTGGGCCAGGATTCCATTGGCGAAATCTCCCTCTGTGTCGATGTTGCCAGAGTTGGCTACCTTGAGATTGCCGCCGTGGCCCCCACCTTCGCTCGTACCTCCTAACGAGAACTTGAAATTTGCATCGGGAGAAAGCATGCTTTCCAGGTCCATGATCGCTTCAATGTCGGCTATCATCGCAATGCTGTTGCCGCCGGCCCCTCCCCCCCCACCGATACTCTGCCCCAGAATCCCAGAGGCGAAATCGCCTTGCGTGGCGATATTGCCGCTGTTATCCACATCGACAGCCAATCCGTTGCCACCTTCGCTGCCGCTGCCGCCTATGGCTATCGAGGATCCCATGCTATTAATGGCAATGTCGCCGGCCATGCTGTTGCCTCCGTCACCCCCGCCGCCGCCCAGACTTTGTGCAAAGACGCCATAGGAACGGAAGCCGGAGGTATTGATGTCACCCGTGTTGCTGACGGTGACCGCATCGCCGCTGCCACCGGTCCCACCGGTGCCGCCCAGACTCGCAGCGATGCTGATATCGGGAAGAGCGGGAATACCGATATTAACGGTCCAGTTAGTGGCGCTTCCTCCGGCCCCCCCGCCGCCACCGACACTTTGCGCGTACAGGCCGTGGGCATGGTCCCCCAGCGTGGTAATCGTGCTGCCGTTGTTTATGTTGACGGCACTGCCATCGCCGCCACCGCCGGCATCACCTCCAACCGCTAAACTTCCTGAGTACGCAGCTCCGAGTATTAAGTTGTAAACGTTGCCCCCGCTGCCGCCCCCTCCGCCTAAACTCTGGGCGTGAATTCCGTGTGAGGATGCGCCTGCCGTGATGATAGAGGCATCTCCGCTTTCGACATCGACCTGTCCACCGTTACCACCGAGCGTGCTGTCGCCCCCCATGGACCAAGCAAAAAAGAGCCCGTTATCGTAAGCCGCACCACCGACCCCGCCGCCGCCGCCCACGCTCTGGGCGAGGATTGCGCTGGAGGCCATCCCGGAAGTCTCCAGGTTGCCGCTATTGTTGACTGCGACCCTTTTACCACTGCCCCCGGAGGCGCCATTGCCGCCCAGTGTGAAAAAAGGACTATTACTTGTTCCGCCATGGCCGCCCACGGCACCGCCGCCGCCGCCGATACTCTGGGCAAATATGCTGGCCGAGCCATCGCCTACGGTAGCGATATCTCCCGTGTTTTCCACTGTGACACGACCGCCATCCCCATTGCTTCCTCCCTCGCCTCCGATGGAGACAAGCGCATAAGACCCTCCCCCGGCACCGCCGCCGTCGCCGACACTCTGGGCCAGGAGGCCATCGGATTCCACCCCGAGAGTTTGGATATTCCCGCTGTTTGTGATGAGGACGTCGCCACCATCGCCGGCACTCTCCGGGCTGGCGCCCCAGGAGACCACAGCACCCGCGTCGCCGGCGCTGCCGGCGGATCCGCCCACACTCTGGGCGAAGATGCCGAGAACATCTCTGCCGGACGTCTGGATGTCCCCCGTATTATCCAATGTCACATCGCCGCCCGGACCACTGCCAAGAGCGCCGCCGCCCAGGCCGACCACGCTGCCTCCATACCCACCGTCGCCGCCGGCGCCTCCGAGGCTTTGCCCGAAGATCGCGCCGGTCACGGGGCCGGTCCATTCGGAAGTGGCAGGCAAAGTGCCGGTGACCACGATGCTTCCATGGTTCTGGATCGCCACAGGACCGCCGCTGCCGCCGGGGCCGCCATCCCCCCCCTTGGCATAACCGATGGAACTAGCCGAGCCACCGGCACCTCCGGCGCCCCCAGCGCTTGATGCGTAGATGCCGACAGCAGCCGTACCGGTCGCCTGGATGTGGCTGTCGCTGGTGACTGCCACCACGTCAGAATTACCTCCGGCTCCACCATGACCACCGTATGCCGCAACTAAAGAACTTGCCGCCCCCCCGTTGCCGCCATTGCCCCCCCGACTCTCGGCAGCGATGCCGATTGAAAGCCAGCCGTTGGTCTGGATGTCGCCGTCGCTGGTGACAATCACCGGTAGGCCCAAGCCGCCCTCTCCACCGTTGCCGCCGTATGCCGCGATAGCATGCCATATGGGCGTGCTGCCAACACCGCCGTCGCCGCCGTGGCTTCCTGTGCGAATACCGAGGGCAAATGGAAAAGACATGCTGATACCGTAACCGCCGCCGTCGAAGTTCACCTCCGGACCTGACACTGCCGGAGATGTTTCGCCGCCGGGACCACCCCGCGTACCGTGACCGCCGCGCGCGCCGCCAAAGAGAGACCATGTGTCCGCGCCCGTCGTACCGTCGGCGCCCTTCGCCGTCAAATCTATACCGTAAGCGCGGCCCGCTGCTGTGATGTTCGTGCTGAGACTGTTGACGTTGAACGTGTAGACCGGTGGGCAGCTCCAGTACGATGCCGGCCATATGCCGTCGGATTGGTCACCGGTGAAGGTAGCGACCGATCCGCTCACAACAGGTGGTGTGGGCCCGGCGAACGCCCCCGTGTTTAATACAAGAATGACTGCCATCGACACCGACAACAGCACTGTGAGTTTCTTCTGGAGTTTCATTTCACCACCCTTTCCCATAAACTGCCACTGTTTGCGAGTTACTGTTTCGCCGCATTGAAAACGCCCCTGTCCGGGCCGCACGGCGCATGGCGAAAGCCTGTCGCCTAAAACAATAGTAGAACAGTGAAGAGGGAAAAGGCGATGATCGACAGGATACGTCGCTTGCTCTGAAGTCTCGTGTGCATCACAAACCTCCTTATTTGACACATTGCTACAGATATCGATACTCACCTGGAAGCAACGACATATAGGTAGGAATAGACGACCACGACCCTGCTGCCTATAATACTCCATCCGACAGTTGCTATTATATCCACCCAAGGCCACCCGTCAACAAAAATCCCAAAAAGAAATGGGGCTTTTTTTCCGTGTACCCGGAAAACTGCGACAGTAACGCGCTGTAGGCGATTTGGACGTGAGATGTTGAGCGTTTTCGGTTAAAGTGTTACGAATCTTATGAGTCTATTCAAAGATCAACAATGAGTTCAAGCCGGGGGCGATCAGCCGGACGCGATTGAGCGGCTCGCCGAGGGACTGCTCGCGGGCAAGCAATTCCAGACCCTGAGGGGCGTGACCGGCTCCGGCTTTCCACCGCGACCAGCCTTTCGACGCGGAAGGATTGCATTATCGTCGTCTTCGTCTTCTGTATCTACGGGCTTGGCTCGCCGGAGGATTACAAGGCGCTCCGGCGGCGGAGCCAATGAATCCCTGCGATGCCCATCCCGGCTAAGACCAGCGCGCCGGGGGCGGGAATTGGGCAAGGTCCGGGCCCCGCGCCCGGGTCCACATTCGTATTAGTGGCCGAGAACCACAAGCCGGTACCGTCTTGATAGACGTCGTACAAAAAGCCGGACGGCGTGCCCAGAAAATCATACGTGACGGTCGAAGCAAAACTATCGATCCCCAAATCGGCATCGAGGAACATCAAAGATCGAGTCTGGCCGTTACTGACGTCCGTGCTAATGTCGTAGCCGCCCTCGAACATCAAGTCGATGGTTCCGCCCGTCAGAAATGCGGTCCCCGTGATGTCCAGAAAATCGTATTCGCCGGGGCTGAAGCCTCCCACCTCAATCTCGAGACTGCCCGTCCCATCGAGAGTGTAATCACCCACCACACTCATGGTCCCTGTCGAATTGCCCGGTGCGACGGTTCCGGAGCCCGTATCAAGATGACCGATAAACGTCCCCGTGCCCTGGTATTTGCCACTGTTATTGAATGTACCCAACGAGTTGTCGATGGTCCCATTGTTGATGATGGTGCCGGCGTTGTTAAGGGCCTTTTTGAATTTGGCTAGCAGGGCTGTCAGGCCCACTTTGAATTTGCCATCGTTGGTTGCATTGCCGGTGACTTCGAGACTGCCAAAATCTTGAGTCAATTCGTTTTTATTCTTGATTCTCTTCGCCTTCAGGATACCGCCCAATTGGAAATATTGTCCATTGGGACCAATGTTGAGGGTTCCTTCCACGTCATTCTTCCCTCCGTTCTGCGTGAACTTACCTTGACCCTTATCACCGATGGTTTCATCTTTAGCGTAAAGTTCTCCGCCGTTTAAAGTGTATTTGCCGTTGCTATCCGCTTTATGACCCACGCTGAGCTTATCGGTCACAGTATTCTTTCCCCCATCCTGCTTGAACTCGCCTTCGCCGCCCTCGCCGATGAATTCTTGTGGAGCAAGAAGCTCGCCGCCGAATAACGTGAGCTGGGCGACGCTGTCTTTCTTATGAGCGACACTCAGCTCCTCGGTCACGGTGTGCGTCCCCCCATACTGTGTGAACTGACCTTGCCCCTTATCGCCGACCGTCTCCTTTTGCGCTTCAAGCTCTCCGTCCTCGAGTGTGTACGTGCCGGTGCCGCCGCTTTCACTACCCAGGGTCAGCAGATTGGCCACGTGGTTCTTTCCCCCGTTCTGCGTGAACTGACCGTCCCCTTCATCCCCAACCGTCTCCTTTTGCGTTTTAAGCTCTCCCTCCTTTAGCGTGTATTTGCCGGTGCCGCCGCTTTCACTACCCAGGGTGAGCAGATTGGCCACGTGGTTCTTTCCCCCGTCCTGCGTGAACTGAGCTTGCCCCTTATTGCCGATGATTTCTTTGTGAGCGTAAAGTTCTCCGTCATTCAGCGCGTATTCGCCTTCGCCTTCGCTGTTATGCCCAAGGATGAGTCTCTTCACCACCTCATGGACCCCCCCGTTCTGCATAAACCTACCTTTCCCATTGTCGCCCACGATTTGTTTGTCAGCGTGAAGTTCACCGTCTTCTAATTTGTATTTGCCGACGCCTTCGCTTTCATGCCCAAAGATGAGTTCCCTTACCACCTCATGGACCCCCCCGTTCTGCGTAAACTTACCTTTCCCTTTATCGCCCACAATTTCTTTGTTCGCGGAGAGTTCACCGTCATTCAGCGTGTATTCGCCATCGCCTTTGCTTTCATACCCAAGGCTGAGTTTATTCTCCACCCGATTGATCCCCCCGTCCTGCGTGAACTTACCCTCCCCTTTATGGCCGATGGATTCACGTCGAGCGGCAAGTTCTCCGCCCTTTAGCGTGTAGGTGCCTTTGCTGCCCTTTTGACGACCGATGCTGAGCGTCTTCTCCACTTCATGCGTCCCATTCTCCTGTATGACGTGCCCCTGACGGAAATAGCCGATCATCTCGGTTACGGATTTGAGGGTTTTGTCGGTCGTCATATGCAGAGTGACACCCGGATCTGCCTGATCCAGGAACAGGCTATCGATAGGTTCGGTGTAATCATAGTCATAGCTGATGGTTGCACCCGGTACCATGGAGGATATATCTACACCGACACCGGGCACCGGCACACCAGGGACCCAGTTGCTGGGATCGCCCCACGAGCCGCTGCCGCCTATCCAATATATGAAATCGGCTTTCGCCGAGTGCAGTGCAAACTGCGGCGCAAACAACAACATCGCCAGTACGGCTGCGTTGATCATATGGGGGGGGAAGTTTGTACTTACAGAACACTTCTTCATCACACTCCTCCTTTTTTTGCGCAGAATGGCTTCAAATTTCAATTTATTTAATTGAAAAATCTATTCAGAACAAAAGCCACACAAAACGCCTATGTCATCGTCAAGTTGCTTACCATCATTCGTTGTCGGCGTTGATAATGATGCAGAACAACGCGGCTGTTTCCTCCACGGGCAGGCGCGAGCCTGACAGAAGGAAACGACAAAAAGGGAAACCTGAAGGCACCCTACTCCTCAATAAGACCAATCACTATATTTTATTATATGCGCTGGGGATGGTCTATCAAGACTTAATGCCCGAAAAATGTGGAAAATTCTGCTTTTTTTCTTAGAACGCCCGCAAGGGCTCGATCCCACATTCTGCTGCGGGGCAATTTAGACGTGATATTGGGGCCGCTTTAGTCTAAAATGACACAATGGATATGGGCTTATTCAACATAAACCATGAATTCACGCCTGCGGGCGATCAGCCGGACGCGATTGAGCGGCTCGATAAGGGACTGCGCGAAGGCAGGCAATTCCAGACCCTGATGGGCGTGACCGGGTCCGGCAAGACCTTCACGATGGCGAATGTCATCGCGCAGCAGGAAAAACCCGCCTTAATCATCTCGCATAATAAGACGTTGGCCGCACAGCTCTATGAGGAATTCAAGGAGCTTTTCCCGGAGAATGCCGTCGAGTATTTCGTCAGCTATTACGATTACTATCAGCCGGAGGCGTATATCCCCCAGCGGGATATCTATATCGAGAAAGACGCTTCGAAGAACAACGATCTCGACCGGCTCCGGCTTTCCACGACAACCAGCCTCTCGACTAGGAACGATTGCATTATCGTCGCCTCGGTCTCGTGCATTTTCGGGCTGGGCTCGCCGGAGGATTACAAGGCGTCCGTTGTGGCGATCCGAACCGGGGATCATTGCGAGCGGAACGAGTTGCTCGGTCGATTGGCTGATATTCAATACGCCCGAAACGACATCGATTTCCAGAGGGGCACGTTCCGCGTCCGCGGCGACGTCGTCGAACTGCATCCCTCGTATGAATCGTATGCGATTCGTATCGAATTCTTCGGCGACGAAATCGAGCAGATCAGCTACATCAACCCGATCACCGCCGAGCTCCTCGCCGGGGAAGACCAGGTATTCATCTATCCGGCGCAGCACTATATCATGCCCAGCGACCGGATCGGTTCGGCCGTCGAGGGCATCAAAACCGAGTTGAAAGCGCGCCTGGCCGAGTTGCGAGGCGAAGCCAAGCTCCTGGAAGCCCAGCGGCTCCAGGCCCGCACGATGTACGACATCGAGATGATAGAGGAGGTCGGCTATTGCAGCGGGATTGAGAACTACGCCAGGCACTTAGCCGGCCTGAAACCCGGCGCCAGGCCCTACACGCTGATCGACTATTTCCCCAAGGATTTCCTGTTGTTTATCGACGAGTCCCACGTGACCATCCCGCAATTGCGAGCGATGTGGGCCGGCGACCGGCACCGGAAAGAAACCCTCGTCGAGCACGGCTTCCGTCTGCCCAGCGCGCTGGATAACCGGCCGTTGCGTTTTGAGGAATTCCAGGAAAGCTGGGCGAACGTCATTTTCGTCTCCGCCACGCCGGCGCCGTTCGAGCTGGAGCACTGCAATCACGAGGTCGTCGAGCAAATCATCCGGCCGACCGGGCTTCTCGATCCGGACATTCTCGTCCACCCGGCCGCCGATCAGGTCCCGCACCTTCTGGGCCTCATCGAAGAGCGGGTTCAGGCCGAAGAACGCGTGCTTGTCACGACGCTGACCAAACGGATGGCCGAAGACCTGTCGAGCTATATCACGAAGAAGGGCTTCAAATGTCGTTATCTGCATAGCGAAATCGACACGCTCAAACGCATCGAAATCCTGCGGGACCTGCGCCATGGTAACTTTGACGTGTTAGTCGGTGTCAATCTGCTGCGGGAGGGCCTGGATTTGCCGGAAGTATCGGCCGTCGCCATCCTCGACGCGGATAAGGAAGGTTTCCTGCGCAGCCAGACATCGCTGATCCAGACCATCGGCCGGACCGCGAGAAATGTCAATGCGACCGTCTTTCTGTACGCCGATACGATGACCCAGTCGATGCAGAAAGCGATTGACGAAACGGAAAGACGCCGTAAAATTCAGTTGCAATACAATAAAGAACATAATATTACGCCCGAAACGATCAAAAAAGAAATCCGCTCGGGCCTGACCCAGCAGATTAAGGCCCGGCAGACGGCTCGTGAGGCCGTGCAGTTCGGGAGCAGTGAGTACGAAAAAGTCGAGTTAGCGTCGGAGATTGAAAAAGAAATGCTCGAAGCCGCCCAGAACCTGGACTTCGAGCGGGCCGCCTTCCTGCGGGACCAGTTACGGGAACTCAAAGAGCTGCCCGAGTTAGTTATCGTCAACTCGAAGCGAAAGAAAAGCGACTTTTTGGCGACGAAACGGCAGAAGATAAATAAGAAGAAAAGCTCCACGTCGAAACGGTGAGAGCTAAAGGACAGGAAAGAATGAAAAAGATCAATATTGCCAAAGTGCGACTTCTCATCCAAATGGCTATCGAGGAAGACCTCGGCCGGGGCGATATGACGAGTGAGCTTCTATTCGATAGTGATACCGTCGATAGGGCGACCATCGTCTCTCGCGAAGAAATTGTCGTTTGCGGCATGGATGTCGCCGGAGAGATTCTCAGGTGCTATGACGAGAAACTGACGCTCAAAATACACATCAGCGATGGCGAGCCGGCCCATGTCGGGAGTAAGCTCGGCGTTATCGAAGGGCCGCTGCGCTCCATGCTCAGTGCCGAGCGGGTCATGCTGAATTTCCTGCAACGCCTCAGCGGCATCGCCACGACGACGCGTAAATACGTGTGGGCGATCCGGGGTACGAAAGCCAAAATCTACGACACTCGCAAAACGATGCCCGGCTGGCGACTACTCGAAAAATACGCGGTGCGCTGCGGCGGCGGCTACAATCACCGGATCGGATTGTACGACGGCATTTTGATCAAAGATAATCACATCGCACAGCTCGGCCGGAATTTTCAACAAAAGCTCAAAAGAATCATCGCCAAAGCCAGGAAATTAAAAGGCGCTAAATTCGTCGCCGTCGAGGTGGACCATGTGGACCATCAATTGAACCACGTGCTCAAAATTCCCGGCATTGACATCGTACTGCTCGACAATATGGGCCAATGGCAGTTAAAACATGCCGTCGAGATGCGGGATGAAATGTGCGGCAAAGGAAAGAAGCCGCTCCTCGAAGCATCGGGGAATATTACGCTCAGCAACGTTTCGGACGTCGCCCACTGCGGCGTCGATCGCATCGCCGTCGGCGCCATCACCCATTCGGCCCAGGCCGTTGACCTCGGGCTCGACAGGTAACACAGAAAAAATCAAATATCAAATATAAAAAGATTAAAATTGCGGAATCCGCCGAAGGCGGATGACTTCCTTAATTTTGCATTTTACCGTTTAATTTTTCATTTTTTGATGATGGATCCGGACCAGATAAGCGCGAACCTGAAGACGAAACGGATCGGCAGGAAAATCCTCGTATTCGACAGCACATCGAGCACTCAGACGATTGCCGCCGAGTACGCGAAGAACCGACAGAACGATGGCCTGGTCATCTTCGCCGAAGAGCAAACGGCCGGGAAAGGCCGGTCCGGCAACCAATGGCTCAGCGGCCGTTCGGACAGCATTCTCTGCTCTATCGTCTTGATCGAGAACCGGTTAAGCGCCGAACTGCTATCGTTGACGTGTGCCGTGGCGGTTTCGGAGGCCATCGGCAAGCCGGCCAAAAGCGAGGCGAAAATCAAATGGCCCAATGACATCCTGATAAACGACAAAAAGGTAGCCGGCATCCTGCTTGAATCAAAATCGTATGGTCCGGAAAATGTGTATATCGTCGGTATTGGCATGAACTGCCACCAGCAAAAAGCGTCCTTTCCAAAGGTATTGCAGCCGGTCGCAACAAGCATGGACATGGAAAGCGGCGCCAGGACCGACCGCATCTCGCTGGCCAAAAGACTGATGACCGCCATCGACGACTGGCTCGCATCGGCCCAATCCCACGCTGAAAACGTAACGGATCGATGGCGAGAACTGAGCATCCAGTGGGGCCGCCGGATCACCCTGGTTTTCAACGGTAGAACATTTGCCGGCCATTGCATCGGCGTCGATCCGGAAAAAGGCCTGATCCTCCGGCTGGATACCGGCGGCATCCGAATGTTCGACGCCGCTCACACAACCATTGCCAAGTAAAGCTCGGGCTTGATTATTTTGCGGTAAGAATTAAGACAAGAGTTTTGCAAAATTGAAGTTCAGTTAAGAATAAAACATCGGCCTTTATCTCTTGCTGTTTCCTGTTATACTATGAGCTTACACGAATATGGTATGGAGCATGTTTTAGGAGAATCGTCATGTCACCGAATAGAATGATCAATAAGCTGCTGTTCGTGTATTTCGTTTTCGCCATTGGCCTGTGTGTCGTTTCTTGCTCGCGTGCCGGAGATTCCAACGAGGGTTATCTCCAGGCCGAGGCTGAGGACGTCCAGGCATGGCGCCGGATGCGGTTTGGCCTGTTTATCCACTGGGGCCCGGTCAGCCTGAAGGGGACCGAGATCGGCTGGTCCCGGGGCGGCGAACGGCGCGGACGCACGGGGACCGGTTCTATTCCCTTTGAGGTTTACGACAATCTGTACAAAGACTTTAATCCGGTCAAGTTCAACGCGGACGAATGGGTGCAGATCGCCAAAGCCGCCGGGATGAAATACCTCGTCTTCACGTCCAAGCACCACGACGGCTTCTCGATGTTCGACAGCCGGGTCACGAACTACAAAATTAGCAACTCGCCGTTTAAGCGTGACGTCGTCAAAGAGCTGGCCGACGCCTGTCATAAGGCCGGCCTCAAGCTCGGTTACTATTACTCGCCGGTCGATTGGTACCATCCGGACTACCGGACGGAAAACCACGCCCGTTACATCAAGTTTATGCACGACCAGCTTCGCGAAATCTGCTCCAACTACGGCAAGATAGACATCATCTGGTTCGACGGCCTTGGCGGCACGGCCGAAGACTGGGACTCGCCCAATCTCTTCAAAATGATTCGACGACTCCAGCCTCATGTGATTATTAACAACCGGGCCGGCCTGCCCGCTGACCACGACACGCCGGAGCAGAGAATCGGCAAGTTCCAAATCGATCGCCCCTGGGAGACCTGCATGACGATCTGCCGGCAGTGGGCATGGAAACCCGACGATAATATGAAATCACTCAAACAATGCATCGATACGCTTGTGAGGGTCGTCGGCGGGGACGGCAACTTCCTGTTTAACGTCGGCCCGATGCCGGACGGACGGATCGAGCCCCGACAGGTCGAGCGATTGGAAGAAATGGGCGCCTGGCTCAAGCAATACGGCCAAACGATTTACGGCACGCGCGGCGGACCGTTCAGACCGGGCACCTGGGGCGCCAGCACCCATAAAGGCCATCGCATCTACGTTCACGTTCTGAACTGGTCTGACGAACGACTGACGCTACCTGCTATTCCGAAGAGAATCATCGCCGGCAACGTCCTGACCGGCGGCGAAGCCACCGTCAAACAGACCGATGAGACCATCGAGATTTCTGTGTCGAAGGCTCACCGGCAGGAAATTGACACGATCATTGAGCTTAAACTGAACGGTCCGGCCGGTGAGATCGATCCCGTAAGCTTACCCTCCAAATCCCTGGCCTTTCAGAAGAAAGTCCGGGCATCGAATGTTTACCAAAACAATCCATTGCATGGCCCCGACAAAGCCGTTGATGACGATCCAACGACTCGCTGGGCCACCGACCACGGCGTCAAACAAGCCTGGCTGGAGGTCGATCTGGGCAAACCAGAGACGTTCGATCAGATCGCCATAAGTGAAGAATACGGCCGGATTCGTAAATTCGAGCTTCGATATAAAGACGGCGAGGAATGGAAGACCTTCGCTCGGGGCAGTAGGATCAGAGACAATTACTCCACTCAATTCAAACCTGTGACAGCGCGATACGTGCAATTGAATATCCTCGATGCCATCGACGGACCGACCATTAGTGAGTTCCATGTTCTCGCATCCAAATAAGG